>JAABUO010007134.1_pt1 | contig 12777 bp, 13 predicted proteins | sample 5559291 | NCBI WGS metagenome assembly JAABUO01 (sample SAMN10711878, study PRJNA513372) | rock metagenome | isolation source: Antarctica rocks | place: Antarctica: Victoria Land, Finger Mt sud
CAACGGAGTCTATGCTTAGTGACAATCATCTTGGGCTTTAAGACTTTTTCGCTCTGTGGCCTCCACTTTTGTACAGCGTAGTCCTGCATCTTGCTGGCCAGCTTGACAACAACCAAAGCTTCATTGCTCACCATGCACCTGAGCTCCTTGGCATGCGCTACAGACTGGTCATTCATGCCGCCGCATACAAGGCTGCCAATGTGGCCCTGAATGAACTGATCAAAGACCCGATGCTCTTCTGCTTCTGCTGCGTCCAGGCTGTAATACTTACTGGTGTAGTCAGTTGTCGCCACGCAAGCTGGCAGCTCACGCAGCAGCTGACTGTCCCTGGACGTCTTCAACAATCTGCTGAGGATCTGCTCCTCCTGGTTGCTGTGAGTGACTTCCTCTAATTTTGAGAGGACCAGGAAAGTGTTGCTGAGCTGACCAGCATCTATGATGCGTTTCAGGGCAAGGCTGTCATTGAGGTCTGAATTGGCCTTCACCACGCACACTGATAGAGTTGGGTTGTCCTTGGTGTTCTGAAGGTAGTGCTGGCTGATGGCATAGCTGCGTTTGTGAGCTGCCTCAGGAATAAGGACAGGTGCTGGCAGGATCACAAAGTCTAAGTTCATGCTGCCTTCCTGCATAGCAAGGTCACATGTACATCAGGTGTACAGCCACAATCACATTGGATGTCTGACTGTGCAGGATTACACAGGGCAATGCTGGATTCTAATGCTATCTGCAGGTTCTAGACCTAACAGGGCTGAGGGCTTGCAGCCTTGCAATCCGTGAGTAAAGGAGCTGCTACATATTGTGCTGTACCTGACAGATGTCGATGGTAATCTCGCATTCTGCTGCGCCCTCAGCCTCTTCTAGACGTTCAAACGCCAGGGCTAGCTCGGCCGGTAGGTGAGCCTCTGAGGGCAGAACCAGAGGAGCTGAGGACGGGTGAGTCAAGGTCACCGAGGGCGGTGATCCTTCTTTGACCGCTCTGAGCCGCAGTCTGATGGCCATGTTGGCTTTGGAAATTCACACTCCCGAGGAAAGATGCGCTTGTTGACCAGGTTCTCAAGCGTGTAGAACTTGCCGTGGCCACGACCTCCCGTGATGATCACGGTTGGCAGTTTGAAGTGCTCTGCAGCCACTAAGTTCTCCAATGAGCGTGCTGCTGTGCCGCAAGGCGTCTGTCGTAGTTGGGCTGGAAGTGAGTTACTGCAGGCAAGGGTTGGGGGCAGATTGCCCGGCCGCGGCGGAAGTGATCGCGATTCGAGCATCATATCCGGATCTGGACCCATGACTTGATTTCGTCCGCGAGCAATTACTGCGTGACAGGAGACACATTAAGCGGCTCTTGCAAACAACTCAGTCAATCCTGCACGCACTTCAAAAATGGCAAGGGCGTACAAAGCATCACTCAACCAGAGATTGCGACTGGACTGTACCTTGTCTGCGCACTCGTCTACCTCAGGTATGTGCTGCTCCAATATCGGAAGTGCGCCTCAGCGTGAGAAGGTGATGACTGTCAGATCGAACAAGATCGACCTCGAATCTGACCTCAAGCGTTTTCCTTGGACCAGCGGATCAAAGTAGCTCCGGAACCAGGATACGCACCCAGTTGTCAGCCCAAGTGGGCACCACTTATGCTGATGCATACATGCGTGAACGATGCACATGATACGGATTGACCACATGCATCGGGAAAGGGAAACAAAAACCATTACAACGTACTTGTGTCCTGTGTTTCCTGACAGAAAGCAACCTCCAAACAAGTGATCTTAGGCTCTTCGCAATCCCGAAGCGTCTATTTTATATTGCAAGGGTATGCTTTGTCACATTTTCAAGGACGCGTGCCTGGCTAGGCGTAGATGAGTTTCGTCAAAATCGATGTGCTCTAGCGCTCAACTTATATAGGTTATAAATATACTTGTCATGCCGCAAAGCAACGTGTCTCGGTCGCGCTCTCGGTCCAAGGTGTGCAGCGCAGGACGGCACCGAAGTCTCCAGAAGCAAAACGCAGACGCGCTGCCCCGCTGTGGTATGAAAGCTTCCCCTCTGCCACCTCTGGCTGATAGGGTTTCCGTTAATGCACCGCAACCTCTCGGGATGCCCTGGGCTGTAAAACACGGATTTCAGCACGTGAGAAAGTGTTCCAAAAGAGATATGCGTTTCATTCTGAAGACAATCGGCTTGAGTCCAGCAGAGACACCAGATGAACACAGTGACGCTTACGGAGATCTCGTGGTTTGGGGGAGGCCTTGGCGTTGGTTAGAAAAGTTCGATAATGCAGGAGGTGATTTTAATCAGCTAAGCATCAAGCCTAAATTTCAAGAGGACACTACCATATGATATTATGGCTGCTTTATGCCAGTTGTGCCTCCTCCTTACTTGCCCTCATGGACCCAGCTTAGTAGTCGTTTTTAGCTACGTCATCAGAATGGAGTTCCAAGCAATTCATCTGTACTAAGCTTGAAGGTTATCAAACAGCGAGACAATTCTTACAGACCGCATACCTTTTTTCCTGTTTCGACCAGGTGTGCACATATTCCTCAAGTGCTCTCAGGTATTACGAGGTTCAGCCCCACGACAACTCCGAGGATGCCGTTCACGATGTATCTGTCATCTTTTGCACCTGCCACTATGCAAGGGACATATTGTTTTGGTCATGTCAATGTCCCCAAAGAAGCTTGGAATTCTGGTCACGGGAAAAGATTCCATGTCACTCTGTATATTCGAGTTTTTGACAATTACCATGATTGTCATATCTTACAGGAAACTCACAAGCTTTTCTGTTATGCACAGAAACAACGATACTTTCAAGGTCCAAGAAAAAGACAGACGTGTTGGATGACATTTCCTGATGGACCCCAAACAATCACCACCAATGCCCCTGTCATGGCTTATTTTGAGATTTTCGCGCAAGCATTTGAAACCTTTTTGGATGCTGAATTTCCATGGTTGCAGTATTCTGACGGTCATTAAAAGGCGATCAATCTTGTCTTCATCAGGCAGATTGCACTCAAATAGGTCCCAGATAAGAGTAAAATAACGGGGCAGCAAGGCAACGTCATGCCTGGTGTGCTAATGGCAGGAACTCACCGCTAAATGAAGTAATCGCTAATCTCTTTTCCACTTTGTAATTTCTTGACACAGATCTGAAGGATCTCTGCCTGTTTGGCTATATTTCTAGAAAAATGGAACTCAAATGCATCTTGCAAGACTTGAAAGGCAACTAAAAACTGCCGTGCCGACTGGTAAACAGATCGCCGAGGAGATGATCATGAATGAGGACGACTGAATGTGTCCGAGACCAACGCGATAACCTTCAAGCTTAATTAACAAGGTGCACAACGTCTGAGCTCAGGTGTGAATTGTGCCCAAGCGGACGCTTAGTTTTGCATTTGCAGTCTGTTGCACTGTCCGTCTGTTCCTGCTGGTCGAGGGGATGTTCGGCTGATTTGCTTTGGCTGCAAATGCAGTTGCTTGATATGTTGTCAGGCTTCATCTCAGGCTGGTACCGGTAAAATGGTTGTGGTACACCCCACTGCTGCACCCAGCAATGGCCAGGGACCATGAACCTGCAGCAAAGCACCACAGACACTGTTATGTGACGCAGCAGACTGCCTGTGCCTTTACTTGCAATTCAGAACAGGTGCGCCAGCTCTGAATGTGCCACTCCAGCAAGCTGTGCCTTGCAAACAAAGCTTCTGCTTGACAACTCAGCCTATCTGCAAGCGAATTACTGAGTGGATGACAAGTGAAAAAGTGATCGTGCATTTGAGTGTGTTGGTCATGCTGGTCCAAGACAGCATTGTGTCAGCTGCACCATATTGTGCCAGTCCACAACACTCATCAGTAATGTCCTCTGGAGGGCAATGTAGCACAACTCAGTCGACAAGGATGTAGCAACGCGCCTGCAGACTCTTGGATTGCAGGAGCAATAACATAAGCTACATCACTTTGTGCAGTAATTGGCACTGTGCATACACATCATGGGCCGTTCACATGAACATCTGATGGACCAACAGATGGCTTTGTTGTTGCAGGGATCAGATAGGCAGGACACTGAGAGCCATGCTACCTTCATGCTACCAAGAAGTAATGGAGTTTCCTGTCTACGCCTCAAACAAGAGAGTGCTGACATTGACATCTCAACAGCACCTTGCAAAGTCCTGGAACCCCATGAACAGCCAGCTGTGTCCCAGACACATACCTGAGTGACTCCAGGATGCATGGGTCCAGCGTGATGACTGACGCAGGCTGTGCAGATGTCGTGCTGTGGGGTCCAGGAGATGATGCCTACTCCCTTCCCGCCAATCCAGCTTGGCATATGCAATGGCTGCCATCAGTCCCAATGAGCGCACATGCAACTTGAGTGGAGACTCACTGTTTCAGCAGGACCTGTGAACAGAGCAAGAATTGGTGCATGACCAGATTCTCAGCATTGCAATGATGGTGCAGACTGTAGGAGCTGGGTTTCAGTGCCCTGTGATGGTTTTGTGATGTGTTCATACACCCACCCAAGTTGTCTGATGCATGTTGCACACATGTGGTGCATGACGCTGATCATTGACAACAATGGTGGACACAGCCTGTAGACAGCAGATCAGCGCCATACATGCAAGTGCGCACATGCATGTGTGCTGGCAGTGAGCATGAACATGCTGTTGAGCACCTGGTGTCACATGTTGAGCCATACACGTTGACAGGATGATGAGATGGCATGTAACCTTCTCTCCTGATGTGCAGCCATATTGGGCGCAGAATGCATGTCTGATTGGGCTTTGCTGTGGGGTCCAGAGAGTCATAAGACTCCGCAGGCAGCAAAGGTAATTAGCCATTCATGGAAGACAGGATGTGTGGTGACTGCTTTTGTTACTATAACAAGGATGTGTGTGAATTGATCTTCCTGAAGGCTCTCATCTGACAAGCTGAGCGGCTGACGCATATCTGCTAAATGAGCAGCAAAGATCTGTATTTAGCACTTTGCAAACACCACACATTGATGACAAAGCAACACTTCTGGCACATCCCAGCTCTTCACAGGCTGCGTTTTGAACAAGACACTTTTGCCTCATGTGGGGCCTGAAGATGTCTACAATGCAGCTTTGTGTACATGCACGAACAGAAACTGGTGGTCCAGGAGACTCACCCGCAACAGCTTCCAACTGGGAAATACCAGCAGTGAGGCAGCCAGTATCTGTGCAGAGCTGTGGGGCCCAGGAGGCCAGGTACACCAGTCTCTTCCCACCAATTCAGTCAGCAGAGATGATCAGGCTCCCTTCGGCAATGCCGAAGCAAGAGCAGCAGGACAGATGCTGCTGATATTGCAGACCTACATCAGCAGTAGCTTTCTACCTGCGATAAGCATACGAGGGTTGCTATGCAGCAGTGCTCACATGGAAAGCAACTCAGGACAGTATGTGCCTGACCCTGAGAGAAAACATGTGTTGAATGCATGCATGAACTGCTGAAGCTGAAGCCAATGATCTACAATAGCCAACAAGATTGAAAGCTAGCCCAAATGAACCTTTGGATTTCCAGACGATCAGTGAATGAATGAATGAGCTGCAAGCAAGACCCCATGCGCGCACAATCAAAGCAGTCAGCTGTCTGAGGGCAATTACCTGACTGACTCCAGGATGCATAGGTCCAGCATCATGAGTGATGCAGCCTGTGCAGATGCCGTGCTGTGGGGTCCAGGAGGTGATGTTCACTCCCTTTCCGCCAACCCAGCTTGGCACATGATTTGGCTGCCATCAGTCAGCACCAGCGCACAAGCAGCTGGGCAGTGATGTCAGCAGGACCTGTGAACAGAGCCAGCGTTGATGCATGACCAGTTTCTCAGCATTGCAATAATGGCGCAGGCTGGAACAGCTCGACAGGTTGATACCACCAAGCCCTGAACTCAGTTTGTCATTGTTAATGCACCCATCCGAAGCAAGCAGTGCACATGGCCGCATGGCATCGGTCCTTTGAGGCATGGCCAACAGTCATTGCCACAACCTTCATACAGCAGTATCAAGCCAAAAGTGCAAGTCTGCTGACAGCAAAGCAGTCAGCTGTATCAGGATAAACACCTGAAGACTCCAAGATATAGGTCCACCATTGTGAGAGATGCAGCCTGTGCAGATGCTGTGCTGTGGGGTCCAGGAGGTGATGCTCACTCCCTTCCCGCCGGTCCAGCTTGGCAAATGCTTTGGCTGCCATCAGTCCAAACCAACGCACAAGCAGCTTGGGCAGTGACTCACTGCTTCAGCAGAACCTGGGAACAAAGCCAGCAATGGTGGAAGACCAGATTCTCAGCATTGCAATGTTGATACAGGCTGGAACAGCTTGACAGGTTGGTGCAGCCAAGACCTGTGCTCAACTTGTCAGTGTTCATGCGCCCATCCAAATGCATGCAGCACACATGGCTGCATGACATTGACCCTTTGATACACAGTCAACAGTTATTGCCACAACTTTCGCAGAGCACTATCAAGCCAAACATGCAAGTGTACATGTGCTGGGAGTCACCATGCAAATTTGACCTGGCTGCTAAGCAATTTGTGTCAAACCTTGAAGCATACGCGCTGATCATTTCATGGGATGGCATGTGACCCTCTCTCCTGACTTGCAGCCATATTAGGCGCACAATGCATGTCTGATTGGCTTTGCTGTGGGGTCCAGAGAGTCCTGAGACTCCTTTCCCAGCACAAGCAGCAAAGTGTTCAGGCCATGTATGCGTTTCTGGATGTGTGGTGACTGCTTTGATGACTACAGCAAGGATGTGTGGGAGGTGGAACAACTGCCAGGCTCTGATCTGCCAAGCTGAGCAGCAGACTTACAGCTTTGTCTGCTGATGAGCCACAAAGGTGCCTACAAGGCAGCAAGCCTGTGTGAAGCGAGAGCATAACAGCTTTGGCACGATGCACGCAGGCAAATCGATTGCCAAACTCAAGCACTATATACTGATGTAGATGACACGGAAAAGCCACACATATGCCACGTCACTTTTCACAGGCTGTATCTGAGTGACACATTGCTGACAATTTGTTGTCGACCTGCAGGTGTGCATGCTACAGCAGCTTAGTATGCATGCATGACAAGGAAAAGATGGTCCAGTAAGTGCACCTGTAATGGCTTCAACTTGTAAGCAATGATGTAGCTTGTCTCTACGCAATGCTATGGGGTCCAGGAGGTGAAGTACACCCGTCCCTTCCCACCAATTCAGCCAGCGCAGATGAGCAGGCTCCCTTGAATAATGCCTCAACATAAGAGCAACAGGGCAATGGGTACGCATACCTTCAATAGGTGTGCACCTGCAAGACATGCACCAAATGGTAGAAAATTAGGTGACATCAGCTTTGCGGTGCTCACACAGGGTACTAGCCGGGACAGTATGTGCCTGATGCTGCGGGAAGACACACATGTTTGATGAATGCATGTAATGCTGAAGCTGAAGCCAATGTTCAAGGGTAGTAAACAAGAATGAAGGCTCTGAGCGACGCATGTGATGACCTTGTGCATCCAGGCAAGCCAGCTGATCACTGCAAACCCTATGCAAGACTTGATGATGAAGAGCAGAATGTGATTTGGAAGCAACAGATTGCCGTCAAAGCAGCAGAAGTCAATCACACAACTGCGGACAGATGCAGGTCTGACAAGAGTGGCATTGATGACTGACCTGGGAGTATGATGTCTTCACCATGCCACAAGCTGAAGATGTTGAGTATCTTAGTATTGCGCAGACTCCCTTCTCCTAGCCTGCAGCCATATGTACTCGTTTCTGGGGTCCAGGATGTGTGGACGACCAGCAAGAAGGCTTTCTGAGGCAGCAAGCTGAGCATGTTTTGCATAGATTCATCTGCTGGTTGTTGGGCAAGCTTGTGTTGCTGCAGTTCTACAGCATATGAATGCAGAGTTGTACGCGTTACTTGATCACACTTTACAAGTAGACACAGGAAAGACTGCTCAACTATTGCTATAAGCAAGCCCTGCTTGACACTGTGCAAACATGTGGCATGTGCACAGCGTGTCGCGCTTGTCTTAGACACAGTTTCAGTGCACAAGTCAGTTGGCCAACTTTATATCACAACCACAGTGACTCACCTGACAGGGCAAGATTACAAAACAAGGTCTTGGCGCTGTGGCATGAAGAATCCCAAGACGCGCTGAGCACTCCTCCCCTACCTGCAAGCAACAGGTAGGAAAGACGCTTTAGCTGCAAGGCAGGACGTACAGCCGAAGCGTACTTTGCGCTGCCTCATCACACAATCTTTGTTGGGTATGATGATGGAGGTTGCCTGCAGGGAAGGAATCTTGCTCAAATGCAAGTGTTGAGTGACAGGGTACATGCTGGTTTGCAATAAGCAGCAGGCTGCCAGAGCTGCCATTTCATGGATGTCAACCCTAAATTCTGCAGTAAGTCACTGTCAAATGCCTGCAGAACCAGACTGCCTTCAAGAGCATCAAAGCATCAGCCTGCACAGATGACTACACAGATACTCTCTGTTTAGAAAGATCAGCATAGGAGCCATGCATCTGCACTGATCAAGGGACAGTGTGCGTCTGAGCATCACATGAGACTACAGATGGACTGCGCCACGTTTCAGCTTTTCACAGGCAGTAAAACCTCACAGTTGACGTATATATACATATACATATACATATATATTGCCTAGTTTATTACTTGCCCTGGTTGATGCGCTAAGATTTGCCCTGATATCGCTCCCCTCAACCCCATTGGACCTGCTGCTTTGACAGGGCTGGTTGATTCATCTAACGTTTGCTTCTCCTTGGGCTCTCCTCATTCCTTTTCTGCCCAGAGCCGTATCACATTCGATTGCAACCCGGCAGACCTGAAGAAGCAGCCGAGATCAAGTTTTTGTCAGGCAAGAAGGTCAAGACACAGCAGGCGAGCTGGGCAAGCTGCTGAAGCGGCTGTGCAGATGCTTAATGCGCAGGGATGACAGCAAGTTTGGATCCTGAACGCGATTCTATTAGCTGCTGCTAACAGATGTGCAATCAGGATCCAACACATGTCAACCCTGCACACACAAAATCTGCACAGCAAGTTCAGCAGATTCCCCAACTTGCCAAATATCACAGCAGCTGACACTCAGGACTGCAGGTGAAGCTGGACTTTGACCTGTTATATCTTGTATGCAGCATTGCACACATACATGACAACACAAACAGCTATTTCAGGACTTGTATCTCTCTGCACTTCTACATCATGTGTGAACACTCTGCAGCCTGTACTCATGCCAAGCTGCCACCAACAGGGAGCTGCAAATGCGAATAACAATTGTGTCGCACCATGGCGTCCAGTGAGCTGAAGTTGGAATGCTGCAGCTGAAGCTTGGACTTTTGGGACATACGGTGAGGCGCCAGCGAGAGACAGGACTATAATTGTTTGACAATGGTAGAAGGGGCTATGGTAGAAGGGGCTATGAACTGGCGGGCTGCTTCACTGAGAGTCATGTCTGCCACTGTGCATCTTTGCCTTGAAATGGCAAGCTTCCGGTGTGGTTGTTGCCTTGCTGGGCGCCTTGCAGCTGTATGCAAGTCACAGTCCCAGATCATGTAGCAATATACATGATGTCTGAGGGGACAGACATGAATTTCAAGTCAGCAGCAGCTGCAGATGGGCAAAAATGCAGCCAGCCTAGTGACGCCAGTTGTGCACAAGCCTAGATTGCTGGTCAGTTGCTTGCTGATGCTGCGTTTTGTTGAAAATGAGGCTGTCAGCGCTGGTGTGAGACTGCATAAGGAGGTGTTCACACTGCACTGCATGCTGCCCCTGCTGACACTGTTGGAAGGGGCAAAGGCACTGTCAGCAAGGCCACCTTGTGGCGCAGCGCAGACCACCTGCAGCCCATACAACAACATCTGATCAGCTAATGGGAATACTCACTTGGTGACTGGCCCTTGCAAGCTAAGCTGGAAGGCTGGGTTCCAAAGTCTAGGGCTTTGCATGCAGATACTATCAAACAATGAATCTGCAGGTCCCATAAAAAGCAAGGCAGCAGTGAAACACTTGCTTGCAGTACCTGGAATCTACTTGCGGGTTGCAGAAGCAAGCAGCAGACCAGCGCCGAGAACAGCCCCGCTCACGGCGCAACCCTTTGCCAGCTTGCCCAAGGCGCCAGCAGACTTGGTCCACCAGCTCCTGTGAGGTCTCTTCTCACCACTGCAGCCCAGTCATGATAAGTATGGGTTGATGCTGAACAACAAAGTATGGTGCTGGATGCAGCAGTCAGTCAATGTATGCAGCAGGGATGTATGCCATGGCAGCGGCCTTCATCATGTTCAAATCACAGCGTGGCATCTGCAAGCAAACTTTGAATTTAAACAGACTACAGGGTGCAAATAACATGACATTCCTAACAACAATTACAGACACATCAGATTGCTTTGAACAAAAGAGCAAGAAGTCCACACCTTGAAGCACTGGCTGTGCGAGAAGTACCATGCGCAGAAACAAAGACATCTGCAGCTGTGGCATCACTGATGGCCGCAGTTGTGGAAGACGATGCTGCTGTTACATCAGAAGCTGCCACACTTTTGAAGTGGGTAGCTGCAGATACAAAGCTTGCATCTGAGCTGGTAGCTGACGTAATGCTACTACCAGCCTCTGAATCCTCCCAGTCGTCTTCTTCATCTGAAGTGTCTATTGGGTGACTGTCAAGCTTCTGATGTGAAGATGCAGCAGGCGGCTCTGGTTCTGCTGGCTCCACTTCCTCTATCACAACACTAGAGGTGGCCAAGGCAGCAGGCTGAGCATCGGCTTGGGATTCTGGTGGGCACAGCTGTGGCAACGCCTGATGAACTGGATGTCCTGTCTGCATGAGTGGCGAGTCAGCGCTAGGCATGGGGTAGCAGAGTATCAGATGCTGTATGACGCCTTCAGCAGTGACTCGTGAGCCACCGTAGACCCTAATGCCACTCTTCATCGACTCAATTAGTGCCACCGAGGCCATGACTTGAGAGTCTTGGGAGTGGTGAGTGTAGCATGGGAAGTACACTGACAGGTCCGGGACTGAGTCCCTGTGGGTTGGCTGTCTGATGCAGCTGGCACGTCTGGCAGCAATGCCTGCAGCCTGCCTGACCAACCTGACAGCGTGAGGCATGCGCATCTGGTTGCCCACTGCTCTGAGCACACTTCTGCGCCGTGCTGCTGGTGCCTCCTCATCCAGGTTGACAGGTTGGCAGCTTGGTGCCTGGCTGTCGCACTGCATGTGCTTGAAGCAGCTGATCATGTAGGGGTGATGCAGGGCCTCAACAGTGGCGAGGCGCAGCTCAGCAAGGGGGTGTAGAAGATGAGTGAAGAAGTCAGCAGCATCATTGGGTGTAGAGCTGCAGGCTCTGATCTTGTCAATGAGTGGGTGCTCCACAGGGCGCTCAGCCCTCATTGCCTTGATGACAGCTTGAGTCTGCAGAAACAGCACAGCGACTGGATGCGCACTAGGTACAAATTGAGCCCAAATCGGCAGATGATAGAAAGAGAGGCTATGTGTACCAATTGAGTGGAAGGATGCCCATGATGTGACAACTCCATCCAGCTCGGTAGGGGGCAGCAGTCACTGAGCCCACTTGAGTGAGTATGTACAGCCAAAACAAGACAAGGGATCAAGCATGCGACAGCAAGACGACGGGGCGTTGGAAGGCTGTGTCAAGTGCAGAAGCGGTTGCAAGCTAAATCATCAGTAGATTTCTGGTGGCTCACCCAGGACACCATGCCTCTCAGCATGTCCTTGTAATCCTGAAGACGGCTGTTGGAGTCATACCAAGCGCTTGCAGACGCCAAAGGCTTGAAAGGAGCCTCTCCGGTCAGCATGTGATAAAGCAAAACCCCTGAGGACCAAACATCAGCTGCTGCTCCATTGATGGTGCAAGCATTGTGAAAGGTGCCATTTGCGCGTCTGATCTGTGTGTTCAGGACCTCAAGCGCAGCAGCGGCAATGGAAGTAGGAGGGTGAGGAACCAGACCGGTCTTGGCAAAGTCTGCAGCACGCAGAACTACAGCTGAAGTGCAGACGATGGACTGAAACCAGGCAACACATGGCGAGTCAGGCGTCATGCGCTTGAGGCTGTAGTCTTTGTAGAGTCAGACAAGATACACATTGGTTGACAGTAAATTGAGCACAGCTCCAGCAGTGTCACCTGTACTGCATCTCCGAACATTGGCAAAGTTCAGAAGCCTCAGGTTGTCCCAAGGAAGTTGAGTTGACGGTTGCAGCAGCACACTCTCAGGGCTGATGTCCAGATGCGCTAGCTGTGCATTATAGTGTAAGTCTGATAGGGTCTGCACGCCACAGTGTCAGGGTTATACGGGAGTAGAGGCAAAGCAGCACAGCAGGCAGCTGCTCAATGTGACAAGCAACTATGCAAACAGACACTCACACTGAGAAGCTGTGCTGCAGTTGTCAGCATTTGGGATTCCGTCTCTGCAGTGAAGCCTTGTGCACGTCTCCAGCCCAAGTACTGAGTCAGAGGCACACCACTGACCAGCCTGCACAATAACTTGTCTCTTGCCTATCATTAGCATTTTTGAATTCAGCATCCCATGTAAGACTTACTCGATGACAAGGACACTGTTGCCAGGTGCTGGGGAGATTGGCTCGATGAGTTTGATCACCCTGGGAACCTCAGCACGACTGACAAGCTTGAGAGCCTTGACCTCTGACGACAACAACTGGGTATTGCCCTTGCATTGGTTCATTCAGTACTACTCACCTCGGTGGTATGTTACGTTTGACTTTCAGAACGCACATCACAAGGTGCTGTGTGCATATGTGCACAATGAAA
>JAABUO010007136.1_pt1 | contig 12775 bp, 13 predicted proteins | sample 5559291 | NCBI WGS metagenome assembly JAABUO01 (sample SAMN10711878, study PRJNA513372) | rock metagenome | isolation source: Antarctica rocks | place: Antarctica: Victoria Land, Finger Mt sud
GCAATCAGGGCATGATGATTGGTCACGCCAGCCATGACGCATCTTTGCCTGATATGATGTCAGCGCATTTATCTGACTATAGCTGGCATAGCAATTGTGGTGCTTGCAACACATGTGACAATCTGATAAGACCAGGTGTGTGGACTGCAGCAAGTTCTGCATATGAGCCTGACTTCATCACAGCTGCGCCACAGAAAAGCCAATCCAATGTCACGAACATGAGCCTTGTGATATGTGTCATGGCCAAATTGGTTGACAGACAACAGCGGCAGCAGGGCAGCAACTGCTGCAGGCCAAGGCAAGCAACTCCCCACGGCACACTTAGCCAGACCAGTCATGACAGCGCAGCTGCGAGCCATGTTTCCCAGATCAGAGCGGTGGATACTACAGCATCTGACCAGACGCCAGACGCTTCAAGCACAGGGCAGCTGTCAGATAGGGATGGGGACTCAGAGGATCAGTTTTTTGGCATCTTGCCATGTTGGCCAACACCGTCTGTTACTGCATGGGATAACATCCAGACAACTGTGACCAGGGCATTCCTCACCTTAGAGTGGCTGCTTAGACAGCATTCCCTGAAGGCTGATGCCTCACATGCTCATGACTCAGATGCCCAATGCCTGATGCATGACATTGCAGCCTTGATTTACCGGCTTGCAGCTGGGCATTTGTTGGATGAAAAGCTGAACATGCAAAGGGTGTTCACAAGCGGTGTTCTGCCAGTACTGGAGGCCTGGTCAATCTATGGGTTGAAAAATTTGGATCTAAATACTCTAGGCCAGATGCTGCTGGCACGCATGACCACAGACGCTACCCTTAGGTCTTGTGACAGTAAACTGGACGCAAGTGGGAAGTTGCGAGAGATTTGTATTGTTCAGCAGATGGCAAAGATGTTTGGTGAGCATTCCATCTTTGTTGCTGATCATGTTGTGTGTACACAATGCACAACAAAACTGGCATGTTGTGTTGGGTGCCTTGCTTGGCCTTCTGCACATTTATGCACTGCAGCATGTGAAGCAGCTGAAGGACTGTAGGCCTAGCACCCAAACTCTGTTGAGCAAGAGTCATGATGATCATCAGTATCGTGCATGTAAACCGAGTTGTCATTGGCATGCAGCAAAAGACACAATTGAATGATTGTGCAGGCTCACAAGCTGCATCGCTCTTGCAGCCAGTTGCACCAGTGGCCTTGGGTGCCCTTTATGCTGCCTTGAGTGACAAGGACCGGTGCCAAAGCCTTGCCACAAAGGGGCTGTTTGCAACAGGCTTTCTGCAGGGTCTCCACCAGCTGAGGGATGACAAGCCAGCATGCTTCACTCTGTGTGCGTGCTGGGCATGCGTCGCCTCTGTACAGCTGCAAGGGACAACCCCTGAGATCACAGCCTGCTCCATATATCAGCCAAAAGTGTTGAAGGGCATCCTTAGCTACGTCTGCACTACCTCACTGGAGAGGGTACGCACTGAATCATACTTGCAGGCTTTCCACCCACACAGCCTGAGGCTATCCAATCAAAGCAGCTACGTTGAATGGGTTTCTAGGCCAGTCTGAATTGGCTGCGTGACATGCAACCGGTGTGCATGCCATGAGTCTCCTGGTCATATGTTTGCCTGACACAAATCTGTGCATGCATGTTGCACTTGATCGTGACTCTCGAGCTGTGTGCGCACTGGAGCAATGTGCGTCTATGAGTTACGTCGCTCAAAATATGCTGGACATGCCATGCCATGCAATAGTGACTTCAGTGCATTCTTTGCAGACTCCGTTGCCGTGGTCTCCAGAGCGCTGCTTCGGGCTTTTCCGGGTCTTGATGAAGCTGAGTGAGCTGTGTAAAAATGTCCCAGAGGGGCACATCAGCTTGCAGGTACACATAGTAAAGTCACAATGCAGACCTTGCATAGGTCCAATGTTGCACACATATTTTGCAGTCACACTTCATGTTGATGTGGTATGCCCTGCCCACTCGACCTGCAGAAGTCATTGTGATGCACACTTTCATGGCTGATGTGACCTTTACAGCTGTCATTACAGACAGTATCAGTGTTGAGTGTGATAGCCATGCTGTTGAGCAGCCAATCCACACATGACACAGTGCATCCCTAGTGCATGTATGCAACCCGTGCACATTTTAAATCTACACAACTTTGTCAAACACAAGCACGGTAATATCATTACAGAGACCGCAAATGATTAGGGTGAAATACCGGCTGTTGTTCTGGCAGACTTGAGTAAACGCTGTTTGCTGTCTTCAGATGCGTGCAGACTGCTTGCTCTTGGCACTTGATTTGATGCGCCAATGGCGCAGCATCACAACTGCAGTTGATCTGGCGAATCTGGTGCTGTTGGCCTCATTCCAAGCTTTGGATCAATTTGGTGGGGTAAAGCTCATCAAGCCCAAAAGCCCCTTCTGCCACAAATTCAAGGTAACAATTGTTTCTGGTTGTTGAGCACACCTTGAATGCATTTTACTCAATGTCTGAGATCTTAAAGAAACGCGTTCTTGCAGCTTTGTCCCTATTGTTCTTCTGTGCAAAGACTGTGTCAAATGACTGCCAGATGCAGCAACAACGCACTATGTCTGTATGCCAGCAGTCAGTCCTAGCCTGTGGGCTTCAAACAATCACGCTGCCAGTTTACAGATCATGCATGTTCCGGCCGTTATGACCAACATGCACTGCTGACTGCAGGACTACGCAGTCATCCTGACAGACGTGTTGGATGGTTGGCTATCCCGCGCTGCAGTCCTCTCCAGCAGTGACAAGAATGTCACTGGGTATATGCACTGTAGACTGCAGTCTGCTTTGGCAAAACTGCCGCATAGCTTGCTGCGTGTGCTTATGGACATCCCTGTTGCTCAGCACTGCTGGCTCTACTTTGGACAACACGTTTTTGCTGCTTGCGCACAAATACTTGTGCATGTGGCAAGGGGGTTCATGCGCAAATCAGATGGGGCACTGACCGGATGCCCTCAGCTGGAGTCATATGTGCACATGCTAGGTGACTGTCTTATGCAAGCATGCCTGCTTGGGTGTCATACAGTGGCTGTCTGTCCGCAAACATGGGTGTAGATCAGCGCTTAATGATATGCCATGCCAGGCATGAATGTAGCTCGAGGCAATTGTTGTGTGGACTTGATCTGCATCACAGGCAGCACAGTGGTTCTTTTGCTTGAGGAAGGCAATGCATGCAAGAGCACCGCTAGCATGCTCAAGCTGAACACACTTTCTTCTGTGATGCAGCTGAGCATCACAGAATGCAGCCATCGCCAGCTCCAGCAGATTACAAGCTGCTGAGGGACGGCGCTGTGGCAGCCTTGCAGATTTTGTACCTGGATGTAACCTTGCTGAGACGCCTGGTGTGCAGCTCTGAGGCCAACAAGAGGCCAAGCACATGTGTCAATGGGGAATGCATAGTTGTTGGCGAGATTGGTGAGTCGTGCCGCAACCCCCATGTTGCTGCAACCATGAGTGTAGTTTTCAAAAAAACATCTGGCAAAGTCTGTCTTCTGTACCTCTGCCCAGTCCCATTGTCACCTGCCCACTCACTGACTCAATTACTCATCTGTGCATTTGGCAAGTCCAGGTTTCACCTTGGACTCACAGTTTTGCTCGATGTGAAACTGTTTTTGGCCATCCTATGCAAGGTTGAGACACCATTCCATCATGTGGTTCAAAGTTTAAGGTCCAACACATGTTGCTAAAGCATGTTGCATCATGCGCAGAGAGGCTCACAGCATGGTTGGAGAGCATGCGTGTTCAGAGTCACTGGATGCCTGTCTGGGCTCAGCTCAGTCCCCAGGATTGGTGCTACGAGTTCAAGCAGGCCAAGGCACTGCTTGCCAGCAGTCTGCATGATCTTAAGGATAAAAGCAACGGACTGTCTGCTGAAAGCGTGAAACGAATCCAGCACTGCTTTACGCTGGGTCAGCTCAGAGCACAGGTCTGACTGCTGTTGATGATCTTGCTTTGATATTGTGCCCATGCTGTGTTTGGCTTGCATTACCAATCTCAGTCCTTTATGAACAGCCTACAACTGCAGTCATGCATTACTTGCACAAAGCAGACGGTCAAAGGCTGATTATAAGTCTGCAGTGTCGTTAAGCATGTCATACCAGCTTCCATTCTTGCTTGCTTTTTCATGCAGGCAGGGGAGGACATTACGGTCACAGCAGTAGCACCTGCTGAGGTTTTGAGTGAGGAGGAGCAGGCACAAGCTGATCAAGAGCAGGCAGCCTGGGCAGCAGCTGAGGCAGCAGCTGCTGAGCTGATGGCTGAAGAAGAACAGGCACAAGCCAAGCAGCAGCAGGCGGTTGTCAAAGCAGCTGCCAAGAAGGCTAAGAAGCAGAAGCAGAAGGCCAAGAAACAGCTGCAGTTGCCACAAGCTGAGAGCAGTGATCAGCTCAAGACCTCAAAAGCTCCTCAACCTGCAGCTGCAACAGCAACATTCAATACATCTGGGCTTCTTCACAATGCTCTTGATAGCAGATCAGACTTGATACAGGCAATGCATTATGTTGCAGCTCAGCACAAAGAAGGTGTCTTGGCCCAAACACAGACTGTAATTGGGGCTATGCAGCAGCAGCAGCGGCAGCAGCAGCAAGGCCCGCTAAAAAGACCGCTAAAGACAGGGGCTAAAGACTCAGATGCAAAACCTGCATCTTAGCCGGGTATCTGCTCTGTTGCTACACCTGGTTTGTAGACCCCCTGGCCACTGCTTTGAAGCATGTTGTCACCAAAAGGGCCATATCTGGAAGCTGCTGCAGCACTGAACAATCGCTGCAGTGGGCCCATTCAGATTTGACCTTCACGTAGTGATACAATTTCAGCATTCTGAGAATGCTTTCTGCAAGTATAGCTGACAGGGCACCTCCTCTTGCATGATGCTTATGATGGTCACCTTGCACGTCCTGAGAATTGCTGTTGTTGTTTGTAAAATGAGCCAATCTATTGGGGATTTTGAAGGATACAGAACACAGACCTTGCTATGATCACAGTAAGTGCTCAGCTTAGCGGACACAGGTACATGATGCACAATGTAAGAGCAGCAAGCTCTTAGCTATCTATCAATAAGGGCAGATATTGCACTTTGCTTGATAATGCGCCGTTGGAACAGCTGTAGCTATTGAAACACTACTGAGCTACTGAAACCGTACCAGCAGTGGCGTGGTACCCTTGCCTTGGCATCTGCATGACATTAAATGACCTCAAGCTCTCCTGCAGCAAGGTAGTTGATGCCTTGCATATGTGGACCTAAAGCAGTCGACGTTCTTCCACTGTGGCATGCATTTTAAGCTGGCATCACGTCAAAAGCTTTGGCAGCAGCACATGCCGCGTCTCAATCAGCAGCCGCTGAGCTGTTGCTGAAGACCAAGCAGCAGCAAATGCGTGCTAAGGCTGCTGCAAAGAAGCAGAAAGCCAAAACACAGCCCGAGAAGCGCAATCTCCTGCCAATGGGATCATCACAGCAGGTGCATTAGCAGCTGCTTTTTACAATCTATAGCATGCAAACTCGGTGACTGCTATAGTACATTGCTCGTCCCTTGCACCTTGTCTAAACAATGAACACTGCAAGCCTAGTAGGCACTTGAGCCTGCCTCAGTGATTCAGCATTAACAGTACCTTCATTTTCCGTCATTGGTAAAGACTGCAGAGTCTGACACCACACCTGCTTCATTGGCTGCTAATTTGTGGCGAATAGCCACTCTCAGCAGGGCACTCATGACAACTCCTCTGCGCTTGTCGTATGATAAATAAATACTGTTAAATATTTTTCCATCAAGCCAGGCCGCGGCATAAGGAACTATATCTAGAGACAAACTTCCATGTTGCCAGCCTGAAGATGTACATGTTGCTGAAAGGGTCATGCTTGCTCCGGGCCCGATAGGCTTCAAATTCTGTGTATGCACCGTGGGGCCAATCTTGCTTCCTACAGTCTGCTAGATTCCTACAGTGTGCGAAACTCCCGATGTATGAAAGGCATTAGGCAGATCAGCAGCAATATACGAGTCGCTCGAAGACACATGTGTGATCAAAGCCAGTTGCAAGCTCACCATTAGCCGTCGTGGATGCTCCTGACTGCTCAAAAGCAGTGCGCGTGCAATGCAGCTGCGCGTTGCGCTGGAGGTGTGTCCTCTGTACTGATCAATGTAATCTAGTGCTTGTCTCCGATTTACTAAAGCTTCTGTGCGTGTGTTGCCTCAGGAATGCGATGGTGTTGACGATTGGGAGTCCGAGTATGCTGAGCTGACGCTTGTAAACACAGTGCTTGCGGACTTCTGCCGATATCACGGCTTGTCTGTTGCTAGCACACAACTCAAGCATGGGCAAAAATGTTTGCACCCGAGTCAGGTGCTACAGAGGGTAAGATTGTCCTGCCAACATGTGCAGGAGGAGAATTTCCATTGTCAGCAACTTGGCCCCACCTGCTGCCTTGTAGGTGCACAGTGCAAGCACAGCACCTTCTGCACTTCGCCTGAGTGCAAACTTTAACATCACAGTTGCTTTTCGTATATGGTTGAGTCTTGGGCAGAGACGTATACATGATCAACTAGCCTTAGGGAGAGAATGGTATCAGTCTGTACTGGCAGTGGCCAGGTCTGATATAGCAAGCTCAGCAGACATAGCCCAGATGATAAGGCTGCGTGGTCCACAGCAAATGGCACCCGCTTCATTGCAGTTTGAAGCGCGTCACCCAGTCTGCAGATATTATGGACACAACAGCAAGCATGCTTTTCTGGAGCAAAACAGAGGAGAATTCCTTTGTTTATCCACAATTGAGTGTTTGAAAGCTGACATTGCCGTATACAGGCAGTCAGCCAGCAACTCTACATGGACTAGTCCAATGCCAGGTGCTGCAACAGGGTCTGTGGGCACCCCGCAGCTGACATTTACCAATGTCCTGCGGGCTTGCGTGATAACACTCAAGCTCATTTCACTCATGAACAATGTCACAGGCATGATTGATGTCAGCATAGCATTGTGGTACACACTGGATATCATAGGCAAGCAGTTCTGGACGAGATCTGCTTTGGTGAGTGAAGATGCAGAGGAATGCCAGCTGTGCCTGCAGCTGACTCAGCTGGTTGTGCCTATCATGCGCAAGAACCTCGCACTGGAGGACTCAGCCTGGCGGGCCGAAGTTTGCTGCAAGCTGCTGCCAGGCTGCATGCACCAAGTGCCACGGTCTGTCACTTGTCAGGCTATGTCATGTGAGCTTGCCGACACAGGCAAGTCGTTCAATGAAGCATGTATTGTAGCGCTCCTGTGTCCTTAGATGTCACTGCCATTTGCATGTCGTACACCTTACATAGTTACATGACATGTCAATGAATGAGGTTCTTAGACTGACACCTTGTTGCAAAATTTAATGCTGGTCCTTGACAGAAGCCTGCTTGCAATTCAGGAGGGCTGTCAACTCTGGCTGAAGGACTAGCCCAGAGCAGGTCACAAGCCTTCATGGCAAGTCGTGCTATTTTCAGCATGATGAATTGCCAGCTACCTGAAGAAAGGCTTGCCAGCATTGAGGTCCAACTGGTATCGGCAAAAGCTATACGCCATCTGTCTGGCCTCCTATGTCCATCATTTGATCAAGAGCAGTTGTCAACACCTCAACAGACAGCCCTGCATGGCGCAACCTTCATGTCCTGGGGTAAGTCCTGGATTCTCTTGTGACAGACAGCTGTGCGTATTTGGCTCAGGAAGAGTGTTTTGGATGACCGACTCAAATACCAGTACTGCTCAAGTGCTGCAGGAACTGCTGGCTGCAATCAAAAACCTTGATGATTGATCACGCCAACCATGACTCAATTTTGTCTGGAATGATGTCAGCACATAATGTGACGCTAGCTGACATAGCAAATGTGATGCTTACAACCTTTGCAACATATGTGACAATCTGATAAGACCTGATGTGTGGACTGCAGCAAAATCTGCATATGAGCCTAAATTCATCACAGCTGCGCCCCTGCAGAGGCAATCCAACCTGAAGCACATAAGCTTTGTCATCTCTGTCATGGCCAAATTGGTGGACAGACAAGAAAGACTGCAGGCCACCAGCAAGCTGAGGCAAGCAAACCCCCATGGCACGTTTAGCCAGACCTATCATGACAGCGTGGCTGCAGCTGCAAGCCATGTTTCCCAGATCAGAGCAATGAATGCTACAGCAGCTGACCAAATGCCAGATACTACAAGCACAGGACAGCTGTCACATAGTGGACACGACTCACAGGATCAGTTGTTTGGCTCCTTACCATGTTGGCCAACACCGTTTGTTACTGTGTGGGATGACATTCAGACAACTGTGACCAGGGCATTCCTGACCCTAGAGTGGCTGCTTAGACAGGAGCTGGTTTCTCTGGAGGCTGATGCCTCACATGCTCATGACTCAAATGCTTGGTGCCTGATGCATGCCATTGCTGCCTTGATTTACAAGCTGGTAGCTGGGCACTTGTTGGACGAAAAGCTGAACATGCAAAGGGTGTTCACAAGCGGTCTTCTGCCAATACTGGAGGCCTGGTCAATCTGTGGGTTGACAAACTTTGATCTAAACCTTCTAGGCCAGCTGCTGCTGACACGCATGACCACAGATGCTGCCGTTAGGTCTTGTGACAAAACTTTGGATGCAAGTGGGAAGCAGCGCGAGATTTGTGCTATTCAAAAGCTGGCAAAGATGTTTGGTGAGCAGTCCATGTCTGTTGCTGAGCTTGTGTGTACACAAGAATTGGCATATTGTATTGGGTGCTTTGCTTGAACTTCAGCCAGGTTGCGCATTGCAGCTTATGAGGCTGCTGAAGCACCACAGGCCTTGCACCTCAGCACCTGTTAAGCAACAGTCATGATCAGTGTCTTGTCTGTAAAGCAAATTGTCTTTAGCATGCAGCAAAAGATGCAACTGAATGAATGGTTGTGCAGGCTCAGAAGATGCATTGCTCTGGCAGCCAGTTGCACCGGTGGCCTTGGGTGCCCTTTGTGCTGCCTTGAGTGATGTGGACCAATGCAGAAGCCTTGCCATAAAGGGGCTGTTTGCAACAGGCTTTTTGCAGGATCTCCAGCAGCTGAAGGATGACAAGCCAGTATGCTTCACTCTGTGTGCGTGCTGGGCATGTGCCGCCTCTGTACAGCTGCAAGGGACAACCCCTGAGATCAAAGCCTGTGCTGTATATCAGCCAAAGGTGTTGAAGGGCATCCTTAGCTACGTCTGCACTACCTCACTTGAGAGGGTACGCACTGCGTCATACTTGTAGGCTTGCCATCCACACAGCCTGAGGCTATCCAACCAGAGCAGCTATGTTGAATGTGTCCTCTGTGCGTGTCTGAATTGCCTACATGATGTGCACAGGACTTCTATGCCATAAACTTCTTGGTCATGAGTCTATGACACAAACCAGTGCATGGGTGCGTGCATGTTAAACTTAATTGTGACTGTCCAGCTTTGTGCAATGTTGCAGCAATGTGCATCTGTGAGGTGTATCACTAGCTTTATGTCGCCCAAAAGGTGCTGGCCAAGCCATGCCATGTGACAGTGACATCAGTGCTTTCACTGCAGACTCCAATGCTGTGGTCTTCAGAGTGTTGCCTTGGGCTTTTCCGGGTCTTGATGAAGCTGAGTGAACTGTGTGCACATGTCCCAGAGGAGCACATCAGCTTGCAGGTACACATAGTACAGTCACAAAGTACAGTCACACAGTACAACCTCAGTGCTTGCACGATGCCAATGCTTTTCACATGTGTCGCAGTTGGGATTCACAAGTAGGTGGTAGTCAAATGCAAGCCCTGCCCCACTTGATGTGCCACAATATCATGGCCTGACACTGTCATGGCTGACATGAGCTATACAGCTGTCATAAGCACAGAAAGTGTTGGCTGTATGCACCATGGCCAGTGTGTCAAGCAGTCAACTTATCCATGATACATTGTTGCCCAGTGCATGGGTTCAACCTGTCAGACTGCCCTGTCAAACACAAGCGCGGCAACACCGTGATGGTAACTGCATATGATCAGGGTAAAATGCTAGATGGCTTCTTGGCAAGCTTTAAAGAAAATGTTTGCTGTCTGCAGATGCGTGCAGATTGCATGCACTTGGCACTTGCGTTAATGCGCCAATGGCGCAGCATTGCAGCTTCAGTTGATCTGGCGAGTCTGGTGTTGTTGGCCTCATTCCAAGCTTTGGGTAAATTTGGTGGGGTAAAGCTCATCAAACCCAAGAGCCCATTCTGCGACAAATTCAAGGTAGACTGTCTCAGTGTCTTTTATGGGCAGTCTATCCACCTTCTGTATGAATCAGGAGGCAAACGACTGCCATATGCAACACCAGTGCACTATCTCTGTATGCCAGCAGTCAGTCTCAACCTGTGGGCTTCAAACACCCATGCTGCCAATTTACATAGTGTGCATGTTTCGGCCGTTATAACAGCACGCACTGCTGCCTGCAGGAATATGCAGTGATTTTGACAGACGTGTTGGCTGACCTCCTAGCCCGCCCTGCAGTCCTTGTCAATAGTGACCAGCATGTGACTGGGTACAGCCGCGGTGACCTGCAGTCTCTGTTGACACAGCTGCCTTATAGCCTGCTGCATGACATCATGGACATCCCTGTCGCTCAACACTGCTGGCACTACTTCGGGCAGCACCTTTTTCCTATTTGCGCACAGATGTTTGTGTCCATGGCAAGGGATTACATGCGCAGATCAGAGAGGGCTCTGACAGCATGCCCTCAGCTGGAGCCATTTGTGCACATGCTAGGTGACTGCCACATGCTAGCATGCCTGCATTGGTATCGCACAGTGCCTGTCTGCCCGAAATCATGACTGCAGGTCAGCCTGTGTTGACATGCATCAATGCTACCCTAGTCATGAATGTAGCTTGAGCCGATCGCTGTGTGGACTTGATCGGCTTCACAGGCAACAAAATGGTCCTTATATTGGCACCATGATGGCCCTGCCTGCAAGAGCATCTTTACCGTGCTCAAGCTAAGCACGACTCCTTCTGTGATGCAGTCGAGCATCACAGAATGCAGCCAGCGCCGGGACCAATAGGGTACAAGCTGCTGAGGGACAGCGCTGTGGCAGCCTTGCAGATCTTGTACTTGGAGGTGGTCTCGCTGGGATGTCTGGTGGGCACGTCTGAGGCCAGCGAGAGGCTAAGCACAGAGATTGGTGAGTCCTGCTGCAGTCAACAGCAATTGACTTGTTGCTGCAACCATGAGTTCAGTCTTCAACAAAGGTATCTGGCAAACTCTGTGTTCTGTACCTCCCTGCCCAGTCCCATTGTCACCTCCTTGCTCGTCCGCCCACTCACTTAATTACTCATCTATGTATTTTGTCAAGTCAAGTTCAGGTTTTACCTTGGACTCACGGTGCTGTCCAATCTGTTTGCCATCCTACACAAGGTTGGGACACCATGACCTCATGTGATGCAAGGTCTCACGCCCTCAACATGTTATTCGAACATGTTACGAGTGACATTTGCAACTTTCTATCTTACAAGCATTTCTACATGAACATCCTGCGCAGAGGGGATCACAACACGGTTGGAGAGCATGCGTACGCAGAGTCACTGGATGCCTGTCTGGGCTCAGCTCAGTCCCCAGGATTGGTGCAGCGAGTTCAACGAGTTCAAGCAGGCCAAAGCACTGCTTGCCAGCAGTCTGCTTGATCTCATGGACAATGCCAATGGACTGTCTGCACAGAGCGTGAAGCGAATTCAGCATTGTTTCACATTGGGTCAGCTCAGAGCACAGGTCAGGCAGCTGCCAAATACCTTGCTGTGATGTCGTGCCCGTGCTGTGACTTGCTTGCATTACCAATGCCAATCTTGTACATACAGTCTGAAACTGCAGTCATGCACTAGTTGTCTAACGCACATACTGAAAGGCTGATTCTGAGTCTGCAGTGTGATCAAGCATGTAGTATCAGCTTTCATTCCTGCCCGCTTGTTGATGCAGGCAGAGGATGACGATTCGGTCACAGCAGCACCACCTGCTGAGGGCTTGAGTGACGAGGAGCAGGCACGAGCAGGCAGCCTGGGCAACAGCTGAGGCAGCAGCTGCTGAGCTGATGGCTGAAGAAGAACAGGCACAAGCCAAGCAGCAGCAGGCATTTGTCAAAGCAGCTGCTAAGAAGGCTAAGAAGCAGAAGCAGAAGGCCAAGAAACAGCTGCAGGTGCCACAAGCTGAGAGCAGTGATCAGCCAACACCCTCAGAAGCTTCTCAACATGCAGCTGCAACAGCAGCATCTGACACATCTGGCCTCCCTGACAATGCTTCTGAAAACGGCACAGACCTGATACAGGCAATGCGCCCTGTGACAGCTCAGCAAAAAGAAGGCGTCTCGCCCCAAGCTCAGATTGGAGTTGGGGCCATGCAGCAGCAGCAGCAAGGCCTGCTGAAAAGACAATCAAAGTCAGGAACTAAAGACCCAGAGGCAAAACCTGCATCTTGGGCAGGTATCGGTTCAGTTGCTAAACATGACTCCTAGACCAGCCACCTCGTCATTGCATGGAATCATGTTGGCTCATGTGGAATCATGTTGTTTCCACATGAGCCGTATTTTGGGGCTGCTGCAGCACTGAATGATAGTTGCAGCATGCCCAATCAGTGTTGGTTTTCATGCAGTTGCACAATTCCAGCAGAGTGCTATTTTGCAATTATAGCTGACAGGGCAAATCCGCTCACATGATGCTTGACAAGATGGTCACTTTGCATGTCCGTAGGTTTGCTGCTGCTGTTTGTAAAGTGAGCCATTCTGTCAAGAATGCAGGCTCAGAACACAGATCTTGCTAT
>JAABUO010007137.1_pt1 | contig 12771 bp, 14 predicted proteins | sample 5559291 | NCBI WGS metagenome assembly JAABUO01 (sample SAMN10711878, study PRJNA513372) | rock metagenome | isolation source: Antarctica rocks | place: Antarctica: Victoria Land, Finger Mt sud
TTTGCATGATTACAGTGTTTCTGCATGCATTGTAAGACTGGATTTGCATGATTACAACATGTCTGCATGATAAGACTGTTTCCTGCACACATGATGCCAACAGGCAGAAATATCTCAATTATGCATGCAGAAAAAAGAGCAAAGGCTGTAAGCAGGCACAACAAAACCTCTATGCTTCACACATATCCCTGAATCTGGACAATTCAGGAGTCCAATTTCCAGAGCATTTTCACAGTGCCAGGAGGAAAAGAGCACCTGTGGCAAAGCTTTTGACAACTTATCAACCCTAGATCCGATTCACATTTACAACACACTGCCCATATCCTGTGCACTGTCTACCTGTACATGATGTCTCATGACATTTAGGTTTAACCCTAAAACCACAGGAAAGCCCAATATACCTCACCCTTGGGCTTTTTTTCAATCCCAATGCCAAAAGGTGTAGTCTTTCCTTTTGCGATGCAGATGAAGAGGAAGGCCTTGATGTGCCCAAGGCTCAGGTTGCTAACATAGGGGCTGAGCTACCTTTTGTAGGGTTCAGGCTAAATCCTAAATCCTTGCGAATGCAGACAAAGAGGAAGGCTTTCAATGTGGCCGAGGCCCAGGGTTGGGCTTGTGATTTTAGGGTTTACAGTTAAGGCTAAGCCCTAAACCCTAACCACACATGATGTCTCATGACAGGGCTTGTGAATGCAGACGAAGAGGAAGGCCTTCAATGTGGCCGAGGCCCGAGTTGCTGACACAGGGGCCGAGCACTTCTATGATGCAAGAAGAGGAGCGCCCAAGGCGGAAGCTGGCGGCATGGGCAGCAGCAGACCTGGCAGAAAGCCGGCAAGGTAAAGAGGCGCTATTATATCATGAAAAACTGCATTTGAATGTGATATGTATATATATACATATAAGACACATATATACACATATCCTTGTATGTATGCACCTCCGTATTTTTGTACATATATCCTTATATCAATATCCATAGATTTTATATGTATATACACAATCACTCCATGTACACAATCTATGTATAAGTGTGTTGCGTTGATGGGATTTTGCATTGTTGAGCCAAGCACCACAGACATAGCTCATGGCCTTGTCACACAACACAAGAAGATGTTGGATCTTCTAGTGGACAATCGCTACTCTGCTAGTAGACATCCAGTATTCTGCTGGTGGACAATCAGAACTCTGCTAGTATTCAATCAGTTCTCTGTTAGCAGACAACTCGGACTCCTAGTACACAATACAGTGTTCTGCCGGTGGACAATCAGTACTTTGCCTTGCCTGCATGAGCATGGTAGGGCTGGCTGGGGGGGGCCCTCAGTCTCTGCAGCTCTGATGTGGTTGGACCTGAGAAAAAGGAATAACCCTGCATGTGCAACATGCATATAGACATGTACAGACCTGCCTCTTGAAGAGTGCATCTGTGTTGCGAAATCAGAACATGCGTTTGCAGGGGTGGGCTTGCCAGGGGAGGGTCGGGGGTGGGGGCCGCCCCCAGCCATGCAGACAAGCCAGTGGGGGTGGGGGGCAAGTCGGGTGCCAAGTGGCGCAACCAGAGCGACCAGCTCAGGATTGCCATGGTAGCTTCCAAAGGAGGTCCCCAGGTGACTCATCTCGCCGGCAATGCAAGCTGCTGACTCATGCTGTTGTCATGCCTGGCTGGTCATTGAGAGCACTGCTCAGTCGCAGCTTGCCCACAAACCCCCAACAGCCTTCGTAGCACGGCATTGCTCAGATGCCATAGGGGATCTTTGCACCGTGCAATGCATGCGCCAATGCAAGGAAACAATGCACCTGGGTCACTGGGCTGACCCCCGTGGCTTTTGCCCACCCTCTTCTTTTGGCCTGAATATCAACCTGGTTATACATAAACAACTAGTGGCTTGCTAGGAGACTTGCTATATCTTATCTGCCACAACTTTCACGAGTGGTGTTAGTGATCACTAGCTGGCATGAGTAATGTTGGTGATGACTAACATGCATGAGTGACTAGCAGGCATAAGTAATGCTAGTGGTCACTAATTGGCATCAGTAGTGCTGGTGTTCTAGCAGACATGGGCATGATGGCCAAGCATGCTCAGAATCCTGCACTGCATGACACATAACTGCATCAGAGGATGATGGTAATGGCGTGTAGTCACATCCCTCTGTTCGACTCTTGTAGAGCACCGGTCACAGCTTTCCCCACCAGCTCTGCCACCTGCATTGACCTTTCATCATTCATAATTTAAGCCGCAACATGAGCATCACAGTTTGAGACCCCTCTGTGGTTTGCCGGTGAGATTCCCTGTGTGTTGCATCAGAAGTATAAACTGCTCAGTGCATTGTGCATTATGCTTCATTTAGTACATGTCTTCGGGCTCAACCACCACTACCAAGCCTTCAAGGACATGCTCAACCACCACCATCAAGCTGGCAGTGGGCCAATCAGACATCATGCCTTCACAAAGCACTTCCTGTGGACTGCCCTGTCCTGTGAGCCAAAACAAGCCTATGAGAGCGTTTTGGTGATCACGCCAGACTGCCTAGCCTGTCCACTTGTCTGGGTACTTGTCATGTTCATGCGCCCACTCCCATTCACAAAACAGGCACATTCCCCTGGGGTCAGACATGTACACTCCTGAGTAGCTGCCTGTATGAGGTCCTGCTTTGACAGTCAGCATACCAGCAATCCATGTGAAATGATGCAGCCTGTATCAGACCCTTGTCACGTGCAAATGCAGCAATCTATCAAGGAAATGCAGTAATCATAATAGTAAATAATGATAATCAAAACGCTTGTTATTATTGTCACGTGCAAATGCAGTACAAGCTGTCATGGTGATGATCTGCAGCCAACATGCTGCTTTCAGCTTGGACTGCCTGGAAGGGCCTTGCACACCGTATCATCATTGTGTTGAAAGACAAAGCGTACTCTTTCTTTTTTATCCGGGCTGCCGTTAACGATTGCCGAAAGGCATAGACATTTCTGTTGAAAGACAACGCATGTGTTGCAGGGAGCTACTCTGCACTGTCTGTACCTAAGCCTGGGGAAACACTTCGTTCATTTCGGGTTCGATCAAATGAATGTACAAATACATGAATGAATGAATGAATGCGTGAACGATGAAGTGGTGAATGTTGCAGGCTGCTGTCACAGCCTTTGGAGGAGCCCCCATTGCATCTGCTCCCGACCCTAGCCTTATACTCTGCCCACACTGTGGCAGAAGGTTCAATGAGACAGCGGCAGAACGGCATATTCCCAAGTGCCAGGACATTAGGGCCAAACCAAGTAGGCTGATGGCTGGGGCAGGGCAGAAACGACAACCTGCCACTAGCCCTGCATCTAGGGGATGGGGATGAAGCAGCAGATTGTCTGTCTGTCTGTCTTTGTCCCTTGCAAAACCCTAAACCCTAAACCCAGAGTGCCTGTCTGTCTTTGCCCCCTGGCATTGCAATCATGTCTGTGTTGCACTGCTTTGCCTGATATTTTAGGGTTGATTGATTGATTGATATTTTAGGCTTGTTACCTGGATGCTGGACTTACCCACATGCTGGGCTGCATGACAGAGATTGTGAACAACGTTATGCCTGTTTTGAGCCACTTCAAGACCATGCCATGCGCACACATAGTGCGATGTACACAATGAAATGCAACAAGCAGCGGCGTATTTCTTTGCATGGAATGGGGTCAGGTTGTGTCTATGTATGTCACTCACAGAACTTCCAAGAGCACCTCTTGATCCACACACACATGGGATGTATAGCTAGGCTGTTGAGCCAACGTTTCTGTTAAGCCAACTTTCGAACCAAAAGCAAGTACGCAGCTGTAACTGGTGGGATCAGTTGATGACAAGTCTCAAAGTATTGTCATGCATTCACTGCTGTGCTGAAAAGGCGGCCCTTGCTCTGTGCTGGAAGCCAGAAGAATTCAACAAACAATCATATGACAACACATGAGCACATGGTATCTCAGGCTTGAGCAACCCATGGGTGTAGCTACTATATTGCAACCAGCATTTGTATACTGGCTGCAGCTATTCTGGCAAAGTAATTGTTGTTTGCTATCACAACACTCTGTTGGGCTGCAATTTCCCCAAGGGGGCAGGTGACTGCACGCCTTTGGCTTAGGTCCACTGTCACTCATGATGTGCGTAAAACTCGGCCACAGCATGAAACAGTTTGATTCATTTCCTGCTTGCAGTCTTAGCTTTTTCTTGTGACCATGTCTCCCTTGACTGATTGACTGGACGCTGTGCCTCAATGCATTCTACTTGCTTGCCTAGTGTTAGCACCTCAGCTAGCAATGCTGCCTACAGACACATGACCGAAGTGTTGTATGCACGGCTGGATGCTCGTTGACACTTGGGGGGCTGTGTATGTCTATGCATGTTGTTGCCCAACTGCTGCTTGGTGTAGCAGCACGTATTGCCGTTATTGTAGCTGTTGAACACGGACTGTGACTCTGTTACAGATCATGCACACGGACTGTTACAGATCATGTACACGGATTGTGACGTGAACTCTGCTACAGATCATGTGAGCGGTACAGATATAATCATGATACAGATATGCTGAGCCACGCCAATCAATCCCAGCCATTGGTTGCTCTTGGAAACGCAGTGATAGATTGGTTCCTTACTACAACAGGCAGAAAATTTGCTGCAGATGAGATTCTAAACCGGATGCTGACACCACGGCAGTCCAGATCAATGTTTGGCTTTGCAATGTTCAACTGCACATCCACACCCCTTCCATCTAAAACAAGGCTCTCCAAGTTGCTATCTTCACCAATACGTAACACACAGGTTGTTTGAAGACCATCTGTATCAGAATCCTCACTGTCATCTGAGTCAGCCTTTGTAAGTGTCAAATGTGCTTCTTTCAAGCAAGGGTGTGATAGCACAGAACATGCCTGAGAGACAGCAATCCTTGCAACAAGGCACTGGAGGTTGGGCAGAAAGGCAGCCACGCTTGAGAAGACACTCAACCTCAACGCACCACGAACAAGCACAAGCTCCTGCAAAGACGCCAGCTTGCAGTTCAAAATACAGGTGCTGCCTTCAAAAGTCCTTGGCAACCTATTGATGTTGACGGCCTTGAGAATTTTCAGCCTTGCAAACATAGACAAGTCAATGTCTGGTGACCGGTCAGGGATCTCATGGAGTGTCAGACTCTGCAAAGTCAGCGGCAGCAAGCTGACAAATTTCTCCAGCTGCTCTTGGGCCCCGCCACAAAAAAGCTCACACGATGTTAACAGTAGGCAACCTGTGAGTGTCAGAACAGATTGCAAGAAGAACAGCAGACGAGTTTCCTGATGCCACTCGAATGCATAGCCCCTTGTAAAGTCGAGAGTCAAGCCCTTGACCTCTTGAAGATCGCGCTGCATCTCGTGCCTTTGCAACCACTGCAGGATACCAGTCAGGCCTGCCTCACACAACAGAAGCTTCTCCTCACCACCAATGCCAATATGAAGGGGCTGAACCCTCTGACAGGCAGCGTGCCAACCTTTAGTAACTCCGGAGCATGTGACTAGATCTGAGAGCTGTTGTACGTGCTTTTAAATTTCTGGTAACATGCCTTCCTCTTCCAAACTTGCAAAAGTTGTCTGCAGGTACAGCAGTCAACAGTTGAACAAGAGAACAGTCGCAAAGCAATGCCCAAGCAACCGCGTGCAGCGAGCAAGCTTACGGTCTTCTCGACAGCAGGATTGACTTGCTGCTGCCTGCCTGTGCGGCCTTTCATGCTGTGTTAACGTTCTTACTCCCTCCGCACGGCAGCGCACGCCGGCTCACCGCAGAGCTGGTATGCTGGCGCACTCTGCCGTGTCGCAAAGCTCTGCCTAGCTCAGATAAACGATGATGCTCTCGACTCATTGACTTTTGAGCCATCAGCGTAAATGTCTACAGGATGCGTGCATGCGATGCAAATGTCAGCTTTTGGCAGAAGCTTTCTGGTGCGAACCACAATTGAGCTGCAAGTAATGAGAACCTGATTTGTGATTTTTTGACAACCAAGACTATACTAGTGTGACTAGGTGTTGAACGCACCAGCTCTTTGCTTCTTAAGTCCAACACCCAAGAGGCGCAAAGCTTGACGCCAATCTATACCTGACTTTCACACAGTCATGACAGTCAAACTCAATGTTTGGCACAGCAATGTTCACTGTCACCCTCAGTGGCTCATCAGCTTTGACAACTAGCGTTTTCAACTGGTCGCATGCTTCTGCACGCACATGAAGGACCGCAGCAGATTGTGCATCCTGATACAACCTCAAATCTGCTTGCCTCAAGCTGGGGTGCACTAGAATATCTTGTGACTGTGATGCACCTATGCGTACCCATACAGAGTGTAGCCTTGGCAAACAGGCAGCAAATGAACAGTTGTCAGCAAGTCTGAAAGGTATGTAGAGAACAATTAGTGTCTGTAGGGATTCTAGCTTTGCATCACACAGAACACAGTTTGCTCCAGACAATCTGCGGTTGTCTGTACCTATCACAGCGAGTTCAAGCCGTTTTAGATTGACAAGTCTGGCAAACCAGGAAAGGGGTATGGCTTCCGGCTGGTCACCATGTGCGCCTAAATACAACTTCTGCAAGGTGACTGGCAGGAGGCTTGATGCTGACTCTACACACAGTTTTCCAGTCAACCTGCACCCATCAAGTCTACAGCAGCCAGCAATCGTCAGGACGACGCTTTCTATGGCATTCAGGGGCAAACCCAGAGCCCAGGTGAATTTCAAGTGTGAGGACTTGCTGAAGGCGCTGTTGTGCATGCTGAACTTGCAGCCGCTGCAAAATGCCAGTCAGACCTGCAACACTGATCCGTCCAGAGCACTCAAAGACCTGGCCAATGACGATAGATAGAGGCTGCACCGCGCGGCAAGCTACAAGCCAAGATTTGCTCACAGCTGAGCAGACTAAGATATCTGCGGGTTGACGCAAATGCTGCAAAACTGTCGGCAACAGGCCCTGCGCCTCCAGGGTTGACAGTGATGTCTGCAAAACAAATGGACAGTGCCTTTTCAGCTATACATTTATGTCCAAGGCGATTCAGCAGACCAGGACCCCACATTGGTAGTTCCGGGCTTGACACTTCTGATTGCTCTTCCTCTCATGTTTGCGGTGTAGTCGTTCGAGCCAAAAGTCAGACCCGTCCGGATCCAGGGACGTGCTGCAGCGGCTCACTCAAAAGGAGCTGTTCTCATTCCTCGTGAGTTCACGCAGTCTTTCATCACTGGAGCTGCGGACATTCCTACGCCTAACATTTGTTGGTGAACGCAAAAACGTTTGCAAATTTTGCCCAACGCAGACATATTCAAAGCACAGCATGCTGATGGCGAGCTCGAGTAGGGTCGAATGGCAAGTAGGTTAGAGGTAGATGCTAGCAGACCCAACTTTGTCTCGTCGCGCTGATTGTTTGCTTTGATTCACCCTTTCCAAAAGACGCGTACACCTCAAGAGGAGCTGAAGTGACCCGTTGAGAGGCTGAGCAAGCAAGCCCGACCCTCAGGTGTGTTGTACAACTGTTGTTTTTTTGCTCTGCTCAGATCTGGACAGAGCCGGACATATTAACACCTTGCGCCCGCAGATAGCTGGAAAATAGTTCAGGCTCTAGCAGCAAAGCATACATCATGGCGCTTGACGCAATGGACGTCAACCCGTATGCGTTCGCCATAGGGATCGTGTATCTCGCTGCAGCTTTCCCACTGTCGTATGGACTCTTTGTAACATCAGCTTTTCTGTACCAAGCGCCGCTGCGCGGAGTAGGAGACATGCTCTCCCGAGGACTTCTGGTGGTCTCTTTTGTGTCTTTTCCAGTGCTCATCATTGTGGGAGGCTGCAAAATGCTGTATGTCACCGGCAACGAGTGGTCTGACTTCTCCCCAATGTTGCTGCCTATGTATTCGGGACTTCTCATGGCTGCCAACAAGTTCACTGGCCAATGAGTAGAAACTCATCAGCATCACAGAGATGGATGAACACTGCACTTGCCAATGAATGATGCAATATGAAGAGCTCACAGTCAGCTGCCTACATATATGTATATGTCAATAGTTGGTGCCTCCAGCATAGGGACTGCCAACAGGGATAAGCTTATACCATGGTGTGGTGTGGTCACCTTTTAGTTCACAATAGCTCGGTTGTGTCAGAGTTAGTGAAAATCTGATTGCGTCATTTTGATTACATATTTCAGATGGTGCTCAGCTTTTGATTTGCTTGTATACTAGCATCTGCCTGCTCTGATGAGTGGTCTGACAGTGTACTGGGGTTTTGTCTTGTCAAAGGAATTGGGTACTTTGTTTTGAATGAGAGAGTTCTGGTGATTGCAAGCATGAGTTGTTAATGAATTTGCGTTAGTAAAGCAATCTTGATTGCCCTCTTACGCTGATGGCATACCATTGACCAGGTTTTTGGCCTTGTGACCTAACATTGTCTGCAAACGTGCAATTCAGGCCTGCTACTTGAGACTTGAGCATGTATATGCGCTTGTATGCAATCTGCTGTGCAAATCGAACATCAGGTGCAAATTGAACATCAGGTGCAAATTGAACATCAGGTGCAGCTTATGGGTCCCAGTTGCCCCCCAGGACATTATTGTCTTGTCGGCCCTATTATGGCTAATGCATAACGGACTGCAAGTGTTGAGAAAACATATCGCAGTTGACCAGCTGGGACTGCCGAGATCTTTTGTCATGACAGGACGACATGGCTCTACAGCCGTCATACGATCCTGCATGATGCAGCAGACAACACAGGTCGCATTGCTGCACGCATGCAATCACCATAGCGGGACTGCAGCGTTTGCGGCCAAGGTGAATGGCGCATAAGGTGTTTGCATGCATAGACACCACCGGGTGAACAAGCATCAAACAAGCTACACATGAGTTGCCTCTAGCATATGTAGTGACGCCTGAGAAACCTTTTACTGTAGAACAAGCAGCATGGACAGCATTGTTGTCCTCGCAGCGGCTGGACAGCACAGTGACAGCTGCGCAAACAGCAGTATTCCATAGATTTGAGGCAAATCTTGGTTGCAGGACTGACAGCGTTTTTACAGAAAGAACGTTTCCTTTACTCTTCTTAGAATGTTACTGGACATTGCCAAACTTACTCAGCTGCCTCGGAGAAAAACTGAACCATCTGTATGGAACTGTTTCAAAATCTCGCATGATCAGCTGTCTGAACTTGCTGTCTGCACTGATTCAACTGCTGCATGCCGTATGGGAGCAGGCAATATGCCTTTGATAGTACAGGACGCTCACTTGGCACCAACTGCACCGCATACACTCACTACTGCACCACTGGTCTGAAACATGGTCTGAATGTCTGGCATGCATCCTCAAAACTTTGGCATTGATCCTCTTCTTGAACTCTACTGATTACTAATGATCAAGGTCGGGTGAGGGTCTCTGGGAGCCGTGCAACATTGGTGATGATGTTGTTGCCGAAGGGGTTGGCGAGATGGCTGGTCAGGTCATCGATTGGCCCATTGCTTCGTGTGACAAGTGCTTGGACCACAAATCCAATGAAAGCAACCTGCAGCACAATGGCAAGTTGAGTACAGCATTGGTTGACAGCCTGAGAGAAGTCATCACATTGTTTTGTGTATCAAATACTGTACAATTATCTTTGATTTGTGCAAGAGTGTTGTGCAATGTTTTGTCCTTAATGGTAGCTGCATAGAGATTGTGCCTGAGCAGTAGTGCTCACAGCAGCAGCAGCTCCTGTACCGTCATATGCTAAGCTTTGCGGCCACTGTCATGAATAAATGTCACAAATTACGCAGTGCAATCTGGAATCACGTCCCATGCGCTGCAAGTGCATACCCATACAGAGAGCTAGCCAGGACGGTACAAGCCTGCCACTGAGGGAAGACCAATGCTGAGTGAGTGAGTGAGTGAGTGAGTGAGTGAGTGAGTGAGTGAGTGAGTGAGTGAGTGGGTGGGTGGGTGGGTGAACGAGTGAATGGGTGGATGAGTGGGTGGGAAGGTGGGTGGGTGACTGAGGTATCACTCAAAAGTAACTGGACTCTCATTAGCATGGTCTGGATGTTCAACACCACATCCATGTGTGTGTGCTTCCGTATGCAGGTAGGGTGCCTGATGAGCCACTATGAGGTGGCAGCATACCCCAGACTGCAAGGCATTGCACTCTGGAAAAGACTTTTTTGAAGGATGTCTACTGTAAAAAAGAGAGCTTACCATGGCAAGACGGCCATTCTTGATTTCCTTCTCAGCGTTTGTGGGCGAGTCCAGGCCCAGAGGGTCAAAGGGGAACTTGTTTACCACACCAGACTGCACTCAAAGCAAGGACAGTCACTCAGCTCAGCTGCACATCCAGACAGACGCTCAGCTCAGCTGCACATGCAGAAAGACAGGCTCAGCTGCACATCCATGCTCAACAGCATTGAGGCTTACATCTTATGTTGGATTGAGATGGCAACGGTGTAAATGACATGCCAAAAATGTACCGCGCAGAATAGCAGCCAGTCAAACAATAAGGTCACCAATTGGTTGAATAGCAAATTTATTGATTCACTGACTAGCAGAAAAGCCCATCTCCATCACATTGAATGAGATGAACATGCATATTATGCACAGCGTGTTTTGCTAGATGACAACAGCTTGTCAGGCATCATCAACTGCTGAAAATTTGCAGCACAAAACCAACTTCACAAAGCAGCGGTGATTTGGCTGCAACCAAGCTAGACAGCAATGATGCCTTGAAGAACACCTTAAGCCCCAAACCCAACTTATCATCTTGTTTCACATGCCAAGTAACAGCATGCTGTGCGCATTCAAAGTGCAACAATCTTGCCATGCTAGGCTTGGTGAGGATAGCTACCAGAATATGCCACCTAGTGCTTACCTTGCATGCTCACCGGCTGACGTTGACGCAGCATGCAGTACTCATGTTACAACAGAAATGCACATGCAAAAAAGATACTGCATGCCAATGAGAAATGGGACGACTGACCTTGCCAGTTCTTGCAAAGCCTTGCAACCGGGTGATCTCGAAGAAGGCGATGATGGGGAACATGATGGCAGTCAATGCATTGATGGGCAGCCAGTACTCCTGCACCACATTCACTTCATTGAGTGTCAGCTATCAGAACAGTCGGCTGGCTAAAGCTTGAAATCTTCTTCCACCACATCCACATGCTCAAGGGATGATGCTGTGCTTGAAGCTGACTCAGCAGCATCGAGCTGATTTTCTCAGCAGTACTGAGCACTATTGCTTGTATTGAGCAAGGAGTTATGCATGGTTGCAATGCCTAGTTGCTGTTGAGTCTGTTGGTCAGCCTTAAGTGTGCACCGTCAGTATGTCTGAGAATTGCCACATGTGGGTTCAAGCATAGCAGTTGAATTGCGCCAGAAGAAACAGCAGACTACTCTGTGATCAGGCAGCAGCTGCATGAGAGTGGGCAAGTATTTCTGATGGCACAAATGAACTGCTACGCTTGCAAACCCACTCTGGCAATCCTCAGACACATTTACATTGCACACTTGGGTCTTGACCATCAGCTGTTGTCTGGCTATGCAGAGGGGCATGCAGTTGATGGCACAATGTGGCATGCCGGCAAGTGCACTCTATTGTATGCACAGCATGTCATGGCTGTATCACTGGTGCAGCTGTGCCAGGGTTTGCAAGCTAGCCATATAAACTGCAAATGGCAGTCTTACCTTCTCGCCGTGAAGGTACCAGGCGGGTGTGACCCCCAAAAGCTCCTGGCCCAGAATGCCAACAACTGCAGCCATGGCCCATCTGCCGTTGGTCTTCTCACCCTCTGCAAACCTGCAGTCCAAAGGCTGAGCTGGAATATATCATCTTAGTTTTGGCAGGAGCTTTCACGTCAGAAAATCATTAGACGAACCCGCGGCGTTACCTCATCAGCACTGTGATAGTGATGCATGCACAGGCGTATGCAGCTGAGCACACTGTGACAGAGCAAGCGGTGCTGGCACAGTGGTCATACCACTTGAGTCGGTCCTCGTCTCTGCCTAGGCCCAGGGGGTCGAAGCCTCTGTTTCCGGGTATATCTTTGCCTTCCAAATGGTTTGGCCTCTCCACGCCGGGAAGCCACACTTGCGCGTCCCCACTTTGAGCTGCTGACACCCTCAAGGATCTCCTTGACTTGGCGGGACGGGCGCAACGGCCGGCAAGGCCTGCTGTCAAAGCGTGGTTGCACAGTGCAGCTGCCATTTTCACCGACACACAAATATGCACCCTGAACGACAAAAAGAGCGTGCTGGAATGGACAGAGGGGTGAGCAGGGGCTTGCGGGTAAGGTCTGGATCTTGCTCTTAGTAGTGATATCCTCGCCATTAATCGTATAGTGTACCCTGTTTATTCGGAATATGACAGCTCAGGTCCTTGGGCATGCTGCAGTGGAGTCCGTCTCCTTGTGTAAAACATCTCCGTTTCTGTGATGTTACAGACATTTCGGTATTGAGAATAGCTGATGTCCTCTTGTTGGATCCGCTGGCCATGTACATGAAGAGATTAGTGAGCTTGGATGCATGCTGCCTCCTCCTAGCTAGGCAAGCTCGTACAACCATCTGATGAACCGCATTTGCCAAATTGGGCTTCAGTGTTTGTGATGTGCCCACCTGCAGACGTACAGCATAACTGCATAACAGCAATAGTTTACCATCTATGCGTAAGTAGTGGAGAGGGGTCCCGCTCTGGCACACAGATGTTCTGAGGAGTCTGTGGTGAGTCTGAGAGGGTGTAGTGCCAATCTAATGGAGATTGAGTGGTGATCTGGTGGGAAATATTGGGTGGGGAT
>JAABUO010007138.1_pt1 | contig 12771 bp, 10 predicted proteins | sample 5559291 | NCBI WGS metagenome assembly JAABUO01 (sample SAMN10711878, study PRJNA513372) | rock metagenome | isolation source: Antarctica rocks | place: Antarctica: Victoria Land, Finger Mt sud
TGAATCCCCAGCAGCACAGCCAAGATCAGGAATCCGCCACGGCCATCGGCCCTAGGGCACTTTCTGGCCACAGTCCACGACTTGGCCTGTCTCCTAGCCCTGCAGTGTTTGAATTCGCCAGAAACCCTACAGCTGCTCATGTAAGCACAGCCAGATTGTGTCCACCTCAGATGCTGGATTGTCAAATTGACCGCAGTGCTGCCAAATTGCCTAGGGTTCAACAAGCAGTCCAAGATCCCGGTGCAGCACAGGCAGAAGCAACCCTAGCATGGGCTTGTCAAAATGGCAACCCTGGGGCAGGTCCTGAGGAGGACAAGGGCAAGTGCCCTGCCAGGGGCAGGGCTGTGAGAAGCAACCTTGAGGGGGGACCGGTAAGAAACCCAAGGACGTCAGTTGAGGATCTCAGCCAAATGCAGAGCTGTTGGAACCAACTCGAGCAACAGCTGGTCCAGATCCCCAGGCCGTCATCCCGGGGACTGGCTCCCAAGCCTCATACAGCAGAAGCAGACAACGCTAGTGTGCACAGGAAAGCCCCTCTGCACATGCATTTGCAGCAACCTGGTGAAGCACTGGGTCAGCCCAACAGTCTTCGTGCCGGCGGCAACGAGGCAGTTTCTTTTCTGAGGCCATCTAGTCAGCACAGTCAACAGTCTGTTCCTGTAAGAGAGCTGGTGCATGAGGAAGAAGAGCAGAGGAGCCGACCATCATCTGCGGGCTCTCTGGCCAGTCAGCCGCAGTTTTCAACGCTGAAGGCTAGGGTGAGTGCTAGTAGACAGGCTGGCAAGTGATGATCTCTACATGAGCAAAATTCCAACTGTATGCACAAAGGGGTTTGACTCTGGGCTCTGGGCTCTTGCTTTTGCTTTTCTATTGTTGATATGCAGACAGGTTTTTGTGATTATGTTCTGTAATTGCTCGAAGTCGTAGTGTAGTCTGACAGCACTCAGTGGAGTCTGCAATCCTTTCTGAATGGGTTGATCATGTGTGCAAAGTGAGACTGCTTGCTGCAATCTCTTCCCGAACTCCACAGGCGCCTGTATCCTAGGTCTTACTGCAGTTGCAACAGTTACTGTGGGGTATTGTCTATGTTGAATGTACAAATGACGTAAGATACTGACTCACCCTTTTGTTTTCAAATTGGTTTGAGAACATGGCATGCTCCATCCGAGATGATGACGATTGACTCTAGTTTCAACTTTAGCTACAATGCATTTACATCATGTAACATACAGTTTGGATCCCAAGTCAACCAACAATGATGCAGCTTTTTACAATCACCCTTTAAAACTTATATACCAGCATCTGGCCATAGCAAGCTTAAAAAGGAGTAGACAACCAGCAGGAACGTTTGCCACTATGCGCATATGCAGGGCTGTTGAACCAATTGCAATAGCGGATGCTACATAAGTCACACACTTGCACAGTGGTCTATTTCATCAATACAGGCCTTTACAGGGACAGCAAGGGTCAAACAGGCAAGCTGCTGGATCTGCTTTATTCAGATCCATCTACTGGGGCTCGTGTCTGAGTGAAAGCGCTGCTGGATCTGCTTTATTCAGATCCATCTACTGGGGCTCGTGTCTGAGTGAAAGCGCAGAACCACACGTGACTGACCATAACAGAGTGTCGATCATGTCAGCTTCATTTAACAGCATGACTTGATTTCCAGGAAGTCCAGGCACAATAAACACCAAATTTTGCTGTCTGTTGCTTGGTCATTTGCAGCCAATGTGGCGCTGCATGTATCAGGCTGTCAACACTTTTGCACAAAAGCTTGAGCTCTACAGTAAGGCCATATGGCTGCATCAGTTCTGCAAATTTTTTGTAATCAAGCAATGCTATGATGTTGCACAAGGTGAGCCTCTGCAGACAGGGTAGTGCGATTGCAAACTTTCTTGGTGAGTACTGTCCAAAAAGCTTCATAGTGATGACGTTGCTGCTTAAATTCAAGACTTGGAGGTTCTTCAGTGGTAAGACTGCCAGAAAAGCCTTGTCTAGGTCCAGGGTTAAGTCGCTTGGCACAAGGGATGTGAGGGATGTTGGGAAGCCGGGTTGTATAGCTGCTCCGTCAATGGAGCCATTGATGGTCATATGCTTCAAGGTGCCTGTACACATTGTCTGTGTCATCTGCAAATGCCGTTGCAAACTCTGCCACTGAATCCAAAAACTTCTGAGACAAATTGATTTGCCCCTCCCAAATCCTTGCTTACCACCCACCCCCCCCCCCCGGCGCACCCCAGGTGGTAACTCGAAATTTTCGGGCAGTTTTTGCAGGGTTTTTGCGATGCAGAAGTGGCGCAATTTCTGCAGGGAGCCCCGTTTCTGCGCTGCAGAAGTGGCGCAGCAGGCAGAAATGGCAGAAATTTTGTGGTGGGAGTTTGGCTTCTGCGCTGCAGAAGCGGCGTGCCACTGTGCGTTGCTTACGGTGTCAGGTCTTCTCTACAACGGCAATCGTGGGCGAAGCAACCCACGGGACTCTCTGAAGTACGCAAAACGCGCTCTACTCTGGCAAAGCTCGAAGCAGTCCCTGGGGCAGGTGAGGCCGCACACAAGAGCCTTTGTGCCGTGCAACGCATTCAGTGCTGCAAGTGCTGTATGTTTTGCTCAGGTGTCTACGAGAAGTCTCTCCCTGCTCAGGGGACAAAGTTCTGGGCTCTGATGCGAGTCTGGGAGGACGGAACACACGATTTTGTAGTACCTGCTGTCAAAGATGTAATCGGCGCAGGCCCAACCTATCATTCTGCCCTGCAAGAGGTGGAACATAAGCTGGCTACTATGGTCAAGGAGACTTTTGAAGAAGGATTTCCAGTCTCAGTTCTGGATAGAAGGCAGTCAGTGTTTCAAATGAGGGGTGACATGGACAGCATAGCAGAGGGATGCAGAGCACTTGACATGGCGGTACCAAAGCTCAAGAAGAGACAGATGCACACGGTCAAACTTGACTACAAGCTGATTCATAGTTGAACCTGTTCACCGTCATAGCGCACATTGCTGGTGGCTGGACGAAATCAATCAGCCCAAGATGGTGGGGGACAGCCGAGTGTTTTGGGATTGAGAAGAGCACGTGACCTAAACGCACGGTTCCGTAAATACAAAGAAATGTCTGAAACATGCGAGCTGTTTCAAGGAGAAGTACAAATGTGCGATAATTGCAATTAGAGATGTTGTGCAACCTACGCCCTGAGAATGGGAATTATCGTCAAAACACTATAATCTATGTCTCGTGCGCAGTGCTGAACAAGGCTCAGTGTGACAAGCTCAATGTGACTTTACAAGCAATCACGAGACATAATTGCAGCCAGCAGATATACTGGCATTTCTCAATGCGCTTGCTTTGTATACTTCACAACAGAAACTTGCTTTTCACTAAATGCTTACAGTCGGCCTGCTCACAGTTGGACCCGCTTTCATGATTTTACACTAATTTTACAGGGAAGATGTTGCCCTGGCCCTTTTGGCAAGTAGCCTGCACAGCCTCTGTCCCTCCTGGAAGATTTGTCACCTTTTCAAGAGCCCCTGCAAATCGATACAGCTATAAACAAATATTGCAATGATGGTTACCAACCGAGTTTGTCCAGCTTTTTCTCAGATTGCGCATGCAAATCTCTTCTTGAGTAGCAGGAAAGTCCAACTCAGCGCTTGCCTGAGAGTATGCTCTTTTCTATTCTCAGCAGGCGGGCTGCCACCTTTTCCCTTGGGCCGGCTCTAGGGTCTACCACCACGGCATCATCTTCTTCTTGACTGGTCCTGTACCTGCAGTAAACCAAGAGTAATACCTGTTTGCCAATGGTGCAGATGAAGACTGTTTCCTACAGGTCTAGAGTTTACCAGCTCAGCAGCAGGATCTTCTTCTTGACAGATCCTATACCTGACATCATAAATAACATTTAATTAGTGGGAGGTCAGCACCTTATTGTGTTTTCACTCCTGCTGTTTTTTGTACCTTTCTGCTTTCAACTGCAAGTGGTTTTGCAATGCTGCAAGGCCAATTGAGAAAGTCATCAACATGGCAGAAAGCAGGAAAGGGTAGACAGTGTCTAAATGGGCAAACAGCAGGGGCAGAAAGCAGAAAACAGTGGACAGCATGGGTGGATAGCATGAATGGACAGCATGGGTGGACAGCATGGGTGGACAGCATGGGTAGACAGCATAGGCCGACTGTAGAAAAGGGTTGACAACAGAAAAGAGTAGACAGCCTGGGTAGACATGGGCTAACCTTTGCAAGCGCTGCTGTAAGCAGGACGCTAAATTCTGCAGAACCTGGGCCTCCTGCTGAGGAGGAAGAGCAGCAGAACTCTGTGAGAAGGCTCCATGCTGTTTCAGTTCGTCTGAGCTGGTACAGTGCCCCAGCCTTAAGTATGGCAGCAAGTTTGGCGGCAAATCCTACATCAGTTGTTCACATGTTACATGTGAGAAGCATGGCTTTTGGCCAACACAGGTGGCACAGCACGCTGGGGAAATACTGCATGCAGATTGTTTCCCTCACTTTTGAGAAACAATGCATGCAGTTACTGTCACTTTTGTTCCGCAGGTGTCGGGAAACACTGCATGCGTTTTGGGACTGGTGTGTCGGAAAAGGGAGCCAGCCTGAAGTATGCCAATAGATGAGGCATTTTGTCATGCAGGTGGATGCAGCAGATGACTTTGTACACATGTGTCAATCATAGCTTCTGTAAAATGCATTTTTGTCAAAGGCACACCAACAATGTGATTGACCCCCAAACACAGGCAGACGCATGGCTGGACAGACAGTTGAACAAACAAAGCAATGGACAGAGGCACAGGCAGACATGCAGGCATGCCTTCGAGTCATTCCTAGTATACCAAGAAAAGAGCTTGGTTGCATTGTCATACACTGTGTGTAACTCAGTCGCACTGAGCATGACTCACACGCACTGTGTGTAACTCAGTTGCACTGAGCATGACTCACATGCGCTGAGTAGGACTCATATGCACTGCGCACGACTCACATTCACTGAGCATGACTCACATGCACTGAGTGTGACTCACATGATGTCGTTGCAACTGGAAACTCTGCTGAGATGACATATTGTGCTGCTGCAGCAGGTATCGCTTCTGAGGGAACAGGGGGTCATTGTTGGGGATGGTAGCTGTGATTGTCATCTTGTCATTGGGGTTCTGCTCATCCACTATACCATAATTCAGCAGCAGGCGGCTATTTGGCTGAGGGCCGCACCAAGCAAACACTGGCTCACCTGCAAATTTGCACAAACGCTAGCAGTCCCAGCCAGTGGCTATGGATGTTGCTTCCAGACCAAACTGTTGAGTCATGAGACAGCAAAACGAAGTTGATTGAAAGTCAGCAGTACAAGATGATGCTACTGATGCTGGTATGAACAGATCCAGAGGTTGATGTAGTGTGGCCATTAGACATGCACAGCATGTCACGTCACAGAATCCTGACCATAGCAACCAGCGTGAGCACATAAGTGCCCGTGTCACAGTTTGATGGAGTCAAGTTCCACAACTTGACACTTCAAGATGCTTCCACAACATCTTCATGCCCGCAAGTATCAACAGCATGAGCTTTTTCCTGATACATTCCGCTCTGTACAATTGGAGGTTTACGCAAGCCTTGCTTAGTGTTTAAGCCATAGAGCCTGGAAGTGTTGTCACACCTTGCACAAACCCTTGGTGGTATGCACACACATGTACCGGCAAATTAATTATGTAACTGCGTATTATTGTGTTTTCCTGTGAAGAACAATATATAGCTTTTTTTTGGGCTAGTTCTGGTGCAGGCATGGATCAGAAAGGGGGAAAAAGAAAAGACTGCGTCTGTTGGCATTGATTAAAGCCCAAGGGTGAGGTATACTGAGCTTCCCTGTGGGCAGAAATTGATATCATTGTGACTGTATGTGTGTACATCAGAACGTATCATGCGCATGCATGCTGGATGACAGCATGTAACATGGCAGACAGACGTGTGACACTGTGTAACAAGTATGTACGGTAAGCATGTGTACCTTCCTGGTAGTCTCTGTCTACAGTGAGCCTGACCTCCCTGGAAGAAGAGTCATACTTCAGCATTGCCTGCAGCCCACCAGACAATCAATAAGCTGCATGGCCACAGCAAAATGATGCAATCAAGAACAATACAAGTTGAATATAGGAAGACTTTCAGCTGTAGGTCTTGAAAACTTGAAATTGTTTACTGGCAACACCTGACAGTGAGGCCTAGCATTGAGATGCCCAAGTGCTTAGTCACAAACCCCACCCACCATAAAATAGTCAAAACAAAAACACAAAAAAAGCCGTCACAAAAAAAGCAGAAGGGTGGATTTGAACCCTGTACCTTGCTGGTGCTGCTGTACGACAGCAAAGGAGGCCCCAGGGGCACCAACGCAAATCTTTTGCTGAGGGTGACGTCTTGCAGGTGCACGATGGAGGCTTGCACAGTTGCAAAGGCTTGCGTGAAGAGCTGCAAGCTGAAGGCTTCAGTGGGGATATCATAGGGGTAGTTCCTGAAGAGGCTGCCGGCCATGAACCAGACAGTGTCCAACTCTTGATACTCCTTTTCTATGCCCTGCACCCAAAGAAAGCATTCTTTTTGTCGTTTTGTAAGCCCTGCACCCAAGGCAAGCACTTTTTGGCTCATGTTTGATGCCTTGTATCCAAAGAAAGCATTTTTGTCACTTTGTGAATCCTTCAGTGTCACATGGTGTCCGTGAGACCATTGAGACAGGTGATGAGGCATGACAGTCATCTGTTACTCATCAAGCATGACAGTCATCTGTTACTCATCAAGCATGACAGTCATCTGTTACTCATCAAGCATGCCAACAGGGGTGCGTCAGTTGCTGCTGCTGCCTGCCGCTTCTAAAGCATTCCCTGGCTGAAGTTGCTGTTGCTGGTGCTGCTTGAAGTTCTGAGTTGTTCCTGATTGGCAAATGCAAGCTGCTGAACAAGGCTGGCTGCTACTTTTGCAACTGCTGCTGCTGCTGCTGCTGTGCACTGGGGCTGTTACCCTGGGGCTGCTGCACTAGGGCTTTGGCACTAGGGCTGTTGCCCTGGGGCTGCAACATTAGGGCTGTTGTTGTATGGCTGTGAGACTGGAATCGATGCAACATCAGCGCATGTTACCTTGAGGCGGTCCTTGACCATGTTGACAACAGGGCTGCCAGCCAACAGGCTATCCACCTGCCCTGCCTCCCACAGCAATGGGGACTTGGCTCCCATCTGCCCTCGCCCTCTCTGCCTATCAAGACACACATGCACAAGGGATGAGTTGCCCTTTGAGAAGTGAGTGCCGACCCACTCTATCTGTCCTTGCTGCCTGTCACCTCATACTAAGTAGGCAAGCTGGACAGAGACAGGTACACCCCCATGCACACAGCCCTAGGCACACAGCCCTGGGCACACAGCCCTAGGCACACAGCCCTAGGCACACAGCTCTGGGCAAAAAGCCCTAAGCACACAGTCCTGTGCACGCAAGAGCGCAGGTACAAGCATAGGCCTTGACACAGGAAAGGCAAGGCAAGGCAAGGCAAGGCAAGGCAAGGCAAGGCAAGGCAAGGCAAGGCAAGGCAAGGCAAGGCAAGGCAAGGCAAGGCAAGGCAATCAGGAAAGGAAATGGGAAGAAAAGAAAGGCATGCACGATGTCAGGGTTCAGCACCTGTCAAGCTCTTTGATGTAGTGGTGCCATCGGCTCCTCTTGCCGTTCATCTTCTCATACATCATATACAGCGTCACACACGCCAGCTTGCTCAGCTTGTCCGTTGTCAGCAGCTCTGCCATTGCCTATAAATTCATCCATGCCATCACACATTCATCCATTCCACGGCTTGTTCCTTTGTTTGTTCATTCATTTGTTCCTTTGTTCGTTCAAACATACATTTGTTCACAGCGTTCGTTTACTCTCTATTGTCCTCCCCTAGTGTCAGGTGCATACAGTCCTGAAAAGCTTTGTACATACGACCGCCTGGGAAGTCAGGCATATCATGCAGTACGAATAGACTGCTTGCAGACAGTTGACTGGGACTGTGGGTACTTGAGCAGGCTCTACAGCCCTTCCAACACGTTTTGACATTGCCCTTTCATTATGCGGATGCTTGTTAGTGGCATAATGATGAACAGTATGTCATGTTGTTAAAGGGGCAGCATGCATACAGAAGAGGAGTTGGAATGATTTGCACAGAGGCAACAAATACGGCTGATAGTCATGACAAACACGCACATTATGACATGCATGATCATATGCGACTGGTTGGTGGCATGCTGCAATAAGAGTGCCCCTGCAACTGAAAGCAGGCGCAAGGTGCATGGGTTATGAGAGTTGTGTAGGGCATGTGTAATCAAGGGTGCGCATTTAATGCATGCATTTCTGTTTGCTCACCTCATCTTCGAAAACGCCTTTCAGGGTGATGATGAGATGCTCAGGAATGCGCAGAACAGTGTCCCCAGCATGCAGATCTTGAGCAGCCACTGTGATGTCTATGTTCTGGTTGGCACGGTACATTGCTTTGATCTTGACTTTGGGCTCTGGCATGCCCTGGCTCTGCAAACAAGCAGAGGAGATGTACTGTGCTTCCGCAGCACAGGAAAGGCATATTGTGCTTCTGCAGAGGAGGAAAGACACGTTGTGCTGCTGCATGTTGGGTGAAGAGGTAGGGATAGGCCTTCATGTCCTGGCAGATACATTGGTGCCAGCACAAAGCTGGCAGTCCCAAAAAGGCTGAAAGCCCTGCAATGGACCAGTGCTGCCAAAAAGAGCTCATGGTAAATGAGCTGTGTGTATGTGTATATATGTACAGACTTTCACTCTGCAAGTGCAGACCCGGCACTTCATCTGTGTGCAATACCAACATGTTGTCTAGTGTCTGGTGCTGACCTGCAACCATGTTTCCAAGAAAGTCGCTTGTTTGGTCTTTGGCGGGGTATCGTGGCTGCTCTTGATGTCGTCATGACTCTCTTCACTGTAGGTCTCTGTAGAGACTGCTGCATTGTCTGAAGCTACTGCTTGCTGGTTTCGCTGGCACTTCACAGTCATGCCACTAGGGCGGTAAGGCCTCAGGGAGACCTGCAGGCAAGCAAACGAATGTGTATGGCACAACACATGTGAGCATTTCGGGCGGACACTGATCTCAGGACGGACCGACAAGCTGCACAGTCCATTTGAGCAAATCTTTAGCACCACCTTGTGACCAAAATGCTGTGCTCTTGTCAATTGGAAGCATCCTCGCAAGGCGTTATGTCGGCAACCGCAAGCCATGGATGGATATGAGCAGCCTGTCAGGTTCGGCCTACGAAATGCGGGTCCATTACAACTCGTCAAACATGAGGAGCTGGGCGTCAGGCAATGCATGCACAGTCCGGCAACAACCAGTGATGTAGAAGAAAGAGATCGTCATCAGTCGCTACGTTCACTGCTTCACGCAGGGCTTATGAGCAGGGCGCTCCAAGCAGGGCCCTGCGATTGGGGGCCTTACTGTTCATATTTTAGATTTCCACTGTAGCATGGACGTTTCTGAATTTAAAATAGACGTTTCGGGAGTGAAAAGAGCTTTTTCATTCAACAAAGTTGGATAAGCTGGCGTTACAGGCAGCAGCCTCCCAACGCTGCAGGGACGCTGTCTGCTCGTGTAATTCAATGATATCAGGCAGCGAATACTCTGTGCTTTGATCAGACCATGCTAAAGTCCAGTGGTGCGGGAGCGACTCTATCTCTCAACGCCGGCCATAGGAGGTATGCCACGATAGCGTCTACAGCGTGAAGTCAAAGATCAAATCACAGATTACGACTGCTGCCACTGACAGCAAATTTCAGACCTGTCAGTGGCCTGTTTCCAGGCGGCCCTCGCAAGTGCGTCACCGCGTCAGGCGGCTGACCAGCCAGGCACCAGAGCTCCAGAAATCTGATCAGTGTACACACGGACATACGCACGCTATCGTCTGTTCGTCCTCCATAGGTGTGTCACTTGACTTGCCAAGCTAGCTTGTGCACTTCACTTCCGAGCGCTGAAGCGTCTGCTCTTGACTAGCATGCACACAAGCACGCTGACCTGCAGGCCATGTCTACAGTTGCGGTGAAAGTATGCTACAGCAGCAAAGCCAGCAGCTTGATAGCGGGCCCAACACCAGCCTGCTTGCTGGCGAGCTGCAAAAACAGTGGCATGCAAAGCTCAACATGCACCTTGGCAACATTGTCATTAGGCCTGGCAGCGATCGCAAGGTCTGGTGGTCGTGTGACCAGTGTCCTGACAGCTTTCCACACATCTGGCAGGCTCCTGTCAAGAACAGGACGTATGGAAGGGGTTGTCCTTTCTGCTCAGGCAACGCCGTTTGTCAGCATAACACGCTTGCCAAACGGGCACCTGATGTTGCGCTGTTTTGGGATGCCAAAAAGAATCATCCATTGTCACCAGACCAAGTGACTGTCTCCAGCAACTTGAGAGCCCACTGGAAATGCAGTGCCTGCTTGCACGAATGGCAGGCTTCAGTGTCTGTCAAGGCGCGTGGCAAGACTGGGTGCCCCAAATGTGCCAAAGCAACCGCTGGCAGGGAATCAGATGGCACAAGGCAGAAGCACCCTACTTTTGCAAGGGCAAACCATGCCTTGCTGCAGCAATGGGATCATGACAGGAACAGAGAAAACGGAAACTTCCCTGACAAGACGACACTACAAAGCCGCAAGTTCATTTGGTGGTGCTGCCAAGATTGTCCCAAGGGCAAAGTGCACAGCTGGCAGGCTCGGGCTTTCTCTCGTACCCGCAAAATACTAACAGGTTGCCCTTGTTGTGCTGGGCAGAAAATATGTGAGTGCAACTCTTTGCAAACTGTTTGTCCTGATGTTGCACATGATTCTATGAATCACAGACATTTCTGCCACTATGACCTGTGCGGCAGTCAAGCATGGCTGCAATCTCCCGGTCACAAAATTGTTGCTACGCAGATGAGATTGTCGGCCCAAGTCATCATGTGGGCAGCATGGCAGTGCTCAACAAAACACAACAATTGGAGCCAGGGACTTGAGCTGGTCTTGTCTCTGCCATTGATGCACAACAGAGCTTTGCAATGAACCAATGCAAGGTTGCCAATGATGTGTCTGCCTCTTGTCTAGCAGATGCAAATGCTGCCAAGCCTGCAGTGGCTGGTGCCTGAGGGGCATTGCGCCAGCCGCAAGTTTGACTGACATAACTCACATGGCATGGCCGCGATGCAGGTGAATGACTCTGTGAGCACAAGCTTCCTTGTGTCTAGACAGAATAGATCTATTGCAGTGCATGTCAAGGATCTGCAAGGCAAGTGCACATTGCTTAACCTCCCCCCGCCTGATGCAGTGCATGCAAAGACCATGCATGTCATAATTGTTGCACACCTGGCGTTGAGGTGACCTTCAACTCAAACTTCATCCATATGAAACACAAGCATGTTGATGAATAATGCCGTGAGTGCAGGCACCACAAGCAGCTCTGCAGGAATCTTGTTGAAGTTCCTCTGCAAAAGAATTGCCAACAACTTCGTGCTGCACATGAAGCTTTCATACTGACCCAAAGACACGCCATATGCAAGTGTGCGCTTGTGTGTTGACTTGTATTTGTTTATGCAGCAGTCATGCAAATCTGTTTCCATCTATAGCAGAATTGGATGGTCATGGCGCAAAACACTAGTGTCATATGGTCATCACACACACATGTGCATTTCCTGGTTCGTATGCCATGAACAAACATTGACATTTTTACAACCTGTCTTTATCTACTTACTGCGTAAGTGACAGTGCAAAGGGCCCTGAGCAGTATGCACTGTGGTGCGGATTGGTTAGACAAGGCCCTGCCCAAGTATGCCCACATGCATGTTCCATACTGAACTGCGACACTCCAGCATGTTGAGATCTTCAAGTGGCAGGCATAGCTATTCTGCAGGCCGGCCTTCCTGTTGTTTCTTATGTCTATGGACTTGGCTTGCTTGCAGCAGCACCCTGCTGACTGGGGGGGGGGGGGAGGGGGCAGACCCAGTCAAGGTAAAAGCTTTGCAGCTAGCGACACGGACGATACCTGCTGAACTTATTTTCCCTACATACCGAGACTCCACCGACAAGCACTGCATTTGCGTGCGTGCTACCTTGAGAACAACAAAAACCTGATCAAAGACCTGATCCGCGTTCGTCGCAGCGACATGGGAGCGGCGTTGTCTCACAGCGTCCGTCACAGCAGGTGCGCACCGCTGGTCACGCAAACAGCTGCATGTCAGCACGAGACTGCCGCGATTGTCGACAGGCGGCAGCTTTCAGACCTGGCTTTGGTGCTTGCAGGCGACCCTCGCAGGTGCAACAGTGCGCCAGGCTAACGACCATCTGTGATCACCAGCCGCAAGAATCAAGCAAGTGTATGAGCGCCTATTTGCAGCAGCGCTCGACCTTCTGCACAGGTATGTAGTCTTTTTTGCTCTCAGTTATCTAATGCTTCAGCGGTTTATCCTGAAGGCATGTTAACTTTTGACGCGTGCGTTCTGACCTGCAGAGATAGCTTCTGGTTTCGGCAGCAGCAATGACAGCATTTGCAAGCAGCAGGCGCAAAAAGAGCAGCATGAGGAGGTTGGCCCAAACAATAGCCTGCTGGCAAAAGAGCTGCAGGGACAGTGGCATGAAAAGCTCAACCGACACCTTGGCCATATTTCGATCAAGCCTTACAGCGATCGCAAGGTCTGGTGGTCATGTGACCAATGTCCAGACAGCTTACCCCACATCTGGGAGGCTAGTGTTAGGCACAGGACGTATGGGACAGGCTGTCCTTTCTGCTCAGGCACGGCCAT
>JAABUO010007139.1_pt1 | contig 12770 bp, 13 predicted proteins | sample 5559291 | NCBI WGS metagenome assembly JAABUO01 (sample SAMN10711878, study PRJNA513372) | rock metagenome | isolation source: Antarctica rocks | place: Antarctica: Victoria Land, Finger Mt sud
GACAAAGAGCTCGAGATTGACGCGTTGATCAAGCTCTCGAAAGAGGACCTCTGGAAGCGCGACCTAGACGACTTCATTAATGAATGGAGATTTCAGCTCGAGGATGAAGACAAGCGCCAAAAGAAGATCACGAAGTTGGGTCGTCGAGAATCGAGAAAGCTGAAGATTGGTGCTGCCAAAGGCCCCGGTGGGAGAAAGCGCAAGCAAAGCGACGAGTCAGATGACTCAGACTTTGGGGGACCCGCCAAAAAGCCTGCTGCGAGCAAGACCGCCATTACGAAACCTGCACAGCCCAGACAGGGTTTGCTTTCACATCTATCGCCGCTGGCGAAAGCCAATCAGTCCAAACCAAAGGCGCCCAAGGCGCTAAAAGCTACGACTGAGGTCAAGAAAGAGGCCGCAAAGGCTGCTGAGGCCGCTCAACCCGAAAAGAAAGTTTCTGACGACATCTGGATGAACGTGGACGGCCCCTCAGAACTTGGCTCCAATGGCTCCGACCCTCCCGTAGCCCCTATTTTCTCAAAAGCCAAAGCTGCAGCAGCAGCGACTAAGAAATCGGCACCCCGTAAGATTCTTAAATCTGAAGACGAGTCTGAAGAAGAGATTATCAAACCTACAGCAGCTTCCCGAAAGCCACGTGCCGCCGCCGCCAAACCCGTCAAATACAGCCTTCAGAGCGATTCTGATGACTCAAATGGCGACGACCTTCTCTTTGATGTCGGCAAGATGGTTAAAGGTATCGGCAACGTTTCGGGAGACCAATCTTCAAGCTCAAGACCTCTGTTCTCAGCTAGTATGTCCCGTCCAGGAAGCAGCGCTGGGTTACCCAAGAAGTCATCCTCGTCGGCCAAGCAAATCATGGATCTAGATGGTGATGACACGGACTACTCCAAGCTAGTTCCCCCGAAGAAAGGAATCGCCGTCACAACCAACGCAACCGTCCTTTCCGACGACAACGTAGACATGGACGACGATGACTTCGACACCGTCGTCCCTGCACCACCACCAAAGAAAGCCCCCTCCAAACCAAAAGAAGCGCCCAAACCCAAAACCAAGCCCGCCACCAAAACCGTCCCCCTGCCGGCACTAGCGAAGAAACTAGCATTAAGCCCGGCAGCAAAGGCGTACGCGGCAAAGCAAGCTCGGAACAAGAAGATCGTCCTCGACGACGATGATGAAGAAGAAGAGGATGACGAGATTGAGAAGGTGGCGAATGAGATCCTTGACGATGACGACGATGATAGTGATGAAGGAGCGCCGGTTGCTGCGGCTCGGCCCTCCAGGAGGGCGGCGGTGGCCGGGAAGAAGAAGGCATGGGTGCTTGATGATGATGATGAGGAGGAGGAGAGTGAGGTAGATGTGGATGAAGGGGAGACGGGGAGTTTTGAGGATAGTGACTGATCGTTGGTTCTGGTGGAAGCTTCAGGGTAACGGGGTTTGAGGATCTTTGGCGATTGCCGAGGGGATTGGTTCGATTGGGCAAAGGAAAAGGGGTATTTGTGTATGGGGCATGCGTATACTGAAGGTTGTCTTATTTGCTGATACTCTTATGTACAGCGACAATCCTTCTTCTTTTGAGGAAGAGGTGGTTGCTATTAACTTTGTCTTTGTTGTTAAAACGAGGTTATATCTAATTTCAGTCGGATATGAAATTACACTCCCTCTAATCAAAGAAGTACCGTCATCCCACGTCCTCTACGCCTCAATCTCAATCCCATCCCTTTCATCCCATCCCACTCCTCCGCTCCCCCCACCCCCCCATCCCCCTTCAACCCCTCTCCTTCAGCCCCCTCCTCTCTCCTTCAACCCCAACCCTCTCTCTCCTTCAATCCCAACTCCAAACCTTCCCAAAACCCCCATCCCCCTTACCAATCCTCCCCTGCCCTGTCTGAAATGTCACAATCGCGCAACGTCAGGCGGGGTGGTGCATGTTTGTGACGTGGGAAAGAATTTTGGAGGGATGGGGGGGGGGTTGGAAGGGGGTTGGGAGATGGGTTTGGAAGAAGTTGGGAGCGGGTGGAAGGTGCGAGGGGATGGAGGGGTACAAGTGGTTAGAAAGGGTTGTAGGTGAAGGAGGGTTTGGGGAGTTACAGTAGGCGGAGGATAAGCAGGCTTAGTTTCTTTACTATGTTTGTATGACTGGTTTTCTCGTTGTCGTTTTAATTTTTTTTTTGTTAATCTATTTTTGCATCTATATCCTCGGGGTCGATGCCGCTGTATTCTTCGAGCAGCTGTCTACCATCAGGTGTCAAGCTGGACCCAATCTTAGATTGGAACCAAGGTGAGCTTTTAGAGCGCGAGGAGTTTGCGCCGAGATCCGCGCCAGGACTTGGTGCTTGTCATGCTTGCTCATGTGCAGTTGTAGACGGTAGTAAGTCTTGTGAAGGGAGTTCAAGGAAAGATGAACGCTCGGTCCCATTCGGGACAGTCACACACACTACCTTGAGGCACGGACAGTCTAACTTCAGCCACCAACCAATTTCCGGCATTCGCCATAGTAATTTCACAAGATACCATCGGTTTGTAGCCCACGTCGTTGCCAGATGTGGCTTGAGAAGGAATGCTGATGGAGATGGGGATGGGGATGAAGGCGGGGAAAATATTGGAAATATACCGCCATTGGTAGAGGGTTTTCCCGGGTATCCTGATTTTTGTCTCGATATCATTAACATGTAGTTAATCGAGTATTTACCAGCATCCAAATCCACTTCCAATAAATCCACCTCAAACCCACTCCATCAAGCCTTCATACTCCGTCACCGCCGCCGTCACTCGGTTATGACTTAAAGTTCTTTCAGCCTCGCTGCTCGTATCAAGAAAGCAATCTTCAGCATTCCGTCAGCTCATTAAGTGTCTCCGAGGAAAGACGAAACATTCGAGACGGCGGAGGCTGAAACACTTCGACTTCAGGACCATGCTTTTACTCAGGGCTATGCCCTGATCGTCAGTAGTAACACGATCAACAGCTTTAATTCGTCTTAAATGTAGTCGTCATGATAAGAATACTAAAAATACTCGAAAGACGATGAAGATTAATGCTTTACTTTAATGTTGTCGACGACGACGGCGAGAAGAAACAAGCTGAAGTCGAAAAATAAGGATGTTTCGCAGTTGAAGCTTTTGAACCGTTAATGTCGCCGCCTGTAAAGCGTGAAAGGAATAGATCCAACAAGTTCTCAGAGCCATAATAGTTGTAAGTTGTAACTAGTTTTTTAACAAATTTCCTCAGGCACACGGGATTGATGTAAGCCGAGCCCACCTATTATACGAATGAAACCGAGTCGGGTTCATTGACTCCCCTAATTCTTTTATCGATTTGTGAGTGCCTTAGTTTGAGGATGACTTCATTCTCTGAGACGGATTTCAGGGAGACTAGGTAGGAAAATTGATTTTCCTAACTGTAAGGCAACATTTCTAGGTAACGAATTTGGGCCCATACAGACTTGTACTGCGCTCTTCATACAAGGACAGCAGTACTTTCCGACAGCAACGGCCGGGGTTAAAGGGGTTGTTGAACCTCTTAAGAGGCGGTTAGAGTAAGCCAATGAACCCCATTGCCCAGATACACAGTTTATGTGTGTATAATCGGAAGCTGATCCTATGACAACAGCTAGCAAGTGGCAAAGGTGTCAAAGACTGGAAATGCCTTGTTCCATGACGCCCGCTATAGGCCAGATATGTTCATGGAGATCTACGATTGATGGATGACGCCTTGTTTGTAGTTGGTCGTGGGAAGTGGTCACTATCGCCCGGATGCCCTGAGGCTTCCACTCACATCGATGGTGCGGCATGTAGTAGCGTTTATTGAAGTATTTATTCGAGGCTGGTCTGAGAAGCTTCGAACTATCAGTGGTAGTACTGGGCTATGTATGGGTTTTCTGTTAGCAGGTAGGATATGAGATTCTAGCATAACGGAGTATGGTGCCACAAATATTGAGGACACTTGAAAAGAAAATACAAAACGAGAGAGCACATGCGGATAAATGCTTGATCGCTGTTAACTCAATCGTTTTCAATAGTTTCGGTGGATGCACCTTCTTGGCTTCCCAGGCGGTATTGAATGGTGGGAGTAGAGGCTTCCAAACGTCACATTGAAAGAAATAAACTATTTCAGATGCGACCGGATGAAATCGAATATTCACCTCAAGGCATCTTAGCATCGAGAGAAAATCGCTACGATGTCCAACTTCGGTCGTGGCTTGCCCGGCTTCCGCATTTGGCTCGGTCTCCATGAGCATTTACTGAATGAGTGTTGCCACTGCCCTTCACTCGCCTTCGTCGGGAGGTTGTTTGCTTGAGGCCTTCTGAAACGGGCCCTCAATGACCGATCGGTGAAAGATCGTCTTACAAGCCCACCAGCCACCACTCGGTGATGCCGTTATTCGTAGTTGTTCGTCCAGTATCGCCACAAGTTCATGCACGATCCCATCAGAAGGGGTTAAGATGAGCGGAACCGGGCCGCTTGATTGACTGACCGAAACGCGTGCTCGTCAAGGCTTGCCATTTAATACTTTCTTGGCTGCGAGGGACCCAGATGAGGGCCGAGCATCGGATAAATGACAGCATGGGTACTCGGATATACAAAGGGGTCAATGCAAGGCTATGTTGTAGTGTGGGCGCTTTAGTGAACGATTGTATATACGGCCAATAGTCAATAGCGGAACTCTTACCTTGCTCGGAAGTAGATACTCGTGATGAAAAATCTGTGGCATTAGCTGATGGTCGAAGTGTCGTTGCCTGAACGGGCGGCCTGAAGAGAGGAGACTGAAGGAGATTTGGAACCTCGCGACCAGGGAAACATGATTCCTTAATGGATAGAAGCTGCGATGAGCTAGCTTGCTAGACTTGGAGATTTTTGGAAATGGAAAGATCCTGCAATGAAAACCAGTGACCTCACTTGAAAAGAAAAGTGGGTTCCTAAGGCGAAACAATGATTTCGGTCCGGAAAGCTGTGAGAAGTGGGAAGATGGGAATGTCCTGGGAATTCGATCAAACATGAAAATCTTGGAAGTTGTATGGTAAGTTGCATTGAAGCGAGCGATCAAAGCATATCGTCTGATCAATTAGAGCTGGCAGTTGTTCTGATTTGACTAAAAAGCGATTTGGTCGAGCGCACCCCTGAAGCATATACAGTGGGGGCTGCGGTGGCACTGAAAAATGCAGGTTGTATCCGGCAACTAAACTTTAATGAAAATTGACGGTGCGGTGGGACAGAGAATACATTGGACAATAGATTTTGGAGGCGTTCCGATAATTGTGGAGGCGGGAGATTCCAAATACGCCCTCCATTTTCTCCCGGAGCGTCTGACGGCTATTTAAGGGGGATCTACCGTACGTACGGAAAGTCTTCTGAGGAGCAAATTCGGGATCCATTCATGGGAACTATTTGATAGCTTGGAAGATAGCTTGAGATATCCCGTCGGTACCGATACTCTTGCAATTGAACTTGGCCGAATGTAGGATCCGAGCTGCCTGGGAGATGTAGCTCTTAAACGTTGCTAAGACGTTGAATGAGCCTCAAGAGAAGAGGTGAGATCGTATCTGAAGCCGAAGGATGTCAGGTCTCCATGCAGAATCAAATTCGAACAATCAGTTTTGTATCCCTCAAGCATAACTTTGACCGACTGAGAAGCCAGCAAGCGCTATCCCGTTGAGTTCTAAGGGCCACCTTATTGAGGAGCAACATTCTGCGGAATTTCCAGAAATCGTCTAGAACCCAGATTCCTGCAAGATCCCTTCCCACATTCATGGCTCTATGCCTTCTAATTATCAGTCACATGCAAAGCTAATGCAGGGAGCTCTTCTTTGGAAGCCTTAGGGTAGGGTTGTTTGGCCAGCAGAACTCTTTGTATGTGGGGACCACGCTTACTGCTCTTGGCCTAATGAGACAGAGGGACTGCGGGTATTTGCAGTCAAGCTTGGCTCCTGGGTAATAGATGCGGTGGGAAGATAGCCATGAGCATAAGTTGTTGCCCTGAAACGCAAAGGCAATGATTATTCTGTATCAACGAGGTATTCCGTGACTCAGTAGTTTGACCAAGTTCTGCCTGTCCTGGTATATGGTCATTCTGCAAATAATCAAACGATGCGTAATGGAATGCCCTCCAAGATCAGGTGAAAACCTGATATGGCCGACATTGTTTAGACCGCTATAGTTAGGCATAAGTGCGTCGAGTCTCAATATTAATCTACCCAAAGCAGAGATCACGCTTCTTTGTCCTGCCTGTCTCGGCACCGGTAGTTTTCCATAACCGCTGCGTGCACCTACCCGAGTAGAAGAAGTACCAGCCAACAACTTCAATCGAGGGTAAAAGTGTTCGACATGTTTTGTTGGTGTAGGCTCTGAGTAAAAGCGGCTTAGACATATCCACGCTGCATCACAATACTCAGGTGGAATTTGATTTGCTGCCATTGTCACTTGACTGAGCGCAACCATTGGACACGTACTTGGCTTGGAGCTGAGCATGTAAATCGAAAACCCAGTTACGTGTCGTAGCAAGTCTGAGCTTACGGGTCCGGATAGATACCGTATTTGGTGAAACATTTGACATGGTACCTCGATTTAGTCCTTTCTCTAAGGCCTCATGCTGATGCCGGCATGTGGGGATGCTTGCTCAGACGTTGGGAGATAGCCGTGATGGTTACAGCCCATTTCCGTGGACAATCCATTAAGAAAAGCTTCATCGATCAGAGCTATACGTGACGGGTTTCGTGACAACATAAAAACTTAATTCAATCTCGGACCTTGCCAGCAACAAGTCGAATAAACCAATTCTTGGGATACCTATAAAGTAGGCAGAATTCCCTCGCTGAGTGAACTGGGCCTCACAATCAATCGTCCGCTTGCTTCACCGCTGTCTTTCTTCCTGCTGTTAGGCCGCCTCGATAAGAACCAGATCTGACGCTAAGCCTGCTATCTAATCGTAGAGGCAAACAGACGCGGGTCTTTTTTGCCAACACGGGAATATCTTCCTTCACCGTATCGCTCGTCTCGCTGACATTATCACGAACCTGCATAAACCTGGGCATTCACCAACAAAGAGTCTCAAAGGTGAGCTGCGTCTCGATCCTTCCTTCTGCCTTCTTCCATCGCGCTTGGACTAAAGAACCACCGCCGGCTTGGTTCCAGAAGCGGGACATGCATCTGGCATGAGAGGTCTTTGACTCGTTGTCCAGCTGGCCGCAGTAGTAGAGCTTGACATCTGATACTTCGCTCAGTGCGCTTTTTGCAAGCATAATAAGACGTTGAGCCCATCTTCGAAAACGGATTTTCAAATACCATCCTTGGATCAAAGCTTTTGACGTATTATTGGCTCTCCCGGAACCACAAGTACCACAGGAATTTATTCACAGGTCTTTCACCAGCTAAGCGATTTACAGCCCTCTTGTAAGACGGTACGTCTTCGGCGTACCGCCATGGTTTCTGTTGCGTCGCTCCTCAATCCAATTCCCCAATCTTTCGAGCGGTACAGAGAGTTGCCCAGTCCTTGCTCAAGTAAATACACCCCAGAGCATTCGCCAGCACTACCACCTATCAAAAAGCAGAAGATGTCAAAGGATGCTGCCATCTTCGCGAAAGGGAAAACCAAGGGCGAAACTAGGTATCGGCCATGTGAAATCCAGACGGATGAGATTGCAGCACAGCATAAAAGATTCCGAGTATTTCCAATGGGGCATATTGCCGATTACTGCAGGCATATTCCTTACAACAGCGATAAAAAGTCCTTCCTTGAGAAGACTGGGAGAGATAGTTTCGAAGGTAAGTTTACTGATGTAAGAGAGAAAGGAGTTTAAGAGGGCAACACTGATCGATATCCTAGTGTTTCAGTATACCTTTAAAGCACCTGACGATGACCGCGAATACACCGTGATGTGGGACTACAATATAGGTCTGGTTAGGATTACCCCCTTTTTCAAGTGTTGTAAATACTCCAAGGTTCACGACTGTCTCTTCCCTCACGTTAAATTTTTGTCCTAACAAATCGACAGACGACCCCAGCAAAAATGCTCAACGCTAATTCTGGCCTTCGCGATATCTGTCATAGCATAACTGGTGGTGCACTTGCTGCGCAAGGTATGCGTTGCATAAGTTGAGGCAGCACATGGCTGACAAGTATAGGATATTGGATGCCCTATGAGGCGGCAAAAGCAGTGGCTGCTACGTTCTGCTATCACATCCGATATGCTCTGACACCTGTTTTTGGTCTGGATTTCCTTTCATTGTGCGTCAGGCCCGAAGATCCAAGCTTCGGCCGGATGGTCATCAGCCGTAGCATTGTGCGCCAATGCACCGAAGCAGCTCGTGGCTTTCGTGAACTTTCAAGGGAGGCATCACTAGCTAGTAGTCCCCGGACGCCAGGATCGTCCTCAAGCTACCCCAGATGGACGCCAAAGTCTCTCCGGCACAAAGCAATGAAGAGTACGGATGTGGAAAGCGAGTACAGTACAGATGCCGACCGCAGGAGTAAATACCTGTACTCGCCTCCAGATTCCCTCAACTTCAAATGGACGGCTTTGAATACTCCACGCTCGGCAAATCCCCAGCATTTTCAGCTACCCTCTCCCAAGCAAATGATGACCCCTGCCTCAGTCTCCGCAGACAATGTCTCACAATGTAGCTCGAGCACCGAGGAAAGCGGATTGATGAAGCAGACGTCACCGGAAAGAGACGAGGATTATGACGAAGATAGTTCCTCGCTCAACTCATCGGTGGAAGCTCCAGCGGCGCCAAAACGAAGGAAGAAACCTGTGGCATTAACGAAGGAAGCGCGAGCGGCATACACGCTAATGCAACTGCAGATGGCAGATGCAACCCTAGGACAAGGTGCATACCGTACCAAACGCCGACGCGCCTCTTCCTAAATTGTGTCAGCATAATAGTGAAAGAACTGAAAAGTACGAATTGATGTTTATGAGCAATGCATTATATGTTTGGAGACGTTCATGTTCGGTATGAATTGTTCGGAGACTTTGGATTGAAGATGCTATTGTTTAACAAAGCAGCATTCACTTCATGTACTATAGAAATCCTAAAGTAACGAGTGAATGAAGACAGGGTATTGAGGATGAGAAGACGATGGAGATGACTCGCTCTGTTGGCTGTCAGACAGACTAGAATGCACCGATGAACTGACCCAAGCGTAATTGAACCAGATCGAGTCCCTTTAGAAGATGGTTGAATCCTGTCTCGATAGTCATGCCTAGCTTTTGTAATCATAGCTGGGAAACTTGACAATGCTTGACGACTTGGCTGGTTGGCGCCACGAATCGTAAAGCAGGGGGCCACGTCCATTGTCACATGCAAAATTCACCGTCGAGTGCGGTCTCTGTAGACTCTGTTAAGAAATGGCAGGTACTGTAAACGATTCAGTAGATATATATGTTCTTTGAATGATTAGATGTTGAACAATGTGTCACAGGGGTTATTGGAAGTGAGTTGAATGTTAATATGGGTTTGGAGCTCAGAAGGTTCACTTTTCGTGTTTGGGCGTCATCCGCCGCTAGTGAAACAAAATCAGGTTACGGGTAAACTTTGGAGAGTGTTATCTCATCAATCACTTCTTCACACAAACAAGTCTTCAACCTACTTAAAACTCTGCAAACCAGATACTTCATCCTCATTCAAAGCTGCTCGGGACTTCTCGTACCTTCCAGACACTGTTCAAGATCACATAACTGCCGAGATGTCTGAAGCACCTCCTCAGCTAGGAGAGATCCCGCAGCAATCCGAAATGAGCGTTCCAACGTTGTCGTCGACAATGGACAACAACACTACTGCAAATGGGGGTACTTCGGTACAGAAGGCCAAGGACAGCATTTACAATAGTCAGGTAAGCTCCATGCAACCAATCGACCGTCTAATCCAATACTGATGATCGTCTTTGCAGTGTTTCTGGAGCTCGCGTGACCTCATCGAAATTATTGACCTCCATCCCAGATGCACAGTCTGCAATGAATACCGTACAAAACCACCCGGTAACACAAAATACGAAAGAGAATCTCACCAACGGTTAGGTTCGAACTCTCAAACTCGACCTCTGTCCTGATGACCGGCTAACCAAGCTATATTTAGTCCACCTACTCTTGTACTTCCTATTGCCCTGACTCACATCGATTAGGGCCCGTGGCGGAGACTCTAAAGGACGAACACGCAAAGGTGACTGCCGGGTTTCAGAATGTTGCAAAGTCCCACGTAGCACCAAGCCAGCCTGCTGCAACTGGCCAAACCTTGACCAGTACGTTGATTGATTCAACCGCCTTGGCTGTTCTGATGTGAAGTCTAGAGTACCATGGATCATTTTATGAGATCCTTAGCGTAAGAATTTCTTAAAATCAAGTTCGATAATCCTTAATACTAACAATCACCAGTGGAGAAACCCCCGTGCCACAGCCTCTACATTTGCGTCGATGGTAGCCTTTATCTTTGCAGCTCGCTACCTGCACATACTTCCCTTGATGATCAAGTGGTCGCAATATATCCTCGGAAGTATGGCTGCTAGATTCTTCCCAGATGAAATTAGCTAACACGAATAAAGCCATGGCCCTCTGTGAAATCGTGGGCAAAGCTGCCATATCCCAAGGACTAGCCTCCGCATTCCGTCCAAAGAAGTACTTCACCATTCCGCGTGAATCGCTCGAGAAGTCCCTCGAGGACATCGAACAGTTGATTAATTTTTTCGTTATCGAAGTTCAACGCGTTATTTTTGTCGAAAACATCAGAGTCACAGTGGCCGCCTATCTATCTCTGGTACTTTCCTATCAGCTGATCAAGTTCGTGCCGTTCTGGGGTCTCTGCCTTATCGGCACGTCCACCTTGTTCCTTGTCCCATTAATCTACACAAGTAATCAAGATTTCATCGACGAGCATCTATCAAAAGCTTCGGACATCGTCAACTCGCAAACAGCACAAGTCAAAGACATTGCGACCCACCATACCGCCCGTGCCTCTGAGACCGTAAAGGCTTACGCCGGAGACTACACCGCAAAGGCACAGGAATACATCGGCAGCGCCCGTGGCCGTTCTACCTCACCTGAAATTGGCAACAAGTCTTCGGCAAATGCTCCCATCAAGAGCGAGCCTGGAGATGCTCCAATGTACAGCTCCTCGGACTTTCCCCACGCTCCTAAGCAGGAGCCGATTCAGGGCGTGACTTCCCATCAAGAGCAATATGAGAACTCCCATCTTGGTGGACAGTCCCAGCCTGCTTATTAGATCCGTGGGAGTCAGTATTCAGATGATACGAAAAGTGGTGTGGAGATGATGAGGTACGACACTTCTGTGCCGGCACCTACGTACAGCGAGGAATATAAAAACAGGATGGCGGAGTGGTTGCCATAAGCAGGAACGTGCAGGTACGATGGTATGATAACAAAATGGATGCTCGTTGATATGAGCTCGTGCAGAAAAAGGCTATTGAGACTGTTGGGGCCATTCTCTCACTACCACGGTATCATTTCCAATCCTAATAGCGTGGTGTTGTCTTGCATTCTTTCTTCTTGTAACAAACATTCTAGGGCTTTCTTACCAGTCTGCTCGGGGTTTAGGGAGAGGGGGCTCGGTAGTGAATACAAAAATTTTCTTATCAAGGCTTTGACCTTCTACGCCTGGTATATCTGGAGTGACCATCTCCAAGCACGCACTGCATCCCGAATACCTTTTATCATTTCAAACCTTTCAAACCACGTCAAACCGCCCAAATCCCCAACCTGGACCCCCTTCCCCAAACATCTAACCTCAAATCCCTCAAGATCCCCATCACAAGCATCCACTGAACCAACAATGCAGTACTCACCATCACAAAGACTAAAATGCATCCATTCCAAACATTCATTCATAACCCGTGTCTTCTACAACATCAGCAGCGAAAAAATGGCACGTATATGTTAGGATAAGTAGGTGCTTGAGCGAGCATAAACTATAGCAACTTCTTCTTGGGTATAGATAGACAAGCGTATCCTAGAAGCTCTCACTCTCACGTGTTGTTTCACTGGATGAGGAAGACGCGGTATCCCCTTTAGGCAGCGGGGGAATGGAGCAAGCTACTGTTGATATATTTCTTTCGCAAGAGCCACATCCAATCTCTCATATTTCCGCATCAGTTCCTCTGTGCTCAAGGGAGTCAAAGCAAAGTCAGTCAAGAGCATCTCACGAATCCCAGCCTCTTCCGCACTCCCCTCCAACTCCCTCAACCTTCCCCAATCCCTCTCTCACAGCCTCAACCGTATCCTAGAAGCTCTCAAGACATAGTGTCACCCGTTGATTTCTAGCTCCGAGGAGGATGCGGTATCCCCATTAGCCAGCAGCGAACGCAGCAAGCTGCTGTTGGCCTTTCTTTCGCAAGAGCCTCATCATCCAACTCTCGTATTAGCCCAGCAGCTCCTCTGTGCTCAAGGTAAATAAAAGCACAGTCATAGGCAAGAGCATCTCACGAACCGCTTGGTGAGAGTCGCCCCTCCAACAAAGCCCCCTCCAGAACCCACAACGCCCCCCTCACGCCCTCCTCAATTGTCCCAAACCACGCGTTCAGCTCGCTCAGCTGCTCCGTCGTACTAAGCACCTGCAAATCCACATCCAATTCCCACCTCCTCCTTAATGTGTCCCGATCTTTTTCGATCGAGGCTTCGCAAAGGTGGAGTTTGTTGGTGATTTTGAGGAGGGCGTTTGTGGTGTGAGGATTTCGATCGGCGACGAAGTTTGAACGGGAGAAAGTCTTTTGGGAGGAGGGAGATTGGGTTTGGGGAGGTTGGTTGGTTACGGTGGCGAGGGGGGG
>JAABUO010007140.1_pt1 | contig 12769 bp, 11 predicted proteins | sample 5559291 | NCBI WGS metagenome assembly JAABUO01 (sample SAMN10711878, study PRJNA513372) | rock metagenome | isolation source: Antarctica rocks | place: Antarctica: Victoria Land, Finger Mt sud
TCCGGGTCGAAGCCGAGGATCACCTTGGTGGCGCGGACCTCGTCCTCGCCGAGGGCGGAGCCGTGCGCCGCGCCGGTGTTCTGCTTGTTCGGCGAGGGCCAGCCGATGATCGTCCGCAGCACGATCAACGACGGCCGGCCGGTCTCGGCCTTGGCGGCGGCCAGCGCGCGGTCAACCCCGGCCAGGTCCTCGCCGTCGTCCACGTGCTGAACCTGCCAGCCGTAGGCCTCGTAGCGCTTGCCGACGTCCTCGGTGAAGGCGATGTCGGTGTCGTCCTCGATCGAGATCCGGTTGGCGTCGTAGACCAGGACGAGGTTGCCCAGCTCCTGCGTGCCGGCCAGCGACGACGCCTCGCCGCTGATCCCCTCCTCCAGGTCGCCGTCGGAGGCAAACGCCCAGACGGTGTGGTCGAAGACGCTCTCGCCCTCGGGCGCGTCGGGGTCGAGCATGCCGCGCTCGCGGCGGGCGGCCATCGCCATGCCGACGGCGTTGCCCACCCCCTGGCCCAGCGGGCCGGTCGTCGTCTCCACCCCCGGGGTGTGGTTGACCTCGGGGTGGCCTGGGGTCAGCGAGCCCCAGGTGCGCAGCGCCTCCAGGTCGGAGAGCTCCAAGCCGTAGCCGGAGAAGAAGAGCTGGATGTAAAGAGTAAGGCTCGAGTGCCCCATCGACAGGACGAAGCGGTCACGCCCGGTCCACTGCGGGTCGCTCGGGTCGTGCCGCAGCCACTTCTGGAAGAGCAGGTAGCCGATGGGCGCCAAGCTCATCGCGGTACCGGGGTGCCCGTTGCCCACCTTCTGCACCGCGTCCATGGCCAGCACCCGCACGGTGTCGATCGCGCGCTGGTCGAGCTCGCCCATCCCCTCGGGCAGCGTCGGGTGCGGCTGGCCCGGGGTACCGGTGGGCGCGTCGCTAGCCGCCTCGGCCGGAGCCTCGGGACGCGTGCTCCTCGTCCCCGCGGCGGGGTCCGTCTCGTTCGCGGTCATCAGTTGCGGTGCTCCCTCGGGGTGGGGCGGTGCACGCTCTAGCCGCGCAACCGAATTCGGCCGAATCCGGTTGAGGTCCGGCGGCGCCAGGGGCGTCAGGCGAGCGGGGTGTCGTCCAGGGCCTTCGCGAGGTCACCGGGGGTGTCGTAGGTCGCGATGGCGCCGCCCTCCTGGAGCTCGCCGTCCCCGAAGCCGCCGGAGCGGACGACGATCACCGGCATCCCGGCCTTCTTCGCCGCCTCGACGTCCCACACCGAGTCCCCGATCATCACGCTCGACGCGTCGGGCGGCGCGCCCAGCTTCTTCAGCGCCACCTGCAGCAGGTCCGGGGCCGGCTTGGAGGACTTGACGTCGTCACTGGCGGCCCAGTCGTCGGCCAGGTCGCCTCCCATCGGCGTCGAGGACCGCGATAGTGGCATCGGCCATGCCTGAGAAGTTGCCCACCATCCCCGCGCCCCAACCCCACAGCCTCAGCTTGCGTCCTGCGCACGTACGCCGTCCTCGCACGGCTCTCCCTTCTGGCGACAGGTACCTCGACGTCCAGCTAGGGTCGACCCAGTTCAAGGAGGTGCAGTCATGTTCGACACCTACGCGCTGTCCGCAGAGCATCTGGCGCTACGTGAGGCAGTCGGCGCACTGGTGGCGGACAAGATCGCCCCCTTTGCGGCGCTGGTGGATGAGGAAGCCAGGTTCCCGCAGGAGGCCTACGACGCGTTGCGGGCCGCTGAGCTGCATGCGGTGCACGTGCCGGAGGCGTACGGCGGCAACGGCGCGGACGCGCTCGCGACGTGCCTGGTGATCGAACAGGTCGCCCGCGGGTGCGCGTCGTCCTCGCTGATCCCGGCGGTGAACAAGCTCGGTTCGCTGCCGGTGCTGCTGGCTGGGACCGAGGCGCAAAAGCAGCAGTGGCTGGGCCCGCTGGCTGCCGGCGAGTCGCTGTTCTGCTATGCGCTGTCCGAGGCGGACGCCGGCTCGGACGTCTCGTCGATGCGTACCAGAGCCGTCCGCGACGGCGACGGGTGGGTCGTTGGCGGTGTGAAGCGGTGGATCACCAACGCCGGTCACGGCGACTCCTACGTCGTGTTCGCTGTAACAGACCCGGCAGCCCCGCGGGCCGGCACATCAGCGCGTTCCTCGTGGCCAAGACCGACGGCGGGGTGAGCTTCGGGGCGCCGGAGCGCAAGCTGGGGATCAAGGGGAGCCCGATCCGGGAGGTGTACTTCGACGGGGTGCGTCTTGCCGGCGACCGGATGCTCGGCGCCGAGGGGCAGGGCATGTCGCTGGCGATGCGGACCCTGGACCACACTCGGGTCACGATCGCGGCGCAGGCCGTCGGGATCGCCCAGGGCGCGCTGGATCTGGCCGCCGGCTATGTGAAGGAGCGGCGCCAGTTCGGTAACGCCGTGGCCGAGTTCCAGGGGGTGCAGTTCATGCTCGCCGACATGGCGATCAAGCTCGAGGCGGCGCGGCAGCTGACGTACGCCGCGGCGGCCCGTTCCGAGCGCGGCGACCGGGACCTGACGTTGTTCTCCGCCGCGGCGAAGTGTTTCGCCAGCGACACCGCGATGGCGGTGACCCTCGACGCGGTGCAGCTGCTCGGAGGGTATGGCTACACCCGCGACTTCCCGGCCGAGCGGATGATGCGGGACGCGAAGATCACCCAGATCTACGAGGGCACCAACCAGGTGCAGCGGGTGGTGCTGGCCCGGGAGCTGCTCAAGAACGTCCGATGAGCTTCGAACCGGTCGGCGGCCCGCAGGACCCAGGTGGAGCGGCACCGGGAAGCAGCGGCCGCCTCAGGGTCAGGTGCGAGCGGTGAAGGACTCGCAGGCCTCGTGCAACGTAGTTCGCCACCGCAAGATGTGCCGCTGAGCACGGTGACCGCGAGGCTGGGGCGGGCAGCCGAAAGCGCTGCGCTGTCCGCAGGCGGCAGCCAGAAGGTCTTGTCAATGAGGCGCGCGGCGGCAAGCTTCGCGGCTGCTCGCCAGCGCCGCCGCAGCGCGATCTGCCTGAACCTGCCGACCCGACGAGCTGCTGCCAGCAGCCCGACCGGTTCAAGGGGCGGCTCGACAGCGCGCCGGGGGATCAGCGGATGGCGATGTGTGCGCTGCCGATAAGCAGGCGCGGCTGGAACGCGGTGACGCTGAAGGTCTTGTTCAGCGCCGCAGCGGCCTGGGCGGTCAGCTCGACCTTGGTGCCGTCCAGCTTCGCGTGGCCGGCTGCGTCCTTGGTGATCTGCAGGCCGGAGCCGTCGAGGAAGAACAGCGGGATCTTGCCACTAGAGCCCTTGACGGACGCCATCAGCATCGAGGTGCCCGGCTCGGCGTCGAAGTTCTCGACGGTCAGGGTCTTGCCACCGGCGGCGAACATCAGGCCGCTGCCGTCGTGGTGGATGATGCCTTGGACGTAGGGGTCGACCTCGCCCTTGGTGAAGACCTTGACGTTGCCGCCGGTGATCGGGAAGTCGAAGGTGGCGGGCTGGTAGGTGGTCGTCGCCTTGGCCTTGCCGGTGGGGGTGACTGTCACCGTCAGCGAGGTGAGGGCGGCCAGCGTGTTCGCGTCGAGCTGGACGGCGGTGTCGACGCCGTCGAGCGAGTCGAGCTCCAAGGCCGGCGTCGGCGCCGACGGTCGGGCGTCCGCCGAGGAGGACAAGCGGCTTGTCGCTGCGCCGGTGCTTGGAGTGCTGGTGCTGCAGCCAGCCGCAGCGAGCGCGAGCGTTCCGAGGAGCACGACGGCACCAAGACCGCGTGGCTGGAGCATGTGGTGAGTTCTGTTCCAGAGCGGGCCGTTCATGCACGGCGTCGGCGGCCGGCAGGTAGACGTGTCCCGGTAGCCCGGACAGGGGGAACGGGCAAGAAGGCCCAACACTGCTGCTCGACATCGACGAGGATGACGAGCTCACTGCGGCAGTCCCTGCGCCCCGGTAGCTCACGGTAGAGATCGTCGGTCGGCGGCTGCGGCCAGCAGGATGGGTTCGCGTCCACGCCGCCAGCGTTGCAGCTGCCGCACACCACCGCTGCCTCACCCCACCGGTTGGAGAAGGTGCGCTCCGGCTGGGCGTCCTCTGGCCGGTCTGCCCTGTCGGTCACGGCAAATTGTGTCCGGCGGCCACCCGGGCGGCGGTGGGACGTTGGCGGGTGTGGTCGGCGCCTCACCGGTGACCAGCCAGGTAGGCACCTGTGAGCTCGCGGCGCCCCGCGGCTTGAGTCGGATGGCGTCGCTAGATCGGCGTGGGACAGCGGCTGCGCCTTCGGCTGGCGCCGTCCGACAGCCATCGACTTTCGAGGCTGCGCCGACGGGCGGTGGGTAGATAGAGGTGGAGATGCGGGCAGAGCAGACTATGACGCGTCCCGATGCCGGCGCTCCTGTTGCTGGGCCTGTGCTGTGCCGACGGGGGCAGTCGGTCCCGGGCCTGGGCTTGGTCCGTCGGCTGCTGCGCCGGCACGCACTGCTGGTGGTGCTGCTGGCTGCCGGGACGGTGTGCCGGCTGGTGGTGCTGGCGACGTTCCGGCCGGCGCTGGAGTTTTTGCAGGACTCCTATGACTATCTGCTGAACTCCCAGCACCTTGCACCGGGGGTGGTGCGCCCGTTGCTGTACCCGCTGGTGCTGCACGGCGTTGGGCTGGTCGGCGGGCTGGGGCTGGTACCGGTGGTGCAGCATCTGGCCGGGCTGGCGATGGGGGTGCTGCTGTACGCGGCGCTGTGCCGGGCCGGGGCCCGGCGCTGGCTCGCTGCGCTTGGAGTGGCGCCGCTGCTGCTGGATGGCTACCAGCTCGACATCGAGCAGTTCGTGCTGTCCGAGACCCTGTTCCAGTCGCTGATCGTGGTGGCCGTCGGGTGTCCGCTGTGGCACGAACGCCCGCCGGCGGTGCTGGTCGCCGGTGCCGGTCTGGCGCTGGCCGGGGCGGCGCTGACCCGGGACGTGGGTCTGGTGTTGCTCGCCGGGCCGGTGGTGCTGCTGGCGGTGCGCCGGGCGGGATGGCGCCCACTGGCGGCGTTCGGGGCTGCTGCTGTGGTGCCGCTGCTTGCCTACGGCGGCTGGTTCGCCGCGGTGCACGGCTCGTTCGGTCTGCAGCGCTACAGCGGGATCATGTTCGCCTCCAGGGCGATGACGGTCGCTGACTGCCGGCAGGTCCACGTCCCGGTCTACGAACGCTCGCTGTGCGTCGGGCTGCCGCCGGCTAGGCGGCAGTCGGCCGACTGGTACGCCTCGCATCCCAGCTCCCCGCTGCGCCGGCTGCGCCCGCCGGCGGGGCTTACCCACGAGGCGGTGGCGGCTGACTTCGCCCGCCGGGTCATCACCGCCCAGCCGCGGCCTACGCCCGGGTGGTAGGTGCTGACCTGGCGCACTACCTGGCGTGGACCCGCAGTACCGGCCGCGGGCAGGACCCGGTTGCGCACTGGCAGTTCGCCGGCCACCGGCTGCCTACGCGATGGTACCGGTTGGTCCCGCCGGTCGATCCCTACCGCGGCGCGTTGCCGCCGATCGGCGGTGCCGCGCCGGCGCAGTCCACGCTGGCCAGCTACGGGCTGCACGGCCAGCGGCTGGCGCCCCAGCTGTGGAGGGCCGGCCAGTCGTGGCTGGTTGGCTATCAGCGGGTTGCTTTCACACCCGGTCCGGTGCTGGCCGCCTGCCTCGTCCTGTCCGTCGCCGCGGGTGCGGGCCGGGTGCCGGCCGGGCTGCGCCGGCTGCGGTGGGACGCGCTGTTCCTTACCGGCAGCGGGGCGGGGCTGCTGCTGGCCACCGCGCTGTCGGCGGTGTTTCAGTACCGCTACCTGCTCCCTGTCCTGGTCTTGCTGCCCGCCGGTGGCGCGCTCGGCCTGGAGCTGCTGGTCCGCCGAGCCCAGCCGGCCCGGGGCGCCGCCGCGGGCAGCCGACCCAGCCGTTCAGCGGCGCAGCCGGCGGCGCTGTCCGAGCAGGTGGGGCAGCGCCATGGCTGAGCTGGTGGGGCGGCGCTGTGGCTGAGCTGGTGGGGCGGCGCTGTGGCTGAGCGGGTGCTGGATACGCCGGTTCCCGCCGCTGCCGGTGGCGCTTCGGGGGCTACCGGCCGCCGTGGACCGTTGCGTGGCTCGCGGCCGGGGATGCGGCGCCTGGACCTCGTCCTGATCCTGGTCGGGTTGGGTGTGCTGTTCGTGCTGCCGGTGGCGCCGCCGCGCCCGCAGTGGCATCCCGGGGCGCTGTTCTGGCACGACGGGTGGGAGCGCTACCGGCTGCTCGACAGATTCGTGCACGGCACCCCGGTCAGCAATCTGCGCAACGTGCACCGGCACTGGTCAGACCGGTGGCCCTACCTGCCGACCTTCGCGGCTCTGCCGCTGTGGTATCTGGGGGAGCTGGTCAAGACACCGTCGTGGTGGATCGTCCGGTTCAACTGGTTCGTCACCGCCGGCTGCCTTGGCGTGCTGTGGCTGGGCCTGCGCCGCCGGGTCGACACCGGGCTGCTGCAGATCTTCTTCCTGCTGCTGCTGGGCGCCTCGATGCTGCCCGGGCACCTGGCGGCGTTCTTTCCCCTCGAGGTGATCTCCGCGCTGCTGATCGCCACCGGGGTCATCCTGGCCTGCACCGGCCGGCCGGTCTCGGGATGGGCCGCGGTGGTGCTCGGAACGGCCAGCATGCCGGCCGCCCTGCCAGCGCTGATGCTGGTCGCCGCCGTGGCGACGCTCACCCGCCGCCGGCTGCGGCTGCTGCTGGTACCTGCCGCGGCCGGGCTGCTGATCTGCGCCGACCAGTGGGTCCGCAACGGCACCTTCGGCCTGGGTTATGCCAGCACCGACCACGGTGCCCATTCGGTGCTGCCGTACTCGACCCATCCCGGTTTCAGCTACCCCCTGGGGTTCGGGCTGCTGGCTGTGCTGTTCAGCGCCGGCAAGGGACTGGTGTTCTTCGCCCCTGGCCTGCTGGTCCCGGCCCGGCGGGTTCTGTCCGTGACGCACCGGGGTCTGTGGCGCAGCCAGCTGCTGCTGCTGGTATTCGTCGCCGGGTTGGTGCTCACCCTCGCCAGGTGGTGGGGCTGGGACGGCGGTTTCTTCTGGGGCCCCCGGTTCTTCCTCGTCGCATCGGTGCCGGCGTGCCTGGCGCTGGCAGCCCGGCTGCGGCACCCCCCCAGGTCGGTCGCCGGCAAGCTCGCCGTGCTGGGTGTGCTGGTGCTGTCGGTGTGGGTCGCGATCGACGGTGCGGTGTTCGGGCTGTCCGGCCTGCAGATCTGCGACACGGCGCTGCACGGCAACACCACCTACCTGTGCGACTCGGTACCCGAGTTCAGTGTCCTGTGGCATCCGTTCGTCGGCGGCCTGCACATCACCGGCGGCCGGCACATCGCCTACCTGCTGTTCGCAATCGCCGTCCTGGTCCGCCTCGCCGGTCCCCTGCTCGCCCAAACCCTGCGGCAAAGCGGCCATGCATGGCCCGCCGGCTGGCGGCTACGCGGGCTGCTGGCCGGCTGGCACCTGTGACCGCCCCTGCCCTCCGCGGACCCCGGCGGGCAGAACCGGTCACCTCAACGCGACCCGCGGGCTGCGCCTCGCCTGCCGTTCGAGCACGGCGGCAGGAACAGGCTCGGGCCGTGACTGCTGCCCGTTGCGGCAGCACCAGGCGCGTTGCCGTTACCTCCCCGGCCGCGACACCTGCTCTGTTGCTACTGGTTGCTGGCCGGTGACCAGGTAGATCACGCGGCGGGCGACGGAGACCGCGTGGTCAGCGATGCGCTCGTAGAAACGGCCGCACAAGGTCACGTCGATGGTCGCCTCGATGTCGCCGTGCCAGTCGTCGGCGAGCAGGATCTGGAACAGCGAACGGTGCAAGGCATCCACCTCGTCGTCGTCACGCTCGATCTCGGCGCACAGCTCAAGCTCGCGGCTGTTGATGGCGTTGCCTGCCTTGACGGTCATGCCCTGGGCCAGCTGGCCCATCCGCAGGACAGTGCCGTGTAGCGCGACGGGCACGGCCGGTGTCGGGTAGCGCCGCCGGGCCAGTTCTGCGACGTGCACGGCCAGCCCGCCCGAGCGCTCAAGCTCCGATGTGATCCGCAGGGCGGTCACCACCACCCGCAGGTCCCCGACCAGCAGGTCGACGCCGGCACCGTCCCGGCTGCCTTCCAAGGCCCAGCCGAACCGGCGGCAGCGCCGTCCTGGCAGCAGCAGTCGTTTTCGCGCAGCTTGACGGTCGGACCTGCGCGCCGGCTGCGCTTCGCCGCCGACTTGAGGGTGCCGCCAGACATCAGCCGGGCCAGCCGGTAGCAAGGCGGCGGTGCGCTGCCCGCAGCCCCGGCGGCACCGTGGTCATCGACGGCCATGTCGACAGCGCCACCGCTGTGGCGTCCTGTTCCGCTCGCTGTTCCGGCTACGCCGAAACGACCAGCGTCGCCGAACAGCTCCGCGCCCTGCTCCCGCAGCCCGTTCCACCTCGACAGCGGGACACTCCTGATGTTCGTCCCCAGCGCCGACAGCCGGTACGACAACGGAGCCGACCTGCTGTGGCAAGCCGACCGGGCCATGTACCGGGCCAAAAACGAGCGCCGGCCCACCGCCGAGTCCAACTGGCTGACCGACACCGCCCCCACCGCTGAAGTGCCTCCCATGGCCGAGAGCAACCGCGGACGACTGGGGAACGTGCAGGCAGACTCGAGACGTCGCGGCCAAAAAGACGATGCAGTTCACCCCAAGGAGAGTCGAGATGCCCCCTAGGAACGGCCCCACAGCAGGACGGCCCGACGAAAGCCAAGATGAGACCACGAAGCAGACCGAGCGGCAGCAGCAGTCGCCCGAGGATGACGGTCCGGCACACCTCACCGGGGAGCACCAAGCCCAGGAGAACCGGGAAAACGAGTCGCCGGGCTGAGCGACGTCCGACCACTGGCACACCGGCTCCCCGGCCACGGGCAGGAATCCGGACGAGGTGTCAGCCTCGTCGACGTGCTCAGCCTTGGGGAGTCGAGGCCGCCGGGACCGGAAAGGCTGTCTGGTACCGGCTCGCGACCCCCGAGCGCCACTCCTAGGGGCACGTCCGGCAGGCACCCATCTCGGTGCTGCGCTCGAGCAACCTACCGGGCCGGTCACCCCGGTCTTAGGTCAACCAGGCCGGGATCTGCCACGGTGACGTCAGCGATTTCGGTAGCGACCGGCGCCGGCGCCGAACTGCGGGGCGACTGAAGGTGTGGGGGGGCCGGTACGCGTGCTGCACGAAGCGCCGGCGGCGCAGGACCAGCAGGCCGCCAACGGCAGCAGCTGACCCGTGCGAGGTGTGCGCCTCCCGCATACGGGGCTGCACCTGAAGGCATGCCCACGAGTTTCAGCCACGTCAGTGGTCTGCGGAACCTGAGCTCAGGTCCCGCAGAAGGTTCGGTAGGCGCCGAAGTCGTCCGGGGCAGGGGCGGCGTAGCGCTCAAGGCCAGGGCGCTCGTCATAGGGCATAGTTACCGCACTCAGGAGCGCTTCTAGCGGCTCCAAGTCGCCCTCGGTCGCGGCCGTGAGCGCCTGCTCGACGAGGTGGTTGCGCGAGATGTAGACGGGGTTGACCCGATCCATCAACTCGGCGTCCGGACCGAAAGCGCGCCAGCGCTCCACCCAGGCGTCGATCGCCCCCAGGTCGAGAAACAAGCCGCGCGCGGGCTCGGCTTCACCGCGGGCGGCGGCGCCGAGCCCGCGGAAGAACGACGTGTGATCGACGTGGCTCTGCTCGAGCAGGGTGAGCAGCTCATCGACCAGGGAAGAGGTCACCGCGTCGTCGTAGCCCGCTGGCAGGCCAAGCTTGGCGCGCATGCCGGCCGACCAGGCGGCGCTGTACTGCTCGCGAAACCTGCCCAGTGACTGCACGGCGAGTGCGACCGCCTGCTCCTGGGCGTCGTGGATGAGGGGGAGCAGCGCCTCGGCGAGCCGGGCGAGGTTCCACTCCGTCACGACCGGCTGGTTGGCGTAGGCGTATCGCCCGCCCGTGTCGATCGAGCTGTAGACCGTGGCCGGGTCGAAGGCCTCCATGAAGGCGCACGGCCCGTAGTCGATGGTCTCCCCGGAGATCAGCATGTTGTCGGTGTTCATGACACCGTGGACGAAGCCGACGAGCATCCACTGGGCGACGAGCGACGCCTGGGCGGCGACCACCGCCTCGAACAGGGCGAGGTAGGGGCGCTCGGCCTGCGCGGCGGTGGCGTGATGCCGGCTGATCGCGTGGTCGGCGAGGCGGGTCAGGAGGTCGACGTCGCGCGTCGCCCGGGCGTACTGAAAGCTACCCACGCGCAGATGGCTGCTGGCGACCCGGGTGAGCACGGCTCCCGGCAGTGGGGTCTCGCGGTACACCGGGCGCCCCGTGGCCACGACCGCAAGGGAGCGGGTTGTGGGGATGCCCATGGCGTGCATCGCCTCGCTGACCACGAACTCGCGCAGCATCGGACCGACTGCGGCCAAGCCGTCCCCACCGCGCGCAAAGGGCGTGCGCCCCGAGCCCTTCAGGTGCAGGTCGCGAAGGTGACCGTCGGCTTCGACGACCTCACCGAGCAGGAGCGCGCGCCCATCGCCTAGACGCGGGGCGTAGCCGCCGAACTGGTGCCCGGCGTACGCCTGCGCCACCGGAGTGGCACCGGCGGGGACGAGGTTGCCGACCAGCAGCCGAAGGCCGTCCGCGCTCCGAAGCCACTGGGCGTCAAGGCCGAGCTCGGTGGCCAGCGGCTCGTTGAGCACGAGCAGCCCCGGGTCGGGGGCCTGCTCGGCCCGCCATGGGACAGCCATCTCCGGAAGCTCGCGGGCGAAGCCGTCGTCAAGGGTGATGGTCAGTGGCGGTGCGACGCTCACGCGGCCAAGAATACGCGGCTCATCGTGACCGGGCAGTGGCCGCTGCGCCGCGCTCGTGAGCCGTTACCGCGCCAACCTGCTCGCGACCGCCTGCAGCAGCGCGCGGACGTCGAGGGGCAGGGGCAGCACCTCGTGCGCCCCGGCCGCGCGCAGGCGCAGGTGCACCCGTGGGTCCTGCTCGCCCGTGAGCACGATGCGCGGGACCAACGCCGACAGCGGATCGCTCGCGAGCCGGGCCAGTACCTCGCCGGCGGTGGCGTCGGCCAGGTCCGCGTCGAGCAGGACGAGCCGGGGCTGCCTGGCGCGAACCGCCTCGAGCGCGAGCTCACCGCGGTCGACTGTGATGACCTCGACGCCGAGCCGCTGCCGCAGCGCCTGGCCCACCAGCGCGCGCGCCCCCTCTTCGCTGCTGACATGCAGGACGAGCGGGAGCTGGGCCTCGGCGCCCGCGGGGTCCGGCTCGTCAGGCACCTCCGACATTGCCGGAAGCGTGAGCGTGAACGTCGTCCCCGAGCCCAGGACACTGGTTGCCGCGAGCGTGCCGCGCATCGCCTGGGTCAGTGCCTGAGCCATCGCGAGCCCCAGACCAGTGCCCTCGACTCCGCCGCGCTCCTGCCCGAGCCGGTCGAAGGGGCGAAAGACGCGGAGCAGGGCCGCCGGCTCGATCCCCGGCCCGTCGTCGCTCACCTCGATCACGACGGTCTCCGCGCCGCCGCGGCGGACGGCGACCCGCACCAGGCCCCCCTCCCGCCCGTACTTGACGGCGTTGCCGACGAGGTTGAGCAGCACCTGCCACAACCGTCGCCGGTCGGCCAGAGCGACCAACGCGCGCGCCTCTTCGAGCGATTCACCTGCGTCGACCAGGCGTCGCACGAGGCGGCGGTCAGCCAGCGGCTCGACCAGGTCGACAACACCTTGCACGACCTCGAGCACCGGTACCGGACCGACATCGAGATCGATGCCGCCGCCTCTGACCCGCGAGAGGTCGAGCACCTCGTCGAGCAGAGCCTGCATGTGGCGCCCGGCGGTGAGGATGCGGGCGATGTCCTCACGCTGCTCGCCCGGCAGATCCCCGAGCTCCAGCAACTGCGCGAAACCGAGAGCCGCGTTGAGGGGTGTGCGCAGTTCGTGGCCCAGCCTGGCGACGAACACGTCCCGAGCGCTGACCTCCCGCTCGGCGGCCTCACGCAGCCGGGTCTCGCTCATGTCGCGCGCGACGATGGCGGTGCCCTCCTGGTCGCGGTGCACCGAGCAGGAGTAGCTCGCGGTGCGGCCGGGCTCGACGAGCAGCTCCACCGTTCCTCGCCAGACTCGACCTTCGGTGAGCGTGCGCTCGACGTCCTGACCGAGCCGATCGACCAAGTCTGGGACGAGGCGCTGGGCGAGCTGTTCGACTGGAGCGCCGAGCTGCCCCGCATCACCGAGCAGGTCGGCGGCGGCCCGGTTGAGATGTGCCACCCGACGAGCCGGGTCGAGTAGGACGACGGCGTCCTGCGTGCTATCGAGCAGCAACCGCAGCATCGGCGCATCCTAGGCACGACTCGTTGAGCGACTGCGCCGGACGGGGCCGTCAGCGAACGCTGTGGCCAGCTATTCACCCGGTGACCGTGCCCCTCGTGCTGGGTCAGGCCGCGAGCAGAGGCGGACACCCAAGAAACTCGATGCCATGCGTGCACCCGCGGCGGCTCGGGTTGAATGGGGAGCATGCGCGGCATGAATCCTGCGAGCATCTCCCTCCCCGGCGCCATCGACCTCGGTGCGCGAGCCTCGGGGCCTGGAACGCCCTCGGCGGGCGCCAGCCCCTACGTCATCGATGTCACCGAGGCGACGTTCCAGGCCGAGGTCGTCGACCGGTCCCAGACGGTGCCGGTCGTCATCGACTTCTGGGCCACCTGGTGCGGGCCGTGCAAGCAGCTCTCCCCGGTCCTCGAGAAGCTGGCCGCCGAAGGCGCAGGCTCGTGGGTGCTGGCGAAGATCGACGTCGATGCCAACCCGCGCATCGC
>JAABUO010007143.1_pt1 | contig 12768 bp, 16 predicted proteins | sample 5559291 | NCBI WGS metagenome assembly JAABUO01 (sample SAMN10711878, study PRJNA513372) | rock metagenome | isolation source: Antarctica rocks | place: Antarctica: Victoria Land, Finger Mt sud
GGTGGCTATATTGTTGATCCATTTTTCTTGAAACTCTAATTTATAGCGAATTATAGTAGATCTAGCGATGTAGGAAAATAGCCTTTTTGACGCCCCCTAATGGTTTTACTATTCCCAAAATCTCGGGCTCATGTTTCACATATGCGTGCGTAAAAACACGCACACAAATAATATAAACATCACACAAACACCACAATATCTCTGCCTATCCCCCCAAAATATGATGTCGAAGTCAGCATTCTGCAGCTCTTGCCACAAATTCCTTTCAGAAGACTCCTTTGGCACAAAGCGCGACGGTAGTCGGAAGCGCATGTGTAGAGAAGATCTTGCTAAAGCGTACAAAGCGTACAAACCGACAGCGACTGATTCGGAAGCTGACATAATCTCGTACTCAGATCTGATTGAGGAGCTCGTAAGTCATGAGCAATCAAGGTCTGTCGCCATAAACCTCGCTGACGATAATAGTGATGAGACCTTGAGGAATTCGGCAGCTATTAGCAGCGCAGATCTGAATTCATTCTCTACAGAGATCATCAATCACATATGAGACGCGTCTAACTTTAGATTCGTGTATCATTCGATGTCGGAGTGGAGTAAATCCGTCAAACTCTACTATGTGTGCGCACAAGTCAGCGCAAAAGGCCAAAAAGTCCACAAATAACATTCGGGATCGTGTTGCAATGGTTAGAGCATTTGTTGTCAATGTGTTAATACGTATCGCCATTTTGCTCTGGAAAGAATAGTTCAGTACCGACTTTATTTAATTTTTGAACTTACGTGGATCGATACTCAAGGCCAGTTTCGCCGAAGGTTTCGACAAGAATGATGCCCTCCTGCCGTATTGCTCTGTCCTATGATTCGGGATATTTTCCATTTCTCTCGTCCGTATTACGAGGTTCTTATTTGGATTGCCACGGTCAATATAACAAAGCCTCAGCGATTCACCAATCGCAATCCGTAAAGTATCTAAGCCCAGACTGGGACGCAGGCCGGCCAGTTCCGTCGCAGTCTCAAAGTCTTCTTACGGTTTGTGATCAATAATTATCCACATCCTACCTGGCTTTTCCGTTCTAGATTGCGGCTTTGACCTGATTATTCTACTTCATTCGGATCTCCCTATCTGCAGCGTTTCGGGTTTAGAATTCTGCGCTCCTTTTTCTGGCACTATCTGGTTAGCTTCATACTTGTTCCTTGGGCAGTGCGGCCGCATAACCTTGTTGTTTCAACTCCTTATTCGAAGAACGCTGATAATTCGAAGGCGGAGATTTGGCGAGAGCAAGACAAGTAATCATTTCTCTTCTCTCTTCTCTCTTACTTGATCGTTCTTCAGATCTTTCAACCTTGGTGTGCGTGCCCTTTTGCGGTCTGGACTCACTCGATGTGTACAACGAGAGTAATGATCGGTTGATGTTCTTTATCGATAGTGTCGTCTCACAGAGATTGCATGGTGTTTTTCAACCCATTGGCAGCTGCAGGTTTCCCTTGATGTATTTCGCATCATGCACTTGTATCTTCATCAATAAATCCATAGATGCTAAATGCAGAGTGGCAATGACGTCAATTGCAAAATCAATGTCATGGAGGGAATTCATCATCGAATTGGCCCCTAGAATCATCTAGAGTTTGGTGGTAGAGGAAGTCGGCTAAGCCTGAATTAGTAGGGCTTCGTACGTGACGCACAGCCTGGCTAGATCGCGCAAAACTAAAACTTCAGCAACTGTCGGAAAAGTTGTTAGAGTTTGACCTTAAATGAAGGAACCTCACGTCCCATCTGCAAAGAAATTACTTGGGTTGACATAACATCACCGCCGCATATTATCGACAAATGGCTAAAAGCTTGCGACATATTTCCTAAATTCTCCCCGCTCCGAGCGAACTCTTCGCTTTACAATCCAAATTGATTCGCGGTTCCAATCCTTCACTTAGTAATCAGCTGTAGAACCGCGTTGAGGATATCCGGATGTGGAAAGATATCGATACGTTCACCGGCATTCGCGCAAAGATCTCACCGATCATCCGCACGTCCCACTTTATGATGGCGATCATGGGGTGGGTTAGTGAATGTAAAGAAAAAAATTGCATAAGTGGTCTACACAACAGTGCTCTACGACCTTGCGAAATGCTGCACTTGATTTGGATCCCACAACAAATACAGAACTGCATCTCCTCCTTTGGTGGAGCGCAACGAGACTCATCTCGGGAGGAATCGAGTATTGCTTTGGCGTTGAGTATGGAGCTACACACAACTCTGAACTTATACATAGCAATTGTATTTATAAAAGTACTAGGTAGCTGCTCGTCGACCGACGTCGCCGGATATCGAGATGTAAGGAATGGTTTAAAAGTCTTAAGTCTATTATTAGTCCAGAACCTCTTTATACACAATATTGGTGACCTCGTGGTTGTCGGAGTTTGGTAACAGGCAAGTGAGGTTTCGGGAATTTGATACACGCGACAAAGCAACATATAGCTGGCCATGGGAGAATACTGGGGAGCGTAGATCTGAACCGATGTGTCGAAGAGTTTGGCCTTGCGCCTTGTTGATTGTCATTGCGAAAGTAAGTTTGATGGGAAATTGTGTTCCTTTGAGAAGCACCGGCAGTCCGCTAACTGGAGATGTCATCGAAATCCTCCACAGTATGACGTTTGTTGATGCGAATGTACCTGTTGTAATTTTAGCGTCAAGCACACGAATTCCAAGACGGGTGATGATAAGTCGCGTTCTATTGCAAAGACCATGTGCAGGATCAGTGTTGCGTAGCAGGATCACAGGCGCGCCAACTTTAAGCTTGCACGCGTGCAGAGGCAAGCCAGGAACGTTGATTGATTGTAGGTAGTCGATGGGAATATCGTCAGTCGTGTTGTCAATTAGCTCATTGACCGAGTAGTATAATCGGGATATTAGGGAAGACCATGAAGAATGAAGTCGTTCAATTCGTTGACGTGGTCGTTCTTTGCTGCCAATATGCACCTGTCGCGAACGGAATTTTCGTCGTAGTGGAAACCCAGAGGGAAGATGCACCGAATCAAGTCTTCCACAGAATGAACTATGGCTCCATCTGTCACGGGTAGCACTGTGACATTTAATCCTGATTGCTGGTCTACACCATTCCCCAAATCCATTAATGTTTGCTTAAATTGGGCATCTGTAGGGTGTTGCAAGCGCATTTTTTTTATTGAGTGACAGCAACCGTGTACTCAACCACAAATTTGATCCTTTGATCGTAGACACTGTTTGGGCCTGAGATGCGCCAGGGATTACTGCCAGGATCTGGCGAAAATCGCCTGAGAGTACCATGGGGATCCCCCCAAAGGGTTTTGCAGATCTGCAGATATCTTGCAATGAACGATCAACAGCTTCCAAGGTGAACCCATGAAGCATGGAGGCTTCATCCCACAGGATCAACCTCGTTTTCCTGATTAGGTCGGCGAGGTGACAGTTATACGGGATATTGCAGATAGGCTCGGCGCTTATGTCGAGTGGAATTTTGAACCTTGAATGGCCCGTTTACCCACCGGGCAAGAGCGTTGCTGCCATACCTGAAGAAGCTACGGCAAAAGCAATAGCTCCGTGGCTCCTTATGGTGTTGAGTAAGACCTTTTGTAGATTAAGTTTTGCCGGTTCCCCCAGGACCATCCACGAAGAAAATTGCCGACTGTTTGCATTCGTATGCGTGCAAAATTTCTGTGACAATATGTAATTGCTCAGGATTTAAAGCCAATTTCATTTCATTCGCTTCTAACGACAGATTTACGGTGTCATAGTCCAATTCTTGAGCAATGAGAGGGTTGTCAACAATCGGAGGTTTTTGTATCTCAATTGGCAAAGGAAGGCCAAAGTCCTCGAGAGACTTGTCCTGCAATTGCAACAATCGTTTGATGTGACGTAGAGCGACTGATTGGATCTGCTCTTCAGTCGGAGCTTCTGTAGATGTCTGGTGCAGAATATATGTCGCATCCTCGCACAATGCAATTTTATGTGCATGCCATAAGTCCAGAGGATGTGCATCTAGGTAAAAGAAAATGATCTCCGTCAACAGAAATCGAAGCCTGGATGCTGTAGCGAAAGTCGAGGCTTCAGAAAGAGACAGATGGAGATCGTTATCCGCAGCCAAGACTGCGTCACGAACTTCTTAGCCAACATTACTAAATGAGTTTCGGTGGCAACTGGCGTCGACAAACATATCTCCCAACTCGTAATAAATTGGAAGAGAAAGACTGATCTGCTGCTCGTCGAAACGAGCAAGGACTGTACAAATTTCTGAAATGAGCCTCCATTCTTCCAAATTGAATGGAGGGAAAACCTTGCTAATGTCCAGAAACAGGTTTATCTGCTTCGTTGCATTTATCCCAGCCTGCAACATTCGATAGGTAGAGTTCCACCTGGTCTCGACATCATAAGGAATGAACTTTGGCTCTAGTCCATTAGCGACACAAATGTTTTTCCATTGCTGTCGTCGTTGGGGACTCCGGGCAACATATAAGGGGAGCACTCGAATTTTGGAGAGAGCTGAGAAGTTCCCAGGAAATAACATTTTTCCTTCTGTCAATGAATCACAAGCTTGTGTGGCGCTTGCACTATCTCCAGCTTTTAATGACAGTAGAATCTCCTTTACAATCAAATTCAAAACATGAGCTAAATGTCGCACGTAGCTGGCTAATCCGCCAAATCTGGTCGGAATGAGGTTTTCATCTGCCACAAGCAGTTCGTACAATTTAAGAATCATTCGTTCATTGTTACTGGCATTGTCTCCAGTTATAGTCAATTATTTTTTTGGCAATTCGAATTCTTGTAGGGTCCCATCACGATGGCGGCCAAATTCTCTCGACTATGTACCCCTTCCACTTCCTTGAAAGCAAGTAGCCTTTCTTTGTATTCGAAATTGCTTGTCAACCAATGGCCCACAATTGCGAGAATCGATAAATGATTGTGACTTGTCCATACGTCGAGGGACAAGGCTATCGTCGAGCACGTACTTGCCAGCTCGTCTTTCAAATTTTGTTTTTTTAAAGTATATTCTGAGTGGAGCTCACGAACCAAAGTTCTTCTTGATTCAATGGGTAGTTGTACACCCGGAATATCTTCGAAGATTTGCCGAAATTCGACATTTTCGATTGTTGAAAAGCTTTGGTGGTCCGCAACGATCCACCTTAAGATGTTTTGCTTCAACTTTTCTTGCAAAGACAGTTGCGATGTCTTGAACCACAATTTTTCAAGCGTCTGAGTGGGGGCCTGCTCCACAGAGACGCTAGGCGCAAAAATGTTATGTTTTGCCAGATGTCCCACCAAATTACTGGTGTTACTCATCCGACGAGAGTCCGACGTGGTCCAGTTGCAATTTGGCTGGAAACAGTCAATTCTACGATCCCTTCGTAGTCTTTTCCGCTTGTCACTCCAGCTCGTGCTGAGTTCGGTGACATTATAATATTCCCACATTCACTGATTCTTTGTCTTTGAGGCTGTGGATGTTGTGCTAGGAGTGACTTCTCGACTCTCGAGAGTCTCAATATCAATCTGCGAGGGAGTTTCAGCAGGCGATATATTGATCTCTTTCCCTATGCCTTTTCCTTGGGTGGAAGAAGGCAGGTTCTCTTCATTCGGGGAGGTTGTGCGCGGCATGCGATATTGTTCGTCGACTTCATCGTCAAAATCATGAAGTAATTCGGTCGCTTAGAACGAGGCCGAGCTGAGCTTCGTCCGGGGCTCCCTGGATCTTGAACAGATTCGTTATTGAAGTCGTCTGAGTTGAATGAAGACATGAAGGAGTATAATTGGGACTGCGATAGGATTGCTACACTATAAGTGTATGAAGTTGAAACGAAGTCAGCGAATTATGCGCAGCCTGAAAGCAGACGTGAAAAATTTGGCTAAAATAATTCAAACAGACTGGGAGCTTTTGACTATTCCATTCTCCGGGAAGCATTCTTGTGTCTTCCTCGATCAACGATATCGTTCTCGTGACGATATCGTTATTTATCGTACCGTTTGCATCACTCACGCACGATAATATGGACGATATTTATCGTCGATTTTTTTTTCTAAATAACGATGTACGATATGCCTAAAAGTGACGATATCGTATCGTGCCCACCCCTACCTGGGATTTCTCTTGGTGACCCTCGCAAAATTGATGAACTGCAAAATATCAACCAGCTCGACGCTCAACAGTACTTTTCGTGAGAACAAAAGGTCAGCCGAAACGGACGAGGAAGAGACTGGAGAGGTGGAAGAAATCACTGCATCGAAATCAACAAATCCTGGTGTGGGTTGGAATGGAATTGTGCTTCAATGCCTGCTACCGGCACTGCGAGAAAAGTTGGAGATAGGAGACCGGAACTGCTGCGTTAAAACCCTAAACCCTAAAAATTCCACAAAGGGGTTATTATTGTCGTTTATGGGCTTGCTGGAACTGCACTACAATTATGCTTTACGCGGGGTGTCGGGCTTTTTGGGTGGGGTGTATATCGGTGATAGTATGAGCTAAAAGGTGACATTTTAGGACGTAAAACTATGCTTAAGAGTGGCGCTACCAACCATAATGGCCAATGGAGCTGCTCTGCGAATCAGTTCTCCATCTAGTCGTCGTCCTTCACATCGATTTTGGTTTTCTTCCACTTGCGAGCCGGGACATGACGATTGAACAGGATGTCAATCTCACGGTAGGATCGATTCTTCATCTCGGGCAAGTAAAAGTATGCCGTGATCCAGACAAGCAAAGCGGTGAACGCCCAGACGTAGCCGGACATGCCGCCAAGGTTTCCACCCTGCATTATGTTAGCAATTGTCACCATAAGACTGTGAGGAAGAAGAGTCTTACCGTCGGGTTGAGCATATAACTTGATAGGAAGATGCATCCAATGTCAACAACGTAGTAACAACCGCGTCCAAATCCAGTCGTTAGAGGCCTTAGGCGGACGGACGACGTTTCTCCAATTATGGCCCACGAGGCGGGCGCACATCCCAAGGTGAAAATCACAGAGTTGATGAGGCCAAAGGCCGCCGTTGCCACAGTTGATGCGTGCGACTTGGGAACCGAGCCTGCAATACCGATGACGAGCAGTAGGACGATGTCCAAGGCCGTGAACCAGAGATACATATTACGTCGGGCAAGGTAGGTCGTGACGAACCAAGAAAGTATAACGAAGATCCACTGTAGGGCCGAGGTGATAAGACCTAGGGCGAACGCAGTACTCGTCGACATGCCGGCCTGCTCGAAGAAGTAGACGGCCTGATTAGCGATAAGGTTACCCGTCAGATTTTGTGACAAGTACACACCGGAGACAATGCAGGTGCGGTAGAGGTCAACGCCCTTGAAAAGTTCTAAGAGGCTGGGCTGTTTGTTGGACGTCTCGAGCTCAATGACACGACGCATCATGGCAACAGCCTCTTGAGGATTCACTTTCGACTTGCGTCCAAGGCGCACGACCGATTTCGCTGCTTGCTCTAGACGTCCCTTTCGAACGAGCCACCAAGGCGACTCTGGTGCGCAAAACATGAGGATAGCGAGGGGGGTGGGGAACATCCATTGTAACGCAATGGGGATCCTGTAGGCGGATGAGTCACTCCTACCGTGGTAAGAGTAGGTGACGGCACCAACGATGATACTGCCAATCGCCCAGAACATCTGCAGCATCTGAGTGGCAGGCGCTCGCAGCTTGATCGGTACAATCTCGCTGCAGTATGCCGGCGCGTTGGCAATGAAGATGCCCCATGGAATGCCCTCGAGAATCTGCGACGCAAAAATAACTGGAAGCGAATTCCCGAAGTAAAAAACGAAGATGAAGGCGTTCAAGAGCATGAGGCCAGATATTGTCGCATAACGGTATCCGATACGGCTAGTAAGGGGGCCAGCGAGCAATACACCGATAATCGCACCGAGCGGCCCGGAAGCTTGAAGCGCAGACTGCCACTTGGTCACGATAACATATACTCCGCTTGAGTCTAGTACACCAAACTCTTTCGCGAACGCAGGCAGGGCGACAAAATTGCCGGCGAGGAAGACACAATAGGACTCCTGAACCTAAATATAGTGTTAGCAGCGATTCCTGGTCGAAGGAAAGGTTAAGTGGGAAGGGGAAAAGGCAGCTTACAATAGTGAAGGACATGACAAACGCCCAAAAGGAAGCCATAGGGTACGCTCGAACGGCCTCGAGCACCCCCATGTTGTGCTCGGCATTCTCTGCCTTGATGGCAGACGCCTTGAACTCTTTGCTGGCGCCATCTTGGTCCAAGTCAAAGGCTGGCGCATTTTTGTTCAAGTTGACTTGCGCTATATCGTCGTGGGCGTCCGTCGCCTTCGCCTGGCCATAAGTGGAATCAATAGTGTCACTCATGTTGGCTGGTGTTTCCCAGGATGAAAACCGGAGAAGAGGTGAGCGTACTGCCTTTTATGTCTATTTATTATCCAAATTTGCCGAACGATCCGGAAGGTGGGGTTTAGGAATCCTGGAATAATGATTGGTCCTTTAACGATGCAATTTCAGGAGCCCTCGTATAGGGGTCACGTGTTCACAAAACTGTGTCCGCTTTCGTCAGGAGCGGACTGTGTCCGCTTTCAAAACTGTGTCCGCTCCTGACGAAAGCGGACACAGTTTTGTGAACACGTGACCCCTATTGTTGTCCGTCGGTGTCAGGAGGGCCTCGGAGGAACAGGTGTCTGGTAATTGGGGGAATGTAGAGATTGGGGAAGGCCGGGAAGCAGGGTGTGCAGGGTGTTGACTAGATAATCCTATGGCTGGGGGCCTTCCCCCCAGCCAGCTTATATACAAGAATTTCCTTTGTTCTCTTGTGCCGTGTCTCGGGACTACGTGTGCCTGAAGGAAATTGGCCTGTGCTCCTCACATTACCCCCCTTCTAGGTCGACGACATCCTGACGTCGCACCGTGGCCATCGGTGGCGCAAGCTCAGGGTGACGTGAGTGGTAATCTTCGAGTAAGGTCCCCGTGCTTGGCCGCGCGAGAAGTACTGCCACGGAGACCCAAGTATCTTGGTGAGATGGAAGGCCAATCCAACGGATTCGATGTTTCCGTTGCGGCCCATCATCGCGAACTTCTTGAATAGACTCAACAATTGGGTCTGGACCATCCTGACTAGTTACCACCGGTAAGGCAGTATCTTCATGCGTCGTATCATGGAGTCGTGTGTACTTGTCCAGAAGATGAACATGAAAAACTGGATGAACGCGCATCGTTGGAGGTAGGTCCAGTCTATAAGCATGTGTTCCAATTCGCTGTGAAATCTGGAAAGGTCCCATGCGTTCTCACACGGCTGTATATACTGTTTCTGGCAGCGATAAAGCCATTCCTTGATTTCTTGCAACATATGGAGTCTGGCGTTCAAACGAATGTAGAACATTCATTGGCTGGTTTTTTCCTTTTCTCTTCTAGTGCTGGTTCACCTTTTGCTTCGACGAAAATTCGGAATGCCTGAGAGACAATGAACTGGTGCCAAGAGAACTTGCGGATATCAAGTCCGCTATAAGTCTTGAAGAAGAAGCCACCTCGTGGCGTGATCTTTTGGACGGAAGGCAAGACTAGAGTACGCAGACGGGTTCTGATTGCCTGTGCAGCCGAGTCGCTGATCATATTGTGGCTCGAACTTTGTCACATACTACATTCAGTATATCTTGCAGAACTCTGATGGACTATCGGCAAACATTGCCGAGCTTGTATCTGGATCGACTCAAGTGTGGTTTTTGCTATGCTCTATTCTTACATGGTACCTGATCAACAAGCTTGGAAGACGACGTTTATTTTTCCTTGGAAATGCAGGTATGGGTTCCTGCATGATTGCATTCACAGTTTGTCTTTCCATGGACACAAAAGTTGCAAGCTCCGTCTCGGTTTTCTTTCTATTTCTTTACTTTCCATTCTTGACTTGTGGTTGTATGTCGAATTTATGGACTTAAGCTGCGAAGGTTCTTCCGTTGAAGTACCGAAGCAAGGGAATGGCGCTTGCTGTATTTGCTTTATGGCTCCACCAATTCGGGACGGTAGAGACTGCACCAACATCCATTAACAATATTGGGTGGTAGACGTATATTATATGGGCAGTATTGAACTTTGGGTGTCTAGGATTTGCATGTTTTCTTTCCTGAGACGGCGGGGATGACACTCGAAGCGATCGATCACATTTTTGCTGGATCAAATTGTATTTTCGATGCTGTGAATAGAAGTGAACGAGTATGGAAGGGGCATATTCGATGGGAGGTAGGTATGGCTGCATTCGAGAACCCGGATCTTGTGGATAGTGTGGGAGAGAAAAAATCGGTTGAGCATAGAGATGACGTCTAAGTATAAGGATCAAGATTTACGTATTATGTGAGTTTTATGTATGCTACCTGCTGCCTAGATTGGGAGTTATGAGGTTTTGATTTACGGAAAGCTATCCCAATTTCGCAACAAACCCTGCACGTAGCTATCACCTGTCATAAGGGAAATGCTAACCAATCTAGATTAGACGAGAAGCTCTGACAATATTCACCAGTGCCATATACCCATATGGCATGAAATACTCTAGCGTTGACGTATAATGCTTTACAGCTTGACGGTAAGTTCCTTGTATACAACTATTAGCCTTGATGCAAAGATGGGACAAAGAACACCTATGTCGCCGAGCAGAGAGTATCTAATTTTTCTTGTAGCATATGACGCTGTAACTCATCGATCCAGCCTAGTCCAAGCACGAAACGTATAAGAACCAAAAAAATTTCGTATCGATCTGAGGCCCTTTGAAACGAAGATGCAGGAACGTGGATGATGACATCAGCTATCGCATAGGTTAGCTCAAACAGCTTCTGCACGATGCAGCTTCCGTTGACGTCAAAAGATGATGGTGACATCCTCACCACCAGTTCGCGCAAGTCCCGGGCAGCGCAGACTGGGAAATCCAGCGACATGAAGTCATTAGGCGCATCCGAGCTTAAGAGACAGGCTGACATAGCGATCTCCCAGACGATCATGCGCAACCAGTGACGTGTGATCATTACATCTGTCTGCTGAACCTCGGTGAGACCTTCAGTGTCTATTTCCGACACATCGAGCCGTTTTTGCGTCTCCTCAATCCATGTAGAAGTAATTGTTGAATCGGCGCCGCTATTCAGCCAGTGCTTTAAAAAGAGACTATCCACGTTCCGAAATAGCCTGATGATCTGAATGAAACCGTTGTGAACACCTGCAGTCAGAGTAGGGTCATATTCCGGAAGACAAAGCAGAGGCAGAAAGGTCGCTGGTCGATAAATGTGAATACCAAGGAAGCGTTCGTGGATGCAGAGCATCCAAGTGAGCCTCTGTCTCCTAGCTCTTTCGCTTGCATTCAACTTGGCCAATTCACGAGTTTCGTCGATCCTTAAGATTTGCGCCATAGCAATGGCTTCGCGAAGATAAAACCATCCCATTTCAGGATTGTGATGAGCTACGAGACAAGTATGCACGTAATCTGAAGTCATGATTGTACGGATCGTCACAGACCGATCCGGTTTGATGGCACCGCGCAGCTCAAGAACATGCTTAATGAGAAGTTCAACATGCCGAAACGCAAGAGGGTCATTTCGCTTCAAATTTAGTATCACCGCGCCCGTCGCATACACAAAATAGCAATGTCCGATGTCGGTAGTCATTTTGAATATGGATTCTCTCAGCTCGTATTCCGTTATGATTGGATAGAAAGGATACACAAATGCCATATACTCAGGGATTAAGGGCATAAAGAAGCTCGGACCGTATTGATTTGCCATGGTAGATTGAGTCGACGCTTCCAAAGGATGATCAGGCGAGGAGCAAGCTATCCCAATGTCTGCAACACGATTCTCATTCCGAGGAACAAGGACATCTTTGCAGAGCGAGATGACATGTCCCCGCTTGCGTCGCTTTTTGTCTGGTATTGCTCTATTGGCTGTTGTAAAACTACCCCTAGGACGGCGGCCAGAGTACAAGCATCTTAGATTTAAGTGATTGCACTGCTGACAGCCCTGCTGACCATTGCACTTTACCTTGCGCAACTTACAGGCATCGCACGCCAGCAGACGATTGCTTTTGACCATACCTCCTTCGGACCCCATCTGGTGCGTGGCCCCTTCCAATTTCCCTTTCTTCCAGTACAACAACCCTCTTGCGCAATTGGTCGACTATGAAAATTCTCAAAACATCTTCAATTTTTTACTGGCATGTATCACAGAAGCTTCTTAAGTAGCAGTGGGGATGTTCAATCAAAAAGAATTGCCCGGTAACAGCATTCGCGCATTTTTTCCTTGATCGTAGTCAACTCGACTTGCAATCCGTCTGTAGACAGCCGCATGAAACAGTGCACGGTTTTCGTTTCTCCACCTCCCACTAACACAGATTGCGGCGGAAATGGTGGCAAAGGAACATGCTATCCAGAATTTAGAGGAAATTGGGATGAAGGAATAGCTTGTCATTGGGTTACTGGCTCAAGCTCTACTGATTGTCAAGCCAAAAAAGCGACTTTTGCAATGGCTACGATAACTCGCTTCTTCATACTATTGAACTTATATGTCCTCTCCAAAGATCCTTTAGTTTGCTAGAGAAATACAAGATAAGAATATTTCAGTCAAATATTTGTCCGACTAAGAGCATGTTTATCGGATGTCCCAATGGCACTATCGTAGGGTACAAGTGCGGAACATCACTACATTCTTTGGCGGCCTAAGAAGATCTGGGATTATAATTACTCGGTTAAAATGATGAATTAACTGGGATTCACAATTATATTATATCATTATAAAAATATTGCAATTAAGTGGATTTATA
>JAABUO010007148.1_pt1 | contig 12764 bp, 10 predicted proteins | sample 5559291 | NCBI WGS metagenome assembly JAABUO01 (sample SAMN10711878, study PRJNA513372) | rock metagenome | isolation source: Antarctica rocks | place: Antarctica: Victoria Land, Finger Mt sud
TCTAGCGCGGCGCTGGTACTAGCGCAGCGATGGTACTAGAGCGGCGCTGGTACTAGAGCTACGGGTAGTGACTCGCCCAGGGTAAAGAGTAGCTCCATGGGCGCGCGAAACCCCCGTTTTCCTGTGTGAAATGGGGCTGTGGCGTAGCTCCATGCCTGTGGTACTAGAGCTACCGATGGTACCATGTTTTGAGGCCCGTTGGAGCTACCGTGGTACTACAATAGCACCATGATCTGAGGCCCCTGGATGGGCTCGTCGCACCACGCCGGGCGGCGCTGTGGCGCGTCCAGAAGGGCTAGCGGTGGCCGTCCAGACGAGGCCGCACGACGCGCAGGACGGCGCGGGCAAGCAGGACGGCGAGGACCACATAGCCGCCGACGAGGACGGCAGCGAGGACGGCGGCCACGACGTGAAGGGCGGTCGAGGAGGCATGGGCCAGCGGGGCGAGGAGGGTGACGAGGCGGCCGGTGAGAGCCGCGAGCACGAGGGCGGCGAGGCAGAGCGTCCAGACGCGGGTGCGAGCGTGGGTGTCGTTCATGTGTCACCTCTGGCGGGTCGCCCGTCTCGCAGACGATGCCGCTCGTTACTGTCGTGTGGCATGCCCCTTCTGTCACTCACTGCCGGTAATACCTGCCCTGTTGGATTACATCGAGCACGTCTACAAGGACGGCAAAAAACGGTCCGTGCGTGCGGCGTGCGGCGACCTCTGTCGTCTAGCGGCAGACGCTTGACAATGAGCATGGCTATAAATGAGCTATGCGTCTAGGTTGATGAAAAACCTCTCGGGCAACACAGCCTACGGTGGCTAAGGGCCTGCGCGCTGGATCAGGCCACCGTGTCGGGCGGCGTTCCCATAGGCCTATCCGTCAGGAGAGCCGCCGCCAGCACGGCCACCCCGGCGACCACCAGCGGCACCACGAGCCCCCGCTGGATCGCCTCGGCGAGCGCGAGCCGGAGCCCGTCGAACACCTGGGCGACGAGGTGGTGCGCCTGCCGCGTCGCCGCCGTCACCAGGCGGGCGTGGGACAGGCCGGCCGGCAGATGCCCCGTCGCCGCCGCGATCGCCCGCCGCGTCACGCTTGCCCGGTACGTCGGGTTGACCAGGACCTGCGGGTCGGCCGCGATCGTCACGCCGTCGGCCGCGAGGCGCCGCGCGGCGGCCTGGGGCAGATACCGCCCGAGCGCGCCGGCGAGGGACCTGTTCACCACGGTCGCCACGAGGGCGACGCCAATCGTCCCCCCGAGCTGACCAAGGTAGCGCACGGCCGCGGCGCCCGCGCCCATCCGCGCCGGCGGCGACGCGTTCAGCGCCACGACCCCCACAACGGCGAAGAGCGCGCCCATCCCCACGCCGGCGATGGCCACGTTCAGCGACGCGGCGCCCAGCGTGGCCTCCGGCGTCAGCCGCGTGAGCAGGAAGAGGCCCAGGGCCATCAGGGCCGCGCCCAGGAGCGCCAGGCCCTGGTACCGCCGGAGGGCGGTGATGGCCAGGCCCGTCAGGGAGCTGGCCACGGCGATGCCCACCGAGAAGGGGGTCATCGTGACGCCCGCCTGTGTCGCCGAGGCGCCGAGCACGCCCTGCAGGAAGAGGGGCACGTAGAAGGCCATCCCCAGCAGCGCCATGTTCAGGAGCAGGGAGAGGGCCGCGGTCGCCGCGAACACCCGGTCGCAAAACAAGTCGAGCGGCACGATGGGCTCGGCGGCGCGGCCCTCGGCGCCGAGGAGCGCCCCGTAGAGGAGGACCGCCCCGCCCAGGGCGCCGACCACCCGCGGCGTACCCCAGGCCGCCGCGCCCGCGCCGCCCCAGGTGAGCCCGAGCAGGAGGCACAGCGTGGCGGCGGCGGTCAGCAGGCCGCCGGCCACGTCGATGCGCCGAACCGCCGCCCATCCGACCGGGGCCGCGCCGTGTGCGGCCCGATCGGCGGGCAGATAGGCCGCCAGCCCGGCGAGGGCGACCAGCCCCAGGGGCAGGTTGATGTAGAAGACCCAGCGCCAGCGCGCGGCGTCGGTGACGAGCGGCCCGAGCAGCGGCCCGTGGTCGGCCAGCCAGCCGCCGAGGGTCGGGCCGCTGACGGCGGAGAGGGCGTAAACGCTGCCCACAATCCCCTGCCACGTCCCGCGCGCGACCGGCGGGACGAGGTCGCCGACCGCGGTGAAGACGAGCGCGATGCCGCTGCCCGCGCCCGCCCCTTGCAGCGCCCGAAAGACGATCAGTTGGTCGATGGTCTGCGCGAGGCCGCACAGCAGGGAGCCGAGCAGGAAGACGACGGTCCCGGCGAGCAGGAAGCGCTTGCGCCCGAACTGGTCGGAGAGCTTGCCGGCGAGGGGGATCAGCGTCGTCGAGGCGAGCAGGTAGGCCGAGACCGTCCAGCTGTAGCGGTCGAGGCCGTGCAGCTGGCCGATGATGCGCGGCATGGCCGTGCCGACGATGGTCTGGTCCAGCGCCTCGAGCAACAGGGTCAGCATCAGGGCGAGCATGGCGCCGCGCAGGGCCACGCCGCCGATCCGACGCGGCTCCCCGCGCACGGCCTGATCCCTCTCACCGGCGTCCATGGCATCCCTCCACGCGCGGCGTGCGCTTCTCTCCGATAATATTTCGCAATATATCTTGGTTGTTTCGATGATAATAGAAGGGGGAGGAGTTGTCAAGGCCCGCTGCGATCAGCATAACAGCGCGGCCGGCCCTTGACAGGAGGGCATCGCCGCCGCTATGCTTCGCGAAGGAGCGCCGACACGACCATCGAAAAAAGGACAAGGCTCCTATGGCCACAGGCTCCTCGACACTGCTCACGCTCGCCCAGGTCGCGGCCCTGGCCGAGGTCTCGGTGCCGACGGTCTCTAAAGTGATTAACGGACGCGCCGATGTCGCCCCGCCCACGCGCGCGCGGGTGCAAAAGGTGCTGGCTGCGCATGGCTATGTCCTCGGGCGGGCCGGCCGGCCGCGAGGCGACGGCCGCGGCGACGGGGGGGCGCAGATCGATGTCGTGGTCCACTCGCTGCACACCTACGCGGCCGAGATCCTGCGCGGCGTGGAGGAGGCGGCGCTCGGCACGGACGCGCGGGTCGTCCTGGCATCGACGCATGGCCAGCGGGCGCGCGAGCGGCACTGGGTCCGCCGCTTGGCCGCCAGCGCGCTCGACGGCGCCATTCTCATCCTCGCCGACCAGACCTCGGAGCAGTTGCGCGAGCTGCGGCGCCACCAGGTACCGTTCGTGGTCGTGGATCGCCTGGGTGAGTTGGGGCCGGAGGACCTGTCCGTGAGCGCCACCAACTGGGCCGGCGGCCGCGCGGCGACCGCGCACCTGCTCGCGCTCGGCCATCGCCGCATCGCCGCGCTCCTGGGGCCACCGGCCTTCCCCTGCACCCGCGATCGGCTGGCCGGCTATCGCGCCGCCCTGGACGCTGCGGACCTGCCCGTCGACCCGGCGCTCATCCGCCACGGCGACTGGCACTTCGCGGGAGGCTATGCGGAGATGCGCGCGCTCCTGGCGCTGCCCGATCCGCCCACTGCGGTGTTCGTCGGCAGCGACGAGCAGTGCCTGGGCGTCTATCGCGCCCTGCACGAGTACGGGCTGGCGATCCCCTCGGCCATGAGCGTCGTCGGCTTCGACGACATGCCGTACGCGGAACTGCTGACGCCCGCCCTGACGACGGTGCGCCAACCCTTGCGAGAGATGGGACGTGTGGCGACGACGATGCTCTTGCGGGTCATCGCCGGAGAGCCGGTCGAGACGCTGCGCGTCGAACTGGCCACGCCGCTCATCAGGCGCGCGTCCTGCGGGCCGCCCCGCCACGGCCCGTGAGACAGGCGCGAGCCACCGCCCCAACCACCGTCTGTCGGTACCCTCAGACGCACCAACGGGCGTCGAGGTGTGGCGGCCCCACCTGCCACGAGGGTCTGCCCACACGTTCTGTCTGCCGCCCACGGCGCAACGCTCACAGGTAGGTATGTGCGCCGCCATCCTGCATATCCATACACTCCCGGTGTCGTCGACGAGGAGCCTGTACAGCAGGCTTCATCGGCAGCCCAAATCATTCGATGCGGGTCACCGCTGTTAGCCTTGCGCCCGTGGCGTAATACTTGGGCTCCGTTGTTATGTCGCGCTCCATCCTGATGTCCTCTTTAGGGGTCGATGTGCCAGGTACCCTCGGCGTACACCAGTCGGCGTTCCCCCCGGCGCGTGTCCAGGCGCGCGAGCTGGGCCGGGCGCGCGTGGACGCGGCCAGATGGCACACGACCTGGCGGGACGTCTGTCTCCTTCCCAAAGCCGGTGTTCAGCGGCGCTCGCTCGGGCGGTTCGGGGCGAACTCGACCAGGTAGTGGGGCTGACCGGCCGGATCGGTGAGGCCGAAGACCGTGCCGAAGGGCCTGTGCGTGAGGGGGAGGTGCACCTCGGCCCGGGGCACGAGAGCCTCAAAGGCGGCCGCGGCATCGTCGACGGCCCAGTACAACTCGGGGCCACGCCCGCCACTGAGCGGCGCATCGCTGGCGATGGCGAAGCGGGCACCCGCCTGGTCTTTGAACTGGATGAACACCGGCGCTTCCCGCTCGACCTCAAGCCCGAGGACGTCGACGTAGAAACGCTTGGCCGCCGCGATATCCGCGACGTACTCCAAGGCGAAGGCGAAACGAAGGGTCACGGTCATGTGCGGTCGCTCCTTGTCCATGCGATGGGGCTGAGATCCAGCCCCTGGGGGTAGCATACGGCCGGGGGGCGACACCCCTCTGTCGGGATTTCTGGCCAGGGATGTTGTGCTGTTACGGAAGGGCGGGTTGGGCCAGGTCGTGAGGGAGGTCCGCGAGCACGACGTCGAGCGGGCGCGGGGTGATGCGCTCGCGGGTGAGGGTGGCCCGGACGATGCGGTCCAGGCGGAAGGCCCGCGGCGCCTGGCGCAGGCGGCACCAGGCCGCCAGGTACCAGCCATGGGGCGTGCTAAAGAGACCGGCGAGCTCCACGACGCGCACCGTCTCGCTGTCCTGGGCGTCGCGATAGGTCAGCTCGACCGCGACCGCGTCGAGGAGCGCCTGCTGCACGACCGCGGAGACCGCGGCGGCGGGACCCTGGGGTCCCGACACGACGCGGATCTGCTGCAGGAGCTGGGTGGCCGTCTCTCTGGACGCCGCGGCCATCACGGCGGTGAGCTTCTGGAGCGCGGAGCGCCCGGCCCCCGCAAAGGGCAGCGCGGGGAGGGCAGCCAGCGCCGTGGCGAGCGCGGCGGCTTCGGCCGGCGTGAGGTTCAACGGGGGCAGCGTCGTGTCGACGTTGAGGCCGTACCCGCCGCCAGGGCCGGGCTGGGCCCAAATCGGCACCCCGGCCTCCTGGAGAGCCAGCAAGTCGCGTTCAATGGTGCGAGTGCTGACCTCGAAGTGCTGAGCTAACGCGACGGCGCGCACCGTCCGCGGCGCGCGAGCCCGCAGCTCCTCCACAAGGGCGTATAACCGATCCGTGCGGTTCATACGATCATGATAACGGGGAATCCCGACAATGACGCGTTACCCGCGCCCTGGAGCGTTACCCTTCGATGTGGTCTGGGGTTAAAGAATAGGTCACCGACTGGCAGCCATCGCCATTGGCCATGTTTTCCGCCGCCTCCTGAGCTGCTCGCCGGTTTGCGTGAGCGTGACCGTGTGTGGACGCGCGGTCGACCATGGCCGAGCCGTCGCTATCCGTACACCGCCTTGAGGACGGAGCACGCGCGTAATGTCACCCATTTGCTGGACTGGCCCCACGTGTCGATCTCCACCCAGGTCTTGCCGTTACGGGCGGCCTCGCTCCGCCAGCGCCCCGACGCGTCTTGTTGGCCGAGGAGCCACGCGACCGCGCCCGCGAGGCGCGCGTCCCGCGCGAAGCCAAGCGCGCACAGGACCGCGAGATTCTGAAGGAGGTCGGCGGTATAGCCCAGGGGAAAGCCCAGCGTGAACCAGGCCGGGCTGGGCGTCGCATTGCCCCAGCCGGCCGGGTACGCGGTGCTGGCCGGGTCGCGACTCAGGAGGAACGCCGCTCCCTGCGTGAGGGCGCGTTCCACCTGGGGCGTGCGCCGCTCGGTCGGGAGGCGCGCCAGCGCCAACAGCCCTTTGATCGCCCCCCAGGCGCAGGGGAGCCCCTCGTTCGACCCGCAGCGGAAGCCCGGTCCGCTGGTCCCCGAGCGGTAGTAGCGGATCGCGTCCTCACCGGTGATCGCCCGCGCCTGCCAGTCGATCGCGCGTTGCACGCGCTCGTCCTCCAGCCAGCCGAACCCGATCAGCGCCCGGAGCAGGTTGCCGTTCAGGCAATGGAGCGCCAGCGAGGGGGGTGGGGGCGCGTGTTCCCGCCGCCCGCCCTCCCAGGAGGCGAAGCCCCCCGTCGCGGCCTGACTGTGCGCCAGGACATAGGCGCAGGCCGCGCGCACGCGCGGGTCCGCGCCGTCGGCCCCTAGTTGATCGAGGAAGGTGAGCTGCCAGACCGTCCCCCGATACTTGGGGGTATAGCCTGGGCCTGGTTTGACCCAGAACCCCTCTGGCTGCTCGGCGGCGAGGATGGCGGCGATGGGGTCGGCGCGCATGGCGGCGGCGCGCGCCTGCCGCACCTCTGGCGCATCCTCGGGCTGATCGAGGAGGTGGCACAAGGCCAGATGGCGCACCGCAGGGATATCGTCGTCCAGCAACCAGGGCAACGGATCTCCTTTGAGCAGGCGTCGCCAGGTGGTCATGTCTCGTCTTTCCTGTCTCATATCACGATTCAAGGGCACACCAGACCCTAGCCCTGCACGCTCAGGTGTCGGAGCATAGGGGCGCCCTCAGTGGTGGCCGGTGTCGATGACGCAGAAGCGGTTCCCCTCGGGATCGGCGAGGACCACAAAGTCGGGGTCGTCGGGGTAGAGGTCCCAGTCCACGCGCTTGGCGCCGAGGGCCACCAGCCGCTCGACCTCGGCGGCTTGATCGGCCGCATCGCCCGCGTACAGGTCGAGGTGGACACGCGGATGCTCCTGCACGGGCGTTTCGCTGAGGCCGAGCGCCAGCGGGGCGCCAGGGCCGTCGGCGGGCACGAGCACCGTCCAGGTTGGATCGTCCGGGTCCTGACTTGGGCGCGGGACGTAGCGCAGGGCCTGCGTCCAGAAGTCCGCGGCGCGGCGCACGTCGGCGACGCCCAGCACGATCGTTCCAATCTTCAGCATACGTCACTAGCCTCCTTCCACATGGTCTTGCGTCGCGATGACCCCTTCAAGGAAGAACCGGCCCAGATCTTCGGGCGGTGTCGCGCGCGCGTTCTCCGTTGCTCCCCATTGGTCCGGCCTCCTCTCACTCATGCCATTCCTTCTGGCTTGCACCTGATCATCAGTTGCCGCACGCGGCCCTGGACCCATGTAAGGACTAGTCTACACCGAGGCGGGCGACACCTGCGTGTCAGCCTTTCCGGTGCCCCACGACCGAACAGGGAGTCGTCCGCGACGGGCCGCATCGACCGGCAGATCTGTGGGCGGAGTACGACTATAGACGAGGCTGCACACGCGCGCTCACGCGCGGTAGCAGAGGCTTGGAGATTGCGTGATGCGTACTATGCGCCCAAAGGTAATCCTTGGGCTCGTGCGTTACCAGGTGCCGCGCGTCGGGCGCGCGGCCCTCACGGTGTCGTCGCCGGTGGGGTCGCGCGCTTGGCGGCCTGCAGGCGCGTGGTGGTGGCGCTGGTGGCGTAGACGAGTCAGTGGTCCTCGTGGCGCGTGTCACCGCCCCGTCGGGTCAGGGGCGCACAGGTCGAGGCCAGCCAGGCGCCGCCTCCCTTGTATCAGCAGCGCAAACGTACGCTACCCCCGGCGTTACGGTAACACCGGAGGTGCGGGATCGTCGGCGTCGTGCCACAAGGACCGCATCTCCGCGCAACTCTCTAACAAGGACGCGAGCGTGCCCTGGGCTTGGACGCGCCCCTCCTTTAACACGACGATGTGGTCGGCGCGGCGCAGCGCGGCGCGGCGGTGTGAAACGGCCAGACACGTCACCTCACCGCCGGCGAACAGACGCTCCCACAACACACGCTCCGTCTCGACGTCCAGCGCGCTGGATAGGTCGTCGATCACCAGCAGATCGGCGGCGCGCACCAGCATGCGCGCCGCCGCCGCACGCTGCGCCTGTCCTCCGGAGAGCATCAAGCCGCGCGTGCCCACCTGGGTGTCCAATCCCGCCCCCAGCGCCTGCACGTCACGCTCCAGGACGGCGCCCCACACGGCGGTAGCCAGGGCCGCGGGGTCGTCGGGGAGCCCGAGGAGGATGTTCTGCTTGAGCGTCTCGCTGAACAGGCGCGGCGCCTGCGCCGTGGACGCCGCGCGGGGCGGCACAAAGAAGGATGCCGCGTCGTCCACGACGCGGCCGTTCCACCAGATCTCGCCCGCCTCGGGGGGCAGCAAGCCCAGGAAGGCCCGCAGGAGCGTCGTCTTGCCCGCGCCGACGCGCCCCGTCACCACCGTCAGGCTGCCCCGCGGCAGGCGCAGGTCTACCGCCTCAATCCCCCGCCCCGACCGCGGGTGGCGATAGGTGAGCCCCCGCGCCTCCACGAGGGCCAACCGGTCGGCCTTGACCCGCACTGGTGGCGGCACGGGGGGCAGGGGTCCGCGCAGGTGCAGCGGGGTGGGCTCCACCAGCGCGGCCGGCGGAGCATCACCCAGCAAGGCGCCCATGCGCGCGAACGCGACCCTGGTCTGCCCGTAGTCCGCCAGGAACCGGCCGAGCCCGTCGGTGAAGTGGGCGATGACACCGAGGTAGGAAACAAATAGGACAAAGTCGCCGACCGTCAGGCCGCCGCCGCGCAAGCTGCCCGCCGCCAGCAGCATGATCAACCCCGTACCCACGCCCGCCGTGTTGGCGGTGATGGCGTCCAGCGCCTGCGTCGCCACGTGATCGGCCAACATGGCCGTACGGCGCCGCTCGTTGAGGCGCTGGAAGCGGGCCACGGCCCGACCCTCGGCGCCGGCGGCCTGCAGCGTCTGTGCCGACGCCAGGAGGTCGCCGATGGCCCCGGTGACCCTGCTGGTGGCCTCGCTGCTGGCCTCCCGATAGCGGCCCAGTCGGACGCTCGCCCGCCGCGCGACCGCCACCACGACCACCAGGGGCAGGATGGCGACCACGGTCATGCGGGCGTCGATATGCAGGAGCGCCAGGAACGCCACCACGGCAAACAGGCCTTGGCCCAGGATCTCGTCGGTCCAGTCCAGGCTGTCCTCGGCCTCGTAGGCATCGTCGCGGAAGCGGCTGATGGCCTCGCCGATGGAGTAGGGCAGCGCAGCGGCGCCGGGCCGCTCCAGGACGCGCCGCAGCAGGTTGCGGCGCAGCAACCCGCTCATCGTGAACCGCATGCTGATCTCGACGGAGCCGGCGACGAGCCACAGGGCCGCTTGGCCCACGGCGATCGCCACCAGCAGCGCGATCAGCCCCGTCGTGCCCGCGGGCGGGTGCGCCCGCCCGGTGAGCGCATCGAAGAAGGCGCGGGCGATCAGCCCCGGCAGCAGCGCCGACGCGTTCATCACGCCCCACAACAGGGCGTGGGCCAGGTAGAGCCGGGGCGCGTAGTGGGCCAGGCCCAGCAGGAGGCGCCAGGTCGCGGGGGGCGTCAGGGGCGGCGTCATGCGGAGACCTCCCCCGCGGCGACCCGCAGCAACTCGGCGAAGCGCGAGGCGGGGTCGGCGGCGAGGGCCAGCCGCGACCCGTGCTCGCGCACCCGCCCGTCCTCCAGGACAAGGATATCGTCGGCGTAGGCGACCGTGGCCAGCCGGTGGGCCACGATGATGCCGGTCCGGCCGTCGAGCAGCCGGCCCAGCGCCGCGTGCGCCAGCCGCTCCGTGGCCGGGTCGAGGCGCGAGGTCGCCTCGTCCAGGATCACGAGGTCGGGATCGCGCAGGAAGATGCGCGCGCAGGCCAGCGCCTGGGCCTGTCCGGCGGAGAGCTCGGCGCCGCCGGGTCCCAGCGCGGTGTCCAACCCGCGTGGCAACTCCCGCAGCCACCCGCCCAGGCCCAGGGTATCCAGGACGGCGCCGATCCGCTCGTCCGGCACGCTGTCGTCGAAGAGGGTCAGGTTGTCGCGCACGCTGGCGTCGAAGAGGGGCGCCTCCTGGGTGACCAGGCCGATACGCGCGCGCACCGCCGCGAGGCGGACCGCCCGCACGTCCACGCCCCCCAGGCGCACCACGCCGGCCAGTGGATCGTAGAAGCGCGCGAGGAGCCGCGTCAGCGTTGTCTTGCCGCTGCCGGTGCGTCCGACCACGCCCAACACGCGGCCCGGTCCCAGGCGCACGCTGACATCGCATAGGACGGGCACACCCTCCGCATAGTCGAAGGACACGCCGTCCAATTCCACCGCCAGCGGGCCGGGCGGGAGCGCGACGCCGGGGCCATCGGCCAGGCGCGGCGCCGTGCGCAGGAGCGCCTCGACGCGGCCCATGCTAGCGTCCGCCTGTTGCAGGTCCTGCACCTCGGTGCGGATCTGGTTGGCAGGCCCGCGCAGCATCTCGGTATACCGGAAGACGAGATAGGCGGCGCCGAGGGTCAGGGTACCGTCCCTAAACAGCAGGGCGCAGAGGGCGAGAGCGACGGCCGTGCCGAGCGCGAAGATCCCCTCGCCGGTGGCGATCAGGGCATAGCCGGCCATCTGCGCCTTGCGCGTCGCGGCCAGCCACGAGCGCATCACCTCGGCGCAGCGGCGCAGTACGAACGCGCCGGCCCCGCTGGACCGGACATCCTCCAGGCCGGCCAGGTAGTCGCCCAGGAAGCCATAGAAATCGGCGCTAGCCTGGCGCTCGGCAGCCCAGGAGGGTGTGGCGACGGCGCGGATGCGCACCATAGCGGCCAAGGCCAGCAGGACAAAGATGCTTAACCCCAGGCCTATCCGCCAGTCCACGCGGTAGAGCAACGCGAGGACGCCGACCATCAAGAGGCCGTTGCCGAGCACATAGACCACGAACCGTGAGAAGAAGCGGGCCAGGGCGGCCACGTCGCCGTCCACCCGCTCGATCAGTTCGCCTGGGGTATGGGCCGTGTGGAACGCGGCGTCCAGCCGCAGCAGGTGGGCGAGCAGGTCAGCGCGCAGTTTGTTCGTGGCCGCCCAGCTCACGTTTTCGGCCACGTAGGTCTCGGCGACGGCCAGGCCCTGCCCCGCCACGGCCAGGCCCATGGTCAGCAGCGCCAGGAGGATCAACTCGCGCAGCGTCCCGCCGGAGGTGGCCCGGTCGATGAAGCGGCTCGCCACCAGCGGCGTGACCACCTGCACGCCGATGGCGCCACCCAGGATCACGGCCAACAGGCCCATTCGCGACCACTGGGGTCCCAGATAGCGCGCTAACAACCGCCAATAGCGGCCCAATGCCTGAAAAAAGCGCATGGGGAAAACTCCTCGTCTCGCCGCGAACGACGAGCGATTGGGCATGGATAGAGAAGGATGGACGCGAGGCGGATGTCGAGATGCCTGGGGGTGTCGTGCCGGACCGCCCGCCGCGCGGCTGTTCACAGCCAAATAGCCGCGCGGCGGGGCAACAAAAAAGCCGTGGGCGCCAGAGGTGCGCCCACGGCCATCGTTCATGGCACGAAAGGGGTTCTCTCAGGCAGGGGCGCCTCTCCCGCGACACGCCTGTGTCGGGCACGCCTGTGTCGGGAGGGTCTTCAGCACCTTCATAGCGGCCACACAGCCAGGCACATCCGCCATAGGGCGCGCGGCATCACGCCGCGGCACGGATGAATCGCACATGACTCGAGCCTCCCCGCTAACGCTTTCAACAGCGGTAGTGTAGCAAGGGCGGGGTCGGCTGTCAACGACGGGGCTTGTCTGCGCGCCGGCGCTTCGGGAAGGCGTCAAGCAGCGACCTCCCATCATGGATCGGCCGTGAGGGCGGCCGCCTGGCCCGTACCCTGTGCCCCGTCGCTGCGCGCGGGGCCGCCCTCACGCCCGTCCCACGCGGGCGTATGGCGCTATCATGGCGCTAGAGCGCCAATGGCGCTAGAGCTACGGGTAGCGCCCACCCCAGGATAAAGAGTAGCTCTATCGTAGCGCCAAGGCCCCGTTTTCCTGTGTGAATCGTAGCTCCATCGTAGCGCCATGCCTTTAGCACTAGAGCTACGCGTAGCACCATGTTTTGAGGGCCAATGGCGCTATTTTAGCGCCAAAATAGCGCCACGATCTGAGGACCTGGAGAGGACTGCTCGCCCCCTCTTAGAGGGCGGCGGTGGCGTGTCCAAGAGGGCTAGCGGTGGCCGTCCAGACGGGGCCGCACGACGCGCAGGACGGCGCGGGCGAGCAGGACAGCGAGGGCCACGTACGCGCCGACGAGGGCGGCGGCCAGGACGGCGGCCACGACGGTGAGGGCCGTCGAGGAGGCGTGGGCCAGCGGGGTGAGGAGGGCGACGAGGGGGTCGGTGAGGGGGCAGAGGATGAGGGCGGACAGGCAGAGCGTCCAGACGTGCGCGCGGGCCTGAGCGTCGGTCATGCGCCGCCTCCCACAGCTCGCCTGTCCGTCCAACGATGCCGCTCGTTTATGTCGTGGGCCATGGCCCCTTCTGTCACTGTCGGTAATACGTGCCCTGCGGCGTTACTCGCGTCCCGTGCCGGTTCGCGCCTCGCGCATCCACTCCCTGGCTGACGCACCGAGCAATGGCAGGGATATCAGGAGCATGACCGCTTGCACAGTGAATTCATTCATCCCCCATTCACGTCCGTCATCTACAGTAAATAGGGATCTGCCAAACAGGACGCACGCGATGCCTATTTTGGGGCATGCACTTGTTTTGCCCCGCAGTTGTTAAGGAGCTT
>JAABUO010007152.1_pt1 | contig 12761 bp, 7 predicted proteins | sample 5559291 | NCBI WGS metagenome assembly JAABUO01 (sample SAMN10711878, study PRJNA513372) | rock metagenome | isolation source: Antarctica rocks | place: Antarctica: Victoria Land, Finger Mt sud
AAAGAATAAGAAAACAGTTTTAATTATTATTATAAGTCTTTTAATAATAATAACGTAATAAATTTAAAATTAGTAAATCTTAATATTTAACGTTATTTTTAATTACTTAACGAATTAAGTTAAGAAATTAATTTATAACTTAATTTAAGATTAGTAAATCTTAACATTTAACGTTACTTTTAATTACTTAACGAATTAAGTTAAGAAATTAATTTATAACTTAATTTAAGATTAATATTAAGTTAAGTTACGATGTTAAAATTAAGTATTTAAGTCGAGTTATAATGTTAATATTAAGTATTTAAGCTAAGTTATAATGTTAATATTAAAACTCGACTTAATAATTAGTTTAAATAACGAAAAGATTAAAACTAAAAAGTTAAATATAAAAAAACAAATAATTTATATAATTAAAAGTTAAGTCATTAAGCTTTATATTAAGAAAAGTTATACTGTTATATTCGTAATAATTCTTAATTATAAACTTTTTTATTTCGCTTTAAAAACGTTTTATAAATAAAAAATATCTCGTTAAACGTTTTGTAATTTTTAAAATTAATCTTATTATTTTTGTTAAAATAATGAGACTCGCTTAAAAAATATTAAAATAAACGAGAAAAATATAAACGCTCTGCTTTAACATAAGCGCGCTAATATTTAAGTAAGCGAACATAATTAAATAATGAAAAATTTAATATCTTAATACGAAAGACGCGATACAGAAACGCGACGAGTAAAATAAAATTATAAAATAAAAATTAAAGACGAAAACGAGAACAGTAACGTAAAAAACGAGTATAATTAAGAAAATGAAAAGATTAATAACGAAAATAAAGAAGAATTATTAATTTTACATAACGATTTTTAAATATTATAAAAATTAAAGTTTAAACATCGTTAATTTAAGAAAGATTTATTAAGAATATAATAAACATTACTTCTTTCTTAATATTAATCGTAATTAAAGAAGATTTCTTAATTATAAATTATTAAAGATAAGTAAATAAAATATTAAAAAGATTACTTATTAAAGTTTACGAAAAGTAACGATTTTAATAAATAATGCTTAATCTTCATTTAATAATTTAAAACTTTAATTTTTAATAAAATTTTAACTAAAGTCGTATTTTAATAATATTATATTAAAAGTATTATTATTAATAACGTTAATTCTAGTATAAAATAAAGATTTCTTTAATTAATAATAAGTTAATAATATAAGCTAAAACTAGTTTAAAAAATAAATTTCGCTAGAAAATAAACTTCGCGTTTAAAATTAACATATTAAATAAAGATAAACAACGCGTTTAAGAGCGTTAAAGATTATTTATTTTAGTTTATTTTAATTTTAAAAAGTTATTCGTCGCGTTATTTTTTCTTACTTTTAATCTTTTAAATAATAAAACTTATATTTCTTATATTTTATATGTTTAAATACTTCGCTTTATTATACTTAATAATAATACTTTTAATATATTAAATTTACTTAATATAATTATAACAGAAATAAAATGATTAAGAAAAGAAATAAAGTATAATTTTCGTTCTTTCTCGTTATATAATTAAGTTTAATATAATATTTAAATAAATTTAAAATAAAAAACTTAAATATAATAACGACATGTTATTTTTAAATAAGAAATTATTAATATTATTAATGTTAAAACGAAGAAAATAATTAAAAACGTATCGTAAATTTCTTTTAACGTGAAATCTTTAATCATTATAGCTTTAATATAAGATTAATAATTATAATATATTAAAAGTAATAAAGATTAATTATATTTATTCTTAATCTTTTTTAAGCATAGCTTACGAAAATATAATTTTAATTATTAAAATATTTATTCTGAACGTTATTTACGTTATTTTATTAAATACTTCTTTATATATATATTCGCATTTAAGAAAATTAATATTTAATACGTTATAAATTAATTCTTAATTACGCTTTAAATTATTAATTTTATTTAACGTATTAAAAAATAAAAAGATAATATTTAATTTAAATAATTATTATCGTAAAGTTTACGAAGATAAAGAATCATTTACGCGTTATATTTAAGATTTTGTTCGTTAACGCGCATAAAATAATGTTTAATTTATACTTAAACATGAAAATGTTTTAAAAATAATTATATCTCGTTTATAAATTATTATTCTTATTAAATTTAGTAATAAAAGATGTAAACTTTAAGTTAATTATTATTAAAAAAAGAATTTATATTAATTAATATTTAAGATATAATTAAAAATAGTTAAAAGTTTAAATCGCGTGCTTAAGTAACGTAATGTAAACTTATAACGTATTTTTAAAAAAGCGAAGACTAAGCGAGTAAGTATCGCTGATTCTTAATTACTTTAATTAATTAATAAAGCGTAATTATATTATAATTTTAATAAATATTAATTATATATAATAAAGAAGATTTAAGTAATTATAATAAGTTATTACATATAAAATACGTAAAGAAATTCTTAAATACATGTACGTAAACTGTTTAAATAAAATAACTTTATTTATAATTATGTAAGTATAATACGTAAAGAAATTAAACGCATTTATTAATACATATATAATTAAAATTCTCGTTACAAAAGTTATATTTTTAATAATTTTTTAACGACATTATTATTAAAATTATTAGCGATATCTTTTTTTATAACGAAAAAGATAATTTAAAACATAATAAAGAAATAAAATATATATTTAATTCGTTAAGAAATGAATTAATTATTTTAGTTTATATAATGATTCGTTATATAATTACGAAACATAAATTAAAAGATAAAAAACTTATCGCTTAATTTAAAAATATTCGAATTAAAAGTAAGTGCGATTTAAATCTGTTCTTTTATATTTATAAAGATTTATTACAGAACGTTTAAACGCGTACGAGTTGTTTAAAATAATTTAATTTAAGTAAAGTACTTCACGATAAGAAAAAGTTATTGTTAAGCTACGAAAGAAAATGTTTTAATAAGTTAACGATACGAACGACGATGAAAAAAAAACTTTACGTTTAAATAATTTATATAAAGATTTAATCTCGAATTTAAAAAGTATTTAATTAAACGTTAAGTACTCGTCGCTAATTATAAAAGAAGATGTATTATTTCGTAACACTTTAAACGTGTTAATAAAATAATTACGAAATAAAATAAACTGCTTTCTTTTATTAATTTAGTCTCGAACTAAAAAAGTATACTGCGTTACGAAAGAATTAAGAAATTAAACACATAAATTTTAAGAATAATGTTAATATAAAATGCGATACTTACTTTAAAAAAATTAAGTTATTAATTTTTAATTACAGACACGATATAACGTAATAACTCGTAATAATTTCGAGTTTTTAAAAATTAAGAACTAAAATATTATATATAAGTTAAAAAGCATTAACGAAATAAGCTATTCTTTAAGTCGTATAATATAAGTTAATTTAAGATTACGATAAATAAAAATAAATAATATTATTATTATAAATCAGCTTTAAAAAAAGAATAAAATAAATGTTTTATAAATTCGTACATAATAATATATATTTAATGAAACTAAGTAAATTAATATTAAGACTCGATTTAAACTTTACGCAGTAAATGAAAAAGTTAAGAATAAAGAAAGCGTACTGAAAAATTTAATATAAAAATAAAAATAAATTCGATTAAATTATCGTTAATGATGTTAACAGTTATTAAAAATTCTTAATGTAAACGCGTTTTCGTAACGAAGTTATTTTAAAGTAAGAAAATAAAAATAATTATAAATTATTATCGTCGTAATATAAATATGTTTAAAATAATGAATAAAATATTTATTTACGCTTATAAAATAAAATAAATTTAAAATACATTACAACTGTAATTATAATAACTATAAAGAGTTTAAGCGATAATTATAAATAACGTTAATAATATTATTATATAAATTAAATTTAAAATAAATTATAAATTTAACGCAAGCGATGTATAACGTTAAAATGATAAGTATAATAATAATATTATCTTATATAATAATTAACTCATAAGCGTAAATATTATTATTAATCGAAAAGTAAGTAATAATACTTAATTTATTAAAATTATTAAAGTTATTAAAGTTACTCGTAAGTTTTAAAGTTATTAAATACGTTTTTAATAGTAAATTAACATTTTCGCGAGTTAAAGATAACTTCGAGAATTAACTTACGCTCGTAACTTTTTTAAGTAATAAATTTATCTCGAGTAATTAAAAATTATATTAAGAAATCTTTTTAATTTATTAATGTTTAAGATTATAATTTATAAATATTATAACTTTAAAAGAATAAGTTTAAAGCTTATTAAAAGAATATATACGTATAGTATAATATTAATATACAGTTAACTTATAATATTAATAAATATAATAATTAAAGATTATAAAGAATTATAATTCGAGCATACGTTTAATTAGTAACTAAAAATATGTTTATGTTACAGTTATAAATAAAGACTCAGAATTAAACTCAGAAGTAAATACAGAAATAAAAAAAGAAGAAATATTTTAAAATTTACGATATAAAAATAAATAATAAATTTTGTAAAAAAAACTCAGAAAATAATTATTATTATTAAGCTAGAATGTTTATTTTCTTTAACTAAAATATATAATTTATGTTAAAAAGTTAAAATAAATTATTTAAATTATTTTTTAATTATAATTAATATAGTTTTATTACATTACGTAAAACTTATTAAACTCATTTTTAAACTTCGTATAATATTAAATTAACTTAATATTTTTCTTTATTTAAACTTTTAACATTACGAACGAAATTTTTATAAGATTAAAATTAAATAAATATAATAATAACTTAATTAAAAGCATCTTAAACTTTATATAAAGCTCATTTAATTTTATAAATTAATAAATTAAAATATTATTCATAATTACGATAAAGCGAGATTTTAAGTTATTAAAAATGTATTACGAAAGAACATTAATTCGCATAAAGTTTAAAAAAATAGCTTTAATTATGAAGTCGTAATAAATCTTTTATATTATATATTTCTTTATCGTATATGTTAAAAATATGCTTTATTTTTTAAATCGCTTAAGCGTTTAATTAACGTATAAAGAAACTTTAATAAAAGATTAATCATACTTTTTATCGCTTATTTAATGAATTAGTATAAAGACGCGAAAAGATTAGTTTTAATTATTTATTTATTCGCTCGCATGTAATATTCTTATTGAGAAACATTATTTATTTATTTATTTATTTAATTAAACGAAGCTTTTATTTCTCTTTTAAAATCTTACTTCGTTAAGTTACGATGCGTTTAACGAGTTTCTTACTTCATTTTCGCTTAATTAATAATTTAAATACATTATTTTAATTAATGATTATGTTAAACTCGTTAAATAAAAATTAAATCATCTCGTCTTAATAAATAATAAAACGTTAATGTAAATATTTAATAAGCTGCTCTGTATAATAATCGCTTAATTTAAAAAATCTTTTTAAATTTATAATAATGATCGTGTTAATAACGATGTAAAATTTTTTCATCTTTTTAATCTGAGTTAAATTAATCTTAATGATTTTAAATATAAAGACAGTAAAGTTTAAATAATTAAAATGAATACGAATTTAACTTCGCAGCGCTGAAGAAACGATTAACGACATATTAAGAACGATAACAATGACAGTAATGACAGTAATGACAGCAATAATAAAGCTAGTCTTAAAATGTATGTAGCTTTAATTTTTACTGCTATAAAATAAGATGACAGTGAGGTTTAATCACAGAAATTTTTACTACTATTGCACTATTTAAAGATTTTTACTTAATTTCGGTGGGGCTCTCGGCATAGATTTCGCATTTAACGATACCAATCAGAGATACGGAGTAGCTTCCTAGAAGTTGTTCGCATATACCAACTTAACAGGCAGGACATTTGCTCCCTACGGATAACGGGGGCGCTTAATTTGACATATCCTTCACTGGACGTCCCAAAGAGGATGTGTTATAGGTAAAATGAGCTACAATGGAGTTTTGCCAGGTATCATCTACTCACTCCGAGCTCATCTACCCGCCTTAAAGCCTCCACCATAGGTATACAAATCTACCATGGCAGAGACTGCAAAGAGGAGACGTTTGGAAAAATCTTGCCGTGCTTCAGCACTCTCAGCAGCCTCTGAGGAGCACAGAGTATTTCCTCAAGACCCATCCATTCCGGCAACTACTAGAGACAAGCAAAATTGGAAAGGCTTTTGTGAAATTGAGTCAGAACCAGTGAGCCTAAATCTTCGAAAGCCCGTTCTGATCCCTAGGCAGAAAAGTTGACGGATTATCAGGCTTTCTTCAATGTTATGCTTAGGGAATTTGGGGTCAAGGGTGTAAAAGTGGAGGAGGTTGTCTCATTGGATGAGGAAATTCTCGCGTTTCTTCCGTGAGTACAGATCCCATGGATGTGTGCTAACGTCAATGGTACTTTTCTGAATCTAGATTATAGAGCGCCTGCTTATGGTCTGATCTTTCTATACAAATGGCGTGAAGAAAGCGCAAACGAACGAGAGGAAAATTTTCCCGACACTATCTGGTTTGCCAACCAAGTCAGTGATAGTGGATCCCCGCTGTATGACTTCTGTACCTGACCGTCTTAGACAATTAAAGATGCCTGTGCAAGCGTTGCTCTTATGAACATAGTTAATAACGTTCCTGGCTTGGAGCTCGGAGCCCATCTGCAAGCGTTCAAAACCTTCACTACAGATTTCAACCCTGTGATGCGTGGCGAAGCAATAGCCAACTTTGAATTCGTTAAAAAAATTCACAACTCATTTGCGAGGTTAGTACGGCCCCAAATGAAGCATTTATGCTGTATTTATGTTTACTCTTCCTTAATGTTATGACTGTCATCGATTTATGCCGTTAGTGGTTGGGTGTTCACAGCTTATCAGGAAAACGGACATGTTGATTGCGGATCTTCAGTTAAAGCAGGACGCTACTCCGAGTGGAAGACGCAAGCGGAAAACACGGCCTGAAGAAGACGAGGCCGCCTACCATTTCATCGCGTTCATACCGGTTGAGAGTAAGCTCTGGAAACTTGATGGGTTACAGCCGCGGCCGCAGAACCTGGGTAAGAGCGTGTTCTTTGTATTGTAGTTGATCTACTACTAAATCTACTTTGCAGGTAGCCTTGGGAGCGGAGACTGGATACGGCAAGCTAAACCAGAAATAGAGGCTCGGATGGCTCAATACGAAGAAGAACAGATCGAGTTCGCGATATTGAGTCTTGTCAAGGATCCTCTGGTAAGCCATGTTGCTGCACTTGCGGCGAACATCCAAAGCATCATGGCACTTGAGAGACGTCTGGATGATGTTGAGCCCAATTGGAAGGATTTTGTGGCCTATTCCACCACGAACGACAGTACCCTGACCAATGGCATCTTGACTGCCCCGGACCCAGATTACGAGCTCTGTCAGGCGACGCTCAACGAAGCAGAGATCCTTCCCTCGATCAAAGTACTGGTCTTGAGCGATGTACCCTTAGATATTATAGCAGGCCGCCAGGAACTTGTCACCGGACAGGCTAGTCTACGGGCGGCTATCAAGGAAGAGCAGCAGTCACAGAGGTCAGATGAAGAGCGAGCTGCAAGCAGGCGCCACGACCACGGACCCCTAGTGAAGAAAATCCTAGAGACACTAAAGCGTAAAAAGGCTCTGAAGTCTTTACTGGCTTGAATGACCGCTATCATACCTATGTCATACAATGAGACAATACTCGGAATCAACATTTCTAATTTATGGTTATCGTTCTTTAAAGCACGTCTTATAGATGAACTATACAAGGGATCTCAATGAAGTTCAGTGGCCAAGAAACGTGAGGTATACTTATCACAAAATCCATCGTTTGCGTCGCACTACCAGGCTGTCCAAATATATCGAGTTCGGCTGGGAAGCTGTGGCTATTTAACTCAGGTACATTGGTGCATTACCTTAGATACACTAGGTGACGTATGCAAAATGCCTAAGTAGCTTACTTACGGTAGCACGAATTCCAGTGTGAGGGTTATATATTCGTTTTTTAAGATGGATCTGGACTACAAAGATACCGGTAATCCGTGGATATGCATCAATGAATATTAGCCTGAATAGTGCAAGCTTTATTCTACTCCATGCTTTCCGCTTCGGTATAGTATTAATCCGAGCTGCATTTGGAGAACAAAGTGTCCATATTGCTTCGCTCCATAAGTCTCTTATCCAATCGCCTCGTATACGCTACATCACAATGCAAAGAAACTCACTGCGACTTGACGGTTCTGAGATCAGTGCCAATGGACGAGAGGCGCACGGATTCCTCAAGACAGCTCGAGATCGATGAAGCTATTCTAGACTATTTGCTATACACAGCCATTAGAGCTTTACTGGAGGACACCAAGTCCAGTAAGGAGCAGCATGGTGAATCAGAGACCCCCGCCCAAGCGTATCTGATACTTCAAATGGTAGATTGTAGGCCCCTCAACCCCCAAACTACGCGCGTATCTGAAGCTCACAGAGATCCAGCATTTCTTGTCATGTTTCGCTCAATGCATCCTGACCAGCACGGTTCCGAAGAACTACGGTTTCGGCTACGTCTCCTAAAATTCACTGCCTTGTTCACAACCCGTTCTGCGTCCTCGGGCGTAATTCCTTCAAGACCAGCTTTCGAGCCAATGCGCCAACAGCAAGAGCCCAAGAATTCCTTCCGAAAAAGAGTCGAGGCCAACGGAGGCCTCGAACCAACCTCGCAAACTGAGGCTTTGTCAACACCAGCGGCAGACAAGCTCTCGACCACAAAGTCCTCAGAACCGACCCCTCGCGTCTCTCTTCTCGACACCCTCCCCGTCTTCATGGCCCTCTCTGCTGCCCACCTCTCTCTCCAAGACCACAAAATAACACTAATTTGGATGCGTCTTGCAGCCGGCTACATGGCGCAAGCAGTCGCGGAGCAATACCTCAATTACAATTCTCCACGACCAGAAGTCCTTTACGAAGCTTTTCACTTCGGATTCGATCCCGAGTCAGATGCTCAGGAGGGGACAGACGAGTGGCATGTCAATAAAATGTTCTTGGGTGAGGATGGTGTCGTGGAGGAATGGGAAAATATCAGGCAGGAACATATGCGCGCTCTAATGCAAACGCAGGGAGTCTCGCTACAGGAGCATTTGGAGCATTTGAAAGCCCTGGTGGATAATGAGCTCCCATTATCGGAGCTCGAGGATCAGGTGGTTGTTTTCTTAGAGAAATTGCTGGCGGTTCACCCGAAGCCGCTCCTGGCTCAGTTGGCGGCTGGTAAACTAGATGGATTATCGGAACGGGAAACGGGCGCGCTGAAAAGGCAGCTGGGTTGGGGAGAGATCTAATGTACTACCTTCGTGTTTTTGTTGCAAAATATACCCTCAAGTTTTGAAGTCTTGGATACCCGGTGTACATATGCTCTTGGTTACAACAGAACGATATGGGCAGTCTCGCACTCATGCCAGGGTAGAACAGATGTACGATGGGCATATCCACCCTTCATATTTCAACCAGGAGCAGCTGACAGCCCAAGTCAACTCCTGAGTATGAAGATGGGCATAATCCCGTCCCTATCACCCAAATTATACATATATCGTGACTTTTCGTTAGTTTCAGACAGTGTGTCACACTCCACATGTCATTCATTGGCACCAAGATGAACGCCTTAATCGTCTGGGTACTCATCCTCAATGTTACTGACAAATTTCTTGGTGGTCTCGTCCCACCGCTTGAAATGCTGTCCTGCGAGCGCCATTAACGAGCCATCAAACCCTGAGCTCACAATCTCAATGTTTTCCTCGGCGACATATCGAACGCTCTTGTCATTAACACTGTAATAAATCTACTTTAGCAGAGTTGAGCCATTAGGAAGATTCGTCAGCTTACAGTGCATGGTAGAAACTCTGGTTTCGCCCTCTTGATAGTTGATGGACATGCATGTGGGACATCCAATCTTCACCGGCCTCGCATTTCGCATCCCACCCGATTATCATGGCATAGTAGTGATATCGTTTGTGCTGAAAGACTTGCCCAACCTCATAACGAACATTCGCGGCTGTCTCTTTCGTGCGTTTCTTAACTGTTTTGGGCATTGCATCCGCAGAGCGCATTGCAGCCATCATATCACGTAGCTGGACGGATTGGTCTGGGTCTTCGATGAGGGGTATAATATACTCTTCAACAAGCCCCACGTCCATGGGGAAGTTCTTTTCCACGTGTTGCAGAACGTAAGGGAGGTATCGCGACCGCGATACGCTAGCTGTGGTCCGACTTCCATCAGCCAACAGTATTTGGGCCCAAAGTGCTCCATAGAATGCGTTGTCCTTGTCGGGAAGAGTCAACACCCCACTTAAGTGACTGCCCGGATTACGAGGGATCGTCTGAACTGAGGCCATAATGTTTCTAGCGGTACGCCTGATAATTTCAGCCGTAGGTGAGGCACCAAGTAGCATCGAGTGGTCTGATTCAGGGACACCCATGGCGAAAAGTTGAGATTGGAGGTTGTAGACGGGAGTTTCCTTGTGCGTTCGAAATGGGTCCATGTACATTGGCTGTGCCGTTGATCCAGATTCTACGGTGCTTCCATCCAGGTCGTGCCATCCCGTCGGCTTTATGATGGCATGTACATGGAAAGGAAAGCCGCAAGGGTGAGCATCGAGCCCGACTCGTTGAGCCACGCAGCAGTATATAGCCACTGATATCAGTGGCAACGACGGATGATCTTCATCTTGAAGTGCTATACCAATAAAATTGTTTTGTAAATCATGATAGTGGTCATTGCTTTTAACACCAGTTAAATTGTGAGCCCTCAAGTAGGAAGCAGTCAGTATTGCCTTCTTTCGCTGAGATAAATCAGCAAAATCGGGCATTCCCACGCGGATGCCGTCTGCTAATTGGTTGAGACGTGTAGAAATCTGATGCAGTCAGTCATGTATCTCAAAAAAAGTTCTTCAAAGAGTGTCCACTCACATCGTCAAAATCCTCCTCTCTATCGTGCAAGACAAGCAGGTTGTATGCAGTGAGCGCCCTCTCAAGAGGTACCGAGACTCCATCCTTGAGTTTCACCCACTCTTGAATCGCTATTCTTCGGTGCAAGAATCCTAGGACGGCATCACTATAGTACCTGTAGTTCAGCATCAGCTCTGAATCTCTGACCAGTATGTCCAACCCTAATAACTACCGTCTAGCCAATACATCTTCGGCGTCATCCTCCACCTGCAGATGTCGCACCAGTGTATCCTTTGCATCATAACCATGTACGACAATTTTTTCAGCCTTCTGGATGCGACAGATCTGCCTGGACAGAATGCTGTTGAGCTGCAAAGTTGTGGTTCGGTCAACGCTGTGGCGTTCCGAGAAGACCTTCTTCCAATCAATCTTGGTTACGTCCTCCACAAACTTTTTCTGAATATTGTGATGTTCACTCCAATACTTGAACTCCGTTCGGCAATAGTATCTCCATAACAGGGGCTGGGAAAGCTCGTTAAATCTCTGAGAGACTCTCTGCAAAGTGGGGACTGAAGCCGGGTGAAGGTAGGCGAGGATCTGGAATATTATTTCGTTAGGTAGATCAGCCAGTAAAGTATTAGACATCTTCTGCTCCATGTTTCCCAGTGATATGGTCCGAGAGTCGAAAGGGATGGAGGATGATAAAGTTCTACTGCTTAAACTGTGCACTATGTTTTCGCATCCCGGAGGTGTCCTGCTTCATTTAAGATGTACAATGGGCTCGGAAGAATTATTGCTCTTAGATTTCTATGTCTCAGCAACCTAAAATACTCTAGCTCTAAGCTGAAATTACAACACGCGCAAATCGAATTATCTTGTAGAGTTTGCAATTGTTCATGGTAAAGAGGTGAAGTTTCCATAGCTCTTGAACTGAAAAACATCATTTCTAGTATGTGTGAGCCCTTGCGCTACCGGGTATATAACGACCAAGCCACGTTCCGACCTCCTGGAATCCCTAACCATATATAAGAAGGTAAGGGAATACTTTCGTAACTTTCAGAGTATCACATTAGGCTGCATCTGCTATATTCCTTGCCATATTGATCAATTGCAATACTCTGCTCGTTCTCCTTTTGCTTGACTTTGACTTCCTGGGGGAAGAATTTCTTCAGAAAATTCATCAACGCTGAATCGAGGTTGACTATCCCAAGTTTAGTTTCTTCGTACAGCCAGATGCTAGAAGGTACTCACCGCTGTCAGCTTGCATAACTACAGAGCCTCGGCATAGAGGGCAATGGTCCTCCTCAGCCCGCTGCATCACAATCATACATCTTATGCAGAAAATATGACCACAGCTCAACCGTATTGGCTTAAATGCAATACTATAGCAAACGGGGCACAAATAGTCGTTTAGCTGTGGGATAACCGAGATCAACTCTTCCGAGATCTTGAAACACATCGATTTCGCCATCGTCCGAGATAAGAACGCTTCTGTAACATCGAGATCCGCAAATGTTTGCCGTGCACCCAGAGCCGTCCGCTTGTCGAACTCTATGGCCCCTCTTAGACTTAGGTTGTAACAGAATTTCTAGTACTTACTCTTAAGGATCTTTGTCATGGCTGTAGCGTTTAGCTCTTGAAATCTGAGGTTGCGAAGCAGACTCAGGTTCAGATGCAGGAACCGGTCCAAAGCTAGATAGCTTTCTTTCCTTCGGAATCTATGGGTAGCGTTCACGTCCTGCAGTTTGGTCGAAAAGTCTTGCAGCTGCTTCTCAGCTGTCCGTATG
>JAABUO010007154.1_pt1 | contig 12758 bp, 17 predicted proteins | sample 5559291 | NCBI WGS metagenome assembly JAABUO01 (sample SAMN10711878, study PRJNA513372) | rock metagenome | isolation source: Antarctica rocks | place: Antarctica: Victoria Land, Finger Mt sud
GCACATGAGCGCAATACTGTGTGCTTGCCAACCCAGCTGTAGGGTTTGCTATGATAGCAAGTTTGCTAAGGTGCACGGCTTGCCTCATCAAAGCCATCAGACCCTTCAAAGTCCTCCTGCTCGCCCATCTGCTCATCCCCACTCATCCCCTCCACATGGTCTCCTTCATCATCTGAGTGATCATCATCAGAGTCTGAGTTGAAGCCCTGCACACAGCCCATCACAAGCATGTCAACGCAAAGGAGACAGATGAGAAACACACCTTTCCATTGGAGTTTGCCGGTGTTACGGCTGTTCAGAGCAAAGCCACTATGCCAACATGTGCTGCTGACCAAGCTTGGCAACATGATCTGACATCAGGTATGCTGCTGATCCACCAAAGGTAATTTAAGAACAGGAATGCTACCTGCAATGCTGAAGTATATAGTCAGGAACAGCAGGATTACAGACACAATGCTCACTGACCTCCAAGCCATCGCCGGCATACGCCTGCTCTATCATGTCCTCGACCAGAGCCTCCATGGTGCGTGGGTTGAAGTTTCTGCGCCCTTGGTTTCTGGCACGCATGCCAGCTTCCCGGGCTGCTTCTGCAGCAGCCATGGCCTCAGGGCCTGCTGCAGACTCCTCGGCATCCTCCATTGAAGCGTCAGCGCCCCGAGCACCCTGCACCACACAGAGTCAGCAACTTTGGTGCACAGCACATCAGACATGACTTGACAGCTCCTTGTCATGGGGAGAGGTCATGACACAGGCTGCATCTGACCATGCCCACAAGGCCCAGACTCTGTCAATGCTCAGGAAGCCAGTTTGCTGGGATGGCAGTGTACCAAAGATATTGGGTTGCCGTGCACAACCAAGGTGCTTGCTTGAGCAAGCAAGCACATGTAACCACAGTAATGACAGTGGTTTGTGGCCTATGAGCTGCAGACACTTTGAGCGGCGAGGCGACTTTGACAACATATGCAGGCTGCAGGTGCGGTACTGTGCTGCACCGTCTGTGATCCAGAGCCGCCAGCAGCAGCTTCACCAGCACCTGCTGTGCTGCCTGCACCCTGAGTCGAGGCTGCAGCTGCCTGATGAGCAGTGGCAGCAGCTGCAGCAGCAGCTGTGGCACCTGCTGGTGGCTTGGACCTGGGCAGCTGGGGGCGCGTCAGGATTTCCAGCGGCTTCAGAATGCCAGTGATAGACTTCCCAGCCTGTGGCCATTCAACAGGCAACCTCAACAGTGCATCTGCAGTTGACTGGTCACAGACAGAATCAGACTGCAGCCGCCTATCACACACTCTTGCCTTGCCTACTGTCAGTACGGCAAGGCTGAACAGGAGAGCTTTGATGCATGAATCTCATTCAACTCTTGCTGCAGCACACGTGTCAAGAGTCCAGGAGCAAACAAGCATCAAAGCTATGTTGTTCAGCAGGCGTGCCTGGAAGAGTTGCCCTGCTGTGCAGGCAATGCAAGCTTGGCACAAGGCTTCCAGTCTACCTGTGGGTGGTCAGTGTCCACTAACTTCAGAGCATTGGTGAGGCCCTTCAGCACTCCAGCCTCTTTCATCACCCGCAGCATTTCCCCAGCCAGTCCTGGAGGCGAGGCACCGTCCTGGGAGCTCTGATTGGTGATGGAGGCTGACAGAAGTGACGACACCAGCTCCACAAAGGCTTTCACCTGCACAGTAGAGCTACCCAGCTTGGCATCCCTGCCTGGTGTTACATCTGAAGTGTGTTGAAGTGCCAAGTCACAAGTGAAGCAGCTGTACACCAGATATTGAGTGTCAAACTGCAGTGGTGGCTTACACGTATGAAGTGTATCATGCATGCATGCATGAGAGTCAATACCTGCAGTAGTAGCATGCATGCATGATACACTTCATACGTGTCAGCCACCACTGCAGTTTGACACTCAACATCTGGTGCACAGCTGCTTTGTCTGTGACTTGGCAACTCACCCCTGCGTCAAGATCTTCAGACAGCAGCATGCTCAGACCTATCGTTGGCAAGGACTCCCATCAGGCGGTCACTGGAGTGTGCAACAACTAAGAAGAGTGCTACCAACAACACTAAACATCCTGGATTCTTCGCTTTGACATTGAATGGGTCAACATTGAATGGGTGCTTCACACCAGAGTCTGCAAGTCTTTGAACTCCTCAGCCGCCAGAGCAATGTCCCCACCAGTTCTTGTGCAAGCAACTTGGCCGAGTAAGGCAGAAGGGTGAGAACATGCACAGCAAGGTATATGTGAGAACCTTGTGAGGAGCTGGGAAGCCTGGTTGCGCTCTGTATGGGTTTGATGCTGCACGGCGGACGACGCTCTGATCCTCAGGTCTCTGCTCAGACCTGTCACGTGGGTTCAGCGTGTGTGCAATCTCGCTGACAATGCGGCGGCGGCCCTCGGCTGACCTGATGCAGATGGACAGCAAGAAGAAGGCTGCCTGCTCTGTGAGGCCCTGGAGGGTGGTGCTGGGCTCTGACAGGTGGGCCAGGTGAGCATGCATCACGTGCCTGCAATGACATGCAAGGAATATCAACAACAGTGATAGGGATGGCAATAATGATAACAACCAAAAACATGTACTGGCTGAGGGTTCAGCAGGGTAAATGGAGACACCATTTGCAGTACAAAAAACATGATCACAACAACCTAGTGGGCAATTTAGCTTTTGGCTGCAAGTGTCAGAAGACATTTGCAAACACTTGTGTGATGTGCTGTTGTCTTGCAGGCAACACGGCACTAGCATCTGTGACAAGTTGCTCGGGGGTTGGCACAACAAAAACATGTAGTTGGGAAGGAATTTGCGATGGGAAGGTGTGAACTTACTTGAACAGGGCGCCAGCTCCTGTCTGAGTGCCTTTCCCAGGTGTCTTCATGCCAGACTCCTTGGCAGCAATCTCCCCATCACGCTTCAGCAGAACGCCGACGCAGGAGCTGTACATGAGGGTGAAATCTGTGAGCATCTTGAGAGCCAGGCATTGGACCAGCACCTCCCGGCGCTTGGGGTTCATCGCCTGCAGCCACTAGCCACATGAATGTGCAAATCTGCACGACCTCTTTTGCAACAAGTGTCCATGTTCGCACACTGAGTTGTGACTCTTGCGAAGCAACAACCGTAAACCTCAGGGAAGGATTCACGAGGCTGAGCAGACAAACTTTAGACACAAGTGTTGACATCGTCCTCCTGGCATGCCAGTGTTGACAAGACTGCTGTTCCTTTGCGATGTAATGCATGAAATTTGGCTGACAGCGCAGCAAGGCAGCCAAGTACTGCTGATGTTCAAGGCAAAGACACCCCCTCTGTGATGAAGCAGTTGCAGGACTCACCTGCTCTGTGAAAGAAGCCTTGGCCGGTGCCTTGCTCTGCCCACCTTGCCCTGCAGCCTGTGATGCCCCAGGTTGCTGGCCAGCTGCTGCGCCAGCGCCCCTGCCAGGCTGTGTGGCGCTTACCCTCACCATCCTGCCATCAGGCAACTGGGCGGAGATAGTGAACGGCTCATCAGTCTCCATGGCTTCACTGACAGGGTCAGCCAGATCTGCTTCCTCCCCGGGCTGCATGCCCTTGTAGCGCAGGGTGACGTCCACCAGGCAGTCAATGACTTCGACAAAGCTGGCAGGGACGGTCTTCTTGCTGCCCTTGGCTGCGCCCTTGGAGGCGGTCTTGGGGGTGTCTTTTGCCTTTGGGGTGCCGCCTGCTCGGCCGGAGCCCTGGCGGGTGAGGCCTGTGGTCCTTGGGGTGGCAGTGCCGGTGGTTGAGGGGGGTGCTGATGGGGTGGCGGAGGCTGGGTTTGATGGACCCTCTGGCGCTGAGGCTGTGCCAAATGGCTTTTCCTTATGACTGCTTGCCTTGTCATCAGACTGCACATTCACAGGCAGGGTCAACAAATCTGCTTCCATGTCGCAGGCAAGCACAGACAAATCTGTCTGTAAACACAGCACAGCAGATACTATCCTGCACCATCTGGTGACTCCTACTGCTACTGTAAGCAAGATGTGCAGCTCTGGGGCCACGATGTGTGGTCTGACACTGCATTTACAACAAGTGCATACTGATCGCATGTTTGGGTGTAGAGGGTGGCCACCTTGGGTTTCAACAGAACAATGGGTCGGCCGCTGCCCATGGCCCCACTAGCTTCCTCCACTTTGCAGGTGTTTGCCATGGCCTCCACAAACACAGCAGGCTCCCTGGCAATGACAGGGGAGATTGTGCTGAGAAACTGCCGCACAGGCATGGCTGCTGAAGATCCGCCTGCAAATCCTGAGCAATGTCGGCCGTGATGCAACTGTGATATGCTGTGACCTGATCTGCCGTGGCATTGTAAGGCATCATTGTAAAGCATTGTAAAGGGTGATTGTCAAAACTGTCGTATTAGTAGGCCTTATAGGGATGCACAAGACAGGCTGCTCTGGAGAGACAAGACTTGTCCTGCACGTACCCTAGCTCATCATGAGCTGGAAAGCGTTTTTATTATTATTTTTATTTTTATTATTATTTTATTATTATTATTATTATTATTATTATTGTTATTATTATTATTGTTATTATTATATTATTGCAAAGCAGCATTGCAAAGGCAACGTAATGTTGTGCACAATGCCCATGCAGATAAAGCTAGACAGAATGTTGGTTCATGTGCAAAAGCAGCATCCAATGCCTTGTCTCTGCATCTGTGGTCTACCCCTTGTTTACAGCTGAAGGAAACGCATTGCTTTGGCGCCTTGTTTGAGGTATAAGGTTTCACTTGCTTGTCTGCAGGTACCAGAGCTACGGCAGATGCACAAGGGGGCTGAAGCAGACCTGCAGCATCTGCATGCTGGCCTCTGGCAGACAGGGTGTTGCGGATCTCAGCCTCCATTGCCGCCTGCAAGGTGACCGGGTCCTCCAGTATGTGCCTGAAGATGGCTGAGACATAAGGCTCATGCTCAGGCAGGAAGCAGGCGCCTGGCATCTCCAGAATCAGTCTGGGACCTCTTGCCGCTAACACCTGCACATGCACATCAAGTGCTCGTGGTCAAGGTTCAGGCGCACGTGCTCATGGTTGAAGGTTCAGGGGCAAAGGGGCAACAATGCTGTCATAGTGAGTGTCTGTTGACTCCCCTGGTGAGTCCCACTGGAAAAATGTCAACTGATTGCTGCTGCACAGTGGTGAATCAGCAAGGCATGTACATGAAATGGATACACGCAAGCGATCAAGCAGGTCTGGTTGGCAAGGAAGGGTTGCAGGATAAAGATCTGTTCGGTCAGTGCATATGTGCAGCAGTAGGCAAGCAAGGCCTAGCAGTAGGCAAGCAAGGCCTACCTTAAGAGCAACTTTGTGGGATTTGGTCACTCTGGCTAAGACTTGGACCACAGCCTGGGTGCTGGACGCTGGCTGTGGCCTAGTGAAGGCCTCACTCTCTGAAGGCTCTGAGTCTGGCACATGCCACACTGAGCCCCAGGCATGCAAGTGCTGCAATAGCTTCATGCAGATTGACGCAGCGCGCTCCAGCTGTTGCTGATTCACAAGACCATTAGGTAGGAACATGGTCCTGATGTTGTCTCTCAGCATTTGGGTTGCTGCCTGCTGACGTTCCTCCACTGACTTGGTCAGTGGTGGCTCCTCCTTGTTGCCTTCCACTGTGCTTGATGGCCCAGCACCTTCCTGGCCAGCTGCTGAGGCGGCTGCGCCCTCCGCCATTGGTGCCTGTGTAGAAGGTGCTGTGGCGGCTGGTGTGGAAGAAGATGTAGCAGCATCTGTTGGAGGTGCTTGTGCAGCTGCTGGGGGGGCTGCGATAGAGGGGAGATCTGCAGCAGAGCTGCCTGGGGTCTGCTCAGGCTGGGTCTGGGGGGCTGGCTGAGGCTGCATGCCCATGTCCAGGCATAACAGCAGTGCGTCTATCCAGCGTGGGACTTCTGTTATGACAGCTGCACCCTCAGCTGGTGCTTGTGACACAGCATGATGTTGTGTCCAAGCATCCAGCATGTTCAGAGATATGTCAAACAGACCTGCAGCAAGCCATGCAACCCACATAGGTCAAATCTTATCAAGCACAAAGCATGCTGGGATAACAGTTTAGTTATCGTGACAAAAGTTTGCATGCAGCCTGCAGCTAAGACTTCAAACAGGCAGAACACATTGCACCAGGGTCTTTAGACAGACATTGACAGCATGCGCATGATTGTCCAAGGTGCCTTTGCTTTTGAGAAGCACAACCTATGGTCGTGAGAGACAGGATCACAGCTGCTGAACAGCTTGGCATATAAGACCCTTCCTCAAAGAACAATCTGCATCAGGTTGTGCTTGGGAAAGTGGTCTTGCATGCCAAGCTATTCAGCTGCTGTGTTGATGTCTCTCATGACCACAGAATCCCTGCACGGGGTGTCACCACACACCTTCCTGATCTGCGTTGCGTACAAAGGCTGTGGGTGAGCCTCGTGCCTTGTCCTCTGTGAGTAGAATAGCCAGCAGATGCGCGGGCGCCAGCAAGACCTCAGGACGTTCTTGAACTCCGGCGTCCTACAGCCACAAAGAAGCTCATTTTGCCTGCCTCAGACTCACCAAACAAGCTCATTTTGCCCGGTTCTGACTTGCCAAACAAGCTCATTTTGCCTGCCTCTGACTTGCCAAACAAGCTCATTTTGCTCGGTTCTGACTTGCCAAACGACACATGTTTGTTCACATCAGCAGCCAGTGATCACATGCTCTGTGTGCACTCCAGGCTCCTAACAAAGCAATTCATGATTGGGCAAATGCCTGACGCTGTTGACAACAGATGTCAACAAAACTTGTGTGTCAATGCAGTTCACAAACAAAGCATGCTGATACAGAAGTCTATCACACAACTGTACTCCAGCTGCATTGCAGGCTTTGGACAGCGTGACAATTCAGGCACCCATCATGGAAAACAGAGCAACAGTGCTGTCAAGAATGCAAACTTGTGACAACGACTCACCTGAGCAGCTGCCAAGCGTTTTATGTGCTGCACAAGGCCCCCAAACACCTGCTGCTTGTTCTTGCCAGCCTCCTGACCGCACAAAGACACCAGCATGTCTGCCAGTGGGAATGCTGCAGCGGGCATCTGTCCTACCGTCGCCACTGAGCCATCCACAAGCTGTTGGATGCTGGGTGTCTCTGCTGACTCGTCAAGCATTGCCTGTGAAGGGGACAGTCAAGGTGCTACAAGCCAGACATTTCAATACAGGATGCTTAGGGAAGTTTGGGCCCACCTCAAGCTGTTCCTCGTAACATCGCCTAACAGCGGTGTCCGTTTGTTTCTGAACATCGCCTAACAGCGGTTTCCGTTTGTTTCTTGGTTTCTAATGATGCTGAGGAAGCTTCAGCAGGTGCATGTTCACGAGCATAGCATCACCACAGCAGCAGGTGAAGCAAGCTGACAGGTTGCAGGTGACACAGAGCAGCAGCACAGAAATGCAGGCACAGTCAACGGTACCTCAAAGAGATAATACAAATTGCAGATTATGGGCACCCTTGCGGCAGGCAGGCAGTCCTACCTCCAGCTTTGGCACCTCATCAGTCCCCAGAGAAGCAATCAGCTGCTTCTTCACTGCTTCATCTTCATCCTTGGAGGCAGTGTCCGTGGCTCCAGCATCAGCTGCACCTGGCTCCTCTGGGTGAGTCATGAGCCACTCTATTGCAAGTTCTGCGCTGCTGTTCCCAAACTGCGCGTATGAACAGAGGGCTGATCAGAACCAACAGCAGCCAGCATAAGCCTATGCCGTGAGGGCATGGCTGACAGCCGGGACAAGACACTGAGCTTCCATTCAAGCTCACACACTAACTTCATGGCTTGCCATTTGCACACCATGACTTGCCAAATACACCTATGCCAAAGACACGCGACCATTCATGGTATTCAGCACTGCAGAGTCTTGCAAAGGCATGGAACTATATTGGCGTTTTGAGGTACTTGGATAATGCTTGGATGAGAGGCTAAGGCCGTACCCTACGCAGGGTATCTTCGACTCTTGCTCTTGAGAAGCCCATGTCGACAATGGTCTGCACCATTGCTGGATCAGGGGCTGCAACAGGTCTGGAGACGGTTGCAACCCTGTTCAGCGCAGTTGTGGCAGCTGTTGTTCCAGTGGTGCAGTCTGTGAGGATGCTGATGACTTGTCTGGTGATGCGGAAGCTGCACTTTGGTAGCTTGTGGTAGGACCAGAGAGGCAGCACAGCTTTTGTGACAGTTGCCTGCAGATGCAGTGGACGGTGTTCAGATCTGTTCTGGTCGGCCTCGGAAGCGGTGCAAGTGTAAACCACCAGCTGCTACATGTCTTTGACAAGCAAAGATGGATTGCTAGCCGCTGCTGCAACATCAGAGGCTCACAGCTGCAGACAGCAGAAGCAACCAGGATGCAGCCCAACAGACTGCTGTGATAAGCCATTGTGTGCAATTGCTGAACACTGGGCCCAGGAGTGGAGATGAGTCAGACCTGGCGGAGCCATCCAGACACAGCCATACAGACACAGCAAATACACACTGTCACTACTAATGCAACCTTCTGTCAAGATGCCCCTTATGCCCCCACCTGAAGCTTCTTGACAAAAGCTTCTGCAGTGGATGTCTCAGTGCCTTTGGCAAGGGCTGGCTGGCCAGGAGCAGGCGTGACCAGCAGGGTAGCCTCCTGCAGGCTCTTCAGCAGGGTGCGAGCTGAAACCAGGTTCTCAAAGAGCACCAGGAAGGACCACACCAGCTTCTCTGCAGCCTGCTTGGGGCTGTCGGCAGGATCAGGCTTGACAATGACCAGGTCGGAGTCTGGCGTACCTGTCACAGGCTTGCCAGGGTTAGGTTTGACAATGACCAGGTCAGAGCCCGGCGTATCTGGAAAAAAGTGTGCCAGAATGACTACACTTTTACATGCAGACAGTGTAAAAACTGTTCTTTGGACCAGGCAAGCTGTGCATGGGTGTGCAAAGTATGCTGCTCTGTATGGTAAAGATGCTGCTATGTCAATGTTGTGGCAGAAGCATGCTGTAGCTTGGGATGATGAGGTGTGTGGCTTGTGCCAAACCTGCATTTTAAGCTTCATGAGCAGACCAAAAGCAGTTGGATGGCTGAAGCTGCCAGTGTGAACTTAATGCAAGCAGTGATTGGTGGTATGACATGACCAAGAAATTTCCCCATTGTGGACACAAACAGAGGCCTTGCCGGTGTTTGACCATGGTCTTGAGCTTGCACACATGGCTAGGTATAACCAGCACAAGATATGCAAAAGCTGCAATTTTGAATACCGTTTGCCTTCCCAGCTGCAGAGTCAGTCTCGGGCTGTGCTTCCTGCCTGTCCACAGCGTCGAAGAGCGCTTGGCACGCCACTTGAAATTGCACCAGCAGCTGCTTGAAGCCAGAGCAGGAGACAAAGTTGTTGAGCACCAGGCCATGGCAGCTCTGCCGGCGGCTGTCAAACAGGACAGCCAGTACTTCATCTACCACTCGCTGCAGGTAGCGCATGGCTTCTGGCTGACCCTGATGGAACATAGGCCCCTTGCCTTTACCCTTGTCATCCTCAGCCACCTGATCAGGCACCATGATCTGATCTCATCACATAAATGTGTGCTGGTAGAACTGCAAGGCCTGTCAAGGTGTGTTATCACGCATCCACAGTTGCCAAAATCGATTATGGACTAGGTCTTGGTTCTTGACACCCACAACAGCTCATACAAGGCCTGGCTGATCAGAATGGGTGAGTGCCATAGGCAGTTGACTGCTCAAGCAGGCAGATGACTACTTGAGCAGCACAAACTGAACAGCAACAAAACACCCAGCAGTGCTGTTGGTGGACATGTCGAAGTATTCTACATCTATGACAAACAATGCATGGAGCAGAAGCAACACTGCAGATTTGACTCAACTGCCTAAAGCTCCCAAGATTGCTGGAGTGTACCTGGTCGGTGGCCTTCAAGTTGCGCTTGAGGATGACCCCGAGGGTGACAGATGCTGCCTTCATGGAGGCATTAGGCTGGAAGGCTGGGTCATCCCGCCTGCGAGCTTGTGCATGCACTGCCTTTGCGACGGAGGCATAGAAGGCCCTCACAGTGCTGACAAAGTGGAGCAACACCTCAACAGACAGCTCCTCTGGCGTCTTCTTGCGGCCTTTGCTGGTAGAGCTGGCTGCAGCCTCCCTGCATTAGTCAGACTTTCAATAAGAAAAGAATACTGCACAAAACCCCCACTTAAAAGAGATTGCCGGAATGCAACACTAAACAGATTAAGAGCAGGAGGAGAGTTAACTTGCAATTCATGTGATTGACAGAAATATGGTCAATGCAGATGACAGCTCATATGCTTGTGTTTGGCTGATGATGCTGCAGTGTGGCAACCAGTACAGTGTGATCCAGAAAAACATAGAGCTACAAAGCAATAGTGATTGGGTGTGCTTGACCACACCTATCAGCAGCAGCAGCAGCTGTTTCTGTGTCTGCATCATCAAGCAGCTCTGCATCAGCAGGCGCTGTGCCAGCCATGGCAACATCGCGGCCTGTTGACACCTCTGCAGCGTCAGCACTGGGTGCTCCAAAGGAGGACTCAGCCTCTGGTGCTGGACCACCTGCACAAGGCATAGCTATGCTTAAGAGTCTGTACTTTGCAATGCAAGGCCTGCACAGCCGATGAGCCAGTCACCTGGACTGGGGTCAGCCTTCAGAGCAATGACACTACACAGGCCGGATAACCCTGCAGCATTTGGCTATGGTTATGGCTATGGCATTCAGCTGATGTTGCATCTTGTCAACTATACAGGCAGCTGTCTCACATTTGGGAAGGCTTGTTGTTCACCTGCTCTGTCCCAGCAGAACAAAGTCAGCTTTATGAACCCAAGCAAGCCTTGGAATGCACTGAAAATATTTCACAGCATAGCACAAGACTGTGGATTAGTTTGCATCACAAGCCTGATAGCTGGCATCATGGCTGAATGCAGATCTGGCACCTCCTTTGTCAGGCATAAAATCTGATGCTCCTCCAGGACATTCCAGTCGAAATTCAATGAATATGCAGTGTTACCCTTGGCAGCTTCCTTAGCAGCATCTTGGTCACGCTTCCAGTTCTCTGCCAGAGCCAGCTGCCACAGGACCCGCCTTTCTAGCTTGCCCAGCTGGCCCAGGATGGGCTCAGCCTTGCCTTCCTCTGTGCTACAAAGGCTGAGCAGCAGGGCAGGAGCCACACGGACTACTGTTGCTGCCAGTGCGGCGAGGCCCACAGTGCCTGAAACCTGTCTGATGTACGTATCCCTTTCAGCAGCAGGAAGCTCAGGAACCACTTTGCCATCAATGGCCTGTAGGACAGGTAAAAAGGGACTGTTAGCAGCCTGGATGGCTGGTCAGTATGCCTGGTCACTGCACAAATGATGAAGCTGGTTCAAACTGCACAGAGACATGGGTGACAGATCTCAAGCACAAGAGGTGTGCTGGGCTATGCAACATATGTGTGCCCCTGCAACTTGCAGCTGAAAGCTGGAAGACAACATGCAGTTGCAGTGTTTATATCAGCCTTCATACAGTACGTCGAACAGAGAGAGAATTGCCATACCTGGGCACTTTCCAGCGTGGTTGTGAACTGTGAAGACAGCGATGGCTGCAGCTTTGAAGAGATGTCGGATGAGTTATGTGCAGTCAGGGACCTGAACATGGCCAGCAGGCTGTGTGATGCTGACGACGACCCAAAGGTGGGCGGCAGCTTGGGCAGCTTGTACAGCTGAAGCAGAACCTCCACACCGCCTTGTTGGACAAACTTCGAGCACGTATCGTGATTGCTGAACATGCTCTCCAGCAGCCTGGCAGTGTGGGTGATACACTCTGGCAGGTATGATGCAGCGTCTGGATCAACAGGAGCCCTCTTGATAGGAGGCTGTTCTGCTGCTTGGGCAGTGCTGGTGGCTGCCTGCTCCTCTCCTGTCATCTCTACATCCTGGTTTGGCTCTGATGGGACCGACGCTGAGGCCTCTGTTGTTGCAGGGGTCTCACTGGCAGCAGGTGCGTCAGTGTCCATAGGGTCATCACTGATAGGCACTGGAAGTCCTGCAGTCGGGAAAAGGAGCTTTGAGAGAGTGACAGAAGGTATGAGCACTTGTATAAGACATGCACACCCAGAGGCACAACTCAGGAAGGTACTGCAAAGACATTGAGGCACGCTTACAAGGGTTTGATGACTGACTTAACGCATGGCCTGGTGCTTCCTGCACTGATGCTATTTGCGCATGCAAGACAAACTCAGTATGCCGAGTTCGAATGAGCAGCTGCAGCGTGGCAGCAGTGGCTCTTGTTTTGTTGTTTGGGACATCATGCAGTTGACACTTGAACGAGAGATCAAAACCCACCGCCCATTTCACAGAGCCTTTTCAGAATGTCCACGATCATCTCCACACCCTCTTTGCGTAGAGAGCTGACATGACGCAGAAGCTCATCAAGACCCGCACCCAGCGCTGGTGGGGTGTCTCCTTGCAAGGCCTTGATGTAGGCTTTTGAGGTGAAGATGGACACGAAGCAGCCCAGTGCCTTGGTCTGGCGCACACGCTCCATGCCAGCATTGTTCAAGCACAGCGCCACAAGCGTGTTGGGTAGAGAGCAGACTGCCTCTCCAGATGGCAGCACACCAGCCTGTATGGCAACACAGCAGCTTAATTCTGAGGTGTCTCAAAGTAATGCTTGAACTGGCATCATCATCTGAGGTAGTGGAGACAAGCACAATTGCAGTTGATTGGGGTGTCACCTACAGAGTGTTATGAGTCTTTGTGCAGCATTTGCAATCACCAATGGCTTTGGTGCTGAAGACCAACAGATG
>JAABUO010007155.1_pt1 | contig 12758 bp, 14 predicted proteins | sample 5559291 | NCBI WGS metagenome assembly JAABUO01 (sample SAMN10711878, study PRJNA513372) | rock metagenome | isolation source: Antarctica rocks | place: Antarctica: Victoria Land, Finger Mt sud
ATATAGAGAAGCAGAGCGGGAGAAGATTCGCCTATCCCGTGAAGCAAAGAAAGAGGGCTCCTACTACGTCCCTGCTCAGCCGAAACTCGCTTTTGTTGTTAGGATTAAGGGGTGAGCGGAAATATCGACCCTTCACTAATCTCAAGTATCAACAAGATCGCCCCTAAGCCGCGCAAAATCCTGCAGTTACTGCGTCTTTTGCAAATCAACAATGCTGTTTTTGTCAAAGTCACAAAGGCTACTTCCGAGATGCTCCGTCTTGTTGGCCCATACATTACCTGGGGTGAGCCCAACCTGAAAACCATCCGCGAACTCGTCTACAAGCGCGGATATGGAAAAATCAACAAGCAGCGCATCCCGTTGACAGATAATGCAATCGTGGAGGAGCATCTTGGCAAATTCGGTATCATCTCGTTGGAGGATATCATCCATGAACTTGCCACCGTCGGGCCCAACTTTAAGCAAGTCTCAAACTTCCTTTGGCCCTTCAAGCTAAGCAACCCGACGGGTGGTTTCAGGAAGCGTAAATTCAAGGGCTTCGTGGAAGGAGGAGACCTTGGTGACCGTGAAGAGAATATCAACAAACTAGTTAGACAAATGAATTGATTGATTCCTAGTCGTTTATTCGTTAGCTAGAGTGGTCGTAGACACGCGATCCCGTGACTTGTCTGGACGCGACGCGACTCCTCCATCGCAACCACACTATCTTACTCTACAATGGCCTCTGTGGACCGTTTGTCCAAGAGGCCAGAGAAGGGACTCTCTAGAATTGCAAGGTTGGCGGAGCAAAGGGCCCTGAAGAAGTCTCATAAACCACGCAATGCAACGTACGCATCGGAGGAACAGGACAAACTTTACGATGAGGTCGACGAGGAGGGCTACAAAGACGTCGTTCGTAAACGTCTCTTGGAAGATGACTTTGTTGTTGATGACAATGGTGAGGGTTACGTTGATAATGGGATGGATGACTGGGGTACACAGGAGCCTTACTCGGACGAATCAGACACATACAATCGACCGTCAAAGTACAGGTCGGGTCGTCGTGATGCAAAAAATGTGGAAAAGATAAAAGCTGAGCGAGAGATAAAACAGTATTTTGTAAAGAATACAGCCTCAAACGCTCCACTCAACAAGACTACAACTAGAGAGGACGCCAATTTTATGGCCGGTTTACTGGATACGTTTGAAGAGACAGCTCCATTACATATGACTGGCCAGAAATTGGAACCGAAAGCCCGCTTCCGGGAGAGTTCTCCGCTTCGAACCTCTCTTACAAAAAGGATGAAGATGGACTATAAAGGCTTAAAACATGAGCTTCCGAGCTCTCCTCCTCCTCTGAGCGATTCCATGGATATGTATACCCCGGATGTCAATCTGGATTCTGATATGACGGACATGCCTGAAACGCCATCGTCACCAACGACTCAGGCTATCAAACGTAAAGTTCCAGAACCGGAAGCAGAAATGATTATAGCCAAGCCACTAGCTGGATTACTGTCCAGCCGGTCAGAGCGTGCAAGTGTGAACATTGCACCAACGAGGATGAGGCCGAAAGTAATGGAAACTCCTTCAAAATTGAGTAATGGTATTGCTTTCTCCCCCTCAGGCCCGGTTGAGCCATCTCAATGGTTAGAGTTGGGGTCGAAGCTGAAAACAACAGACTCCCCTAAACCTTCAGCAGTCTATGGAAAGATAAAGGCAGAAGATGTCTTGGAAGAAGATGGCAGCCTCAAAATGTTTTGGACTGACGTTTGTGATGTCGGTGGTATCCTTTGTCTCTTTGGCAAAGTTCAGGTGAAAGCTTCGCATAATTACGTCAGCTGTTTCTTGCGTGTTGATGGCATTTTGCGGAATCTATACTTCCTTCCACGGGACTACAAACTCGCGAATGGTCGCGAGACAGATGAAGAGGTAACAGTAGGTGATGTTTATTCCGAGGTCAGCAACCTGTTCACAAAGGCCAAGATTGATTCCTTCAAATCTAAGCCTTGTACACGAAAGTATGCCTTTGAGCTACCCGACATACCTCAGCAAAGTGAATACCTCAAAGTCTTATATCCATACTCAAGTAGGAGCGTGATAGAAAGCGTCTAATAATAGAAACACAGCTGCAAATGGACTTGACGGGGGATACTTTCTCCCATGTTTTTGGTACCAATACCGCTTTGTTCGAGCAATTCGTACTTTGCCGAAAGATCATGGGCCCTTGCTGGCTGAAAATAAAAAGGCCTGATTTCTCCTCGGCACAGAACGTATGGTCGTTGTAGATAAATTACTAACCCAGTCATCTTGGTGCAAGCTGGAAATAGCTGTTGCAGATCCAGAGCAGATCTCCCCGCTTTCTGATGGAGAAAATTCTCCTCCGCCTTTCACTCTGATGAGTATAGCTTTGAGAACCATCATAAACCCGAAAGAAAACAAGCAGGAAATCATAGTGGCTTCCGCTCGAGTCTACGAAAATGGTAGGACTTTAGAAACGCGTTATTAATCTCAGTGACTCTTGATGACCCTACTCCAGCTGAAGAGTTGCCATCCTATACATTCACAGTGGTAAGACCTTTGAAGCAAATCTTTCCTCCTGGATTTGAGGTCGAGTCCAACAAACATAAAGGAAACATACGCTGTGAGAAGACTGAGGCTTCTCTACTGAGCTGTTTTATCACGAAGATACAAAACGTTGATCCAGATGTTTTTGTGGGGCACAACTTAGATAATGTGGATTACACTGTTTTGCTTCATCGAATGAAAGAGAAAAAGACTCAAAATTGGCATCGTATTGGACGTCTTCGAAGAAGTGAATGGCCGAAAAGTTTCGGTAGATTTGGAAACTCCTATGGCGAACGACAGCTCGTGTCTGGACGGCTTTTGTGTGATTTGTCCAATGAGCTGGGGAAATCGCTAATGAACAAATGTCAATCTTGGACCTTGACTGAAATGTGCGAGTTAATCTTGGGTGCCAAAAGACAAGAAATCGATCAAGAGAAAGCAATGCAGTCATGGACAGATACAGCACGTGGACTTCTGGATTACGTGCTACATGCAGAGATTGATACTCATTTCATCACTGCGGTGTGTCTCAAAGTGCAAATGTTACCACTTACGAAACAGTTAACAAATCTGGCCGGTAATTCATGGGCGCGAACGCTAAGTGGTACTAGATCCGAACGAAATGAATACATTTTGCTTCACGAATTCTCTCATAATAAATATATCTGCCCAGACAAAGTCTTTGGAAAACCGAAGATGGTGAAGGCTCTCGACGACGATGATGAAGGTGATGATGAAGCTGCCTCTGGTGACAAGAAGAAAGACAAGTTCAAGGGTGGACTTGTTTTTGAGCCTGAACGTGGGCTGTACGATAAATTCATTCTCGTCATGGACTTCAACAGCTTGTATCCAAGTATCATCCAAGAATACAATATCTGCTTCACTACAGTGGACAGAAGTGATGTAGGAACGGAAGACAAAGTGCCAGATCTACCAGACTCTGATCAGCCTCAAGGCATCCTTCCAAAGCTTATTGCGACATTAGTCAATCGAAGGAAACAAGTTAAAAGCCTCATGAAAGACAAGAGGGCTACATTTACTCAAAAAACTCAATGGGACACAAAACAGCAAGCTTTAAAGCTCACTGCCAATTCAATGTACGGTTGTCTGGGTTACGTAAAGTCGCGTTTCTACGCACGTCCTTTAGCCGTCCTAACAACCTACAAAGGGCGTGAAATTTTGACAAACACCAAAGAGCTTGCAGAGTCTATGCAGTGGCAGGTCGTGTATGGTGACACAGACTCTGTGATGATCAATACGAATGTGGATAGTTACCAAGATGCGATAAAAATAGGCAATGAATTCAAGCGAGTCGTCAATGAGCGTTATAAGCTACTTGAAATTGACATTGACAATGTTTTTCAAAGGTTACTCCTTCATCAAAAGAAGAAGTACGCAGCACTCAATCTAATTGACGTGAATGGAAAGTTGGAGGCTAAGATGGAGGTCAAGGGTCTCGATATGCGTCGTAGAGAATACTGCGCGCTATCCAAGGAAGCATCGACCTATGTCCTCACTCAGATCCTTTCTGGTGAACAAACCGAAACAGTGGTTGAGAAGATACACGAGTACCTTGGCGAGCTTGCAGAGAAAATGAGAAACGACAAGATCTCTGTGGGCAAGTATATCGTTCACACGGTAAGGTTTGATTGACATCTCACTGACGCATAGAAACTGGGGAAGAATCCAGAAGACTATCCGGCTGGGAAGAGCATGCCACAGGTTCAAGTGGCTCTCAAGAAAAAGGCAAAAGGCGACACGGTCAGAATCAACGACGTGATTGCGTTCATTATTACTGCGGGAGATTCGAACAACAATCCAGCCGAGCGTGCATGCGCCCCGCAAGAGCTCTTGAAGAAGGGCTCTGAATTGAAACCCGACTATGAATGGTACCTGCTGAAACAGATCTTTCCTCCAATCGAGCGGCTGTGCGGGCCCATCGAGGGAACAGATGCGATGCGACTGGCCGAGTGTCTTGGTCTGGATACTCGCAAGTATCAGATTGCAAATTTGGTGACACAAGCATCCAAAGATATTGTTCCGCTTGATTCGACCATATCAGATGAAGAGCGTTTCAAAGATGCGGCCCGGCTGACACTCATCTGTCAGGCGTGTGGGAAGGGCTTTGCCATGGAGGGTTTGGTGACTCCGCAAGTATGCTCTGCTCATGGGATTCTTTGCAGCTGCGGCAATGTGCTTCCTCCGTTGAGTGTCAATCTGCAGCTGGAGTCTCAGATTCGCATGCAGGTTGACCAGTACTATGAGAGCTGGCTGCAATGCGATGACCCGGAGTGCGGTACGAAGACACGCCAGATGAGTGTATATGGAAGAAGGTGCATTGGGCGAGACGGTTTAGCGCGAGGATGTCTGGGGAGGATGTCTTTTGTGTATACCGACAAAGCTCTCTACAACCAACTCCTGTACTACGACAGCCTCTTTTGCACGGATAAGGCAATAGCGAAAGCGTCAGATGCCGACAAAGTGGCCATCTCTGTCCTCGGCGCGCAGAACCGGCAGTGTTTCGATGCATCTCGCAGTGTGGTCGGAAAGTACCTTGAAAAGTGCGGCCGGCGGTATGTTGACATGAACAACATCTTCAGCTTCATGGCATGAGACGACCTGTAACATACATTCTCGCATTGTAGATAAACGGAGCATAGACCTCACGCGTGTTCAAATTCAATCCCTTCCTGCCCTGCTCGATTGTCGTGAGATTCTCCAAACGGCATATCCTGGTCGGCCGTGTGAGGCTCATGCGTATCGACGGCAATGGCCTGGCGCGTATTCTCCTCCTCCAGCTGCTCATCGCCCAAGCGCCGCTTCGTCGATGCCATCTCCTCCGCGCCCATCGCGGCAAAGTCAGCGGCGGATAGCTTGCCGCTCGTGAGGTTCTTCACCAGCAGTGGATTCTCTTTCAGGTTCAGCAGCTTGGAGCGAATGCTGGCTCTGTAGTCGTTGTGTGTCTCGCCGCCACACTGCGCAAACAGTGCGCTCTCCACTGCGCTGCCCAGGCGCTCGTCTCCCAATGCCTCGGAGAGGATCTTGCTGCTTTTCGTGCGAATGTCAGACATCGTGGAGACGCAATTTACACATGTCCAGTATCTATCTACACCATGCACCCGGACGCCAGTGCATGCCAAAACGCTCCCCCTTATTTTCCAGACCTGCTGTGCGAGTCGTCGCTATGAGCGTGCAGGCAGCTTGTCGAGGTCGATGGCAAAGCTGACCTCGCACCCACAACTGGATGTGGCATACGGGTTATCCACGACCTTGAACTCCGACCCAATCAGCTCCTGCGTGAAGTCGATCTTGGACCCATTGAGCAGCTCCAAGGACATCTCGTCGACGACTACTTTGGATCCGTCCACGTCAAATACAGTGTCTTCCTTTTCGTCAAACGCATCCGTGAGCTTGAGCTTGTATTGAAAGCCATGACACCCGCCGCTCTCCACCATCACGCGTAGGGCAAGAGCGTCGTTTGCATCGCGTTGCCGGATTGTCTGCAGCTGCTGCACGGCTCGTGGCGAGATGGTGATGCCCATGCTCTGGCCCTGGGCGTCCAGCTTCGGGTTCCTGATCCGTGGCAGTGCAGTGGCAAGGCGACGCAGGTGGTGGCTGCAGCTTGGCCCTCTTCGCGTCCAGCTGCTGCGCGCCAAACTACACCATATCCTCGGTCGCAGCGGCATGGTTGGAGATCGGGTAAATAATCGAGATTGGGCGCACGTCATTGGGTGGAGCGTGATGGATCATGCCTACAAGAGGGCGATGGTGGAGTGGATGAGTCTACGTAGTCCTTGCCCTAGTGATGTCCTTGCCCTAGTGACTTGTGCAGCGTAGCTCCTTCAGCGTTCTTAGCGTTCTCATCCCATCCACTTGATGAGATGACACTCGAGACTTCCTTCCGTCTGAGCAATGAGTACTCCCGCCAGCTGGACCAAGCGGACCCACTCAGAGAGCTGCGGAAGGAGTTCTATATTCCAAAGCACGGAGTCTACCTGTGCGGGAACTCACTTGGTCTGCAGCCGGTAGGGACACGAACGCTGGTCCTGGAGGAACTCGAGGTGTGGAAGCAGCAGGGCGTCACGGGCCATTTCGATCATCCGCACGGCAGGCCGTGGGTGAGCATGGATGAGCAAGTGACGGCCAAGATGGCAAATGTCGTGGGAGCGCTCCCCTCTGAGATTGCAGTGATGGGAAGCTTGACGGCCAACCTGCACTTGCTCATGGCCTCCTTCTACAGACCAAAGGGAGAGAGGACTAAGATCGTTATTGAAGAAAAGGCCTTTCCCTCCGATCATGTTTGCCGTGTAGCTTGCGCAACTTGCTAATCAAAGTACGCGGTGGCGTCCCACCTGCAATGGCACGGCCTGGACCCAAAGACATCTCTCGTCACTGTGAAACCGAAAGAGGGGGGCCAACGGATACTGACGCATGAGCGGATCATACAGACCATAGATGAGAACGCTTCATCTGCGGCCATGATCCTCCTTTCTGGCGTTCAATTCTACACCGGGCAGCTCTTTGACATTCAAGCCATTTCAAGCTATGCGAAAACGAAAGGACTCGTAGTTGGGTGGGACTTTGCACACGCGGCCGGGAATGTCATACTGCAGCTGCATGATTGGGATATTGACTTTGCTGCCTGGTGCACCTACAAATACCTCAATGCTGGTCCAGGAGGTATTGCCAGTATCTTTGTCCACCAGCGGTACGGCACGGACTGGCATAGGCTAGCAGGGTGGTGGGGCCATGATAAGGATTCTCGCTTTCAGATGGAAAATAGTGAGCTTGTGGTGGATGGCTTGTACTGACTTTTAGGATTCAAGGCCATACCAGGAGCTGCTGGCTACCAACTCTCCAACCCCTCTGTCCTCGATGTAGCGAGTTTGTTGGGAAGCTTAAATGTGTTTGAGAAGACCACCATGACCTTGCTCCGCGAGAAGTCGGTAAAGCTCACGGGGCACCTTGAATTTCTTTTGCGGGAGAACTTCCCAGACCACCATTTCCAAATCATTACACCAGCCAATCCAGATGAGCGAGGCGCCCAGTTGAGTCTTTTGTTCAGACCGGACGTCTTGGAAGCGATTATCAAGCAATTCACAGCCTATGATATCATTGTGGATGAACGACGGCCGGATGTCATTCGTGTTGCGCCTGCTCCCTTGTACAACACCTATGAGGAGATATGGGAATTTGCCAGCATTCTACGAATTGTTCTCGATAGTATCTCGAATGGAGGTAATGAGATCCTCGAAACATTGGTAAAAGGATAGGGTTAGCTGGCTTAAATAATGTAATGATAATTCAAATTCTCCGCCATACCACCCTTAGTTCAAACCAATATCAGGCATTGTGAAGCTGTCTGTCCGAGGATCGGAAAAAGCTCGGGCCGCTGTCACGTGCGAGGAACCAGGGAAATGAATCTATGCTAGCTCTGCTGTGTGGATATGGAAGTGGTGTACGTGTCGCATTAGGACAACGGGGTGGCAGGCAGTGTCTGCATTGGACGTCAAAGAAATCTTCTGGCCCAACAGTCGCTAAAGGGAGATTAGAGAATGATCCGTACGAGGTAGCAAGAAAGGTGTCCGCCTTTCTAAAGAAACATGACTACGATCGGGCACTGCGTCTGGTCGAAAGTAAAGCAAGAGATGTCTCCATGGCCGATAAGTATACGGTGTCGTGGAACAGATTGATCCAGTATAATATGAAGACAGGAAAAATGAGTACAGCATGGAAGGTGTATCATGAAATGAAACGGAGGGGCCAACGGATCGACTCCTACACCCACGCACATCTATTTCTTGGCCTGCAAAGAAACGTTCATTTCAAAACGGCGGCCGCTGGCGCTCTTAAATTGTGGAATACTTTATGTGCTAGCATGGGTCCACTCGGTGCGGAGACTATTCATGGGAATGCCATGTTACACATTGCTTGGAAAACAAAGGATATGGTTACGTTTTGGGACATCGTGAATACCATGAGTCAAAGTAAGAAGAAGTGTCTTCAGCCGGACACTGCAACCTACACAATTATCCTCTCGGTGCTATGCGACAATGCCATCGCTAATCCAAACCGTGCTGAAGAACACGTTTCCCAGGGAAAGCAGATATGGGAAGAAATTATGAAGAAATGGGCGGAAGGGTCAGTTCATATGGACGGCAAGCTTGCGTCCACCTTTTGTCAGTTGTTGCTCAGCGGGCAGCAACCAAACGACTTTGACTCTGTCTTCTCCGTCATTCAAGATGTGTACGGGATTCAGCGAATCAAGGCGCCTTTGGAACATGTTTTGCCCCGACTAACCAGTCGCATAATTCCTCTTGTGCCGGAAACGAGAATACTGAAGAGCTTGCTCATTGCTTGCCGAAAGTTTAGACAAAAGAATGTGGCGCAGTCGTACTGGTCTGTTTTTGTTAATTTCTACAAGGTCACACCAGATCTTCCTGCCACTCACATCATGATCAAACTCCTGGCGGACACGAGAGATAGTGGTGCGGCGCTTGACTTGATTCAAGAGACGCAGTCGCGTGGAATCGAGCTTGCGCCGCTAACCGTTTATTTAGCGTTGCACGCGTGTCGCCGCTCCGCCAATTTTGAGGACGCACTGCAAGTTATTGCATTGAGCCAGAAATGTGATATTGAAATCAGTGCAAAGCTCATGTTCACGTTATTGAAGGTAGCCGACACGACCGAGGATGAGAAAATCTATCTGCAAGCACTCGAGTTGGTCGCTTCGTTGCCAATGCATGTTCTTGGACCGGATAGTGCATCCATGAATGTCTTGGCCATGGTGAAGAAGCTCCGTAATTCTATCAAAAGAGTCGACTTTTTGCTGTTCAAGGATGGCTACATGAAGGCATTCTTTGAAGAGAATGAAAAGATGTGGTTGAGGTATGGGAGTGTTGTTGATCCGTCAGAAGGTCTTACTGTTTCCATGGAACGTGAAGCGGCGGATGATGCAGCGCTTGATAATGGCATTCTGGAGAACAGGTATGCAGTCTAGTCAGCGACGATGGAACTACCCTGTGCAAAGAGAAATCGAGACAACCACCAGCGTCCACAGGGATAGGAGATGTCTAAATTTATACAATCGACGGACGTTGCCTAAAGTCTAAATTCGATGCACAACAACACGCTCGGAATGTATAGATCTGAAGTGTGCTTATTAATCCAATATTCTGGTAATCAGGCCTGTCCCCACAGTCCGTCCACCCTCTCGAATATTGAAGCGTAGTCCCGGCTCGAGCGCGGTTGGGTGCACGAGTTCGCAGACCATCTCCGTATTGTCGCCTGGCATGATCATTTTATTGTCGGCGTCCTCGGTGCCTTCGGGATGGTTCAGCACGACAGTAACGTCGGCTGTCCGAATAAACATTTGCGGTCTGTAGTTCTGGTGGAAGCCGGTTCTTCGACCCCCTTCTTCCTTTGTAAGTACATACAAGCTTGCGAGGAATTTTGAATGGGCCTTGACACTGTTTGGCTTACACAGCACCATTCCACGACGAATCTGTTCTCGCTTCACGCCTCGCAATAACAGTCCAGCATTGTCACCAGCAACAGCCGAATCCAGCTCCTTCTTAAACGTCTCGACACCGGTGACGATGGTTTTGATTGGTGTAGGGTTGTGCCCGACAATTTCCACCTCCGATCCTTTCTTGAGGCTCCCTCGCTCGACCCGCCCAGTGCAGACCGTGCCTCTTCCCGCAATGGAAAAGACATCCTCTACCGGCATGAGAAACGGTTTCTCCATGTCTCTTGAAGGAGTAGGAATATATGTGTCGACCGCATCCAGAAGTTTGTTGATGGAATCTACGCCAATCTCGTCCTTGCGTCCCTCGAGTGCACAGAGTGCGGATCCCATAATGACCGGTGTATTGTCCCCATCAAAACCATACGTACTCAAGAGTTCTCTCATTTCCATTTCAACAAGCTCGAGCATCTCCTTATCTTCCACAGCATCAATCTTGTTGACATACACTACCAAGTTTTGTACACCGACTTGGCGAGCAAGCAGTAGATGCTCCCTCGTCTGAGGCATCGACCCATCCGAAGCGGCCACGACTATTATTGCCCCATCCATCTGCGCTGCACCAGTGATCATGTTCTTGATATAGTCTGCATGGCCCGGACAGTCGACATGCGCATAATGCCTTTTGCCCGTCCGATACTCCACGTGTGCTGTACTTATAGTAATACCCCGGGCTCTCTCTTCAGGGGCTTTGTCGATGGATGCATAGTCAGAGAAGCTTGCCAAGCCTTTCTTGGACTGAGTCTTGGTGATTGCGGCCGTCAGCGTCGTCTTGCCGTGATCAACGTGTCCTATGGTTCCCAGGTTGACGTGCGGTAGAGACCGGTCGAATGCAGTTGCATACGACTTTGTCTGTGGCACCATACCAAGGCAGCCATTCCAAGCAGACGTACAGCCCAAACTGCCTCGTGCCGCTCTCCGGCTCGCCAGTGACCGTAGACCTGTCAGGAGTGGCCGGGACATGGATTTGCACGGTTTTCGTTTTCGAGAGTATGGGGAAAATCACACGATGGTGATGATGATTCTAATACATACTATTTATTTGTTTGCCTGCCTTCCTGCGACAATATGATGTTGTGCTGTCGATTCCTTGTCCTTTGTCCAATTCGTCAGTCGTCAAACAGACCTTTTGGCCGGTTGGGTTGCTGAGTCGGTCCAATTTCCGCTGGTGCCGGGTGGTCTTGCAGGATCTCGCCAGACGTGCAGGATGGAGCTCGTGGCGGCGAGGCGTGTCCATGATTAGACTCCAGGTCACCATCCCATCCAATCGTATTACCCTGTTCGGGTCCCATGTCATCCTGGAAGAACAAAGGCTCGTTTTCTGTGGCTTGAAGTGGCTCGTCGTACTGGACATCGACCATTTCTTGCTCCTGTCCGTTCCGCCGGCTTTTGGCTTTTTCAGGAGTCTTTCGCTTGGGTTGAGGTAGGGTTTTGGGTACGGTCTGTAGATTCTTGTTATTCGAGAAGCTGCTGCTCAATCTCCGCTGATCCGACAGCGTCGCAATAACGAATTTCGCAGCAATAGAGTCTTTGTCGCAGGAGAAGACAATGGGCATCCCTTCACTCCCAAAATTTGCAACAAGACGAGTATCTAGATAGCTAGCAAGGGAGGCTATCGCCTTGAACTCCCGTAAGCTATATATAATCGTATGTACCTCGCTGTCTAGTTGAAAATGATCAAATTCAGAGGTTTTCACTGTGACACTTGTCCTGATTGGTTGCTTGAGAACTTCTAGTCAAAGTTAGTGAGATTAGCGCTGGTATGCTCACCCTTGTCAGTAATCACACCCTCCGTGAAACTCGTAAACTGTACGTCTCCCCCCTCAATGCGAATACAGATCTCGTCTGCTCGACCCGAGAAGTGATCGAGTAGGTCCTTCAAGTTCTGTGGACGAATCGACCACTCATTCGTGAGGCGTGCTTGGTCTGTGACGGCATGGAGGACTTCGGATTCTTCATAGATCAGCCTGTAAGTCTTCAAGACGCCGTAACGGCAGTGAAAGACAACGACCAGTCTACTTTCCCCATTCGATGCATTCCCTGAATCTTCAATTCGTATGTCGCACCATTCAATGGAAACATCACGGTCTTTTGAGTCGGAGACTCGCAGACGAAATACGGCTAGCAGAGGCTTTGCAAGCAGTTTGCATACTACCGTTGCCTCGGCTTCGGTAGACTTGGTAGCATTTGGGGGGTGGAGTTGATAGCTTTCAAAGAATTGAGACGAAAAAGTGATTGTTGCAAGTGCGGACTTTGACGAGTTCAGTGCGGATAGAACAAGCTTATCTGCGTATCCTTCAAAGGCAACTTGGTCACCGACCTTTGAAATGCAAGACAACGCTCTAAAGAGATGCTTGAGGTTGTCTTGGCCATTGATGGTGGCATTCATAAAGCTACACACACACTCATTGACACAAATGGAACCCATCTTATATACATAACATCCTATAGATCAATCAGAGACGCCTCTTCAGCTCTCGGAGCTGGTGTCCGGTTTGGTGCAGGGCCGTGGGGATCACCGGCAGGTTTTGAACTTAGGTTGGGCATAGGAGGATCTGGCCTAATATTGTAGTAGGACGTGTCCTCATCTTCTGCGATTGAGCCTTGATTTTGCATGCGAGGGGGGGCCTGGGTGTTGTAGTAAGAATAATCATCGGGGTTTCCAACAGGTTTGGTGCTCTGTACA
>JAABUO010007158.1_pt1 | contig 12753 bp, 18 predicted proteins | sample 5559291 | NCBI WGS metagenome assembly JAABUO01 (sample SAMN10711878, study PRJNA513372) | rock metagenome | isolation source: Antarctica rocks | place: Antarctica: Victoria Land, Finger Mt sud
CCAGCCATTTTCACACAGGAAAAGGACTGATGCAGGACCTTGCTGTGACCATGCAAGAGGGGGAGCCTCCAATCAGCGCCATGTGTCTCTCATGTATAGAGCTGACACTGCCAGATGCATCAAGGTGCAAAGCACCAGGCACCACAGCACAGACCACAAGCACTCTCTGTGACCAAGACACACTCAGCAACATCAGCAACAGCTTACTTCCTGTCATGTCAGTGCGCAGGGCTGTCAAGTTGACAAAGCAGCCCACTAGACCTCCTTCCAGATCTGGCCTGTTCCTGCCTGAGCTAGGTGTTCCCACCACCAGATCATCCCGCCCACTGTACCGCCGCAGCAGCACCTTGAAGGCTGCTAGAACTGTCACAAACAGGCTGCTGCCGCAGCGCTGTGCCAACCGCCTCAGCTGCTCCACGCCCTTCACTGGTATGGTCACCTGTACACCAAGAACAAGACCTGAGCCTTCACTTTTGAACCAGCAGTTTTGAAGTTGTCTAGCACTGTGACGAACAGGCTGCTGCCGCAGCGTTGTGCCAACCGCCTCAGCCGCTCCACGCCCTTCACTGGTATGGTCACCTGTGCATCAAGAACAAGACCTGAGCCTTCACTTTTGAACCAGCAGCTTTCAAGTCAGCTAACACTGTGGCAAGCAGCTTGCAGCCATAATGCCGCGCAGACTGCCTCAGGAGCTGGGCACCCTTCACACTGGTATGATCACCTGCACATCAAAAACAAGACCTGAGAGTCCAGTACTCATACATAGCACCTTGAAGCCCAGCTAGTACCTTGACAAAGTAGCTGTGACCACAGCAATGTGCCAATTGCCTGAGCTGGTTGTCACCCTACACTGGTATGGTCAGCTGTCACATCAAGAACAAGACACGAGTCTCCAGTCTGAGTCAGCTTGAAAACTGCTAGCACTTGTTTACCAACAGCCATCAGCCATCGGCACCATCAACTTATGACAAGCTAGGGACCAACTGAAGCAGCTGGGACACGCAGAGGCCTTGTAAAACTACACACAGCTCTTGTCAATCCCTTAAACGTCTACTTCAACTCAGAAGCGTCATCCCTACACTGGAAATCTAAACTCAGAAACCCCTGGGGACAGTCAAAACGCGTTTCTACACTGGGGACATGTTTTAGGTAGCTACAAACTAAATCAAGGCAATTTGACTTGGCGCAAGCACCACCCACCCAGTGTCTGCAGCTGGCGACGCAGCAACAATCAAGGCATCAGGCATCTACACCCACCATGCCCCTTCAAAAATTGCACTCTGTCTGTGCTCTCGTTGAGTGCAGTCTAGCGGCTGTGAGCTTCAAGCCACAGTGAGTCTAGACAAGCATGTGTTTTCCACCAATCTAGAAATTCCTCACAAACAGATAAACAAAAGTCACTATAACATTTTTTCCCCTTCCTGCTCTTGTTTTAAAATCGTATATGACACGAGATCTGACAGATTTCTGTATAAGATCTTTGAAACAAAGGGGACAGCATGCAATTCCGGCTGACTTCACCAGCTTGTTTGTGTGAAAGAAGAAGAGGTCTGGTGCATACCCTGACAATGTCTCCCTGATTCTGACCAATGTTGGGCCGCCCAGACCTGGGGTAGTCGGACGTGAGCAGGGGGTCCAGGGGGGCGCCCGCCAGCTGAGTGCACCACCAGTTCAGGTCTGCCATGCGCTTCGAATGCATCAGCACTCGGTCGTACTGTGCATGCTCTAGGAAGCTGATTGGCAGCTGGGGAATGGAGGTTCCAGCACCTACGAGCAGAAAAAACAGTTGCCAGCTGAAAGCAATCACAGCCGCAATATGATGCGTGTCAATAGTTAATAGGACTGTGCATGTGCTAGGAAATTAGTTGACAGATCAGCTCTTGAGGCCTCAGCACCTTCCTGGCAATGAGGTAGTGGCAAAGTGAATGCAATCCAGGATTTGAGATGCCAGGCACGTTGGGGGCATCAACACTTGGTGGTGCTGTGCATGACTTAGAGGACTGTTTGGCAGCTCACTGAGTGAAGCATTTGCAGCGTGCTTGCAGTCTCACATCATAAAATCCCACTGTGTAGGTGGTAACAGTTTCAGCTCTGCAAGTGGTCAAAAGTTGAGATGATGCCCTTGCCTTCATCAATGAGAATCATGCAGACGCACAGAGCAGCCTCCAGCAATGAGACCCATGCAGATGTTCAAAACAGCCTCTAGCAATGAGACCCATGCAGACGCATATAGCAGCCTCTGCCAATGAAACCTATGCAAACGCGCACAGCAGCCTCTAGCAATGAGACCCATGCACAGCAGCCTCTAGCAATGACACCCATGCAGATGTACATAGCAGCCTCTAGCAATGAGACCCATGCACAGCAGCCTCTAGCAATGAGACCCGTGCTGATGAACATAGCAGCCTCTAATCAACAGAACCATGCAGACGCACACGGCAGCCTCTAGTAGTGAGACACATGCAGATGGGCACAGCAGCCTCTGCCAATGAGACACATGTAGATGCACTCGACAGCCTCTGCCAAACAAACCCATGCAGATGCGCAGAGCAGCCTCTGTCAATGGAGCCCACACAGGTGCACATAGCAGTCGGCTTACCATTGCTGCGTTTGAGCTGGTTGTAGGCCAGACTGATGTCCTTGAACAGGACCCCCAATGACCAACCATCAGCGACAGCGTAGTGCATGTTGACCACCAGGACGTGCTCTTGCTTCTCGGTCAGGGGTATCAAGGTGACGTGGATCATAGGGCCGGTGGTGAGGTCAAATGCAGTGGAAATGGCCTGAGCTAGGGCCTTTGGCAGCTTGGTCTCACTCACTGGCAGGGCAGGCTCCAGCTTGACCTGCAGGAGAGACCATTCACTCGCTAGAATACTCAAGTAAATTGAAAAGAGGAAGAAACAATGCCATTTGGCAGTCTTGAGTTAATGCCTTGGTGTATACCTGTATGCATGCCTAGCATGCGGTGTGAGGTGCACATGCAAAGATTTGCGTACTGATGCACAAATTGGCATTTTGGCCAAGCATGCAGAGTGATTTGGGCAATTGGAAGACAGGGCATACGGCAACCCTGGATTTCAAAGTTACGCAAGGGATAGGTATGTTGGACTTCCCTGTATACTCACTACTGCCACAAACCAACTTAGGTGGGAACAGGAACGCTGATAGGAAGGTTGTGAACTGAATGCCAGCGTCATTACATGCTGTGACTGGGCTGGTGTGCAATGCTGAATGTTTTTGAGTTGTCCACGTAACAAAGCAGAAGAGCCTAGACCCGTCTGAAGGTGGTATATGAAGCACTGTCAGGTGTCAACAATCGAACATTCTGAACAAATCTTGAACAATTGATAGCACAACTATGTCATGAAATGTTGGAGCAATGACAGGATGCTTGAGCATGGGAACAGTCGCACCCAGTGGTGAGAGCCAGCTTGCCTGAACACCAGGCAAAGCATGCACAGCATCACACAGAATGCACAACACTCTTTGCATGCCAAAGCTTCTGCATCAGATGCATCAGCCTTCATTTGGCATTGCAGTGCATCAGTAGGTAATGCCTCTGAGCAGGAATTCACAGGACACCAAATGCTGCATGTGTCATGCTATGTCCTGCTGGGATGACTACTCCAGCTCCACACAAAGGCCACCTGTTCAAAGGCCATGCTGCTGAATGCAAATCCTACAGGTCCTGTCATAACGATGACAAAGGCGCAGTCTTGACAGTCAAGTTTTTACCTGTGGCGGAACCAGAGGCAGTACCATTTTGGTACCCATGCCCGCCTTGCCTTGCATGCGCTTCTGAACCATTTTGGCCACCAGGGCATTGCTCAACAAGCCCTGGGCCACTTTGTTGCTGACCATGCTGGTCATGATCATGGACCTCACCATGCGCCCCAGGAAGTTCTTACTAACCAGCTGCCCTGTCAGGTGGCACAGCAGCACCTCCTGGCGGGGGATGACTAACTGCAGCGCCTGCTGCAGAAGGTCCACGTCCAGGGGGCCGCTGAGTCGGACCGCAAAGGGCATGCTGAACGCGCTTGGTCTGGATGACAACTGATGGGAGAGGATCATCACTTCCTGGTTCAGAGTGCAGTACACTCCTTGCGACTTCTGAGTGGCTGTCAGCCTCTCATTGGGGACCACCGGTTGCTGGATGCTGCCTGAGTTGGCTCGTGAGATGGGGTTGGATTGAGTCACAAAGGCTGCCAGCTCGGTGATGGTTTTGCTGATGAAGAGCTGGGAGGCGGGAATTTGGAGCCCTAGGGAGGTTTGAATGCGGGAGGCCAGCATGATGGCCAGCAGGCTGCTCCCGCCAATTTGGAAGAAGTTGGCTGAGCAGCTGATGTGGTCGATGCCCAGCACTTCTGACCACAGCTGCTGAATCTGCAGTCACACAATGTGCCCTTAGTCACTCATCAGCAGCGCTCAGGTGCATGTAGAAGTGGTCATTTATTGCTAATTTTTCAATGGCAGACACAAGCAGGTTGACAGCTTCACATCACATGATCAAGTGGTCATGACACCACATGGTGCAGTCTAAATCACACTCTGCCAGTGCATATAATAACATGCCTCACTGCATAGGCACAGAATCTAACCTCAGCTAACCTAACCTAACCTAACCTAGCCCAACCTAACCTAGCCTAAACTAGCCTAACCTAGCCTAACTCACCCATGACAGACAAGACAGGAGCAATGCGACTCCATGAAAAGCTAAAGGCACCCAAAGCAGGCTCTTCATGGCCGCCATTCAACCCACGCACACACTAACAACAGATTCATGTGGTATGACTCACCTCATATTCCAACTGGTTGCCAGGCTCCACATAGTCAGCTTTGGCCATGTCTCCATACTTGGGCTCGGGCAAGCTGTTCCTGTCAGCTTTCCCATTTGGCAACCTTGGGAACTCATCCAAGAGCACGAACGTCTCTGGGATCATGTGCTTGGGCAGAAACTGTGAAGCATGCTGGCGCAACTTGGTGATGTCAGTGCTGCTGGGCGAGACATACGCCACCAAGTGCTGCTGGCCAATGCTGTCTTTGTGGACGATGGCAATGGCCTGTTGCACTCCTCTGAAGGTGGACAGGTGGTGGTCGATCTCTGTCAGCTCTATCCGGAAGCCACGCAGCTTCACCTGTGGGTTCAGGCAATGACAACAGGTGAGTCATGTGTCACGCAGCTTCACCTGTGGGTTCAGGCAATCACAAGAGGTGAGTCATGTGTCAGCAGCCCCCATCAAGTTTGCTCGCCTAGACAACTGACGCAGCTTACTGTGGCATGATCTAGGACAAGCATGAACTGATAGAGCTGTCAAGACATCATCACTGATCTGAAGGTAAGACAGACAGACAGACAGACAGACAGACAGACAGACAGACAGACAGACAGACAGACAGACAGACAGACAGACAGACAGACAGACAGACAGCTTCATCATGGGTGAGTCATGCCCATGCAAGCAGCATGCTGTCCAGCTTCATGCTTGCGTTGCTGTGGTGCATCAGTGCTGCCACATGTGCATAAGCTGCTTGCAACAGTCACTAGACCCATGACAGCATGGCTAGACCGGACTTGCCAGCCATGTATGGGAATTCAATGCAGTATTTATGGGAGGGGGGGTAGGGTCTTGGTTTTAGGGTTCCAAAATCTCTACACTGCATGTTGGAAGCTTGCATCCTGAGCTGGGCAGCATTACATGTTGAGCTTTGCAGCAGTTGCTATCTGCATGTCTGGTTTCAGATGCATTGGCAGTAACGTCCAGGAAACACCACACTACTCACGCACTGCACTAGTGCAATCGTCCACACAAGGTCAAGATCACCGTGTTACCATTGGCGTAAGGCCGGCATTACCTGCTGGTCTTTGGCAACTCTCCCCAGGAAGACCAGCACCCCATCCCCACGCCAGCAGGCTTCGTCCCCAGTCTTGTACATGCGCGTGTGCTGCTCCTCCCCTCTGCTGAAGGGGTTGGGGACAAAGCGCTCCCCAGTCATGACTGGCTGGCCCTTGTACCCCCTGGCCAGGCAGATGCCGCTAATGTACAACTCACCCTTCTCACCTAGACATGACCCACATGCTTCCTTCATGGGACAAGTTGCGCAGGCAAAAAGAAGGAATAGAAAGAGTAATTCTACATCCGGCATGCGCAGCAGTGAGATGGTACGCAGCCAGCAGGCTGGATGTGCTTTGGCCATGTATGCATGCCTCAATCTTGCAGATCCTGGCAAGACAGCTTGCAAAGCATGGCATAGCATAGCATGGCATAGTATGGAGTAGGATAGCATAGCATAGCACAGCACAGCATGGCACAGCACAGCATAGCACAGCACGGCATGGCATGGCATGGCATGGCATGGCATGGCATGGCATGGCATGGCATGGCATGGCATGGCATAGCATAGCATAGCATAGCATAGCATAGCATAGCGTAGCATAGCATAGCATAGCACAGCACAGCAGACATGTGTCTTTCCATGTGTCTTGCCCACATGAGTCATAGCTGACATTTCATTGCATGTACACCTGGCAAGAGTAGTTGCGAAGCACCCATAGCTGATTTTGAACACATGTACACCCAATTGAATCTGTGATTGACTACACTGACAAGTCATCTCTGCTGATGGATGTTGATGTCAGCATATGCACACACAATGCAATACAGCAGCTGATGGCAGTCTCAGGGTGCAGGCAGGTATAAAGCCGGACAACACTCCATGACCAGTGGACGCACAGACAAATGGCCAGATGTGAACAGACACAGACAGACACACACACACACACCAGAGGGCAGGCAGCAAAGGACTGGTACCATCTTCAAGCTGTGGGCTGTCAAGAAAATGGACACAGCTGCACAACAGGCCAATGCTCAGCACTCAGCGCACAAGCAGCTTGTGTTGGAGCTTGTGAGTGTCCTTGTATTTGCCTCACCTACAGGTACTGGCTGCAGCTTTTCATCCAAGACATACAGCTGGGTGTTGGCCATGGGGGGCCCGATGGGGCTGGTAGCCACCCCCTCAAAGTCACCCCCGTTGCAGTGCCAGCTGCTGACCCAGATGGTGGCTTCAGTCGGGCCATAGATGTTGTGGATCTCTGTGTTAGGCAGCACTTCACATGCTCGCTGAGCCACACACCTGCACAGGACAGACATTCATGCAGTCTCAACAGTGATTGGGTATGTGGTACTGTGCGGGCGTCAGTGCAATGCCAGCTGTTGATGCAAATGTTGGCTCGTCAAGAGTCCTCAAATGTCCTGAATTTGATTGCTGAGCCTCACACCTGCAAAGGACAGACACCAGGGCTATACTTTACCTATCTCTGTTCCTTGAAAGCTATCGGAACAAAGCCTAGCAGAAGCATTGATGCAATGGTTTGTGAATCTTTGCTTCTAGGTGTTGTGCAAAGGCAACATCTCCTCTGTATGTAATGGCAACATGTGTCTGTGTCAGTGCATGGTTCTCATCATGCAGTCTTCCTAAAACATCTCCCCAATGTGGAAACACGTTTTCACTGTCCCCAGGCATTTCTGAGTTTAGATCCCCCACTGTGGAATGGACATTTCTGAACTTAAATCGATGTTGCGGGATTGGAAACTTTCTGTCCTTCAGCGCTGTACAGCTCACCTGCCAAAGGCTTCGCCAATCAAGCACAGCTGCTTGAGGCCATGGCATGCCGAGCTCTGCTGCTTGCATGCATCCAGGAAGAATGGCAATGCTGTGGGCACCATGATGGCAAACGTTACCCTGCGTAATGCACGGCCATTACTGTCAGTAAGCTGACTGCCAATACAGCACCTCATACAGGGAGCTACTCAGGACTGTACATATTGGAACCTGAGGGAAGACACCAATGTAATGAAAGAAGGAAAGAGTAGATGCATAGTGGGAGTCATAGGCGCGATTTGACAACCACATCTCCATAACCATACAGCTTGGGGAGCTGTGCATAGTAGTGTGGTAATATGTACATGCACATTACATTCACAAGTGCAGCATGTGCTGACAAGGCTGCACGAGTGTGTGTCACTGGACATACACCATGCACAACCAGCGTTGGTACTTTCTGCTCCTCTTTGTGCCGTACTGATCCAAGAGCCATCACAGCATTGCCACATTGTAGCTTACCCCGTCTCTGTGATGAGGTCTCGGACATAGGCGGGGTCTTCGTGACCCCCAGGCTTAGCAATCACCAGCCTCCCCCCCAAAGCCAATGGAGCGAAGATCTCGAACACAGAGGGGTCAAAACTGACAGCAGTCTTGAGCAGAATGCTGGTCTGGCTTGATAGCCGGTACTCCTTGACTGACCAGTCTATGAGGTTGACCAGACTATTGTGGTTGAGCATGACCCCCTTAGGGTTGCCGGTGCTGCCTGAAGTGTAGATGAGGTACATCATGTCTGTCGAGCTGCATGGTAGGTTGAGTGGCTCTGAGGAGCACTCTGCTATGGTCCCGTAGCACTCATCCACATCCACAATCTACGTTCAACAGCAATGATGATGCTAATGACAATGATGATAGTAGTGTTAGTAATGATGATGAGGTATACATGCTTGTGGCATTCCAAAGCAGCTGGGACCATGCTGTCATTCACTGTTGCAAAAAGTCAGTGTGATGGGCTGAGATGCTCGACTGTAGGCAGGAAGGTGTGCATGCCGAGACTGGGCCAGACATATGGGTGCCTGCTGCCAGTTATCTCTTGCCAACAACTCACAAGGAGAAACTAAAAAAGCATGAGTGCCTGCTGCCGATTGCCTCTTGTCAACGGCATACAAGGAGAAACTATAGGAGCCTTAGTGCCTGCTGCTGATTACCAAAGACATACAAGATGAAACTATTGAAGGATGGGTGCCTGCTGCTAAGTACCTCTTGCCAACGACATGCAACGTGGAAGTGTAGAAAGACATGCAGTCAGGTGCTGATTGCACTACAATGCAGCTGTTGCAGCATGACGGCACAGCTCAATGACTGCAATAAGTAAACCCAATGCATGCTGCAATAAACAGCAACAGGATAATGCACACATTGCCAGAGCACCTTCAAGCGATAGCGAGCATTCGCAAAACTCGAGGAGAGGTGCATGCAGCATCAAAAGATTGAGGACTCTGCTTTTTGTGTGTTTCACTGTAATTCAAAACCCAAAACACGGGAAAAGCATGAAGCCCAGCGTGTTGCAAGTGATGAGTCACCTGCACACCTAGGTCATCATGAGGTAGAAAGCGTTTTAACTATTGATATTATTATGAGTAGTATCATTATTACCTGCATATCCAGGTCACCCTCTGGGAGCTTCCTGCGCAGCCCCTGATGAGTCAGCAAGACAGGCGCTTTTGCGTCCTTGACCATGTAGGCCAACCGCTGTTCTGGGTAATGGGGGTCCATCGGTAGGTATGCCCCTCCAGCCTTCAACACAGCTGCAGCAAGGCAAGAGGTTGTTGCACTTCTGCACTCCTTATGCAGCAGGCAACAGGATGTTGCAGTTCTGCACTCCTTATGCAGCAGTATCATGTGTGCAGGAGTTTTGGACAGATGGTTGATAGATTGAGGATGACAACAATAAAGCGCGGATGCATGTGTGTTGATGATTTCGTCATTGCCAAGAGAGGTGGGTGTGGTTCTGCTTGCACTGGATCAAGTAGTGATGACTTGATTCAGGGTCACAGGTAGGCTGCGGTCATGGCAGAGAGAAAGGGGAATCACTGTGCAGCTGCTGATACAAAATACGCTGTGACTTGATTAGAGATGGCATGATCAGGCAGGTATACTGCAGCTGTAGACAAGTAGACGTTTTGACAAGGAATAATGGAGGATCTAACACGCAGAAGGAAAGGTTCATCATACGCTTACCCATCACAGCAACAATCAGATCAAACGATCTCTCCATGAGAACAGCCACAGGAATGTCCCTGCCTGCCCCTAAAGTTCGCAGGTAATGCGCAAGCCGATTGGTCTTTTGGTCCAGCTGAGAGTAAGTTATGGCATTGCCTTCGAAGACCAGACATTCTGCATGAGGCTGTGCAGCAGCTTGCTGCTGAAAGAGCTGATGTATGCAAACGTCTGTCCTGAAAGGGACAGTTGTGTTGTTCCAGCCTTGTGGAACCTGCAGGTAGAGCACTAGCTGAATCTGTAACTGCAAGAAGCTTGTCGGAGCCTCGAGCGATTGTAGCGAGCCAGTGTTGCACCTGACTGCCTTTCTCCGTATAAGTGATGCCAGGCATTATCGCAAATATGGCACCGGTGTGTCAAATAACGAGTCGCATGCAGGTGCGGGCTGCAGAGTGAAAAGCTTCAAGCTTGCAACAGGGCAGCCGGATTGGGTAGACAGATCCGCTTCTGTTGTCTCGATGCCACACCCGAAGAAGTTCCTAGATGCAGGGCCGTAACGGTGCTGCGTGCACACACGTACTCGATGCACACACACACAGCAGGCTTTGCTATCTGGGTAATGTGCAGAGCCGCAAGTAATCTGAAGAGATTTGTACACGTAAATTTGTGATAATACACGCAGCAGCGCAACTGCAAATTGAGTGCACGCCCTTCGCCTTGCTTCGCCTTGCTTAGGACAAGTCGTCTCAAGGACACATCCGAACCGCTGCAGAGATGCTGAGGCATGAGCACTCAGGGCTCTTTATGACTCATGGGGACCATCATTCGGCAAAATTATTCCCCAGATAGGACGAGAATCATATGCCTTGTAGCCGCTAGGGAAGTTGCCTGTGCGTGCTTCCACATGCCAAACGTCCTTCCCCACATGCCAGCGTCCCCGTGACCCCGTGGTGAGGCGCAAGCAAGTTGGGACCCAAACCGCCGTTAGGTCTGTCATGTGGGGTGGCACATTTTGTTTGGCATATGGTTGTGCGAGACACTGTAACGCATTTGTCCGTTCTGTGGCCATGTGGCCAAGTTGGCCCTGAATAGCTTGCAAAGGAAGAAATAGTAGCAGTGATAGTACAATTACAATTACAACCATAATTTGAATCATGCCCACTAGCCTGGATGTTTTTTTGGTAGATTGGATCTCAGATACACTTTCCCAAGGATACACTAATTTGCAGAGCTTGGTATAATGCCTGGATCATAGGGGTATTGCATCAGATACAGTATGCAGTCAAGCGTAGCCTGGATATTTAACTGACACAGACAAGAAAGTTCCCTGGACCCCTTAAGAGTCATCTTGCAGAAAGTTCGCACTGCAGGCAGCAACGTGATAGGCTGCAAATGTGCCCATGAAGAGATAATATCATAAGAAGCTGCAAACCTTTCTTCACTTGGCAAATCAGGCACAACGTCATTGAGTTGCTGCAATAGCCCAGATTCTGAGTCTCCCTGAAGCTTCCGCAACTGCTTCAAGGGTTGCTGCAAGTCCTCTGGGATGGCGCTCATCTTCAGTTTTCTGTCCTTTAGTATTTCACTGCTGCTCAAGATCTCTGATTGCTTGTAGTAGGCTTGTTGTGGAGTCAAGTTGTCCCAATAAAGGAGCTCACCATTGCGGATCACAATCAAATGACGCACCGCGCCATCTGTCAGGTCCAGAAGCAACGGCCATGCATTGTAAGCATAGGCACCTAGAGTCGCCATGATACTCTGGCCCCTGTAGCCTTTGCTGTATGTCAGCGCTCCTGCCAATGTTTGGCCCTGTGTATCACAGCAACTTGCCTCAGCCTCTCAAGCATACAAAGTGCAGATGCAATCAGCAAGGTGAAACAACAAGACCTTGCACCATTCTGCATGAATGTTATGCAAGGATATGTAAAATACCTGTGCCTTGTCACCATGCTTGCCAAGATACCTCTGCTTTTGGTCATCAGACTGTTTATGTATGTATGCTACTCTCAGCTGGGCGGCAGCACTTGACTCCAACAATCCAAATGGAGCAATGCCTCCATCGACACCCCCATGGTATTCTTGTCCATTATGCACAATGGGAAATGGGTTCTTATAATCATGAAGATCAAACATCTTGAAAGCATTCCTTCCAAAACTGACGCCAAACTTGATCAACTCTGCCTGGTGATGTCTCAGAAGATGTGGAGTTCCGGCGTTTTCGTCAGAATAATCGCTGTAATCAAAGGCCTGACAAGTTGGTGCTGAGTTGCTGACTATGATAGGATCTAGATCATTTCCCACACACTCCGCAAGTTCCAATGAAAACAACACTCTGCTTGCTTGGCGTGAGCCCACCCTGGAAAATTCTTTTGGAACCATTGTATTGTTTGACTGGTTTAGTAAAGTCTGTAACAACTCAGAGATCTCCAACCGCCATTTTGCTTCACTTTGAGCATCTGCGCAAATATAAGCGGCACTACTTCAGACAAGCTTTACAAACACAACTGGTGAACAAACTCTATGCCAGTTGAGCTGAACATGCATCAAAGCCAAAACGGACACCTCAAGCCACGGACGAAGCTGCATCAATCCACTCATTGTATGTTTTCATGAGCACAATTCTAAGCGCGGAGGGGTGAGAGTCTGCCTGACACCATAAAGGACATGCAGCCAAAGGTTGCCAGAGACTGAAAGAAGACCTGCAATGAACTCCTTGAGTGCACCCACCCATTGCTCTGGACATGGAGCAACGAAAAGCGAAGTAGCCGTATCATCCGTGCCCTTTGCCAGAGCAGCAGCGATGCTTTGCTTTTCTAACAAGGTCAAATGTTTGTCTGGTTGCCTCCAAACAAATTCGATGGCTTCTTTACGGCCGTGAGGTTGGCTTCCATCCGCAAAGTTACTGCTTGGACCTACTGAAAGACAGCCGGGCTG
>JAABUO010007159.1_pt1 | contig 12751 bp, 11 predicted proteins | sample 5559291 | NCBI WGS metagenome assembly JAABUO01 (sample SAMN10711878, study PRJNA513372) | rock metagenome | isolation source: Antarctica rocks | place: Antarctica: Victoria Land, Finger Mt sud
CCCTTCAGCACCCCTTGCTCCTGTCGGTGTCAATCAATATATGAACAACCAAGCAGCGCAGACACCAACCAGGCAAGCAAGCAACCAGCCAAACAACCAATCAACCATAATTCCTGTTCTCAAGCCTCATCAAAGGAGTCAGCAGACAGTGCACCCAATATGCACTGAGATGCCAAGACGATTGTGGATGCTCATCATACATGCTATGTAGGTCTGAAGACCACACGTGAGGTTTCAACTGGGCAGCATGTCATTGGGGGACCCTTGATCAGTGCCCCCCAGCTTCACCAGTACCCCGTGCAGAGTGGGGATGAGCTGCTGATCCTGGCCAGCGATGGCCTGTGGGACAAGGTTGACTCCAAGGCAGCTGTGAGAGAAGCCAGAAGGATCTCGCCCTGGAGGGCACAACACCAGCCTCTTGTGCCCAAGTCCTGGTGAGTTCTACTGTTTGTTTTGTGGATTTCATCACTTGTCACACCTCTCAATCCAGATTGCATCATTCTTTGTTCTCTGACAGCACACGCTGAGGCCAAAAGATGCTTTTTACCTGCATGCCTGCGTCTGATTCCGTATGAAATCATGCTGGTGTTGAGCAAGGGACAAGGATGCATGACCCAAAATCTGCAGCCGAGTTTGATTGCACGCCATTGCTATGTTTGGGGAATGGCAAGTCAGGGTTTCCCCTCGTCTCCATGAAATAGTCTTTGCTGTAGCTGGTTGCATTTGTGCTGCTCCAATGTCTGAGACTACATGCATTATCCACGTGTATATTGTGTATTGTTATTCACTATGCAATGTCAAATCAGTGCAGGCGTGTAGGTTCTCTAAGCAGTGTTTGAGAGTTGCCTTGCAAACTGCAGGTTCAACTTGCTGTTGCAGCAAGGTCCACGGACAACATCACAGTTGTCATGGCTCAGCTTAGAGATGTCAGCAAGGCACAGGCAAGTCAGGAAGTAAGGCCACAGCGCCTGCGATTCTACAACAGCAGGTCGCAAGGAGCTAGGCATTAGTGGCATTAGACGGAGCAAAGAGTAGACTGTGATACATTGTGAGCATTCAGCAGTCTAGGGTATATGTATGCATTCTCATGTGATGGATCTTGCATGTGGGGATAGGCTATTGATCCCAGATTCCTGAGGTGCCTGCTCATTGGTGGAACCTTAGCAGCCTTTATCAAGACTTGACAGACACAAAACAATTTGTTGTTGCTAAGTCTTAGCATCACAGCCAGGACCTGGTGCACGCCTTTGGGCTGTGCACCTCTCATTGTAACTATCGCACCCACTTATATTGCCTGGAACGACGATGCCGCCTGTTTCACATGCCACCGAATGCCCATGTGGGTTCATGATGCAAGTAAGCACAACGTTCCTACAACATCACATCAACACATGACATAGTGGCTATTGCGCGCTGCATCAGTCACTGTAGTCAATAGTGTTGAAGTACATCTGTCGACTTCAGACCTGATCGCATCCATGCATGGGCCTCTGAGTGCGCGTCCGCAGGATACATGGAGCATTTTGTCATTCAGACTTGGCTTGATGTCTGCAGCTGTGCAGCTGACAGAAATGCAGCTGATCAAGAAGCTGACCTATAAGTATGTGAGACAAACGCACGGCAGCAAGCGAGCTGCACTCACAGCCGCATCGGACATCATCAGCCCGCTTATAAATTGCGCCATTCCTTCAGACTGTAGAGCGGCGGCAGACCGTCGCTGTTATTTGAGTACAGCAGCATTGTGACACGATGAGATGCCGTCAAGTCTTGTTATGGTTTGCTATTTGGACCATCTGATGACTCAACTGCACAGCAAGTAAGACAACGCCGTACGATCCGCATCTTCCCGTCCATGACCCCTGGTTCGAGGGATGGTACACGCGCGTGCTCGCCACAGACTCTGACTTGACTTTCGGGATGTTAACAGGCTATTGCCCAGATCAAGCACTTAAGGAGCCGTCGAACTTCGCTGGCATCTTGTTTGCATCGTCCATAACAAACTCCACTCGAGCGTACCAACATGTCCCTCTGAACATCACAGCGACGGACTCGGATGAGAGCCATGTTCACAAACAGCCAGCCAAGCTTGGTGATCCTCACTGTGCTGTGCACACAGCAGACAAGTCCTGCAATTTCGCAGCCAATGGCACTGCCTTTAAGGTGTCTGTGGCAGCCGAGGGTGTCAAGGTGACAGTGAAAGCTCATGCCGCTGGCATGCCATGGGGACCTCATGGTGAAGCCCCAGAAGGTATCACTGCTTCTGCTGGGCCCTTCTTGTGCAGACCACTGTCATTGTCAGTGAAGCACTATGCGCAGTGCATGCTAGTTTGACTGACAACAAGGCTGCTGCTGATGCATTATGTCATGGCTCAAAGCACATCACGCTTGTCCACTGCAGGCAGGCGAATGCACCCAGTATGCTGCAGATGCAACTGTGCATGTGAATAGTGATCATTGTTCAGCGTGCCAAATGCACATGGACTACGCCTCATCAAATGTCATGTCCCAACTAGGCTTTGCTCCAGGCATGGCTGATATGTTTTGGCTGAATGTAGAGCAGGTGCAGCAGCATATCTGCCATTCTTGCATCTCCATTGGTACGTCTACAGCCTGGCAACCCCAGTCACATGGGCCTTTCATGACCCTCAGATGACTGCTGAACCCCTGACTGTCGAGGGCTTTGCACACATGGAAAAGAACTGGGGCGGGGCATTTCCAGACAAGTGGGTGTGGGCTCAGGGCATGCGCTTGAACAGGAAATCAGCCCTTTCAGCTTGTAGGGCGCTGCAACTTCTGTGGGACTTTGATACTCTAAGTGTCCTCTCTAACTTGTGATGGTCATGACAGGCTGTTTGCAGGCTCAGACAATGACCTAAATGCGGTTGACGTGCCAGTACCATGAGTACTCAATGCAGCAGCAGCAGGCGTGCTCATAATCTGCACGTAATACTATGCTGTACTTCAATGCTTGAAGCAGTGTCCAATTCAAAAATTGTGATGCCTTCCTAGGACAACAGATGCGACATGCAGATCATATCCTCTGAGCAATCGTGATCACCACTCTGCAAGCTGGCTGCAGTCATGACAGCTGTGATTAATCAATATGTGTTGCAGTGCACCGACAGCAACCATTGACAGCTGCACTGTAGCAGCTCAGATGCCTGCGCATGTGCCTTGGTTGTGCCACTGTGGATAGACAGATTGATGCTTGCAAGTGTTTCCAAGGCACATTTCAGCAGAGTCTGAGTGTCAGTACAGCACAGTCTGTGCACTGCTTGCAGTGATGGGCATACGCAAACGCCAACATGGTTGAGTTAACTGCAGCAAGCAAGCAGCTGTCACGACAAGCATGACGAGTCTGTGTTGTCCGGAACTGTGCATTTGATCAAGCTGTATGATCAAAGCAAGAATCACAGTCACCAGTGCTGCAGCTCAATGCAATACATGAACTCAAGTATTACATCCAGAAGGACTGCTGTATTGTGGCAACACATGACTACGGCTGGACTGGCAGCATCTGGATTACATTTATGACTTTGGTGAGCCCTTGAATTGCTCCTCACAATGCCTTCTTGCTGCATCTGATCTGCGTTACATGTCTATACTGCATTAGCACAGGTCTGTAACCATTTCACTCATTCTCAAAACAGCGGTCCTTGAGCACTTCAGAAAGCACTGTCACTGTTGTTGCACCAGAGCTGGCCACACCTGCAGTTGATACCAACAGCCTGCAGGATGACAGGAGCGTCAATGATTACAGGTCTCTAAGCCAGTATGCATGCACTGCAGGTCACAGCAGCTCAGCACTCAGCCTTCAGTCTGTCAGCCACTGTATGAGAGAGTCAGAGTCTTGCTGTGTGAGCACACTCAACAACCGTTGGATGCAGCGCCATCAGCTGCAGTGCCAATGGATGTAGCAGACCCAAGGCATGTGTCAAAGCAGGTGCGGTTCCAATACAGCCTTAACAACCAATGTGAGCTTGGCTTAGCAGTCACACAGCGTGGCATCTTGCAGTCAAAGTGTATGCCAAGTGTTGAGCATGCTACAGCTATGCCAGTTCCATGTGTGTGTGCACTTGTGTAGTCAAGCTTGCTTTGTGACATCAAGAGCTATCAATCTTCAGATGTTGCGCTGCCGGCAGTGCCACTGAAGCCAATTGTGTCAAATGTTTGTCATGTACATCTTGCTACCAATTTACTGTCCAGCTTTGCAGACGTGGTCACTGACTGCTCAATTGCTCAATAAGCAGTCAATGCAAACCCAAATAATCATCGCCATCCAGTGCACCTGCAAATCATCTCATCAGGTGGTGAACCCAGAAACTGATTGCGATGCCATGGTTGCAGGGTGTGTGACAGAGCACCAGCCCTCAGGGTGTTGTGAAGCAGAAAAGAATTGCATGGATGGTCACCTGAAATGGTATTGACAGCGCAGATTGCCTTAGACTGTCACGTCTCTTCCCCTGAGTAAGTTACTCGAATTGCAAATTGAACAAAGAGCGGATCAGATCGAAAAATGCGTTTGAGCATTACGTATGTCGAAGTATCCCGATGCAAGCACACGTCAACTCGTGCAAGACCTGGTTTGATCCATTGGAAAAGCGCGGACCTGAGCGTGGACATAACGTGGACATGAGGACTAACTTATGAGCCAGGTTCAAGTGTTGTCTATGTATGTTGTGTAAGCCCACACGCTTTGCACAGCCAATGTTCATGCATGCAGCGAACGTGCCATGTGAAAGTCAGCCGCCATGGTACTAATTTGAAAAGTCTTGGATCCATCTTCAGATGCGATCGAGCTACGCGTAGGGTGGACCCTACAATGCGAATGACATCAGGCCACACCGCGTTGCAGTTGGCGTTTGACATCGGCTATCATGTCACCTCGCGTCATCGCTTCAGTCTCTGCTGAGTTCAGAGCTGGGAGATGACGACGTGATCAACTGTCCGTTGATGTGTTGAAGTGCGACACACCAGGTCTTGGTGTCGCGATATCGAACCAAAACAGAGTGAACCGGTCCCTGTGTGCCTGCCTCAATGCCTGCCTCAGTGCCGCGGGCCGCGCCCGCCATCGCATGCACATCGCAACTTGCCTAAAGCGTGCGCAGGGCCGTGCGCATGAGGCAGCTGAGCCTCACACACATCTCTTCTCGATTCATCACACCCCCATCGGCGTACTGTTCGACGGGTATGAGCGTTTTCGCCTTGCTGCTGCCGTAGATTAGTGGGTGGCACCCAGCTGCCCACCTCTGCACGTCTTGCTTTTGAAATGTACGGCTGCTCGCATCGGCTGCTGTCACTGTCACACTCTCTGATCTCTGAGCGGCAACTGGTGTCTGTAGGCAGGGCAGTCAAGGACACCCACTGCAAGCTACCAACCATGCCTGAACTGCCGGAATGTACCGTATCAGCCCAGTCCAGCCTAGATCTCGTGCAGCTAGCCAACACCAGCAAATTCAAATACCTTGACCACTTGCCAAAGCAGCTCCTAAACAACGTCGATGTTGCCTTGGTGGTCGAAAGCCTGGTCTTGCCAGCTCACAGCGTCATCTTGATGGCATCATCCACAGTCTTCAGCGAGATACTCGCCGCGCAGATGACAGACAGCGGCGTCAACAAGCCCCGAAGCTCAGCGTTGGAAGTCATCATGGTGGGCGAAAACCGGGACTGCGTGCAGACTGCCTTAGAGTACATCTACAAGCGCTGCTCACTGAGCAAAGGATCTCCACAGATTAGCACAACAGCAGAGGCTAAGCACCTCGTCAAATTTGGGAGGAAGTACAACGTCCAAGTGCTGCTGGACGACAGCGATGCCTTCATGTGCAGATGGCTCAGGTCCAACTTTGAGATTCTGGAGTGCTTCAAGGGCAGCAAAGGTTCAGCTGTAGCCAATGCAAGTGCTGTAGAGAGAGCTGCAATTGTTGTGGAGTGGGCTGTCATTGCAGAGGACAAAAGCCTGTTTTGCAGCCTAGCCTATTGTGAGTCTTGGATTGTGCGCAATTTCATCAGATTCCCTGGCGCTCACAACGAGCTGTGCCGTCTGAGCAAGGAGAGCATGCTGAGAATCATGAAGGACCTGCCTGGATTATGCTGCCACAACTGCTGACATGTATACTTGCTGTACAATACAAGTTGTATGTTGAACATTACCTACATCATGCAGTCAGATTAGGACAATGCATCTGAGCTCTCATGGCTTGTTATATATTGCTGTGGGCTGCTGAGTGCTACATGGGAGCACTTTTATTGCTACTGTGGTTGTCAGCATCACTAGGGTTTGCACTGACTTGGGAACTGTCAATATGAAGCATGTTACACAGATGAAAATGTCCAAAATCTCATGGACCACTGCTTTGTCCTGAAGCATGCACATCCTGAAGTATACAATGTGAAACATAATCCTGTCAACACCAAAAATTTGTCAAGCTTGCATGCCAATTTCATGAACATTCTCCTTCTCATCATGCCCAAAATGCATGTTCGCTACATTGCCATCTGGCTGGTCTTTGACTTCTCTGTATGCTACTGACTGGGCAGGGATCTTGACCACATGAGACTGAACAGCGTTCAGGTTGACTGCGGACCGAAGTGCATCTGAACTCCTCACACCTACTGCTGCTTGTTGCACCAACGTCTGTTGCAGCTGCACATCACCAGACTTATTCCTGGGCTGACTGGACTTTGGCTGAGGGGGAGCATAATGCTGTTGTACATGCTGTGTGCTTTGCAAAGTATGACATGCCTCAGACTGGACAGTGGAATGCTGTGTCAGCTTGCTACCTGCAGCTTCCTTGTTGTCAGCAGCTGAGAAACAAGCTGACTCAGAAGCTGAAGAAGCTTGTGCTGCTGACCCATCAGCCCTTGAGCAGTGAGCAGCTGAGCTCTGGGCAGCTTTGGCACTGGCGCCTGAGGTCTGAGCAGATACGGCAGCATGTGACTGAGTCTTGAGTCTCTTGGCAGAAGGGACGGCAGGTGGTGAGATGAAGAAGTCACGGATGGAGCGCTGTTGCTTTCTGCTGGAGGTCAAAACTGTGCTGGGTGCTGCACCTCCTGTCAGCAGTTCCTGGTCCTACATACACACACGAATAATCATGCAGGGATGAAGGTGCACAAAAACACTGATGGTGCAGACAATCATCAAGGATATCATAGTGTCCTATCGTGTGGATGTCTGAGCAACCTTGTTGTCCGAGCAAGCAGAAGCTCCAACACAACCCCAGAGCGAAGCTGTGTGCAACGATTGTCATCTCAGCAATTTGTCCTGAATTTTGCTCGCACAACAACCATGTTGTTATCAGAGTGAGGCATTTGTCCTGAACAGCCGTTGCTCTGACTCTGGAAAAGCAAGCAGCATGCAGCTGTTGGCTTTAGGGTCACAAAGGCAAGCAGGCAGTGCTGGTGGCCTACCTTGGGCTGTGAGTGAGGGGTAAAAGGACTGCCTGGGTCCCTACTTCCTGCCCCTGTTGCCTTGACAGAGCTGCTGGGTGCAGCTTGCGCTCCCAACCATGACTGCATGATGCCAGATGAGCAGCCTGCAAGTCGACGGTGCTGGGGCAAAGGACACAGTCTGTACTGCAAAGTGCGAGGTAGATGAAGCGAGAGATTTCTAAACAAAGGGCTCTTTGTAGCCCAATGCAGCACAGACAATTGGCAAGCGCCAACACTGCTTGGGTCAATAGGCGTAATCTGAAGGGCAAACGGCAGCTACAGGGCACAGACAGATGGCAAAGGCCAAATAGCATATGTTACAGGACAGCAGGCATAAGTCGCAGAGCAAAGCCCATTGAAGAGAGCTTGCTGAATTTACCCATGTCTTAACAAGGAGTTGACGACAGCACCAGTCATTGATGACACTCATTGATGGCAGCACAGCAGAGAGCTGCTGTCAACTCTGAGATGTGTTCAGACACACCTCAAGGATAGCAGAAACAACAGCAGCAGGTGATGACAAATGGCGTCACAGCATGAATCACCTGCTGTGCTCTCAGGCAAGTTCTCTCTGTTCTGAGCTGCAGCAATAGCTGCTCTGTTCTCTGACAAGGGTTGAGGTGAGGGCTGGGGTGAGCCTGCAGGGGTGCTGAGGGTGGGTGACTGCAGCCAATCTGTTGTGACCAGCCCCACTGGCTGGTTCTCTTCTTCCTGCGATTCACATGCCACATGACTGGACACATGACATAGACCCATGACTGGCCATCTTGGCAGATGCAGTCTGTCTATAAGTTGCCTGATGTGAGAGCTGCTGGAATAATCACTTGCAGTGCTGCAAGGCCTTGCACTGGCACTTGAAGTTCCCATTACCATGCCATTAGTCAGTGCTCAGGCACCAAAAGCATGTTCATGCCTGCACAGCTGTGAGGAGGGATCACAGTCGGACTGTATGAAAAGAGTGTAGATACATGGGGTGAGAATCAACAAGAAGAAAAGCCAAGCGCATGAAGCTAGCTGTTGCTTTGTCATGGCCCCAACATTACTACCAAAACGATTGTACAGGTGCAGACAGAAAGCAGAAAGCATCATGCAGAGCAGGAGGAGGCTGCACCTGAGGGGCAGTTCCAGGGGCAGTTTTTGGGGCAGGAGGCCAGGGCCGTTGCACGCTCCACAGCTTCACGGTGGCATCATCCCCGCATGTGGCAATGCTGTGGGGGTCTGTTGGACACCACGCTACAGCTGTCACCTCTCGCTCATGCCCTCGTAGCACGTGCGGCTTGGCCTGAGGCGTGTCCACCTGAAAGGCAGACAGCACAGACAGCTCAAAAAGTGATCTCAAAGGGCCATTTCAGGAAAGCTTGACACAGGGCATTCTCCCAACAGCATGCATTTGTGTGCTTCTCACACAAAAAACTCATCACACTGAAAGACTTTTTTTGGCATCTCAGCAGCAGCTGGACTGCTGGACAAAATTACACATGGATATGTCAACTCATGAATTTGCAAACTTCACATACTGGTGATGCATGTCAGTATTGGCACTGCCAGACATGGGCACACCAAGACAACAGGTGCGTCTTCTGACTTCAACCGCCCCCACATGCATCTAGGACATTTGTCAAACGCAATGGTGGGCAGGTCATAGCCATGTATCATCAACATAACAGTCAGAAACCAAATACAATATAGCAACAGTGTAATTAACATTAATGTTGAAAGGACTTGCCTGCCAGATGTAGGCATTCTTGTCAGAGGAGCCAGACAGGATGTGCGTCCCATCTGGGCTGAAGCACGCCTTGATGAAGAAGGATGACATGACATGACCAGTGAAGGCTGCTGTAGGGCCAATGAGTGGCCTCAGGGTGTCATACAGATAGTGCACACTGTTGCCTACACTCACCAGCAGCCTAGAGCCTGCACATGCAACACACATCTTGCTGTTGACATGTGTCAAGAAAGCAGCAAACGGACTGATCAGGAGCGTCGGGGTGATGTACAGATAGTACACGCTGTTGCCTGCACTCACAGGCACCCTAGAACCTGTACATGAACACACACCTCCCTGTCAGCATGTGATGACAAGGCAGCATCAAGAAGAGACTCTACATTGGTTCATACCCAGAGGGTGTCAGAATACACCAGCATCAATAAGTACTATGCCATGCACAGGACCTGTACTTCTACTTTCGATCCCTTTGTTCAACCCTGGCTGCTGCAGCTTGGTGCCACTGTTTGGCATAACAGTAACAATGATCTGTTGTAGTTGCCATCCCAATACACCCATATCAAAGATGTGCTGGAACTGTTTGTTTCTCACTGCAGGTTTTGCAGGGGTGACATGGAGTCTCTCAACAAAAGACCAAGGAATGTGCATTTTGCAGGGGCTTAATCCGGCTTGGTTCACTGACTCTATGCATTAGTGGTTGTGAACACGGTTCATGCATGCAGAGCATTGCTGCAAAGCTGAGCTCTCCAATCAAGGAGATGCGCCTGGCAGACAATTACATATGGGATCCAAGCATACCCAGGGGGTCTTGGGCTAGGCACGTGATGCCGTGGGGGTGCTTGGACCTGGACATGGATGGCACCTCCACTATGGGCTTGACCTACAGCCACGGACAAAGCCCAGTGGAATACAGTGCACAAGAGGCAATGCCCCCTCATGGGGTACGGCCTTAGCCTTGGCAGGAATGTAAATTTGTGCCGGCAACCACCGGGGTATGCCATGTACTAAAGGTCAATCACGACTCAATCAAATGCAATGCCCCATTGCCTAGGCAGTGCCACATCGCACTCATTCAGGAGGCAGGAGAAAGAGTTCAAGACTGAAGGGTCTGGTGAGCTGCTGCATGCTTTGCTAGCTGTACCCAGCTGCAGACACAAGCTTTACAGGCACGTGTACCACCTCTGTCACAACATTGCAGACAAAGTCACAGCGTTTGGCCTAGTGTATACACATTTGGCCAGTGTATGTTCATCAAATTTTCAGATTGTCAAGCACAAGATCTGCAGCTTCTCTGCTAGCAGGCTGCCATGCATGTACTTTGAGTATAAATTTCCCGCCTGAGAGGCAAAATTGATAGTGTGTGGGGCATTGGCTACCTTGGATCTTATCTTGGGGCTTGGGGTGAGGACTTGTTGGACTGCCCCAGGGGAAGGGGCACTGAGCTGCCAGCTGGGCTTGTCTGTCTTCCTCATGTCCCAGAACTTCACCATGCCATCCCCAGCACCTGGGAAAGGAACACACAACATTGAGAAGCGCAAAGCAATCAAACATGCAGCGCTTTTGCTCTTCACAAATCCTCCTTAACCTGTACATACATGCATCTTTGCATGGTCCCCTCCTCATGTAGCACAGTACGACAAGATGAGCCATTCACATGTTTCTCCCAGCCTGACAGCCTTCTTCCATACAGCCAGCAACATACTTCAGTGGTCACCACACCCCTTCAAAGCCTCCATGTACACAGAGCCTGCTTGAACATGCTTCAATTGATGCTGCGTTTGCAGGACACATGTGCTCAGCTGCTCCATGCACAGTAACAGTGACTGTCACAGTAACACCACAAGCAAGATACAACAGGTCAATGTCTTAGCAGCATGGCATGCAGTTGTGCTGATGTAGCTTGGCCCTACCAGCGCTGGCCAGGACCTGCCCTTCATGCAGGAACACAGCTGAGGTCACGCTCTGCTTACTCTCCACCTGCAAACACAAACCCAAAAGCGTCAGTTGCAGTGAATGCCATGGGCCCTGCAGTCTTTTGAGTGGTTGACATGGAAGGTGTACTCAGCATGCAAAGCACAAGCATTGTAAGTATGTCTGTGTTGGCCCTAGTCATGATGGTGCAACATTAGGAGTCTGCTTAGTCATGACTCATCATCTACTTACAGTCACAAGGCTCACAAACAAAAGGAAGCTACAGCTGCTGTGTAGTAATGTTGTGAGTCCCCTGCACAGGATCTGTGCACCACATGCATCTAATGATACTGCTGGTACAGCATAGCTTGAGTCATAGTTGTGCAGTGGTGAGCTGACAGTAAGTCGTGCAGCATTGGCAGCACGCTGCGACAAGCTGCCTGTAACTTGTGCCAGCTGACAAATGCGATTTGTCCACATGTATGCTGTATGGCTTGGCCTGAGCATACCTGTTTCCTCCTTTTGCGTGCACTCTCTGCAGCATTGTTGACATACTTGTGGGCGTCCTCTATGACCATGACTGGTGAGTTGATGGCCACTCCTCTGTCAGCATCCCATCTAGCTGCTTCTCTGCAATCCCACACCATCAAGGCCCCGTCCCTGGCACCTGCACACGTGATCAGCTGACTGAATAGGTATAGTGGTGTTCAAACAGGGTCACCTTGTTTCGGTTAAGCTTCATGCATGGCTGATTGTTCATGTCAGGCCTTGAATCACCACTGCAGAGACACTGCATCAGCAAAGGGTGCAGTCTTGATTTCTGTGTTGCATTTGCATTGCAGGCCAGCAGACGTTTGAGCTGCATTTGCAGAGAATGTTGTACAGATGCCTGGCAATATTTCATACAACACTTCTGAGTAGGCGTCACTTGATGAGTGTGTATGTGTGTGGAACATGTTGTATGCATTTGATATGTCTGTCAAGCATCTGTCAGGCCGCCACAAAAAGCAAACAGAAAGAACAGTGTTGCAACTGCTGCAGACAGGTTCAAAAGCAAATACGCTCTGGCAATCTAGCTTGGCACAGAAGTACGGAACCACACACTCCAAATGCCTTTGCAGAGCATGTGATGCACTGGTGTGCACAAGCTAAACGCCCCATGAGTGAGTGTCATCTGGAGCACAGATTGTGATATCAGGCAATCTGTTTTCACCACACACATGCTGAACCACTGGACATTCTGCCCGAAGTGCATCACAGCATTGCACAGGTTGCAGGCACATAGTGTAGGCAGCTGTTGGGGGTGACCTGAAGCAAAGACATCTGGGCAGGCGGGCTTGGTGCACACACACTTGACAGACCCATGGTGTCCCTTGAAAACCCCCAGGCAGCCTGCTCTACCAGTGTCCCACATGGCCAAGGTCTGGTCCCCAGACGCCGTCAAGATGCGGGTGTCATCCTGCAAATAATGACTATCAAAGAGCATGATCGCTATCCTAAGTTATGTTCTTTGTCCTGTATTGAAGCTCTCAAGCAGATGAGTCCAACATGCACATAGTTGCCTTACAGGCAGCATTAGCACATGCAGCATCAGCACAAGCAGCATCAGCACAAGCAGCATCCACATAAGGTGGGTTTGTAGAGCCAGGCTATGCAGCTTGCAACAACACCCCTGTAAGATGTCAA
>JAABUO010007162.1_pt1 | contig 12750 bp, 12 predicted proteins | sample 5559291 | NCBI WGS metagenome assembly JAABUO01 (sample SAMN10711878, study PRJNA513372) | rock metagenome | isolation source: Antarctica rocks | place: Antarctica: Victoria Land, Finger Mt sud
ACCAGGCTGCAATGTGTGCGGTGGGTGCTGTCACAACAGCAGGAGCACTCACATATACTGGATGGGCACACTCAGAGCTGCAGATGCCATGTTTGGCAGCGTCTGGAGCTCATGACAGGTCCCAAAGTCTGACAGCACCACCTCCTGCTGCACTGAGTCCATCAGAATATTGCTGGGCTTCAGGGACAGGTGCATGATGTTGTGCCCATGCAACTCTTCCAGGGCTTGGACAACTTGCAGTGCCATGCCTACCGCATGGGCCAGGGGCATCTTGCCATCTGCAGAAAAACTCAAGACTTTCACCAGCACCACAATAGCGTGATGAAAGTTGCAGCTTGAGAAGTGTGCAGGTGGTTGTGGCCTTACATACAGTATGCCTATACACCATGCACAGGTCAGCAGTGTCTAGTACGGAGACAGACAGGACTACATCTCAGCGGCATCACATATGATAAGGGGGGCATCCGTGTGATAAATGCATACTGTATTTATTTGAGCACGTCTGTGCAAAATTTGCACTAGCACTAGCGTTCCAAAGGCCAATCGGCTTGCCTTGAGATGATCCCAGCAGCTGCTGCAGAGACTGCTGGTATAGGCGCATGACCAGGCATAAGTTGCCATCCAGGACAATGAAGCCCAGCAGACGGCACAACCGGTTGCACATGCTGGAGGCAAAAGCAAGCGTCTGCAGCTTGACTTTGAACTCCGAAAGGGCCTCAGCAGACACCTGTGCTGTTTGCAACTTCTTAACAGCCACCTGTATGCAAGCACAGATGCTTATTGCTTTTGCTGCTGTACAGACAAGATGTGCAAAAGTAGTAAGGTCTGTTAAAATGCAATTCTTTCAATGCATCGTCATGTCAGTTCTGCTGTACTCTGGAGAAACATGGGCTGTTGTGAAACAACATATTAGCCCTTTGGCTGTTTTTCAGATGAACTGCTTGCGACGCATCTGTGGCATATCCTTGCGCGATCATGTGCCAAATGTTGTCATACTGAATAGGTGCAACACCGTATCTGTGGAGTTTCAGCTGCAAGGCAAAAGACTCAGGTGGCTAGGTCATGTATCCAGGATGCCTAACGATAGATTGCCTAAGAAGCTTTTGTTTGGTGAAGTCAAGGGGCTTCGCCCACCTGGCCGCCCTAGGTCTAGTTTGAATGATGTTGCAATACGTGATTGTCAAAACTGTCGTATTAGTAGGCCTTATAGGGATGCACAAGACAGGCTGCTCTGGAGAGACAAGACTTGTCCTGCACGTACCTAGCTCATCATGAGCTGGAAAGCGTTTTAACTATTATTTATTATTTATTAGTAAGGTCAACAAAACAGTCTTGGATGTTATGACTGTGCAAAGGGAGACCTGCAACACACCTGAACCTGGCGATTGTGAAGATTCAGGACACCAGCATACACAGCAGCTGTGCCTGCTATCCTTGGGAGGCGGTCCCCAATAACAAGGCTCTCAGACGCTAGCAAGCCCCCGGCAGCTCCTCTCAGCTGAAGCCGCTCAAGAGAGCTTATGAGAGCAAAATTGCGGGGCACAGCAGCAACACTGGCGCCTTCCGAGAAGCTGTGTGGCTGCCGGCACGTTGGACATCTAAGTCCGCCTCTCAAGTTGCTTGTCAAGACTTGTCCTGTTCATTTTTAGAACCCGGCGTCGGAAGTCAGGTTTGAACGCAGCTCGACATCGGAGTTTTGAACTCACCTAGACACCCTGTGCAAAGGCTGTGACCGCACTGTAGCACACGAGGAATCCGGTCCTCGGTCAAAGAGCTGTAAGCCTGCCAGCAATAGGCACACTCGACCAGCACCTCCATCAGCGCAGGTGCGGTTACGAATCAACGAACAAGCTGGCAAGGAGGGCTGTATAAACCTCCCGAGCGATTGACAAGAAAAACCGCAGTGCAATGTCCTTTCAATGACTAATCCCTGCACTTGCGAAGCAGCATGCGCATAGGCTGGCGTGCACAGTCGTACTACGACAATCTAACGGCACACCGCACGCGTACCAAAATGCAACACGCGCAAATACAAGCAAGCATCACACTCCTTTAGGACAGGACAGAGCCTTGCGTAGAGCCATCGTGACCGACACCTCAAGTCATGGAATGCAGACTTTGTGCACAGGCACAGCAACAAGCACAGCAACCGCTATGGATTAGACGGACACTTGGTTTCTGCTAGCAGAAAGCTTTGTTTCTGTTCCAGTGTCGGGAGAAAAGTGCAGTGGTTAACGCTGCGTACGCTTCCCGGGGTCCCCGTGGCCCCCGGTGCATATAAGATGCCGAAGTCTGACAGGCAGACGTGGCCATACTGGTCCAACATGGGTGTTGGCCGCCTTCAAATCCAGGTGCCACAGAGTTTTAGACTTTCTGCTGTCTCCCAAAGTGCTCTCTGGATAGCTGCATGACTCATGCTGGAATGGGCAGCCGAAGATGGCGCTGCACTACAGTGCGCCAGCTCCCTGTGCCAGAGCTAAAAGGTCTCCGTTAGCTGAGTCGTGGTGCCTGACAAGCAGCTGGTTAATGCGTAGGTGAGATGCCTGCAGGTGTGTACAGTTCTTGCTACACCGGGAATTGTGCAGCACACATTGGCGCTTCATGGCTGATGTCTGCATGACGCAAACTCTGCTGCGAGTATTGCTGCTTGAAGCCCACACGCACGCAGAGCTTCAGCCTGAAAGGCAGAATGCTGCAGCACTGCCAACATTGCTTAATTAAGCAGAAGCTCACCACCGTCAAGCCTTCTGCACAATGTTCTGTGCATCAAAAGACTCACTGCTGTTTGCTTTTGTTTATATCATATTCAGCAAGTTTGCTGGTTGCAGAGTATCTATGGACTCTGTGTTCAACATTGCTTCAGCATGCCTTTACGAAGTTTATCAACCAAGTAGAAGCAATGCTGGCCTGTGGCTCCCCTATAACCCTATATCAAGCAGATCCGTGGATTGGGTGGCTTACACTCCAAAACAACCTTCTAAACAGCTTTTCTGTGCATCTGCTTGAGAGAGACTGCCCTCAATGATGCCATGCTCAAGAGCAGGTTGCAGTATTGAGGCTCAACACAAACAGGCCCTACTGCTGTGGAAACAGCCTTTATGGAAGAGATGTCAAAATTTGCAGCTTGTTTCCAGCACCTGTCACTGCTTTTGTCATATGCTGTGCTGCTGCATGTTGAACAGGGTTCCCTGCATTGTCATGAGGCTGTACCCCAAATCAGCCCAACTGCTGGAAGACTGTGCAGGTCAGCCTGACTCTTCACTTGCCCTGTGCTTAGGGCTATGTGCATGGGTTCATAACCGGTGCCAATGCATTTGTCTGTTCACCCTGGCATATCAAAATACTATGCTGCACATCTCGTTGCACTCAGACTATATACCAGTACTATACCGGTGCCAGATACCATATATCCTTGCACAAACAGGGCCAGTGCCAAGCCCAAGCCCAAGCTTTTCAGCCTGACTTTGGAAGTGCTGGAAGGGCTGCCAGATCTGAATGGTGCCCACATGTCCTTGATCTTGCGCCTAGATTGCTGCCCTTTAGGTCTTGCCAAGAGCTCCTTACTTGTGAGTGCGGCCATCACAGTGGGTCAGCATTACCCTCCAAGACCTCGCATGCCAATACATTCAAGCAGAATTAAGGAGCTGCTGAGTCATTGCCAGCAGATGTGGCAAGCTCAGACTTGCTGCAGTTGCAGTCTGCCTCTGTGTTTTCGAAAGTTGTCTGTCAGCAAACAGTGCGAACTCAGAGCATATGCATGAGGTAAAGTTGAGAAGATGGCCAAAAGTGCTTTGATTTGGCTGTTGACGGCAAAAGCAAGGGAAGGCCCAATCCAAACAACATGTAAATTAGTTTCGCTGCGCACTGCTCCTGATCTGTTTGACCACTCTCCTCAGGACTGTAACAGCAGCTGAGAGAATTACAAGCAGTGTTGACAGGCATGCACCTTGATTTGGTCAAGGCATATGCTGGACGACTGTTCAGTCCTATCCATAAGATTGTCAGATGCATGTGATGTTTGTACCTGATTGCATCTGTCAAAGCGCAGTTGCTGCAAAACATGCATGTAACGGTTTAGCATGACAACATACTTGCAGCAAACCCTCAATCAATGAACTTGACTTGCAGCGTCTTTACTAAGCATATAGGCTGGCATGTCCACATTATGTTGCACATGTTATCACACTACTGTGACAATGCCTGATGACCCTGATGCACACAAAACTGCTTCAGCATCCCCTACAAACACCCAAGCAAACTTGCAGATCTCTAGACAGCATGCATCCTCACGATTGGCACAGTTGTGAATGTGTCAATGCCCTGTATAGCATATGCAAACATCTACCGTGTCAACACACCAAGCAACGTCAACTTGTAAACACCAGAACAAGACTCTCAAAACCTGAGCCCCTGCTCACACATGATCTCTTTTGCTATTGCGATTGAGAATGTTGTTTCAAACACACTCAAAGCACAATTCGTCCGCTGACATGTTGACCCTCACGCGTGTTTGTCATTTGCCCATAGTCCATTCTAGACTGTCCCATCATTCTCAACCTTCTTGCCTTGCCCATGCCTCAGGCCATTCTGCCAATTGCCCTCATACCTAGGCCAAGTGTATGTGCCCTGTCTTTGCATGGCGCCATTGTGCCAGCTGCCTATGTACACGTGGCCAATAGGCCAGCTCATTCTGCCCTGCCCATTTTGTTTGTCGTTTTCCCACTTGCCTTCATATAATCTCCCATCAACCCCAACATGCTTGCCTTGCCCATGCCTCAGGTCATTCTGCCAGTTGCCCTCATACACAGCACCATCAGAGCATGTGGGTTTGCCGTGTCCCTGCCTGGCGCCATTGTACCAGCTGCCTACGTGCACCTGGCCATTAGGCCATGTCATTCTGCCCTGCCCACATTTCTGGTCGTTGTCCCGTTTGCCTTCATATTCATGCCCATCAACATACCTAGTCTTGCCCTGCCCATGCTTCTTGCCGTTCTGCTGTTCTCCAACATAGACATCTCCATTGGGGTATGTGAAAGTGCCCTGTTCATAGCCAGATGTGAACCGCAAGTCAGCCAAAGTTCGCAAGTCATGTGCAGGAACACAGTCAAAGTCATATCGCACATACATGATTTGCTGCAGCTATAGTGACAATGCGTTTTAGCTTCTCGACTTAGCAATACAGATGCTGACAGATTGTATTACTGGAGATTGTGGCTGCTTCTGCTTTTTGCCTTGCAGCAGAGCAAAGCATTTCAGAAGCGCTTGAAGTCAGAAAGGCACAAATTGTGAGTTGCGTCAACACACAATGTGAAATGCATGAAATTCAACAAGCAAGCAGAAACTCCAGGTGAAATGCAGAGTTTGCGGTGGTGAAGCTTGACAGACCTGCACTGAAGTGCTTGGACTTGCATTGGCAATGCCACCTGTGCATTGGCGGTACCAGCTGGCCTTGCTGATGGGGAGGGAACAAAGCGTTGCACAGAAAGCTTGATGGTGGTGAGCTTGAACACGGTTAGGCAAGTTTGGCAGTCCTGCAGCATGTTGTGGTGTAGGCTAAAGTCTTCGTGCTTGTAGACTTTTTGGATTGTGCAGTACTGCTTTTAGCATAACTTGCAAACAGCGTGTGTTCCAATTTGCCATAAACCTGCTGCAAAGCAAGAGCGGTATGCACCTGCCATTGTTGGCTTCACTTGCACAGCATCCAGCTGCCCTTTGGACAACGTGTACACCGAAGGGCAAAGCTGCTACGCTGGGCGCGAAAGGCGTAGAGAGGTTGTTAGGGGGACGATATTTGGCCGTCTCAAGATGACTCTCAGAACAGGGAGCGGGCTGGGGAGCCGGCGCACTGCAGTGCACACCTTCGGCTGCCGTGCCCAGCATGAGTCATGCAGCTATCCACGTGCAGCTTGCAATCAGTCAAAGGGCTGAGCATGCTAGCACTCTTAGTCGGGATGTATTTTCAGGTATGCATGCACAGCAGCAGCTCAGGCCTGTGTTGCTCAACAGTAACAGGAAGCAGCACAGGCCTGTGTTGCTCTGAACTGCTGCTGTGGCATGCATACCTGAAAATAGGGATGTCCTGTTACTGTTGCGCAACACAGGCCTGTTACTGTTGAGCAATACAGGCCGGTGCTGCTTCCTGTTACTGTTGCTGGGCAGTATTTATACACAGTCACAGACAGTCTTTGGGGGACTGCAGCAAATCCACACATGAGCCCACAGCAGGACAAGCTCCCTTGATGTTGCACTTAGATTGCTACTGTAACAGTGCAGGAAATTAGCCTCCTGACACGCTAGCACTGCGCATTTTACCTCAGCTCTGCTACATATAGCACTGCGCGATTTACCTCAGCTCTGCTACAGCTACAACACAGCCTCAATGCCACGCTAAAGAGCTCCTTGCTTGTCAGTGCAGCCAAACTGATTGTAACTGCAGTCTGCCTCTTTGCTTTTTGAAGTTGTCTGCAGGCACAGAGTTTGAAGCATGAGGTACACTTGAGCAGATAGCCATCAAAGCTGCCTGTTGACCACACAAGCTCTCATGTCAGAATCCCACAGCAGCTCTGGTACAGGACTGCAGGGTATCCCATTGACAGCAGTCCCTGGGACAGCAAACCCAGTCGCCAAAACCAGTCAACACAGCTGCACCTTTGATCTTTCCGTGTCAGGGTGCATGCTCAGTCACTGAGTGTTTGTAAATCTGGTCTGCAAGAAGCATTCGGTCAGTGGCAAAACTGCCCGGTACCTGGGCTGCAGGCGGTAAAGCTACTTCCTAACCAGCAACAAGCAGACCAGAAAGCAAAGCCACAAAGCTGAAGCAACCAAGCATTCTGAGAAATCCTCCAAAGCAGCGTTGATGCCTGTGACTCTGGCTGTTATGCTGGCCATGCCCAAGGCTGCTTTCAAGGCTTGCAGAGGGACCAGGTCAACGAATTTCAGCAACACAAGATGAAGTGGCAAGATTAGCCTGAGTCATCCTGAGGGCATGTGTGGGGCCCATGATGGCCTCTGGACAGCGCTGCTTTATGACAACGAAGAAAAAGGGGTTACCAGCTTCTTTGACAGGCTTGCGTGCATGAAGGTCACCAGAAGCTGGAAGTGCATTTGACAGATGGAAGTCTGCTTGCTTGATTGATATGTCAGGGATTGTGACTACATGCTCTTGGTCTCAGGGCATGCTATCTTTCTACAAGCAATCAACAGAGCAGCAAGCAATGCTATGCTCTCGTTGCCTTTGCTGAAGTCATGTGACAACTTGCATTTGCCCTCCAAGCAATATCCCAGCAGTGTCATTCAACACAGCACAATGTTGCTCATCCAACACTTTGTTCCCATTGCATCTTCAAGCAGCAACTCCGCAAAGCCTTGTTGTGTCCTGCCTTGCAGGCCATTCATTAGGAGGTGCCCTGGCAGCAGTCTTTGCTCAGGCTCTGGTCGCCAGAGGACATAAGGAGCTGGCATGACATGTGAACTGCGTGCACACGTTTGGTAGCCCACACATTTTGGGGTGAGAGAGGGCGAAATCTAAACATTGCCGGGGAGGCAGTATCCCGGCAGGATTTTCGAATATGTTCATGGGGCTGATGTCATCCAGAAAATTCCTTCCAGGTTTCTGCTGTGTGATAATTTCTTCAAGGAACTCCACCTATCAAGTTTTGGCTGCAAGTCGGCACAAGAATGAGACTTGGGGGACTCTGCCCATACAGTTGTATAAGACAGTGGGTGACTTGATGAGACTCAAGGGAAGCCCAATCCAATCAATACTCAATGAGAACATCAGTACACAAAACAATGATGTACAGAACAATCAGATTAGCTTTCCTGCATACCATTTTTGGTTTGTCTGACCACTTTCCTCAGGACTATGAACAGCTGCTGAGGGACCAAGGCGCAAGCAGTGCTAATAGTCATGCGCCTTAGATAAGATCAAGGCATATGCTGGACGACAAATTTAGTTGAGTCCAGCAGATAAGTATACGCATGTGATGTCCATACCCTGATTGCACTTGTCAAAGCGCACTTGCTGTGATACATGTATATCTTTCAAAATGACAACATAGCTGCAGCAAACACTCAACAAACGAATCTGGATTTGACCTACAGCGCAAATTGCGCCTTTGCTAAGCACGTAATCTAGCATGGCCACGTGGACAGCAATACATCATGACACTTTTGTGATAGTGCCTGATGACCCTAATCTACACATAATTGCTTCAGCATCCCCTACAAACACCCAAGCAATCTTACAGGTGAGCAGATCTTCAGACTGTATGCATCCTCACGATCAGCACAGTTTACAATAACAATGCACTGTATAGCATATGCAAACATCTATTGTGTCAACACGCCAAGCAACGTTGAATTGTACACGCCAGAACATGACACTCAAAGCCTGAGCCCCTGCTCACACATCATCTCTTTTGCAATTGCGCTTGAACTTGTGATTCAAATGCACTCAAAAAACACATTTCTTCAGCTGACATGTTGACTCTCAGGCGTGTCTGTCATTTGCCCATAGTCCACTATAGACTGTCCCATCACACTCAACATGCTTGCCTTGCCCATGCCTCAGGCCATGCTGCCAATTGCCCTCATACACAGCACCATTAGGCCAGGTGATTCTGCCCTGCCCATCTGGCTTGTCATTCTGCCAATTGCCCTCATACACAGAACCATCAGGCCAGGTGTATCTGCCCTGCCCATCTTGCTTGTCATTCTGCCAATTGCCCTCATACACACTACCAGAAGGCCAGGTGTATCTGCCTTGCCCAGATTTCAGATCGTTGTCCCATTTGCCTTCATACGAATGCCCACCAACATACCTAATCTTGCCCTGCCCATGCCTCGTGCCGTTCTGCTGTTCTCCAACATAGACATCTCCATTGGGGTATGTGAAAGTACCCTGTTTATAGCCAAATGTGAACCACAAGTCAGCCACAGTTTGCAACTCATGTGCAGCAACACAGTCAAAGTCACATCACACTCACGTGATATGCTGCAGCTATTGACAGTGCATTTTAGCTTCTCAACTTAGCAATACAGATGCTGACAGTTTGTATAAATGGAGTTTGTGGCTACTTTTGCTTTTTGCCATGCAGCAGAGCAAAGCATTTCAGAAGCGCTCGAAGTCAGACAGGCACAAACTGTGAGTTGCGTCAACACACAAGGTGAAGTGCAAGTGAAATTCAATAAGCAAGCAGAGAATCCAGGTGAATGCAGAGTTTGCGGTGTTGAAGCTTGACAGACCTGCAGTGAAGTGCTTGGACTTGCATTGGCAATGCCAGCAGCTGTACTTGCATTGGCGGTGCCAGCTGTACTTGCTGATGGGGAGGGAATGTCGCGCTGGTCGAGGAGCTGTGCTTTGAACACATGAACAGCAGCAGCAGTGTCTGAGATGGGCCATGTTGCACTCAACACACAAAGCACGTCTGCCTTTGCAGCTCCAACAGACCTGCTATTGCGTCGTTATAAAAGAACACATGGTGAGTTCTGATGTAAACAGAACTACCTATGCATCATCGCTCATTTGCACAAGCCACTCAAGCTGTACAGTATGCCTGAGTCCACTGGCTGCAACTTCACATGATTCCGTCTGCAGCAAGTTGCATGAAGAAGGTCACCACACCGATGGGTTGCACAGCAGCACTGGACACAGCAAGTCACACAGACAGAGGCTTGACCTGAAGCAGCTGCTGCACACTTGGGCGCTTTGTGACATCAAAGCTGAAGCACTGCTGCAGAACGAGGTGCAGCCAGGCAGGCAGGGTGTTGGGCACAGCAGGGGGCCGGGCCTTGGTCATGGCTGTCACCATCTGCACCAGAGTGAGGTCCTTATAGGGCTGCTGCCCTGTTGCCAGGTGCAGCAGGGTGGTACCAAACCCCCAGACGTCAGTGTGAGGCCCTCTTGCACCAAACTCTGCGTCTGTCTGCTCTGGAGCCCTGTGTGTTTGCATGTGCATGTCAGACCAGCTCATGATTTTAAAATGCTTGGAACCGACAGTCCATGGCGGATCAGCTTGAACAATTTGGTTAAAAAGCCAAGGCTGATTATGCTTCATACGACAGCATTGATAGCTTACTCATGCCACAAATGGCATACGTGTGAAAGAGGCACAGGCACAGACATAGCCAACAATCGAAGCCACAGCTAGCAAGCAGACAGATGGACCTGTGTCCCGTGGCGCAGCAAGAGTGGCCTCACATGTAGTGCGGGGTTCCAGCAGTGCTGGTCAGCACAGTACAGGCCTCCAGAGTGCGCAGCGCATACGAGACGCCAAAGTCTGACAGGTAGGCATGGCCATACTGGTCCAACAGGATGTTGGGCGGCTTCAAGTCCAGGTGCCAGATGTTGGCACCATGCAGCTCTGCCAGCCCTTCCAACACCTCCACAGCCAGGCTGACCAGCTCAGGGATTGGCACTGAGCCTGCATAAACAGTCAAGGCGCCATGCATGCAGAATGTGTGTTACAATATGCAGCAGAGCAGGCAGATGTGCCAGGGCAAACACACACTTCAGGAGTACTTGGAACGGCGGCAAGAAAAGCAGTTTGGAGGCTTCACAGATGGGCCAGGGCAGATGAAGAGGTAGGCTGACCTGCATGGTCTTCCAGCAGTTTGGCAGCTGATTTGGGGTACAAGCTCATGACAATGCAGGGATCTCCATCAAGCTTGCAGCAGCCCAGCATGCGACATGCGCGCTGACAAGTGCCGGCAGCAAGCTGCAGAATTTCTATCTCCTTCAGAAAGGCTGTTTCAACATCAGGTGGGGCCCCACTTGTGTTGAGCCTCTTTACAGCCACCTGTTGGTAGACATGTCATCACTGAAGCGGATGCTGTTAAGCTGAAGCTTGCTGAAAGGAGACACACAGAGAAAACCGTAAGAAGCTGTACCTGAAGTGTATGTTGCCCAAGCAATAGATCTGCTTTGAACAGGGTAATCCCAGGTGAGCCTCGGGCCAACACTGCTCCCAAACTTAGGGACGCTGGGGCAATGTTGAAAACAGAGTCTGAAGACATGCTGCAGAAAGCACAACTTGCTGTGAACACTCCAAGCAGGAGCACCTATATTCCAGTACAGAACACTGCACAGACTGCTTGATGGTGGTGAGCTTTTACTCAGGCAGGCAAGGTTGGCAGTCATGCAACATACTGTGTTCAGGCTAAGGTCTGCGCACTTGTAGGCTTTTTGTGCCGTTCAGCAATGCTGTCAGTATAAACTTCAAACAGCAGCGATGCCACATCGATTGCCGCTACGTCATGCACGATCTGCTACAAAGCAAGAGCGGTATGTACCTGCACTTGTCGGCTTCACCTGCACAGCATCAGCTGCCTTAGGCACCTGTGGACAACGTGGACAACGTTCACACCCAATGGTAAAGCTGCAACGCTTGACTGCAAAAGGCGTCGGGGAATTGACAGGGGGACGAATGCGCCCGCGCTCGGGATGACTCTCAGTACACGGACTGCAGTGCCCACCTTCGACTGTCACCTTCGGCTACCGCTCTCAGCATGAGTCATGCAGCTAGCACTCATACCTACTTGGTGCCAAGGGGCTCTGGGTTTATTCTCGAAAGCTTGCAAGCCACAGCAGCAGTTCAGGGCAACACTGGCTTGTACTGCTTCCTGTTTTTGCTGCTAGTCATAAGCTTTTGTCCATGCTCTGGTTGCCAGAGGCCATGAAGAGCTGGCACAGTGTGTGGAAGTAATAAATCGGGTGGCCCATGCATTGACGGCGTGAACTTATGCACACTGCTAGGCCAGCAGTAACTAGGCTCATTGAAATAAGTTTATATGGAGCTTACAACTTCCCGGAGACTCCTTACAGAATCTTGCTACCTCTTGATATACGCTCACGTCCCCAGCCTGGGGCGCAGTGAGACTCACATGTCCACTTTTGCCCAGCTATTGCTGGAAGACTGTGGACACGAGTGCCGTGTTCTACGCCAGAGACTCATTCTATCGCTGAGAGACTAGTTAGGGCACAGCAAGGCTGGAGGCTTGAGGCTGTTTGCCCATTCAGTTGCATGTGGCAGCAAGCACTATGTTTAGGCTAAGCTTTCCCTCAAAGGAAAACCCAACATAGATTGGCTATGCTGCTTGCTGTTCCATGGCCACATGGTGAGATCTTCAGCAGCAAGATTGTGACAGATCTTGATTCAGATTTCAAGAGATCAGTCGGTGCCTTCTAAGTGACTCCATGGCTGTAAGTGAACTGTGGGCTCACCTGTTGATCTGGCAAAGTCAGATAGGGCACCAACCATACCTTTCAAGCGGCGGCAACACGGGTTTCACAAAGTTCAAGCCAGGAAACCGTGTGCAAACGTGGCCTGCAGAGCTGCTAACGCAGCGAAAGCGCAGGTGCATGCAAGCCTTCATGTTTTGGCAGTGACATTCCTCATCAACTTGCAAGTACCACGCATCCAGACTGCTAAACAGAGGAACAATTTTCATGTTGAAGGACACACGCCATGCATTTGCTGCAGCATGCCAACACTCACTGGTTGCTGTGAATGCTATCTGTCAATTTTTTCTGCTGCTGCGTGATGACTTGCAGTGTATTCAATTGCAATAGAAAACAATGCGTGTCAAAGTAGTGCAACAAAGCTGACAAGCAAAAGTTCATATGTGTGAGGAAACACAGCCACCAGCATGGTCATCATGGCATGTGTTTGCTGCATTGCGCACGAGCATATGTGAGCTTGCCACTCTATAAACCCTGTTGCAGCAGACATGTTCCCAAAACATCACAGC
>JAABUO010007163.1_pt1 | contig 12750 bp, 9 predicted proteins | sample 5559291 | NCBI WGS metagenome assembly JAABUO01 (sample SAMN10711878, study PRJNA513372) | rock metagenome | isolation source: Antarctica rocks | place: Antarctica: Victoria Land, Finger Mt sud
ACATAGCAGAACAGCGGAATGCACAACCGTTTCTGTTTGACCATTTTTTGTGCCCGCAAACCCACGTGACTACTAAGGGGTAAATTACGCATCCCGATGGTAGATCACACTCTCTGTCGACAAAATGCGCAGTGTTGTGCCGCAGGTCCGCAGTCCGCAGTACCCGCAGTCCGCAGTACGCGCGGCGCAGTACGCGGCGAAGGACCCCCCGTTCTGCGGGTACTGCGGTTGAATATTTTGTGGTATTTATTCATTTGAAATAATTCATTAAGTTATTATTTGATACTATACTTGCTGATTTATAAGTACTTCCCTCTCAAACAAACCAGAAATAAAATATTTGGGGAAAAAACTTTCTTTGCTGAATTGGAATGCCCGCAATGAAAGACGTCGTATGGCACCACTCTGAGTTTCAACAACACAGTGTAACTCGCCGCATCACACAGCAGAAGGATTTCGTCGAGCGTACTGCGGCACAACACTGCGCACCGGGTGCGCACACTGTCGCACGGGCTTTTTGCGTGGGTGCGATGTTTTGCGTGGGTGCGGCAGTTACATGGCGTTTAGCTGGCTTACACAGGCGCAGAGCCATGCAAACAGCAGTCTGGCTGGCAGACCGCAGCCGCGATAGCTCTGTCTTCGAGTTCAACTTCCGACCATGTTTACAGCACTTTTTACGACCTGTAGCCTGAGGCTGTTACCTGCATGTTACGGTTTACTAATCAGTATAACCCCGCACCGCGTGCGCACACCTGTCGGGCCGAGACCACACCCGGTGCGCGCACCGCCGCACCGAGAATTGAAAAGTGCCGCACCGGTGCTACTATGTTCTTTTCTTTTTCTTTCTAAATTCTGATGACTTGGTTTTTGCGTTATGCATTAGTTTGCGTTATGCATTAGTTGTTTAGCGGAGAACTCACCTGCCTGTTTCCAGACAGGCGTTCCTCCCAATTGTTTGGAATTAAATACCCAGCGCCTTGCATGAGGACCTACGAGAAGTCAACTCACACCGCTGCATTGACGTCAGTTGCTGCGGCAACTGCTATAAGTGCCGCCATATTTTCTTGTAGCAGCTATGAACCTGCGTAACTTTTTCGGGTGTTACGCATCTGCACAACAACACTTGACGCAAGTCTTATATGACGGGGTAATCAGCTCCCAGCTGGTACTGTTGAGTACTTCTCTGCGTTCTGAGGGTGACTCATGTCTGAAATTGGTTTGGGACATGTGTCAGGAGCACACCTGTTGTAGCGTACTTGTGGTGCATGAAACCTACTTGAACTGTAGACAAGCCTGGTGAGAGAGAGCAAAATTCAGCATATTCTTTGTGTTGTAGACATGTACATCCATAAACATATACCTTGGTCCGCTGCTGCTGCACTGGAGCTGTGGCAACACGGCAACTGTGTACTCGTTGTCTAGCAAGCTTGTTGTGCGTTGTGCCCAATATAGTTGCACGATGGAAAGACTTCAAGCGCTACATTGCATCACGCTGTACAGTGATGTAATATGTAGGCTGTGCAGTTGCAGCTGCGAGGGAACAGCAGCAACACACATAAGTCTCAGCTTGCTGACCTCATGGTTAATAGCTTTGCATTACTGCTCTGAACAGAATGCAGCATCAGTGATGACTGTAGAATAGCCGACAAATAGACCACAAACAATCTTGATGGTAATCTGAAAGCTGTACGCAGACAGACACTCAGAAGCCAGATAGATTTAGGATGCAGATAGCAGTGCTGACCATTAACGCTTGTCATACACAGCAGAAGTGTTTTGAGCATCAGCTGCAGCTTGACACCTGCATGTATGGCTTGACACCTGCACGTATGGCTTGACCAAGCGAGGGATGTATGTATGACATGTGCTACAACATTGTAGCTGAGTGTGGATTGTCACACTGGGACAAGCAAGCTTGCTTTATGACTGAGCTTCACGACTGGGCTCTATGACTGGGCTCTACGAGTGGGCTCTGTGACTAAGCTTTACGACTGGACTCTATGCAGGTACTAATATGTAGCTGCATACAGCATGCAGAGGAGAAGGGCACTGCTGCGGACACAGCGTTTCAGAGGAAATAGCATACATCACTTAACCCATCCGTAATGATACAGGTGTTGCTTGATGCTCCTCACATTAACTCATGATCCTGTCTCAGGTCATCAGCCTCCATCTCTACTATTCCAGGCCTCTGGGTAGAGCATTGCTTACATAGTAAGCTGCATGATGGCGCTAACAATATCTCTCTGGTTGACCGTGAGAGATTTGATAGCCTGGCAGCGGCATACATCTGCTTGTGTCATTACCAGCTCAACATCTCTTGCTGGGATCAGAGTGCCGACTTGGTTGTCTAGGTTCTCATCTTTGTTGACTTCCTTTGCATTCCCTGTAGCAACACGCCCGCTGAGCAGGCATGGTGTAGTCTGAACATATGCACACATGCTCAATCCAATGACAGGCAGGTCTGCTTTGATGCTATGCTATATCAGTGCTCCAAGAAAATCTGTGGGGGCTGCGATGCGTGCTGTGTATCAGGAGAATGTTGAAAGCCTCAAAGTTTGGGTGATTTGAAGGCAAGGACTGGGCATGCACTGCTGAATGCAAACAGTTGCATCGCTGCTATGTCACTTCAACATCCTTGCAATAGCTCAGAGCCACCAAAGAGTGGTGATGCTCTTGTACTTGAGGCGTCAAGGTCATATACCTCCATCTGGCAGCGATCTAATCTTCACAAAGCCCATGTACTGTGTCAAACCCAGATAGTCTATGAGATCATGACATTGACACTCCTGTTCATCGTTGGGGCCCAAACATTGGAACTCAGCAGTGCGTGGGCTGTCTCCCCTTGCATTGAGGAGCACACGGCGCCGCAGATAGTTCACAATTTTCTGAAAGCAGACTGGTCTGTAGTCCAGAAAGATGCGGCCTTCAGAGTCGTATGTGTGGGAAGACTCCCAGCGACCACTGAACATGGCTGCCAGTAGCGACTCCTTCACCTAAATATCATCATCAATCATAAGCAGCAATCTGCACAGCTGACAAAATCTATAAATACAGCTGTTGGCACAAAATTCTTTCAAGTATGTATTGTCAGCATGAGCATACAGCATCTACCATGTTTTAACATTGTGACCAGAACGAGAAGCTATGTCATACACGGCAGATACAGTCATGTACACAGCAGGTGGCCAGAACATGTTGAGGTTTTTGTTCAGCATCTGCTGCAACAAGGTAGATATGCAGAGTGACTGCAACAGTTGCACATGCATAGGGTATATGACAGGTCTGATAGCTTCTGCAAATTGCATGGAAGCATCTCAAAGGTTCTTGCTCTAATACATGGGCCGAGGGCATGCGGTATACCAGCCTTGCAACCATACATGGGCTGAGGGCATGAGCTATACTGGCTTTGCAATTTGCAGAAACACCTGCAAAGCTTGCAAAGCTGTGTGACGTCATTTTGTCAACAGCTGAAAATCCGAATGTGCAACAGCATGTCAAGTCACATGGTTGGGTCAGGTGCAGCAACAGTGGATGCCAGCGCAAAGTTCAACTTGCCTGAGTCAAAGTTGACCTCTTGACAGAGATGTAGTGACCAGCTACATTCAGATACAGAAGGTCATCACCATTTACGTTTGCTGCAGTCATCTGCTGCTTTTCTGCTTCAAGCTGATCTGCTTGATGTTTGACATCTTTGTTTGCCTGCAACCCAAATGTATGTGACCATAGTGCAGCGCGCACTACGCATCAGGAACTAGCAAGCCGACAACTGTAAGACGCTTAGTACTCAAGATTACTTGAAGTAGCTCCGCCTGCTGTTGACAAAGGAGGAAGTTCAGCTGGTCTGCAGCTGCAGTGACAGCGGTAAACTGCACGCTCGCAATCTTTGCCATTTGGCAGACCCTGGTAGGCTTCTTGACGGGCGTGCAGCCACAAAGAGGGTCGCTGCGCACGTAGATTTCCTCACACGTTTGCTGCTCAGGTGTCGCTGGCGAACAGGTTGAACGACCTTTTGCCTCACGTTGGAGCAGCGACAACAGTCACACTGGGCAGCAAAATCGTGCTGCCCCTGGCTATGCTTGCGCACCTCAGCATAAAACATGGGAAAAGAAAAAGAGCGTGAGCAAGCTCCGAAACCACCATCATGCAATGCCTTAGACACCATACATGCCTTGCTAGCTAAGGTGGAACAGCTGGAGAAGCTAATCCAAAACCACTCAGCCCACTTAGATATGGCCTTCAGGCAATTCACCAATGCCTTTACAACATACCAGCGCTAAAGCACTCTGTCTCTGCAAACAACTAGTTCAGTACTGAAGCAAGCAACTACTTCAGTACTGAAGCAAGCAATTATCCCATGGATGTTGTGCCGCTGAGTAGCATGCTGTGCAATTCTGTTTCTGAATGCTGCTACAGATCATGCTACTTAACATGGTATCTTTGATAGAAGTGCCTGGACCACCTGTGCTGACATGTGCTACATGCTTTGTTCCAAGTTATGCCATACACTTTCAGCTCAAGCAGCCCATGTAGGAAACAAACACAATCCAAGCACAGCAGCCGAAAAGGAGACATGTAGGGAGCACAACAGACAAAATGACTTACGTGCGCCTTGCACCACGCAGTGCTCTCTTGAAATCATCAAGCAGACCAAACTTGATGGTCCACAAGGGCTATCAGGAGAATCACCGACTCATCCTTTGTTTTCTTGCTGAAGACTTCAAATGACACTGCAGGCTTTGTTGAAGTTGAACTTCCCTTCTATCTTTGCAACACAAGTGGGTGCCAGCACAAGCACAGCATCCTTGAGAGGTGTCCTCCGCAAGCATTTCAGCTCCTGTGGACTCTGTTTGCTAGTCTTGATCTGGTAGCGAACAGGTGATCGGTGTTGGTCGTGAGGCACAGGACTGTGGGGATTATCCATGCCGTCAGCTGGGTGAGGCTGCTTCGAGATAGTGCCAGTGAGACGTTTAGGCTGTCCAAGCAGGCTGTTCTGCTGATCAGAAGCTGACGTTTCCCACAGTCAGCTTTTGCACCTTGAACGGCGACAAGGGCTTTCGTATGACATTTCCATGGGAATCTTGCGTCATGTACGTGCATCGGCGACCTGGTGGGCGACCGCTTTTGCGTGAGTTCTTTTATTCCATGGGCACGGACGATGGCTCAAATCGGGAGCTTTCGGCCAAAGATGCAGACAGTTTTGCTCAACAGAGACAATGAGTTGGACCGGAGTTCTCAGCGGTGAAGTGAACGGGAAACAAGCATTTTTGCGATGCAGGAGGTGTAGCTGAGAAGACCATGATACGGTACGGTGATCATTACAAAGCAATACGGTACCGTAGCATGGTTCCCTACTTGACCACTGAATGCACTCATGCACGATCATACATAGTCATTGCATGAAACCTCAATACAGCATGCTGTGCGGGTGCAATCCCCAGCTTGATTGGGCGTTTCTAGCCGCAGTCTGAAATCAGTTTCGAAACCAGCAAATGGAAGTCCTGTCGTCCGAGAAGCAATTTCTGCTCCCGGCAGGAGAGATCTGGGCAGAGATTGTGCGTTCCACATCGAAAGCCGCTACTAATTGGATTGGACAGTCATTTTGCATGTGGTAGATTTGGACACCTGTCTCTTCTTCCATGACAAGTTTGTCTGCCGTTACGCTCTCAAAACACCTTGGTACGCCATCGCCTCGTCCGGCACGAACGAGTTCGATGCGTTGATCAGATACCAAGCAGCTTTTCAAAATGCTAGTGTGGCTTCAATGTATTGTTCGACTGCACTGCCGCTGTTCGTTGATTGCAAATATCATGTTGGTCCTGCCTGCGGTCTCGCGCGCGGCTGGACGCCGGAGCTGACGGAGGTGCGTCCTGTAGGTTCCGGCCCTTGAGACGGCACACGCCCAAATGCCAACAAAAAATAGTTTGCACGTTGGTGTAGGTAGGAAATCCGTGATTGGAACCTTGGAGCTGCCGTAGATCTGCAGAGCTGCAGCTGTGCAAAGCTTGTAGTAACTACTGAGCGTACAAGTGCGCGAGGGTGTGAACAGTTGCTTTGCGCCACTAGCTTCCTTTGGCCAGCTTATGTCACGACCGCGCACGCATGTCAAGCAGTGTCGAGACGAACCGAAACAACAATGTTGGCGCTGCAAAAACGCACTGGCGTAGCAACAGCAAGCCTTGCAAGCCGTACTTTTTTGTGCAGGTGCTGCTTCATTTTGTAGCGTTCGCTTTTGCGCACGCTGAACAGCCATGCCAGGGTGCGGGTGGGTGCCCTGAGTCATGCACGCACACACGAGACTCAGGCTGGCCTCGACAGTGTTGCTGGCAACTGTGCTTACCTGCCTCATATCCGCATACGCAATTGGCAAGGCCCAATTCATCCCAGGGCCAGCGGGGCAGCTCGGCAAAAGGCCCACAGAAAACCAGAAGTCGGAACTGACCAGGAACTTGGTCTACTTTAATGATGAAAGCATCCAAAGACAGCTAGGCTGCGCAACAGCAGTCAGGAATGATGAGCAGCTCAACTACACATGTTTTTACCGCAAAGCAAGCAAGGCTGCAAGACTGCCATCCACGCCAACAATTGCAAGCTTGCTTGCAGCTAACAGCATGTGCTCAGCCATTTATAAGCCCATACCAGCAGATTATGGTAGGCCTTGGTGTGTGCGGCAGACCAAGTTGGACAGTGCATTGGCACGGGTGCCAGCTGCTGACAAGATACACTTTTCAGGGACAACACTTCTTATGGGGAGGCTTTCAGGCCCCAACCCCACACATCAGCTAAACATCCACTTTTACTTCATTTACATTTGGATGAAGCAGACAGGAATTAAGATGGGAGAGCTAAACCTCATCATAGACTGTTCAGAATCTTATGATTGGATTGGACCATATGGGCTAGGTTTGGCGGAAGCTTTTGGTACCTTAACGTTTATGCAGGATCTTCCTAAAGTTAGTACCTTTGACAAGATCAGATTTTCACTGCCAGGTGGGTTCCCATTTGATATAAACTACTATGAAACTGACAAGAGTCTAGACTGCAATTTTGTTGAGCTAGCGTGGGGAGTGAAGCACAGGTATGGCATAGACTCTAGTCAGAGTGCTGACCCTAAGCGCATTGTTGTTGCCCAGCGCAGAAATACAGAAAGCCGGCGCATGAACAATGTGTCTGACTTGCTTGTAGCTCTGATGGATCGCGGCTTCAACGCTACTGTGGTGACTTTTGGTGACTTGTCTTTTGCTGATCAGCTTCATGCCGTATCTGATGCAGCAGTGTTGGTTGGGGTTACCGGTTCAGACTTAGTCAATCTTGTGTTTCTGCCATCAAATGCAGCAGTTGTTGAAGTGTTTCCAGTGGTTCAAGGGCAGCAAGTCTTCACCCCAGAGCTCTGGCATTTGGCTCAAATGACAGGTAAGCAGCATTTGAAGTATGTCTCCCCTTACAACAGTACAATATTAGCAAATGACAAGGGTGAAGTCAGTGACAGACCAGTGCATCAAGTGAATGCAACAGATGTGCATGTGCCTAGTTTGCTGGCATTGATTGAATCAGCTGCGCTCATGGCAGAGAACAGTATCAGGACAAGAGTCACACTAGAAGCCAATGAAGTCAGCATGAAGTGTACGACAGCAAACATTGAGTGGTATTTGCGCAACTTCCAGGAGCATTTGTAGTCAAAACACTTAGAGTGACACAGGCATACATCCTGTCGAAGATGTGTACTTGCGCATTGCAACATTCAGAAGGCAATGCTGAATTTTGCTGCAGATTCTTCGATTACAGCAGCTATTGCTGCAGCAAATCATACTTGATCCGCTGTCTTTTTGTGACACACAGCTCACGTCGCATTTACCCTGCATTGTAAACATGCCTACCAGACATGGAGATTATGGATGCATTGTATGCTTGTCGTCACCTTTCTCAACAGGATGTCGTTGAGCCTGCCCTGAGTTGCTTGCCAGGTGAGCAAGGGTTTCTCATATGCGTAGTATATCCTTCTGATGCGCCAAGGTGTGCGCTACACTTCATCAACTATGCTGTGTGTCAAGTCGCAAACTTTACAATTGAGATCGCATTCATCATCCGAAGCTTGTTGTTCCCAAAAAAACACACCAACTCGTCACTGTTGGTGTGTACAGCACTGTATGAGAGAGCAAAGCCTGCGCAGGTATAATAAGAAAGTGTGTACGCACAGCATCATAATCCAAGCTAGTCCATAACCATAATCAACTCAAAACGAAGCCACTATAAAGCATCGCGCCATCCATGTGGTGCTTACCCTATCTATTTCCAAAGAATGTAGAAAAGCTAAGCTCTTACTGTTCCTCATTTGTTGTAGCTAACCCCACAAAAGTTCTCTGCCAGTCAGAGCCACCCATTATGCCATATCCTACTGAATATATTTTGCAGGTACCTTGCTAAGCTTCTGTTGCAGTGGTCAAAATGCCAAAGCAAATGTAAGAAGGCCAAAAGACTTGGCCATGCTATGCCTGTTAAAAGTCACAATGTCCTCTCCTGAAACGCATATGCTCTAGAAGACTTGCCTGGTTGACAACAGCTACCACAACAGCAGTGTATACACTAACAACATACAGACTTTGCCGGGGTCATGTCACCACAGTCAGGACCATACTGCGCATGCACCTATATGTCAGACAGCAATATCAAACATTGGAAGGAGAAAGCCGTCAAATTTTGTTGAACGCCTGTGTGTTTTCTTTGTCAGACCAGTAGCCTAGATGCTGCCCTTTAGGCTTCGCCCAAAGGGCAGGTCTTAAAAGGAAACAACGACCAGCTCCCCCATCAAAGACTCTTTGGCGCCAAGACTGGTCAGACAGAAAGTAAAGGCAAAAATGTATCTGGGAGGGCGGGAAAGGTGAATCACATTAGCTGTGGAACCAAATAATCCGCTCTGATCCAGATCTAGGATCCGGGCTTGTCCCTGTTGACTGCAGCCAAGGCAGCTGCAAACACTTCTGAGTCCACCAGTTTGCTTCTGGCTCGCACCATGTTGGCTTCTTTGTGCAGGCCGCTCAACAAGATAGAGTTCTTGGACACACGCCGCCGCACGCTAAAGTCTGTGACCAGCGACATGTGATCACTCTGCCACTCAGGGGAGGGAAGACCGCAGTATAGATGCTCCAGGGGGGGAGGAACTAGGGTCTTGGTGGGCAGCAAAGTGGTGCCTTTATCAGCCTGCATGCATCACACAGGTTCAGACACTACACACGCTACACACATTCAGATGCGTGATGTGACACTGACAGTCCTGGACTTAGGGCGGGACTTAGTGTACGGCCAATGTTCAGCTAGCCTAGCTCTTGTGCTTCACCAACCGAGCTGTTTACCGGGTGCTTGGTCAAAAGCATTTTCTCTGCATCACACTTGCGAGGGTGTTGCAACGAGGGTGGTCTGACAGGCAGCTTCAGATGCGGTCATACATCATTGCATGCATGCATGCATGGCTGGCAGCAGTGTTGTCAGCTCTTGCTGGTGTTTCACAGCTCAATGCATGCTCAGCGCTCTGACACAGGCAACGTGCATTTGACTTAGGCCAGACCTGGCGAAGCACTGTGTGCAGCCTGCAGACTGCTAGCAATGCAGTGCAACATGGGTGCAACACGGCCACAAACAGTGTGGAACAGCAAAAAACGCTAAAGTCATTCACACAATGCATGCTTTGCCAATAGATTTCGATGGGGCTAGCAAAGCGTGCTTACATTTGGAGTGTACCACATGTAGTCGACAGTCCCCAGGAACTTGCTGTGGCAAGTGGTGTAGGGTGGCTCGCTGCCAGTGACTTCACTGTACGCACTGCGCAGCTTGAGGGGGTGGCGGGCCACCCAGGTAGGCTCTGGGTCCTGCCCGCTGCTGCCACTGGCACCTGTGTAGCCAGCACACACTCGATCATGGTCATCACTCAGGATAATGAGGCTAGAGGCAGCCATTGCTAGTGATACATTTCGAACAATGTGCATACATCTTCATTGAGCAAAGAAAATCATCAACACTCTTACAGGAAAGCCTTGTAAGGCTGCATGGCCTGAGTACGCATGCACACTGCATGCTCACAAAACCGTCATTTTATTGTCTCGCAGCTTTCAGCGTTGATTTGCTTCTAAGAAGACTGACTCCACTGATGGTGAAGTGGTTGTTTTGTTTTTGAAAAATCGTTTGCACAGCAAGCAACAGCTGCAACTTGATACACATCATGTCAGGTTTGTGACTGACGATCACAAAAATGCAAAAGTGTGCGTAGAGGCAATTCAACATGGCTTCTGCATGGTCGAACAGCTTATTGGACACAGTCACTGGAGAGATGACCTTTCTAGTAGTCAGTATAAAACACACTAAAGCATCCACAGATGTCAACGGTATGGCCTGTTTTCCCCTGCAAAGATCTCATTTGTTCAGCTGCTACATATGTATGGTATAGAGGCTGTTGCCAGGAACGCTAGTGCATGCTCAAGTGATGTTAAATATGCACATGTCAAAACAGGAACAGATACAGGGAGCTACTCAGGACCGTGTGTAGCTAACCCTAGGGGAAGCCATATGTTCAATGAGAGAGAGAGAGAGAGAGAGTGTGTGAGAGAGAGAGTGAGTGAGTGAGTAAGTGTTGCAGTAGAGTGCATCTGACCTGGGGACTCAGCGCTTTCAGCACGTGCAAGTGAAGCTTCTTCTGCAAAGTCTTCTGGAGGGAATCCCACCGCCATCTGCAGCTGCTCAGGACTCCATGTGCATGAGTCATCCTGCAAGACACCCGACAAAAAAGTCAAGGACAGAACAATGCGCTGTTGCCTGAACTTGATGGTTTGACATACAAGGCATGTGCACAGTCTGGGCAACCAAATCATCATGATGAGCTGCATATTGCCAGGCATGTGATGGACTCAGCAGTGCACGGCTATTGCATGTCCAGATAAGCAGGATAACACAGCAGATCACAGAATCAGAACCAGCCGTTCGCACTTGCTGTTGCCAACAAATGGAGGTACAGCAATTACCCTGAACAGGGGCTTCTTGACGATTGGAGGTCCCCTTTCAGCTGAGAGCCGGGGCCTATCCCCAGACTTGCGGGCTTGCAGGTGTCCAAGATCCCCAGAAGAGCGCTGAGAATCCCCAAACCCACCATGCCTACTTGTGTTCAGCAGCTTTGGCGGTAATCGACGAGGTGAGAACAGACCAATGTCAGCTGCCAGCTTGGATGTGGGTGACAAGACTGAAGAAGAGGAGTTGCGCTGCTCCAGGTCAGATGATTCACCCAAAGGGGATGGGCCAGGGGGAGAGAAGGGCCGTGGGGGGAGGCCATCTGAAAGGGCATGGGGCTGCGAGCCTGCCAATGCATCTGCTGCAGCAGCTGCTGCAGCAGCTCTGGCAGAGACTGCTGCTGTGGGGGATGATGGCAGGGTGGGGCAGGGGTCAGGGCCAGTGGAGGAATATGGCCCTGAGGTGAAGGGCGTCTGGCGGCCGTTGCCTGGGGACACATGGATGAGGATTTCCGAGTTGGAGGGAATCTGATGCAGCTTTCGGCCGCTTGGTTGCAACTGCTCGCCATCAGCTGACTTGCGTGGTTTCAGTATGGTTGGAGCAAAGAACGCTGAATCCTGGCTGGAAAAGCCTCCTTTCCTAGGAGGAGACGGAGACTCGGCTTTGCTCACAGCCTGATCTGAGCGACTGTTGTCTGCAACCTCACTTGCCGAGCTATCTGCTGTCTGACTTGCTGAGCTGTCTGCAGCTGACTCAGGAGGTGCGCTGGAAGTGGCTGAGTCATGGAGGTGACTCAGCTCTGCACCACTGCTGGAGGTCTGTGGAAACAGGTCTCCTTCATCTAAGACCTGAATGTCTGAGCCAAATGCGGTTGACTCAAGCTGAACCTGAGTGCTTGAGCTGCGGGCTGATGATCCAGAGTGAGCTAGATGCTTTGAGCTGGGGAAACCTGAGACCTGAGCAGGTGAGCTAGCATACTGGTCCTGCTGCATGTCAAACTCAAAGGAAGATCTGTCTGTCTTGCCAGATGGTGAGTTGGCCTGAGCAGCGCTCAACTCAGTGAGCTTCTCAGCCACCTGATCGAGCGCAGCTAGATCAGCTGTCGAGTTCCCTGGGTCTGAGGTACTCTCAGCAATGGTGCTAAGGGATGTCGTGGAAAGCTGCTTTGATGAGTTCATGGTAGGCATGACTATCCCATGAAGCTGTGTTGGATCATTATGCTGAACTGCTTTGGCAATTGCTTCAGCTGTGCTCGGGTCCAGAGGACCCTCGCCTTGAGTTGAGGAACTCACCGAGTTTGGTCGCTGAGGCAGGCTGGGCTGAGAAGATGAGAAGGCTGAGTTAGGAAGATTTGATGGAGCCGAGTGTGGCTGCTGACATGGTGAAGAAGAAGAGGAGCTGGAGACAAGTGGCGGCGTGGTGTCTGGCAGGGTTTGCAAGGCCGGCACAGTGTGTGCTGTCAACTTCAGCGGCTGGACAATGCTTCTTGCAACACCACCATAATCGCCAGAGCCATCAAGCGCAAACAACTGTGGCTCTGAAGCCACATGCTTCATTCCCCTGCTGAGACCCCCCTTAGGGGCAGCTGCAGCCCCAGCAAGCCTGAGGGGCTTCTTGCGTGGATTGCGGTATGTAGGGGACTTCTGAGGGGGTGAACCCCAAAAGTCAGACTTCTGAGGCGAGCTGGGGGTGGCAGGGGGGGTAAGCAGGCTGTCAAGATTCTCCACACTCAACGCTGCCGGTGCGCTGCGCTGCCTT
>JAABUO010007164.1_pt1 | contig 12749 bp, 14 predicted proteins | sample 5559291 | NCBI WGS metagenome assembly JAABUO01 (sample SAMN10711878, study PRJNA513372) | rock metagenome | isolation source: Antarctica rocks | place: Antarctica: Victoria Land, Finger Mt sud
CAAGCAAGCAAGCGAGCAAGCAAGCAAGCAAGCAAGCAAGCAAGCAAGCCAAGCAAGCAAGCAAGCAAGCAAGCCAGCCAGCCAGCCAGCAACCAAGCAAAGCAAGCAAGTTGGCTGCACCTGTTTGAGCTCAGCAATCTTGAGCCGGCTCTCCAGCTTCTTCTTGCGCTTGGACTGCTTGTTTGCGTCTGACCCGACATCACTGTCGCTGTCGCCCAGCTCAGCCTCAGGCTACAGCACAGACAACATACAGCTGAGCAATCATGCTGAGACTCCACTCATGCTGATGTGCAACACCTGCTCTTCACACAGCCTTGCTGACCGATTACGGCAGGTTAAAGGCCCTTTGTGCAAAACTATCAAGGCTCGACAGCAAGCTTAAAGCACTGCTACATGCCTGCAGCATCATGTGGTGGTCAATACTGTCAAGAGACCTGCTGCCAAAGTTACATTGTGACACAAGCACAAACTGCTGGTGCTCTTTAGTTGGAAACAACAAGGCTGACATCAGAGTCCCGAGTGGAGAGGTGCGATACCCAGGTCTTGATTTGTAGCATACTGTGCTAGATGCATGACCTGAGCCAGCACCATATGATGGCCTGAACCATTGCTGTAATGTTGGGTACAAGCAGCCATGACAAACTTATCCCCACACAACCAAACAGGACTAAACATGCAGCTGTACCCAAAGGAATGCTGTACAGCAGCTTGCATACGTGGACAGATACTAGCAGCATGAAACACCTTGTTGCTGGCAGTATTGGCGTCATCGGCATCTGCATCGGCTTCATCAGCAGCAGACGCTGTGCCTGTGAGCTCCTCTGCGCTGGTAAAGTGTGCCAAGACACGCTGAAGATCTTTATGTGCCTGCTCTTTTTCTGCCTCAGACACCTGAGGTGCTTGCTGCTCAGATACTCGTGTGAATCCAAGACCTCCTTGAAAGAAGGCTGGGACATTTCCAAGGCCTGGATTGCTTCCAGCAGCTTCGTCATCATGTGCTGCTGCACCTAGGCCCAAGGTCATGCCCAACCCAGCTGTCATGCCAAGGCCAGCAGAGGATCCCAGACCAGCAGAGGAGCCGAGACCAGCTGTGCCCAAGCCGTCTGTGTCTTCCATGTCTGGGGAGGGATCTCTATCAAGAGCGCTTGGGGATTCAGGATCTTCCATAGGTGCCGCTGGTTGTGAGGGTGCTGCAGGCTGTGAAGCCGCTGCGGGTTCATCTAAGCTCAAAGACTCAAAGTCTGTTGGTGCTGAGACATACTCAATCTCAACATCATCCGCCTGCAGACGGCAGAACGTTGTTGATGACACCTGCCAAGTAATGATCTTGACTGCCTGAGCTACTCAAGTACCTTTGGTGCAGCTGTTTCTGCGGGCGCTTGCTGCTGCTTGGCTTCAAGCTCAGCCCTGCGCCAAGAAAACAGCTGGTCATTCACGCTGTACTCTTCGCGTAAACAGTTTTCTGAGAAACTGATTGAGTGTAACACCTCTCTATTTGCTTGGCTTGCTTATTTTTCTTTTTCCTCTGTCGTCGCTTCTCTGCTGCGGACATTTTATGGTGGCCATCCTTCAGGATGCTTTCCTGCTCTGCTGCTGAGTCGATATCAGTGTTGTCTGTGGTGCGTTCTGTCCCGTTTGCTACGGGCTCAACTGCTTGTACACTTTCCGCAGCCATCAGATCGTGCGCTGAGCCTTCGACTGGTACCACTTCGCCTGTTGCAAAGCACTATCACTCGCGCAACTGTGCTTCTCCACCAACTGCGCTGCTTTATTTTGCCGCTCGGGCACCCTCCACAACGCTGCTTGCTATTGCTGATCGTTCTTGCTCCAGAGGCACTGCATGTGCGAGGGATGCAGGCAACTCTGTCAAGCGCCCTTTGCCAGGCGCCCTCTGGGGCTACCAATATGATGTGGCCTGTTCGATATAGCCACACACGCTCACTTGTCCGGCAGGGCATGCTCATTGGACAAGATACGAGCTTGTTGTGGCAACAAAATGGTTCATGTTTGGCTGTGGTAATAGCTATATTGATATAATGTTGATGGCCTTTAAAGCAACTTCGCTCTGTACGGCCCGTAGTACAACAGGCAGACCATTGGTGAAGCCGCCAACACAACTGCTGATCCGCAATTTCAATGCAATTTTCATACCATCAATAAGTTTTTAAAGGAATGTCATAAGTGAATATCACCAGTTCACATTGCACTTGTGCAAACATTGCAGCCATACAAAACTTGTTGCAAATCTGCAAAAGCTACCGAGCCAGACTCCTGGCGCTGCAAAGGCCTGAAGGAAGGTCTTACAACATCAGATAGTCAACCAGTCAGGCCTTGACAATGAATGGCTTGGACAATCCTGCTTGTAGCTGGTAGAGTACTTAGAGCTGGCAGGCAGAGGCCTCAATCATTGTTCTTGCTCAAATGTCTCATGCATTGCCTGCCAGAGCAAGTATCAAATGCTGCAATGATTTGGGAGCACTATTGGAGTACTCCAAGCTAACTATCGCCTATGAGTTGATGGAGCTGTTTTGTAGGAAGACTGTGATCGTGACGCCACTGGGCCCTCATCAAACTTCTTCTGTACTTTGTCCACTGCACTCAGCAGTTCTGAAGCTTCTTTCTTGGCCTCCTTCTTGCCCATCAGCTTGACTGCTGTTGTCATAACCTACAAAAGGCGAGCACAATCAAACATCATGTTCAATGATGCGGGCCTCAAATGCATACACACTTCCAATGCGCAATGGCCTGGGCTTGGACTATAGCTTTCAGCTCAGCACAACGCTATGTGCACGGCTGACATACTCAGAGGTGCAGGAGCACAATCAACCTTCTGCACAAAAAGCTTACCACAAATGGCCAGGCAATCTTGTAGAGGAATAAGAGGAAATCAAGGAGACCTTCAAGCTTTGGATAGCTCCTGAACATGACAGATCACAACATTGGTACCTTGCTGAGACTTAGAAATGAACAGACAATGCATCTGTGAATTTTGCACAGAAGAGGGCGTGTTTGCAACAAGGTACGCTGCTTGTACCTTGTTGCTTTCTGAGAAAGGTACTGCTGGAATCTGTCCTCTGTTTGCGGGTCAAGTATCGAATTCGTGACAAAGAACTCTTGAACAATTGTCGCCAACTGCATGTGTCAGCAAAGTGATCAGCCCAAGCTTTATGACCTTAGACTTCAAGTGGCAATATTCGTGCTGGCTTAGCTGCTGCATTCTGACCGCTGTATGGGTACCTGATCGTAATCTTTGGTAACGTTGCGCATTGCTTCTCTCAAGCTACCATCGCTTTGTGGTGCCGAAGGGATTACTGCTCCAAAACCAGAGAACAAGATTGTTACAATTGTTCTGTACAGCCAAAACGGTGTGTAGCCGAAATACAGTAAAAGGATGGCACCAAGACCCCAGCCGATCTGTGCGGGTGTGACCATCACAGCGCGCCCTTGCCGCTCTCTGCGACCTGGCTCGGCTGGACCAGCAGATGCAAATCGTTCACGATTCTGAGTGACACTTTGCAACGTCCCTTGTCACTGCGCGGTTCGGCAACACAACTTAGCTAATGCAAAGGCCCTCCGCGCAGTCCTCAGACGTGTTAAACACATACAAGCGTGACAGCATCCGCTCAGATGCTGCATGCGCACTTCGTCCCCAGACTTCTGTTTCGGAGCATTAGTCACCGCTTCTTCTTCACCTCATCAGTCCATGCTGAACTAAGTCAACCACACGCTCTCTGCTAAGTCAGAGCAGCGCATTTTGATCAAGGCGTAGCATCTGTTCGGCGATTTTACGCGCTTGCACTTGCGAAGTTGTTGCTAGGATCACTAGGTGTTCTGTGCTGACGAAGATGCAAACAACTTGTTCAACTTCCTGTCCTACGCTTCTGCGTAGCGCGTGCAACCGCAGGTGCCTGTTCAAGCTGCAAAACCTCTTGGCCACTATTGTCACGTTACCGCAAAAAGATTCTCATTCTGGTGTGGCGCAGGTTTCAGTGCCAGACTAACAAGCATTGTTTGCAGCGATCACTCAGACGTCGTGTTTCGACGTCTGCAAGCTTACAATCTGACATGGCAAAAGAAGAGTCCAGCCGAATAGCTGCACCTCAGGTAGACGCATAAGTTTGAGAGCAGAACGCTTTTGTTGTAAATTTCTTCTTGACTGTTTTGCCTTGAGTACAGGGCGTCACACAGCCAAGGCGCAGACCTGAGGTCGCTCCAGCAACCTTTGGCTTTGTCGAACGAGCAGAGCGGTGGAATAGTAGGGCTTGTATGGTAAGTAATGCTGACAGGAGAATCCTCCTCAAGATCATTGTACTTGTGCAATTAGGCTTACTAAACAATGCTGGCTTCTCTGCAGATAGGATTTTTTGCACTGTTGATTGTTGAGCTTGTTGCCAATAGAGGGCTATTGGATATGTTGGGCTTCCGCATTGGAGCTGGCCTTCCATTTGAGATTTAAGAAATTCAGTTTTTGAAGCATATGGCGCAGAGGCAATCAAAGTCAATCAAACACAACATATGATCATCGGGACAAGAAGTCACCTTGTTTACAAAGACTGCACGTACAGCACACAAGGATGCCACAAGGATGCCATTCAAATCGTTGCAGAAAGTTGTGGACATCAACCTTGCAGCTGGTGGGCACTGATTACACTTTCATGATGCCTCAAGTTTTGCACCTCACCTGCCACAGGCAACAAAACTTGGTTGGCTTGTTTGAATGTTCAGCAGGATTGTCAGTCATAGGCTAGTCTCCACCAGTGAGATGCTACAGTATACAGGCATTCCAATCAGCTTGTGTTCAGCATGCAGGCCAAAGTAGCTACCTGGACTTGAGCATGTGGTTGCCATTTCAGGCAGTTGTTGCAACTTGTTGCAAAGGATCATTTCGTATGCTGTAGTCACTTGACACCGCCAAGCACTCTCTCTTTGCATGCCTGCTTATTCAGCCTGAGCTGAAGACTTGGGTTGTATTTTGCCTGTAGCAGCATGTAGACAAGGTGGTCAGTGATTTCGCTGAACTGCTAACACCATGTGTGTATGGTAACATGACTGTTGCACCATACAGACTGCATTGCACACTGTGGCATGATTTTTCAGTTCCTGCTCACACTTATTCCTGCTCCATTGCGCTTCAACTCCCTGTGCTGCAGCCTGTCACAGCAAGTGACGGAGACATGGCAAGGCATGAAAGTGCAGACTTTCCAAAATTCATTCCACCTCACGAGACATGCAAACTTGTTGGAAAGCATGGCACGCGCTAACAAAATGTGCATGGCCTTGTATTGGACCTTATATTGAACTCATGCATCCTGTTGTGAAGCTAGTTCTGCCCACGCTATGAACTTTGTATCGGAGTCATGTACAATGTATGTGCAATCCTGTCCACACAATCAGCAGGTGAGTCATAGAAGCCTAGCAGTACCTGCAGTTGTGTCATCAGCTTTAGTGGAGCAAGGAGCTGGTCCAGCAGTGAACCATCATCTGCTTCTAGAAGCGCCACAGCTCTGCATCACCAATTTGACGCCTTTAGACGTGCCACAGGATCTGACCCATGCATAGACGCCTCTCACGCAAAATCAGAATTGGCATTAATAGATGACACTTGTCTGTATACAGAACTCAAGCACGTCATACAAATGCCGACCATTGGACTATATAGACATATGATATGATAGATATATGCCAAATCACCCACAGATGCCCTAACACTGCACTGCACAAGTGCCAGTGGCACAACAGAGATGCTCTGTGATTCCGGCTGCATCAGATGATTGCCATTGTCTGATCTACAATCAGCATGCCATTCAAGCAACTGTCTCGGTGCATGCTGTTGAACCTCAAGCTGTCTTGCACCGGCCTGGCTCACATTAACACATGTCTCAGCTGATACCGCCATCAATGTTTGATGCTCACCTGGCAACCGCCTCAGCGGTGGTCACATAACCCTCAGCTGGCTCTGTCCTGAGCAGCCATGACACAGGCTGCACACCCTGCCATGTGCTGTCATCATTTGCTGCACGCCATGCAGGCAGGTTAGCTGCATGCCTTGCTTGCAGCTGACAGCAATATCGATGCCGGGCAACATGCAGTGGCTCATCAACAAGCATGGAACAGCACGTCTGGTTTCACATGCATTGCATTTGGTCCATCAACCAAATAAATCATGCAGTGATACATGCAAGTTTATGTCCACAACAAATCTTAACACACAATTGGCAAGGTTCTTCCATGCCCACCAAATGGGCTATCAGGGAACCAGAAACAGCATACCTTGCTGAGCTGGAGCTTGGCAAAGTGTGCTTGTAGGACAACTGGCAATGCTTCCAGGCAATGCCAGTGTAGCATGATCCACACTGCCTTTCAAGCAGGGCAGCTGAACTTGCTGGATGCCTAAGCTAGATGCTAACAGCCGAGGCGCAACAGCCTGACAACACAGCAGCAGCATGCTTTGGCAATGGTGTATGCCTTGCCTGGAGGACTATTGGCTCGTAGGTCATCAAGGCACCAGTCAAGCAGTGCATGTGAGCAAAAGGCAGTCTTCAGATGCACCTAGTGAAAAGCAACAGGCCCAGTCAAAACAAAGAGGAACCAGCAAACGACAAGTCAATGATCCTTGAAGCTGCAGTACCATCCTGAGAGCGTGGGATGTTGATCAAGTTGTGGATAGCCCTCAACAGGAGATGTCAATGTGAGAGCCCACAAACAGTCAAGGCTGTGGTCATCTTGAACGCAATATGCACCTTGTATATCTCCTTTGCTTCTTGCCATGTACCATCAATGGCAAACAGAACGTACTGCGGATGACCATTGCTCTGCTTCCTGTCTGTCTCTGCACAAATGTGTTGCTGAACCCTCTCAAGTGTTGGCAAAGCACAGTCTGTGGCTGATGCTGATGCTGACGAGCTTGGAGATTCTTGGCTTCTTAAATAAGCTGTTGGCCCTGTCTGTATGGATGTAGCAGGTGCACCTGATGTTGGTGCTGCATGGCCACTGTTTGGATGCTGTGTATTGCTGTGTAGCTGTGTGATGCCACCCTGCTGTGCCTGCTGAGTTGTACGCTGAGGTGGAGAAGTGAGTACGCTGGCTCCAGTGCTGCAGTGCGGCCAGCATCTGAGGCAAGGATCCTGCCTGATAGCAAGCACAGCTGCATTCAAGTCTTGAGAGCCTGCAGCAGCACAGTCACACATCTCAACTTATTGACCTTGTGTATCTGCAGACAGCGGAATGGCCTTCATGATTCTGACAATCAGCGTCAAACAAGGAAATGAGGCTGTGAGGACATGGTACCAGACGCAAGTTTGGACCCCAGCCATACCTGGGCCGGGAAACAGCAGAAACCCCTTCAGAGTGCCAGCAATTACTTGCTGGAGGACTCTGTCAAGCTTGACATGCTTGCCAACCTGCAAAATTGAAGGGCTTGCACAACAGCAATAAGCATGTGCCAACAGGCAGAAGCGTTTGATGAGGTTCATATTGATCTGACCTGAAACTTTCTGTCCCTAACTACAGTGCAGTCCCTCAATGACCTCTCAAGCAGTGGGACGGTGGCAAGGGCACGCCTGGGGAAAAGCCACCAGGTCAGCAGACAGAGAGCAATACCGCTTGGTGACTTCCGCAGCAGAGTAGACTGTCACCTGTGCTCGAGGGGGTGCTGTAAGATGAACACCAGGCCAGATGTGGCTTTTGGTGATGAAGGGTATGCAGCACACAGACAAACTCTTTTAGGCCTCCTGCACACAATCAGCCTTGGAGCATAAACTTTGCCGTCACTTGCTCCCTGCACTTAAGCAAGAGAGTTTACAACCTACCTGCAGCCATCGCAAATCCTCTGTGACATACATACATGAAGAAATCGATCAATGTGAACGCCAGCATCCTGCTTGCAGTGTTTCAAATTCAGATGCGTCACTGCCAGCGTAACCGTATTCTCTGCTTCAGCTCTGCTGGCCTCGACCATAATCGACTGGTTCGGATCTGCGCTGATTGCAAGCATGAGAGGAAGCATACTTCGGCGGCTTGCGACCCAGGCGTTGAGTCAAATATACAAAGCACGTGAACTTCCTGTGCGAGTGATCACACCACAAACACAACTGTGGACACCATTACAGATACCGGTCAACTCAGGTACATATTGTACTAGAGGATGTGCGCAACTCACACTATCTCGCTAGAGGGCGTGCAAGCTTGTAAGTCTTTACTTGAGCCGGCTCAAATATCTCGGCTGTTTGCAGGAAGTTTAGTGAGCACTCAGCGTCTGCCTGCCAGCCAGAGACACTTTGCATGACAGTCAGACTTGGAGTTGCCTCCCCCTGATAAGGTCTTGTGCTTTTTGCTACTCTATCAGTGTCTCTTCTCTGCATATCCACTGCTAGTCTTAGCAAACCATGTTTTTTTTGCTGCATCTTGTGCACGACCAATACACGACATTATATTTCCTGTCCTTGAGGCTCAACAGGGGGTTTGACAGAACGTGACTGGGAAAGTACATGCACACTAAGCAACAAAATGCATACATTTTACCAGTGCACATGCACAGTGTCCTGCTATCTTGACAGTAACCTTGCAACAGGCATTCAGAGCTTGTACGACTTAAAGACTTGTGTCACCGCTCACCTTCTGCTCCACTCAAGTGTACTGTTGGAACTCGATGCAGGTCGTAGTCACATATGGTCAGGATGAGGTAAACCAGTTCATCGATCTGGCAGATGCAATTGAAGAAGAGTTCCCAGAGCTTCAGGTTGAGGGTGTAGAGATTGAGAAGGACCAGCAAGGCTTCTCGATTAAGACAGAGGATGGCAAAATTGTAGCTGAGAGAAAGTCTGCAGGGCCTTTTCCTGAGGCATCCACCATCATCGAAAGCCTCAAGAAAGCAGGATTTCAATAGCGGACAAAGCTGTGTACAGTCAGGCATGTGCAACTTTGACACAGCAGCAGAAAAGACATGATTTGACCAACTTGATCAGCATCTACATCAATGGTGTTTCTCCTGAGTATGGCAAGTGGGGAACTCGAGTCTTGCCAACATGACATGATGGATGGGGTGCAAAGCTGTCTGAGTCAACCCTTATCCTGAATTGAGTTGCGCACTACTCTGTTCTGACACTTGCACAAGTAGTCGTTGCTACTTTGATTGCTGAAAGGTTCACTGTACTGATGCAGTAAAAATGCTGTTAGGCATGACATATTTGCTCAGCAGTCTGCATTTCCACAATAGATTGGATCTCATATACATGTCCCCAAGGATGCACTGATTTGCAGAGCCCGGTGAAATGCCTGGATCATAGGTAATATGTCAGATACAATATGCAGTCATGAAAGGCTGTGTTAGGCTGCGAAATGCATTGAAATGCATCTTGGAGGCTATGTTGACAGTCAAGTAGAACTGCTGACGTTGAAAGCTGCTGAGAAACATTTGTGGCGTCTGCTGCTGATTGTTAGGCCGAGGCTGACAGTCCAGACGGCTGGCCACGAGCTCAAGCACGACGCAGGTAGAGCTGAGATTAGAGGTGGTGTCAGTGTTTATACCTATATCAGCAGTCTGCATTTGTCCCTTGCAACCTCAAGCAAGGGTTAAAGTCATCGCCTATTCAACCTGTTAGCAATTTCATCCTGAGTGCTCAGTGCTGCAATCCAGCTTGCATGTCTTCAGAAACGAACTGAAGAAGAGAAGGTTACCATGCAAACTCTACTTTCAAGACCTGAGATCTGCTCATTTGTACCTCTTGATTATACATGCCCTGAAATTATTGATCTGCAGCAGCTGTTACAGCAGGCTTGTTGACGTTTTCAGTGATTGAGTCCGTGGCTCTGTTACAGCAGGCTCATTATGGCTCCTGCGGTTTGGGACCTGGCCGCCCATTGATCTGGCCCCATGGGGCCTGACGCAAAGAGGATAGCCGGGCCAGCCCCGATGCATTTCCCATTGCCTTCTGCAGACCCGGCTAGGCGAAAAGTATAATAGGATTATCTCGGGGTCAAAATAAGAGCACGGATAATGTACTGTGAGGCTTGAAGGCCCTACTTGCGCCTGATCTGTTGCGCGACAAAGCCTGCAGAACTCACTCAGCATCGGCGTCACTAATAAAATGGCGTTCTCAACAACATGTCCCGTTGCCGGAACACGTTTGGTCTCCAACAAGAGGGTCGCTGCTCCCCGTCGTGCCTCAGTGCAGGTATCTGATCTTGCTCCCTGAAAGTTCGAGCTGTTGCCCTTTCGGCGGACAGCATTCGCTGAACGTGCATGGGAGCTGAGTGCATTGTGTACTTGTCGGCCGGAGCTGAAAGTTCATCGACACTGTCTGCAGCTTTTGGCATGCCTCGCTTCTTATCTGCAGACTCTGCTGTGTTTGTTGCATCTAGCCTTTTCATTGCAAGCCTGAATAATTGCTGCAGCCAGCTGTATTGTTGGGAGCACATAAGTCTTGCTGTAGCTTGAATGCTCAGTCGCAAGGTTACCCTCTGGGTGTGAGCAGATCTTGTTTGCTGCAGCCAGCTGCCGCCTTCACTGAGTTCTCTGGCCTGAGAAATGCAAATGCATTGAAGTGCGGACGCCAGGAGCAGACTTTGGCAAGCCGAGTCGCCACACAGGCAACCACTGTAAGTTTCTATTTGGCAGCTTGTCGGTGGTACTTTGCAGTCAGGCTTATAGTCAGCACCCGACAGCGGCACAGGCTTCACTGCAGCCTCCGACAGTCCCTCAGTCTTCCCCGTACGTACTGCAGGGCACTACTGGCAGCAAGAAGGTCACTGTGTCAGAGAAGAAAATCAAGGTCGGCATCAACGGATTCGGACGTATTGGACGCAACTTTCTGCGTTGCTGGCACGGACGTGAGAACTCACTCTTGGAGGTCGTTGCCTTGAACGACTCTGGAGGAGTCAAGCAGGCCAGCCACCTGCTCAAGTACGACACAATCTTGGGAACCTTCGCTGCCGACGTCAAGCAGGTTGACGACGAACACATCAGCGTGGACGGCAAGTCTATCCGCGTTGTGTCAAACCGCGACCCCACAAAGCTTCCATGGGGAGAGATGGGCGTTGACCTAGTCATTGAGGGAACTGGTGTGTTCATCAACAGATCAGGAGCATCCAAGCATCTTCAGGTGCTTAACAAATGAGCAGAACCGACCGCACTGCTTCTACAACACCCTTTGTTTGCGTGCCAGTTTTTGCAGCCATGTATGTGCAATGCAGCACTATATACTTCAGTACATGTTGGTATCAGCAGCAGCCAATGCAGCAGAAGACATGTTTGCATTCTGCAGCTAACAGGGCTGAATTGATGTTGGTACCCTCAGGCCATATGATGCCCAACGTTGCCCAGGCATATATGGACAATTGCAGCTTGCAATTTTTGGTACTGCATATATCATCTTGCTGTAGGATGTGCGTAATGGTGAGTAGCTGACTGCAGCCTCACATCAAGACACGCCCTGTTCACTTTGCAGTGCTTAGTGCTTGTTTTTACTCCATGTCCCTTCTGTCAACATAGGCTGGAGCCAAGAAGGTCTTGATCACAGCCCCAGCAAAGGGCGATGACATCCCCACCTTTGTGTGCGGTGTCAACGAGCAGGACTACAAGCACTCAGATGACATCATCTCCAATGCCTCCTGCACAACCAACTGCCTTGCACCCTTTGTCAAGGTGAGGCTTCTTCATATATTGCCTGCTTGTGTGTGCATCATTGTTTGCTCAGCACATTGATGCAGCGTTCTAATGGGAAGCATGCGTCCTATACGGCTGTACTTTTCTTTAGGAAGTGAATTGTGTGCAGCTTGTCAGTTGTGACAGGCAACAGCAGCAACCTGTTCTGCAGCAGGTGCTCAGTGAACACAGAAGCCTGTTTGATCTTGAGGCCACCATCTCCCCATGCAGCATAAGCAGCTGAGTCCTCCTTGGTGCTTGCTCTCCTGCAGGTGTTGGAAGACAAGTTCGGCATTGTCAAGGGAACAATGACCACCACCCACTCATACACAGGAGACCAGAGGTTGCTGGACGCCTCTCACCGTGACCTGCGTCGTGCCAGAGCAGCCGCCCTCAACATTGTGCCCACAACCACTGGAGCTGCCAAGGCTGTTGCCCTTGTCATCCCCTCCATGAAGGGCAAGTTGAATGGTGAGTTGTGCTGTGTTGATCTGCACTCTAGAAAGATCTGCACTCTAGAAAGCAACTCTGCTGGGCAGGATTTTGGCAACTTGGACGAGCATTTGCTTGCATCTACATGCAGTCCCCCTGGACAGTTTGTCAGCGTCTCAAGAAGCCAGCAAGTCTGTGCATACTCAGTCTGTTGTAACATTCTCTCTGTTTCATCCTTTTGTCAGGATAGAGAATGTCATTTCAGTTTTGCTGGAAACATTGCTGTATACAGCTGCTTCGATGAGTATCTACACACACAGTGTGCCTAGCATCATCCAAGTGTCTGCAAGTTATTTTTGCGCAAGCTGCAATGCAAGGCTGTCAAAGCTAGTCGCTGAAACCAGAGCTGCTAATCCTGAGTGTTGAATAGCACACTGTACCATCTGTTGCATGAGCATGCTTGCTAAAAGCAGAATTGCTGTCCTCTGGCTGACTAGTTCTCACTATGTTGTCATCAGGTGGCTTACAAACTTTCATGGGTGTTGCAGGTATTGCTCTGCGTGTACCCACACCAAATGTGTCAGTGGTGGACCTGGTCATCCAGACCGAGAAGAAGACTTTTGCAGAGGAGGTCAACGAGGCCTTCAGGGAGTCTTCCCGGGGACCACAAAAGGTA
>JAABUO010007165.1_pt1 | contig 12749 bp, 16 predicted proteins | sample 5559291 | NCBI WGS metagenome assembly JAABUO01 (sample SAMN10711878, study PRJNA513372) | rock metagenome | isolation source: Antarctica rocks | place: Antarctica: Victoria Land, Finger Mt sud
TCTCCCTCACGGAGCGGCACAGCGGCGGCTCTCATCCTGATTGACGCGCTATCTCACCTTGATCGTCGCGGGACACTCGCGAGGCCGCAGGATCGCCGTCTGGCCGCGCTTCACCTGGGCTAGGGCCCAGGCGTCGTCCTCGAACTCGCGCGCAAACCTGGTCAGGGCCGAGCTCAGCGGCCAGAAAAATTCTGAAGGGCTCTCGTCGCTTGAGCAGTTGGATTGCCAGTTGTCGACCTCGTCTTCGATCCTAATGAGGAGCTCGGATTTCACCCTTTGAGAGATTGTGAACTCCTCAAGAGGGGTCAGGAAAGCCACCACGCCGTGATCGAGGTATCCCGCGTCCGGGGTCGCGACCGCGAGCTCTCCGACTGCTTTCACCAAGTCGAGGCGCAGCCCTTCCGGCAGCAGACCGAACCTGTGGGCCTTGTTCACGACCTTGATAGACGTGATCGAGTCGAAATACGACATGACGTGAAGATCGGCCAGAAACCCGGGGTTCATCTCGATGAACCGCTGCAGAAACTCCTTGCCGCACCGGTATGCGAGGAACGTGTTCACTGAGTCGCGGCTCTCGCGGCGCTCGTTCAGATAGGCGGCGAGCCGCACGATGAGGCCGTCGTAGCGGTCCGCCGGGACCTCTACCTTCACGCCCGAGATGTCGGCAGCGCCACACTCCACCTCAGACATCAACTGCCGGAGCGGCGTGCCGATCAGGTAGATGTCGAGTAGCTCCAGATCCTCGGCGACCAAGGCCGCGAACGCGTCCAGGATGGTCGGGTGCTTGGCCCTCCAGCCGATTTCGCCACCCTGCTTGACCTTGATCAGCAAGCTTCCGTCCAGCGGGGCCAGAGCCGACCTTACGCCGGCCCCGGTCGCGCCTAGCAATTCTATCGCCGACAGTTCCTCGGGACGCAGATCCACGGGACTCGTCAGCCTGCCGCCACGCATGAAGACCAGCGCGATTGCGGCGCGGCTCGCCGCGTCCAAGGTCCTAATGACCTCCTGCAAGAGTGGCACGGGCCGTTCAACAAAGTCCCCGAGGCCGCTCGACACGTCCAGCCCCTTAGTGAACGCGGGATGGCCGAGCCGCCGGGCGATCTCCGGTGTGAATCGGGGATGGGCGGCGACGTCAGCGAGATGTAGTTTGATCCTGCCCTTATACGCGCGATCCTGCCTTCCAAGCCTGATGTGATTGTAGAGGATCTGCTCGCGTTCGTCCTTCGATAGCTGCTCGACGCGGATTACGACCTGGGACTCGTTGATCACCGGCAGCGCCGATTCCTTCAGGAAGTTTCGGGCGTTGCGGTAGATGTAGTCACGGGAGGTGAAGATGAACCTCGCCCCACGCTTGATGGCGGCCTGGACGTGCGGAAACGCGGAATTCCATTGGCTCGCCACCTGCCAGTCGAGTTGGGTCGCCCCAAACGCGTCGTCGATCCAGAAGAACTGCTTCTCGTGCGGGTTGGAAGCCGCTATGAACTCGGACGGGTCGCGGACCTTGACCGTGAAGCAGTCCCAACGATCTAAGGCGCCCAGGGCAACAGCTGCGGCGATAGTGGACTTGCCGCAGGCGGGCTCGCCCAGCAATAGCACGAAGCCATGATCCAGGATCGCACGGGCGCTGGCTCGGAACGCGCTCGTCATCACAAACTTGTTCATGTCCTCGCCCAGCGAGCTTAGAATCTCCTGAGCTTGGTCGTACGCGCGCTTATCCAGGATCTGCCCGAGATCACCTAGACCGTACACGCGGGGCACGAGCATGCGCAGGCGAGGTGACTCCCGGATGAACTGCGAGATCTGCTCAGCGCCGAAGACTTGGCATCGCCTCAGACCGGGCAAAGCCTCAAAGGCGATGCGGATCGCCTCGTCCGAGGACCCCGTAAGCTGCATATTCGTCAGAAGAAAGTAGTTGTCCGCCAAACCCTTCGCGGCCAGGCGCCCTGCCTTTTCTAATTCTTCCTTCAGCTGTGCAACCCCGATGCTCCGGTCGGGTCTTTGCGAGAACTTGCACTGAACGGTGAAGCTTCCCTCAAAAGTCTCCGACTGGCGCGTTGTCCACCGGCCGTGGAAGGCTCCATCCCGCCCGCCATCGTGAGAGTCGAAAAAGCCTTGGACCGTCTGCCCCCAGACCTCTGAGACGGCGGTCACGCAAAGCTGCTGGAATGCCTTCCAGCCCAGTGAATGCAGTTCGTAGCTTGGCGGTCCGGCGACCACCACACCCGTCAGCATGCAACCACGATCTCCGATTTCGAGCGCTACTGATAGCCACAGCGGTAGGGCGCGTGAAGGGGGGCGGCGGATTCGAGCTTTGCGTGTGCTATTGTGACGTCGCCGGGATCGGACCGGTTCCTTCGCTTGAGGGCAATGGGCAATCGCAAATGAGAGCAATCGAGAGCCGGGCCTGCTGTCCGGGCGATCACGCACGATAGCCGGTAACTTGCCCGAAAGCGGACCTGCCGAGAGTCAGCTAAGGGTCAACTCCAGTTATCAAGCAGTGCTCGAGAACGCCCACGGCAGGTGCTTGGCCTGCTCAGCGGATCAGATCAATTGTCAGGCCTACCGCGTCGGTGACCTCACGCCAAGACCGGTCGGCCGTTAAGACAGGGAGTCCAAGGCGAGCAGCCAGGGACAGACAGAGGCGGTCCCCAAGGCTCAAACCGGCTGCGCGCGTCAGTGGCAGGAGCAGGGCCGCCCGGATTGCAAGGTCGTCGTCAACCGGCACCAGTGGAAAGACAAGTCGGGCTCGCAACGAGCGGACGAATGCCTCATCGGCACCATTGCGGACAAACCAACTCGCGACCTCGCTAAAATTGACGGTCGTCATAGCTGCACCGCCGGCTACGATGGCTTCGAGCACGCGCTCGCCACCAGGCTCCTTTCTCAAGTAGGCGAGCAGCGCCGAGGCGTCGAGGACGCTACCGGGCAACCTTGCGCTCCGGCTTCTTAGCCGCGCGTGCCACAGACTCACGGGGCAGGGGCCGGGGCTCGTCGTTGAACTCCCCTTCGTCGCGACCTGCTTCGGCATGACGCTCCGCGATTAATGCGTCTACCGATGATTGCTCATCCTGGAGGAAGCGTGCAGCATCGGCCTGGAGTTCGCTCATGGCGGTCGCCATGGATCTGATACGGACTTCATCGCCCACCAAAGTCACAACGACCGGGCCGCCGCTCTCCAACCCCAAAGCCTTGCGGTGTTGGGCGGAGATGCTGAGACGGCCAGCGGGGTCGATCCTGGTTACGTTCGCACTCATCCGATACCACGCGATTTGGGAACAGGTGGATCGTAAGGTTGTAGCGGAACCCTTTGCCCATGGCCAGCTCTATCCCTACGGCCCCGACCTACCAGTCATCCCGGACCTCAAGCTGAGAACGTTTTGTTGGAGGAACGAGCCCTACGTCCTCCGGAGCGTCATTTTGGTATTTCTAGCTCTGGCCGGGAGCCAAGCTCCTTCTGGGTTTACGCAAGATCCTTGGTAGGCGCGATCTGTCACCTTTTCTGTTTGCACAACGGTTTGCAGCGCGTAGAACAAATGACGGGTTGCGTTACAGCAGGGGTGTCGTGCCGAGCTGGTAAGTTCGTTTGTCACTTAATCGCTCGTATCCAAGCATCGCGGTTTTGTGCGCTTGCCTGGTGGAGCAGCACTTTCAAGGAACCCAAAAGTAACCATTGCGTTCAGCGAAGAAGCTCGACCCTGATATTGAGAGTTTCCTGTACTTCAGTCCAAATCCGATCGGTGGTCAGCGCAGTCGCATTTCTACGGCGCGCCAAGGCGAGACAGGCCCGGTCGCCCAGCGACAGGCCGAGTGGCTTCGTAGCCGGCCGCAGCATCCCGGCGTCTCTACACTGATCGTCATCAAAGGGCTCGATCTTGAGATGGAGCACGCCGACTGCGTGCGCTATCTTTTCTTCTGAACCACCGGCATCGGCGAGCTTGGCGTAGACCTCGGACAGGTTCACCGCACTGATGAATGACCGCGGTAGCACTTCGATGACCCGGTCTGTCCCTTTCTCACCTTTGAGTAGACAAAGCACCGCTGAGGCATCCAGTACAAAGGCCTCACTCATGGTCGGATTCTGCCCTACGCTCCGAAATCAGTTCGTCAGCAAGACTGACCCCGTCCGGGGTAAACTCCCGCACGATACCCTGTGCTAGTCGTACTGAGGCGGACAGAGAGCGGACATGAAGCCCATCACTGGCCAACTCCACGACCACGGTATCACCCGTGTTGATTCCCAACTTACGGCGGAACTGGGCAGGGATAATAAGCTTCCCACCATCCACAATCTTTACTGCCTGCGATGTCATGACCTCGTCCCTTCGGAATTCCCCGATCTCCAGTAGGTACCCGACCGGCCGGGAAACGGCAATGAGCGCTCTGGTAGCGGGATGACGCTTGGTGCTGGAATGAGTTTCAGTGACGAAGAGCCGTTGGCATCTCAGATTGTCGGTTAGAGCACGTGAACCGCGATTCCCGTGGTGTACGAAATCGTTCGTTTCCGAACGCCTCGCAACACTCCGTCCGGATATTAGCTTGACTTGGTTTCGGACATGATGATAATTTCGGCCATCCTTTCCGGACGGAATTCGGCAATGGCACGCACTTTTGCTTACGTTCGCGTGTCCACCACCGGCCAAACCACGGATAACCAGTTGCAGGAAATCGAAGCTGCCGGCTTCAAGGTCGAACCGAGGCGCGTGATCAACGAGACGATCTCCGGGAATGTCGCCACAAGCCAGCGCCGAGGATTCGTTCGCCTGCTTGATCGGCTCGAGACGGGCGACGTGCTGGTGGTCACCAAACTTGACCGCCTCGGCCGCAACGCCGTGGATGTCGGCGGCACTGTGGCCAAGCTCGCCGATCTGGGCGTCCGGGTCCACTGCCTTGCCCTCGGCTGCGTCGATCTGGCAAGCTCGACCGGTAAGCTGACGATGAACGTGATCAATGCGGTCGCCGAGTTCGAGCGGGACCTATTGATCGAGCGCACTCAGGCCGGCCTTAATCGTGCCAAGGCCGAAGGCAAGACGCTCGGCAGGCCCGCAAGCCTCACAACCGATCAGCGCTTGGAGGTTTCGCAGAAGCTGGAAGCCGGAGCAGGGGTTTCGGCTCTGGCGCGCGAATTCCAGACAACGCGGCAGACCATCATGCGCGTGAGAGACGCCGCGTCTTCTGTCGGCCACTCTTAATCAGAGGAACCAATCGCTCTCTCGTGTATTCGAATAGATCTTCATCGACCCCGATTAGACGTGGGAAGGTGTTCCGCTGCGCTGTCCCGGTGACGTATACCGACATGGGCACAGCTTACGGATAGAGCGTCAGCTTGTCATCGACCCCCAATCGCTTCAAGGGGGGAAGAACAATCCTCGGATATCCGGGGCAAATTTCAATCCGTATCAACGTCTGTCAGCAACGCGTGCTCCGGCCTTCGCTAAGGCCGGGAAGCCGCCCGACACATGGGCGACGTTGGTGAAGCCCATGCGCGTCAACGCCACGGCACCGAGCGCCGATCGGCTTCCCGACCCGCAAAACAGGATGAGCTTCTTGCCGCCGCCAAGGTCCGGCTTGTGGGTCGGGCTCGTTGGGTCGACCTGAAATTCAAGGAGTCCGCGCGGCACATGCACAGCGGCCTCGATGCGGCCTGCCTTTTGTAGCTCGTCCGGCTCGCGGACGTCGACGAACACGACTGTCGGATCGCCCATGAGCTTCACCGCGCTGTCGGCCGAGAGCGTTTCGACCGTCTTGTTCGCCTCCGCGACCAGATCTTTCGCTGTCTTCTCCGTCATGATCGTTCTCCTTACTCGTCCCAGGGTGCGCCTTGGAGCGCGTTGAGGGGGATCTTGAGGTAGCGCTTGCCATTCTGCTCGCGGCTGGGCAGACGCCCTCCACGGACATTCACCTGTAGGGACTGCAGAATCAGCTTGGGCATCGGCAGTTCGTGATCGCGCTTCTCGCGCAAGGCGGCGAATTGGTCTTCCGTCGTCGCTTTCTGGAGATGCACGTTCATGGCCCGTTGCTGCGCCACCGTGCTCTCCCATGCTGCTTCGCGTCCGCCGGGCCGGTAGTCATGGCCAGTGAACAGGCGCGTCTCGTCGGGCAGCGCCATGATCCTCTGGATGCTGGTCCAGAGCGCGCGGGCGCTACCGCCCGGGAAGTCGGCTCGGGCGGTGCCGGAATCAGGCATGAAGAGCGTATCGTGCACAAACGCAGCGTCACCGATCCGGTAAGCGATGGAGGCGAGGGTGTGGCCGGGCGTGAATAGGACCTCGGCCTCGAGAGTGCCGATCTGGAACCGCTCGCCGTCCACGAACAGCCGGTCCCATTGCGAGCCGTCGGTGCGGAACTCCGCCGGGAAATCGTAGATCTCCTTCCAGAGCTTCTGGACCTCGACCACTTTCTCGCCCATCGCGGTCGGCGCGCCGGTCTTCTCCTGAAGGCAACCGGCGGCCGAGAAGTGGTCGGCATGAGGGTGGGTGTCGAGGATCCACGCGAGCGTATAACCCTCGCGGTCGATGTGGGCCAGCAGAGCGTCGGCGGAATGCGTGGCGGTCGCACCGGACTTGGGATCGAAGTCGTGGACCGGGTCGATGATCGCGCACCGCTTCGTGTCCGGATCGGCGACGACATATTGCACGCTTCCGGTTCGCTCGTCGTAAAACCCTTTAACGATCGGTCGCCCCAGTAAGGACGTGGAACTCTGGCCTGACTTCGATGTCTCCCGATTGTTCATGGTCTAAACCCCGCCGTTCCAGGCCAGGGCCCCGCGCACGACGATGTAAAGGCCGACCAGGATGACGAGGCCCGCAAAGACGAGGTTGAGGGCCTGCTTGCGGTGGGCGAGGGTCTTGCCTAGCGCAACGCCGCCGAAGCCCCCGGCTAGTGCACCAAGGATGAAGAAGCCCGCGAGTGGCCAATCGACCATGCCGGACAAGGCATAGCTGACCGCGGTCGCCGCACCGAACGCGCTGACCGCGACCAGCGATGTGCCGATCGCGAAGGTGAGCGGCATGCTGGTGGCGAGCATCAGCCCGGGCACGATCAGGAAGCCGCCGCCGATGCCGAAGAACCCGGAGAATAGGCCAACCGCGAAGCCGACGCCGAGCAGCATCGGCAGCAGCTCCTTGGCGGTGTCAGACGTGAGGTGAACGCCAGGATCGCCGCCATCTTCCCGCTTGCGCAGCATGACGCCGCCGACCACGGCCGTGACAAGGCCGAAGAGTGTCAGGAGCTTCTGGCCGTCGAGCGCCTTTGCAGCCGCAGCGCCCGCGAGCGCACCCAACACGCCGGTCGCGGCGAAGACGGCCGCACAACGCCATTTGATGTGGCCCTCGCGCCAATGAGGAACGAGATTGCCCAGCGCGCTCGTCGAAAACGCTACGGCGCTCGTGCCGATTGCGACATGCGGGGAGGAAACACCAACCACATAGACGAGCAGTGGCACGGCCAGGATCGAGCCGCCGCCGCCCACCATGCCGAGGACCAAGCCGACGATCCCGCCCGAGCCTGTCGCCATAACGTCCGTGATCGCGGCCATCACGCGTCCGCTTCCTTGCCGGAGGGCTGGCCGCCGGGCTGCGGCCAAGATGCCGGCAGCAATCGGAACAGCAGCATGCCGGCCGTCATGGCAGCGACGAAGTCGAAGCCCTGCCAAAGTCCGAACGGGAGAAGCGTCAGCGCCGGGCCCGGGCAGAGCCCCACCAGACCCCATCCGATGCCGAAGATCGCGGCACCCGTCAGCAGCCGGGAATCGAGGTCGCGCCGCGTGGGGAGGTCGAACCTCGAGGCGACAAGCGGGGCACCGAGGCGCTTCACGATGAGGTAGCCCAGGGACGACGCCGCGACCGCACCCGCCATGACAAGGGCGAGGCTCGCGTCCCACGGCCCGAAAACGTCCAGGAAGGCAAGCACCTTTCCGGGATTGGCCATTTGCGAGACCAGCAGGCCGAGGCCGAACAGCAGCCCCACAGCGAAGGCCGGAAGGATGCGGACCATGACCTAGCCTCCAATCAGGTGATGGGTGACGAACGCCGTGAGCACGGCTGTGACCATGAAGGTCAGCGTCGCCGCCAGCGAGCGTGGCGACCCGCGTCCGATGCCGCACACGCCGTGACCGCTGGTGCAACCGGACCCAAGGCGCGTGCCGAAGCCGACGAGAAGACCCGCGGCGACCAGAAGGCCCGCCGACCCGGTGACGAGGACCGGTGGGAGATGGCCGCCGAGGGCCGCGTAAAGCGGGGGCGCGGCGAACATGCCGGCCAGAAAAGCCAGTCGCCACCCGGCGTCGCTCGGACGGGGCGGAAGCAATCCGCCGAGGATGCCGCTGATGCCCGCGATCCGGCCTGCGAGGATGAGGAACAGCGCCGCGGCGGTTCCGATCATGGCGCCGCCGATCAGGGCGGAGATGGGCGTGAAATCATGCATCTTGGGTATCCTTGCCGGCAACCGCGTCGACCTTCCGGCAGAACAGCCCATGCAGGGTCGCAAAGAGCTGCTCGATGCGTGGGTCGGCGATGCGGTACCAGATGGTCTGGCTCTCGCGGCGCGTCGTGACGATGCCCTCGTCTCGCATCCTGGCGAGGTGCTGTGACAGGGCCGACTGGGACAGGCCGACGGCTTGCGCCAGCGTGGCGACATTGGCCTCGCCCCATTCCACCAGCTTGCACACGATCATCAGCCGCCGCTCGTTGGCGAGCGCACGGAGGATGGCGGCGACCTCGGCCGCCTGTGAATGAAAAGCCGCAATGTCGGGTGGGAGGTTGGCCATGGATGACGTCATACCTATTAGGTGTATCTAATTTAGATGCCCCTAATGTAACGGCAAGAGCCGCACCGAGAAAAAGGCCGAATGCGGTTTCGATCTTTACGCCGCCGGTCTCGCCGATCACCGGCCCGAAGAGGCCATCTGGGTGTCCAGGGTCCATCGGAGGTCACGGAACGCACTTGGCCGCCGCCACCACAGCTGTCCGGTCTGCGGTACCGTCGCTATGGCTTCGAGCGCGACGTGGCTGCGGGCGGGCATCGAAGCTTGTCGCAACGCTGGACCGCCTCGACGATCGCCGCCATCGTGCGGGGGCCTGGATAGCCCAGCACGCCATAGCCATCGATGGCGAAGGCCGGGGTGACGGCGAAGCCGAGATCACGGGCGCGTTGCGCCTGAGCCTCAACGACATCGGCGATCACCGGCTCCGCCGCGGCGGCCGAGATCGCGGCAGTGTCGAGACCCAGGTCCCCGGCGGCCCGTAACGCGCTTGCGGCGGTGGCGGGTCCGGGCGTGCCGAGCATGCGCTCGTGGAAGGCGTAAGTCTTGTCCGGCCCATGGGTCTTCAGAACCGCCTGTTGGACGCTGGCGACCTGCACCGACGCGCGACCGAAGACAGGATTGTTGACGAGTCCCAGCTTCAGGACTGGATCGCTCTTCAGCAGGGCCGAGAAGTGAGGCGCTGCAGCGCGGCAATAGGGACAATTGTAGTCGAAGTACTCGGTCAGGATCGCTTCGGGCGCCGACGATCCGGCCCACACCGTGCCTGGGACGTCGTCCCCTGCGAGTTCGGCCGGCAGTCTGAAATTGGCTATGGCTTGGCCATCATCCCCCTTGATGGCGAATAGCCCGACATCCTGCGCCAGCGGCAGGCGGCTCGACAGTCCGAAGAGCCCGACAGTGAGTGCGGCGGAGACGAAAGTGCGGCGGAGGACGATCATGGTCAGTCATGGCTCCATTAGGTCGAGACTGCTGCAGACGGCAACTCTGCCACGGTGGGCTTGCCATGCCGGCGAAATGGGCGTCCGCCTTCGCCATGAACGCCATACCGCCGAGCGTGATGACGCCACCCTTTCGCATCTGCGCGACCGGCAGACCGGGGAATCGTCTCCCAGAAGCTCCTGCCCTTGCAGTCAGGATGCTCCGCCTGGAAGGCGTGCACGAAAGGCGCCACAGTAAAGAAGTAATCGGGGCCAACGAAGAGCACGAGCTTGGGATCGGATAGATCGCCGTGGGAGTCGGCCAGCAGTTCGAACTGGGGAACCGTGAACGCGAGCCCGCGATCGATGGGGTCACTGTTGGCGCCGTGTTGCCATGGCGGGAAGATTTCGGTCGCGGCCGGATCTGCCGCACGGTCCGGTGAACGCGAGGGCGACGGTGAGGAGTGCTCCGCCGCTTGGTGGAAGATAGCCGTCCTTGCTGGTCATCAAGCCGCCCTCACTTGGCATAATGAAAGCCGACTTGCTGAAGCTCGGGCACGGTCCCGACGGCACCCGGCGTCAGCACCACGCCGGGGACGAGGTGGTTGGTCAGTTCGGCCGCGAGTGCGTCGTGGGAATGCTTGTCCGGATTGATGTCGTGCGCGATGAGCGCGGCTGCTTGCTCCCAGATCGCGTTGTGACAGGACATGAAGACGACGCCGCGCTGCTGAAGCGCCGGAATCGAGTTGTTCTCCGGAGAGAACACGCCGGTCGGGTCCTCGTAGTTAGCGCCATCGGCCGAGGCGGCCTTCTTCACCTGCATCGGCGTGTTGGTCTTGAACTTGTCGCCGGCCAGCTTACCGATCTGGTACTTGTCCCAGATCGCGGCATCGTAGAGCGCGAGGTGGGCCGTCCCGCGGGTCGCCGAGGCGATCAGGAAATCGGGATGCCCGAAGCCCCAGACCTGGGTGTTCAGCACGTTGCGCATGAGGTTCAGCCAGGGCCCGCCGATGTCGGTGTTGTCCCACACCTGCTTGGTTACGGGCTTGTAGGCCAGCACCTCGTTCAGGGCTTCGCTGTCCCACTGGTCAGGCGCGTTCAGGATCATCGGGACGGTTTCGAAGTCGCGCCGACGCGGCGCGCGCTCGAGCCGCTGCATCAGGTCTCGCAACGCGGTCGCACCCGAAGGGGCTAGCGAAGGTTCTCCCCATGCCGCGGCCCATGCAGCGGTTGGCGGGCTTGCAAAGGTGGCGCCGGCCGCCGCCACACCCAAGCCGAGTCGCAACGCCCTGCGGCGTTCATGTGAAATAGCCATCCTGAAACTCTCCCTTTCGTCCGTCATTGTCCGTCACGTCCGCCGGGCGCCGCGCATCCGATACGCTCCGAGCTGTCGATCCCCGGTCGCGCGGTGCTCTGACCGCGGGACCTCACGGTGGAGGCGGGGCGGTCCACCCCCATTTGGCGAAGATCGCGGCCGCTTGCGGTGAGGACAGGTAGGTGAGGAATCCTTCGCCTCGGGCCGATCCAGGCCTCTGCGGGTCAGGGCGGCCTCCGCGTCGCGGTAGATGCGATATTGGGGCTCGATTTCGATCCGGTCGGCGATCCTGGGACTGGCGGTCTGCCGGATCCCCCAGGTGAGCCAAGCGTCGAGGACCTTGTCGCTGTCCCACGCTTTCTTGGCGTCGGCGCTCGTCTTCGCCACCGTCGTGACGTTCGACCGGAACATCCGGACGGTCCGGATGTCGCCCATGCGACCCGCGACATCTTCCCACAGACCCTGCTGCCCCGAGCCGTCGACCACGAGGATGCGGTGCTCGGGCTTGAGCAGGTCGGCGATGCCGGCGATGTGCGCGGGATTGCCGGGGCGGACCAGGATGGCGGAGGCGCGGAGGCAAAGCGGCGTCACCGTTGCGGCGTTGAGGTCCGGCAGCGCCGCCAGGAGATCGGACATCATGGCCTCGGAGCCGCTGAAGACGAGGTCGGCGTCGGCCTTGGCCTTGTCGATCTATTGCAGCGTTGGGCCTGCCGTCACCTCCACATGGACATCGTTCGCCTTGCCGAAGGCCGTCGCTGAGGCCACGCGCGACTTCGCGCAGCTTCGCCTCCTGCTGGACCCGCTCGCGCGATAGGCCGGAGCCGCCAGCGACGCCGTCGAGACCGTCGAGGAAGTCAGGCGGCGGCACCTCGAGCACCCGGACGAGGTCGACCAGGGTCTCGATCGTGGGAAGCTGCCGTCCGCGCTCGATGTTGGAGACGCTCTCCGGGGTCCGCGCGATCAGCGCCGCCAGGGCCTCCTGGATCAGCCCGGCCCCGCCGCCGCGCCGCCTGCACGGTCAGCCCCAGTCGGTGGTCATCGGTAGCTCGCGCGGGCACCGTTCAGTCGAGGTTTTTATGCCTTCCGCTTATTTTGCGAACTGAAAAGTCGGTGCCGCTTTCAACTGATCCGCGGTCATGTCGATCGTTCCATGATCCGGGTAGGCGGTGCTGCGATTTGCGGCCGCGGAAGCTCCGGTCGGCGCTGCTGCCATTCCGGTCGCCCCCGATGCGTTAGCGCCAGTGGTGGTCCCTACCGGGCCGCCCAGACCGACGGCTGTGTTAGGCGCTATGCCGACACCACCGGCCGCACCCGGCGCCACGGCGGTGCCGGTCGCAACACCACCGTTACCGCCGTTCGACAACGGACGGGGCTCATCGGTGAAATGCACCTGGTCGAAGGGCAACGCCACATCCTTCTGGCCGAGTCCGAGAAAACCACCGACGCCGATGACGATATATTCCGCCTTTCCGTCCTTGCCCATCAGGACGTCCGTCACGCCGCCCACCTTCTGGTTGTTAGGACCGTAAACGTTGACGCCCGACAGCTTCGACGCGCGCCACATATCAGGCCCTTCCTGGGCCAGTGCACTGGCCATGGTCTGGGAGGAACTGGTCGAGGCAGATCCAGAGGTCGCCATCGCCTCGGCCATTTGCAGGTGCTGCTTCAGAACCGGAATCTGTTTGGCCGCCAGCGCACTGGCTGAGCCGTTATTGGCCGAAGCTTGTTCCTGAAATTCCGCGATGTCCTTCTTGTG
>JAABUO010007166.1_pt1 | contig 12748 bp, 10 predicted proteins | sample 5559291 | NCBI WGS metagenome assembly JAABUO01 (sample SAMN10711878, study PRJNA513372) | rock metagenome | isolation source: Antarctica rocks | place: Antarctica: Victoria Land, Finger Mt sud
AATGCCCGCCACGAGGCCCAGCGCCGCGCGCAGCAGGAACTGGATCAGGGGCTGGGTCAGACTCACGCGTTGCGCTGTCGGCGGATCAGTCACACGATGATTGATCGGCGGGAAACCAGACACTTGCTGGAACGCTGGAATGTACTGAATGAGTTGGGCTGTTTCCGTCTTGATAGTCCGATTAACCTTACTTTGATCCGACCCATCGTACTCGATGAAGACATCGTGCGAGTTTGTGAGCGGGTAAATCTTCGTAGCCGACTGAATTGCTTTCCAGTCGTTAGTCTTGCCGCCCAACTCCGCGTTGACATCCTTGAAGTACTGCGTCGTAGCGGCATACTTCGTAACCTGTTGCACCGCCGTGTCGCTGTTTGCTTGGGCGGCGCCTGTCACATCATAGATCGGATTCTTAATACTGTGATCGGGCTGCACCGCGATGAAGATCTGCGCGTGCCCCATGTATAGAGCCCCGCTAAACGAATAGGCGACGGAGAGCAGCCCGATGACGGCGACGATCAGGAAAGTGTTACGGATGATGTTGCGGCGGCGCGCCAGCACGCGCCAGTAATATTTGAGTTCCACGGCTCCTCCACGGTTGTCGTAACCGGCCGCCAGTCCGGGCGGATATCTACTAGGGGGTACGAAGGCGATTGTAGCGGTCGCGGCGGTTCAGGGCAAGGGAATCAATACGCCCCTCGCATCAGCAGCACCGCGGCGGGGGTGCGCAGCAGAATCTTGAGATCAAGCGCGAGCGACCAGTTGTCGATGTAGTAGATGTCCATCATGATCATCTCGTCGAAGTTGAGGTCGCTGCGTCCCGACACCTGCCACAGCCCCGTCATGCCCGGCGCCGCGTCGAAGCGCTTGTGGTGCCACGCCTCGTAGCGGGCGACCTCGCGAGATAGGGCGGGGCGCGGCCCCACCAGGCCCATCTCGCCGCGCAGCACATTGAACAACTGCGGCAACTCGTCGATGCTGAGCTTGCGGATGACGCGTCCCACGCGCGTGCGCCGTGGGTCGCTCTTGTGCTTGATCATAGGCTGATCCTCGCCGACCTCCCGCTCGATCTCGCCGTGCTGCCGCTCCGAGCCGGGACGCATCGAGCGGAACTTGAAGAACGGGAACACCACGCCGTTGCGCCCCACGCGCTCCTGCGCGATGATGATCGGCCCCTTGGAGTCGAGGCGGATCGCCAGGGCCACCAGCAGCAGCAGGGGCGAGAGCAGGACAAGGACAAGGAGGGCGATTAAGACGTCGAGCACGCGCTTGAGCACCAGATTGGCGCCGCGCAAGGGGCTCTCTACCACGTCGATCAGCGGGATGCCGGCGATCTCATCCATGCGCACGCGCGAGAGGCTCATCTCGAACAGGTCGGGCACAATCTTGAAGGCCACGTTGCGGCGCATGCAATGGTCACGAATGCGCAGGATATCCGCGTGCGCGGTCGCTGCAAGCGCGATCACGACCTCGTCGGCCTCATAGCGGTCGATGGCCTCGGCGGCGTTGGAGACCGGCCCCAGGTTGGGGAAGCGCCCGAAGTCCTGCGGCGCGCCGCCGTTCTCATGCATGAAACCCACCAACTGGTAGCCGTGGTCGCGGCGCTCGCTCAGGTTTTGCAGCAAAATCTTACCCATCGTCGTCGAACCGGCCACGATGACGCGCCGCACGTTGCGTCCGCGGCGGTACAACTGCACCAAGATGTGCTGCGTCGCCGCGCGGCCAAGCGCGCAGAATACGATGATCAGCAGCCAGGTGTAGACCAGGACGCCACGCGAGTACTGATTGAGTTCGGGGACCAGGTTCCTGAAAAACAGCGTGGCAATGATGGCCAGCCCGATACCGACAGTCGTGACCCGCGCGACAACGAAGACCTGGCCGAGCCACTCCAGCCCCAACCGGCGCCGGTAGACACCGGACAGGAGCAGCAGCGGGATCATGACGATGGTAATGAGCGCCTCGAATGGCGCCCAGTCGTGGTAGGGGACGTTGTAGATGATCGTTTGGACAGGGAGCGGGGGATGGGTTGAGCACCACGCGGCCGTATTATGGCAGGGCAAGCGGGGTGGGTTGTAGGACGCTGTCTTGATGGGGCCGCCAAGCTTGACGATGTAGCGCAGCCAGTAGGCGGCGGCGAAGGCAAGGTTGACCAAGATCACGTCGAGGGCGAAAGAAACGGTGGGGAAGACCCAGCGCAACGCCGCGGACTGGCGCGCCACGCGCGCGTGCGGAACCGAAGCCTCGACCAATGCCATACGGTCTCCAGTAGCCAGTAGTTAGTAGTCAGTAGTCAGTAGTTAGTAGTTAGTAGTTAGTTGGGGTGAGTCACTACCGGCCAGAAGCTACTGTCCTTGTGCTCTTCAATTCAGACAGGTAATACTCGCAGCATAGCAAATAGCACTCTAACAGTTCTACCACATCCTCAACATAATTGGCTGACTACTGACTACTCGCGCGTACACCCCCACGGTCTCCTCCGCCGTGCGCGACCATGGAAAGAGCGCCGCACGGGCAAGGCCACGCTGGCTATACTCGGCGCGCAACGCCTCATCGGCGGCCAGACGCGTGACCGCCGCGACGAGCGCGTCCTCGTCGTGGGGATCCACGAGCAACGCCGCGTCTCCCGCCGCCTCGGGCAACGAGCTAGCGTTCGAGCAGACGACCGGGGTCCCGCAGGCCATCGCCTCGAGCACGGGCAACCCAAAACCCTCGTACGTCGAGGGGTACACGAACGCCGCGGCGCAGCCATACCAGAGGGGCTGATCCTCGTAGCGGACGTAGCCGGGGAAACGCACATGCTCCGCGAGCCCGCTCTCCTCCACGGCGCGGAAGATATCTTCATAGAGCCAGCCCTTACCACCGGCCAGCACGAGCGGCCAATCGAGCCCGCTTTCGCGCAGGCGCGCGTAGGCCCGCACCAAGGTCACCAGATTCTTGCGCGGCTCCAATGTACCCAGATACAACAAATAGCGATTGGGCAGATTCTCACGTTCGCGGAACGCCGCTTTGGCCGCGTCGTCGGGCGGCTGGAAGTCGCCGTTGACGCCGAGGGGGATGGCTGTGACGCGCTCCGGCGGCACGTCGAGCAGGCGGATCAGGTCGTCCCGCGTGTGCGCGGAGTCGGCGATGACGTGGCGCGCCTTGCGCATGGTCAGGCGTGTGAACGCTTCCAGATAGCGCCGCTTGGCTGGCAGGAAGCGCTCGGGCATGGCCATGAAGGCAAGGTCGTGCACCGTCACCACCGCTGGGACTGACGAGAGCAGCGGGACGACGTTGACGGGGGCGTGCAGCAGGTCGACGCGGCCCGGCAACAGCCACGGCAGCACGGCCTGCTCGTAGATGATGCGCCGCTTGGGCTCGATTGTATCGAGCCTGCTCGTCACGAAGGACGTACGCGGACCGCGCGCGGGGTCGCCGGGACGCGGCGCGTCGTGGCAGAACACGGTGTAGCGCGTCCCGTCCTGGTCCGCGCGCTCGGCCAACGCCCGCAGCAGGTAGTAGATGTAGCGTCCGACCCCGGCATTGCGATACCCCTGCGAGAACGTCAGCAGGTGAGCGTTGATCCCAATGTCCATCGGCTATCGACTCCTGGGCGCGCGGCTGCCGCGCACGCGGGCGTCGCCGACGCGGCGTGTGACGCGCTCGTCGTCCAGGCGCTCCAGCAGGGCCAAAGCATATTTGCGGCTGGTCCCGAAGCGGTCGCGCAACACGGCCACCGTGACCGAGCCCTGCGCATCGATTGTTTCCAGCACCGTTGCGACCATCTCGTCATAGGCCGCCTGGCCCAGGTAGACGCCCTCGGCGATGGGGACGATCTCGCCACGCTCTACCAGCGCTTCGAGCAGGGGCGCGTCGACGCCGGGTAACTCGCCGGGCGCCGGGGGCGTGTAGGGTTGCGCGGCCAGCGTCTCGCGCACGAGTGCGGCGGCCCGCTCCTGGGTCGGCGTGAAGCGTGGCTCGTGCGTCGCCAGGGCCACGACCTCGCCATACAAGCGTACCACCCCCGCGTCTTGCAGCGCGGGCGCGACCGCGTTCCACACGTCCGGCGCCAGGCGCAGCCGCGTGCGCAACTCCTCGGAGGGCAGCCCACGGCGCAACGGGTAGCGCTGATGGTACGGCGCCAGGGCCGCGCGGGCGCGCTCCACCACGCCGTCCCAGATCCCGGCGCTACACCAGTAGGGCGCGGCTTGGTAGACCTGACCGGCGGCCAGCATAGCATCGAGAGCGCCCTGGGCCTCAGCGAGGGGCAGGTTGGCGCGAGCGGCGACATCGTCGAGCGTCAGGAAGCTCTCGCCGCTATCGCCGCGGGCGCCGCTGCCCGCTAGGACGTCGAGCACGCGATCTTCTGGCGTCCCGGCCGCCGTGACCTCCAGGTGTTGGAGTACACGCGGCACGAAGCGGCGATGTCGCGCGGGTTGCGCGTCGACGATCACGCCGCCGGCCAGCGTCGCGCTGGGCGAGGGGCGACGCACCACCACGCGGTCCCCGCGCATGGCCGCGACCGGCGCGGCCAAACGCAGCTGTACCCAGCCCTCGTCGCCGGGCTCCAATTCAGCGCGGTCAAGCAGGCCCAGGCGGCCCGCTACCTCGGCCGCGCCCGTGTGCACCGTCACGGGCATGTTGTGCGTGAGCGGCGCGTCGAGGTCGGCGACGGCGCGCAAGCGTACGTCGAGGCGTACGGCGGGAGGAATAGCGCCGGGGAGCGCCACGATGTCGCCGCGCGCGACCTCCTCGGTCGAGACTCCCGCCAGATTGACCGCCACGCGCCCGCCCGGCTGAACGCGCTCCAACTTGGTCTTGTGCGCCTGTAGGCCGCGGACGCGCGCGCGCCGCCCGCCCGGCGCGATCTCGACCTCTTGCCCGACCGCTAGCGAACCATCGAGCAGCGTGCCGGTGACGACGGTCCCGAAGCCGGCCAGGGTAAAGACACGGTCGACGGGCAGATGCGGGCGCCCGCGGTCGGGGTGCTCCAACGCCAGGTCAAGCGCCTGGTCGAGGGCGGCGCGCAACTCGTCCAACCCCGCGCCGGTGGTGGCCGAGCAGGGCACGATCAGCGCCCTCGCCAGCGTGGTACCGGCCAGCGCCGTTTGCACGTCGTCGCGCACGAGTTCGAGCCACTCCTCGTCCACGAGGTCGCGCTTGGTCAGGGCCACGACGCCACGGGACACGCCGAGCAGGTCGAGGATCTGTAGGTGCTCGCGCGTCTGTGGCATCACGCCCTCGTCGGCGGCGACCACCAGCAGCGCCACGTCGACCCCGCCGGCGCCGGCGAGCATCTGGCGGATGAAGCGCTCGTGGCCCGGCACGTCGACCACGGACGCCTCGCGGCCGGAGGGCAGGCGCAGCCAGGCAAAACCCAACTCGATGGTCATGCCGCGCCGCTTCTCCTCGGAGAGGCGGTCAGGGTCGATGCCGGTGAGGGCGTGGACGAGCGTGCTCTTGCCGTGGTCGATGTGCCCGGCGGTGCCAATAACGTGCATAGGTTGGTGTGTTGGGGACTCCGTACGCTTTATCCTGATGTTATAGGAACTTTGTACTATGGTTGTAACACACGAGAGAAGTTTGTGGCAGAACATGTGCGTATCCATGAAATTGTTGACAAAAGCCTGTCCATACAGTATTGTAAATACAAGTTGTACAACTTATACAAAGAGGCCACATATGGCACAACAGAGAGCGACACGGACGGTACTCTCGTCCGAAGCCAAGGCCAAGCTGGCACAACTGGTGGACGATGTCTACGCGCGCGGTACACACTACATTATCAGGCGGTTCGACACGCCGCGCGCCGTGCTGATACCGCTGGAAGACTACCAGCGCCTGCTCAGTTTGGACGCCGCCGCCGATACGCGCGCCGTGAGAGAATCGGGTCCGGCGTACAATGTAGGGGATGAGCGGACGCCCGAAGAGATAGCGGCGCTGCTCGACAGCCTATTGGGGCCGCGCGATGAGTAGCGGCGTGAGCGCGAAGGGCGTCCAACTCTCTTTGCTCGACTATCTCTCAATGGAGAAAAACGTGGTGCTGATATACGAGCGCGAGTTGTCCCATCTCGGGTCGCCAGCGGCGGCTGATTGGACTCATGAAGGGCAGCGCATCGACTCCGAACGGTGCCTGGCGCGACTGGCCTGTTTGCTGGGCGCGCCCGACTACGGCGGTCAGCTTTCCTGTGATGAGCGGCGGTTAGTCGCGGAGGCGCAAGGAGAGAGCGTCGCTCCGTGCGTGGTCGAGGAGGCGCGACAGGCCATACGCGAGGGCGGCGATCCCCTCGGCGCCGCTTTATGCGCGCTGCGCCCCGCCATAGAACGCCGTGCGGACGGCGCGTTCTACACACCGTCCGCGATAGTCGAGACTATGGCGGCATGGCTACTGACCCACTCGCTGTCCCGTGTGGTCGATCCCGGCTGTGGCAGCGGACGCTTCGCCGTCGCTGTTGCCCGCAAGCAACCGGAGCTACCGATCATCGCCGTCGACACCGACCCGTTAGCGACGCTGCTCACGCGCGCGGCCCTGGCAGCCGTTGGGGCGCACAATGCCCACGTTGTACAGCACGATTACCTCACGCTCACGCTGCCGTACGATCCAGGCCGTGCCGGCTATATCGCCAATCCCCCCTACATCCGTCACCACGACCTGCCGGCCGGCGCCAAGGAGTGGGCCGTCGCGGCAGGCAAGCGCCTGGGTGTCTCTGTGTCGGGGCTCTCCGGTCTGCACGCTCTGTTCTACCTGGCGACGGCCCTCAGCGCGCGGCCCGGCGACGTCGGGTGCTTCATCACTAGCGCCGAGTGGCTCGACACGGGCTACGGCGAGGTGATCCGCCGCCTGCTGGTCGACAAGCTGGGGCTACAAACGCTCAACGTCTTCGACGCCCACGCCGTTCCATTCGCCGACGCCATGACGACCGCGGCGATCACCACGTTTGTCGTAGGAACCGACAACGAACGCATCGCCCTTGACGCCGTCGACACGATGGAATCGCTGGATCTTGGCGTCGTCAAGCGCACGGTCGAGCGAGGGCGTCTGGCGGACGCGCGGCGCTGGAGTCCGCTCCTGCGCTATGACGACCCGCCACCAGATAACAGCGCGTTGACGCCATTACGTACGGTCGCACGCGTACACCGTGGCGTCGCGACCGGCTCCAACAGCTTCTTCGTGCTGACGCGTGAGCGCGCCGAACGCCTCGGTCTGGTGCCGTGGTGCCGTCCGGCTATTACCCGTGCCGAGGAAATCCTCAGCGCAGGCGGCGTCATCCACGACACGCCACAGCGCCGCCTGCTGCTGGCCGTCCCCATCAGCGTCGATCGGCGCGCCTATCCGGCGCTCGACGCCTATTTAACCTGGGGCGAGCAGGCGCATGACGGCAAACCGCCCGTGGCCCATGGTTACCTGGCCAGCCGCCGCAAGCCGTGGTGGTACCTTGGCCCCGTCGCGGCACCGCCCATCGTCGCCAGCTATATGGCGCGGCAAGCGCCCGCCTTCGCGTACAACCCCGATGGTCTGGTATTACTGAACGTCGCGCATGGCATACACCCGCGCCAACCGCTCGACGACGCGCGCGTCCGGGGCCTCGCGCGTCAACTCAACGACGCGCGCGCCACCTTTCGCGGTCACGGCCGCACCTACCACGGTGGGCTGGAAAAATTCGAGCCGCGCGAAATGGAGAACCTGCCCATTAACCTGAAAGAGTTGGAGCATGCCGGCGTTTATTGATCCACCACTTTGGACGAACGAGCAACTCGAGGAAGGTCGGCAACACGGCATCGCGCTCTTTATCGCGGAGCGCAGCGCTACGCTCGGTCCGCGCTACCAGGAAACACTTGCCAGGAATATCGCGTTCGTCACAGATCTCTTCGCGGCGAGCGATAATCTGCGCGATCTTGCGACAGGGCAGGCGTTGGCCGCTCGACCAGCGCTCATCGACACCGCCCGCTACCTGGCCGGTCCGCCCATCAGCCAGGACGTGTTCGACGTGCTTGCGGGGACATCTATCGCCAAGCGCAAGCGTCTGGATACGGACCAGGCGCGACAAGCCGCACTGCTCTTGGAGACAGTGCTGGATCAAAGGCGCTTTCCTTGGCTCTTCGAGACGCCGCCGCGCCAACCCACGGCGACTGAACGCGAGGTCGCTATCGCCTGGACGGCGGGCTTGAAGACCAGCCAAGAAGTAGCGACGGAACTGCGCACACAGTCGTCGACGCGGCAGGAACAAGCGGTAGCCGCCATTCTTGAGCGCGCCGGTTTCGCGCGGCGGGAAGGCAAAAACATTACATTTGTCGACGACCTGGAACGCGGCTCGTATCGGCGCGAAACGCTCGTCGCCGGTACCAAATGCGATATCCCGGCGCGCTTGCACGACGGCCGGCTCCTGCTCATCGAGTGCAAGGTGAGCAACACCGGCACGAATAGCGTCAAGCGCCTAAATCGAGAATGCGGCGGCAAGGCGGCCAAATGGCGCGCGGCCTTTGGGCAATCAGCGGTCTGCGCCGCCGTCATCGCCGGCGTCTTCCGCCTTGTCAACCTACAAGATGCTCAGGCGTCCGATAGACTGACGCTATTCTGGGAGCACGATCTGACGCCATTGGAGCGCTTTCTCGCCCAGGCGCAGCCTTCATAGATGTCGGCGTGGGAGGACTACATGGCCCGATATACGAAACGTGTACAAACAACAGTAACCGACGAGCAATACCAAATGCTGCACGAGTTATCGGAGCAACGGCATGAGCCTATCGGCAGGCTCGTACGTGAAGCTGTGCGGCAAACGTATGGAGCCCCGTGCGCGCCTGTCTCGTTAGAGCAGCGCCAAGCCGCACTAGCCAGTCTCCTTTCGTTCAATGCGCCGGTCGCGGACTGGTCTCAGATGAAGGATGAGATAATGCAAGCTCACCTCGATGATTTGTAGCCGCGCCGCGATCTTCCGTCAGGGAGCGCTATGGCGTAGGCTGTGATTGGATGATGTAATAACGCGGACATATAACACGATGGAGTGAGAGTGGCTACGATCCAATCGCAACTTGATACACGGAGCGCGGAGTACGCGGCGAACCGAGCGCATTATGAAGGGCTCCTGGCCGAATTGCGCCAGCGTACGGCGCGGGCCGAGCGCGGCGGAGGCGACGAGGCCACCGCCCGGCACAAGGCGCGCGGTAAGATGCCGGCCCGCGAGCGCGTGGCGCGCCTGCTCGACACGGGCAGCCCCTTCCTCGAATTGAGCCCGCTCGCCGCCGAGGATATGTACGACGGCGATGCCCCAGCGGCGGGTATTATCACGGGCATCGGCTCGGTGCAGGGCCGCGAGTGCGTGATCGTGGCCAACGACGCCACGGTCAAGGGCGGCACGTACTACCCCATGACAGTCAAGAAGCACCTGCGCGCGCAGGAGATCGCCCTGGAGAACCACCTGCCCTGCATCTACCTGGTCGACTCGGGCGGCGCCTTCCTGCCGCTGCAGGCCGACGTCTTCCCCGACAAGGAGCACTTCGGGCGCATCTTCTACAACCAGGCGCAACTGTCGGCGCGCGGCGTCGCGCAGATCGCCGCCGTGATGGGCTCGTGTACCGCCGGCGGCGCCTATGTGCCGGCCATGAGCGACGAAACGATCATCGTGCGCGGCACCGGCACGATCTTCCTGGGCGGCCCGCCGCTGGTCAAAGCGGCCACGGGCGAGGAGGTGACGGCCGAGGACCTCGGCGGGGCCGACGTACACGCGCGCATCTCCGGCGTGGCCGACCACTACGCCACCGACGACGAGCACGCCCTGGCCCTGACGCGAGAGATTGTGTCCAACCTAACCGGGCGCAAGAGCGCGCCGTGGGAGATCGCGCCGCCGCAGGAGCCGCGCCACGACGCGCGCGAGATCTATGGGTTAATCCCGCGCGACACCCGCCACGCCTACGATGTGCGCGAAGTTATCGCGCGGCTGGTAGACGGCAGCCGCCTGCACGAGTTCAAGGCCCTCTACGGCACGACGCTGGTGTGCGGCTTCGCGCGCCTGATGGGCATGCCCGTGGGCATCCTGGCCAACAACGGCATCCTGTTCTCGGAGAGCGCGCTCAAGGGCGCGCACTTCGTCGAGCTGTGCAACCAACGCAAGATCCCGCTGCTGTTCCTGCAAAATATCACGGGCTTCATGGTCGGACGCGAGTACGAGAACCGCGGCATCGCCAAGGACGGCGCCAAGCTGGTGACAGCGGTCTCCAACGCCGCCGTGCCCAAGTTCACGGTGATCATCGGCGGCTCGTTCGGCGCGGGCAACTACGGCATGTGCGGGCGCGCCTACGATCCACGCTTCCTGTGGGCGTGGCCCAACGCGCGCATCTCGGTGATGGGTGGCCAGCAGGCCGCCGCCGTGCTGTTGCAGGTGCGGCTGGACAACCTGCGCGCGCGGGGTCAAGATATGACGCCGGAGGAGCAGGAGGCGTTCAAGCGCCCCACCCTGGAGAAGTACGAGGCCGAGGGCAGCCCCTACTACAGCACCGCGCGCCTATGGGACGACGGCATCCTCGACCCCGCCGACACCCGCGCCACGCTCGGCCTCGCCCTCTCAGCCAGCCTCAACGCGCCTATCGGTGAGACACATTATGGCGTGTTCCGTATGTAGGTTCGCAGTCATCTGCCATCAACGATGATGCAGTATGCTATCAGTTAGGCGGCGAGGAGGGAGTGATTTATGGAGACGATGGTCTATCTCGACGGTGAACTAGACGCGCGGCTGCGACGGCTTGTGCCCGACCATGACCGCGACCGCTTTGTCAATGAGGTGGTGGCCGAGAGGGTGGCGGTGCTCGAGAAAAAAGAGCAGATCACGCGCGAGATGCGCGAGGGGTACATAGCGACCGCTGCCGAGCGCGACGAACTCGCCAAGGATTGGGAGGCCGTGGATCTTGAAGGGTGGCCGGACTATCGACCAAAGCCGCGGAGCCTTGGCATCGGCGCATCCGGCTACACCGACACCTCGCGTAGGACGAGCGAGGAACGTCCGGTCCCGCGATCATGGCGCTAGTCCTCGATACAGGTCCGCTCTATGCGTCGCTGGACCGCGATGACGCCGATCACCATGCGTGTCGACGCCTCATCGAAATAGCCGATGAGCCATTGATCATTCCGGAGCCGGTGCTTGTCGAGGTAGACTACTAGATACACACCCGGCTGTGCCCCGGCGTCCTGGTCGCGCTCCTCGACGACATCGCTGACGGGGCCTACTCGGTTGTCGACTTACGGCCCGAGGACTATCGCCGGGTTCGAGAGTTGTGCGACCGCTACGCCGACGCGGATGTCGGCTTCGTGGACGCAGCCGTACTATCGATCGTCGAGCGGTTGGACGAACCCAAGCTGGTCACGCTAGATCGCCGCCACTTCGGGTTCCTCCGTCCGCGCCACGTCGACGCGCTGCGCCTCCTGCCAGAGTAGATGAGCATGATCGTATACCGCGATTCGATTAAGGATGTCACGCCGGATGACCTACGCGGATTTTTCGTTGGTTGGCCCAATCCGCCCTCGCCCGACACACACCTGCGCGTGCTGGCGGGGAGCGACCACATCGCGCTGGCCCGCGACGATGAGAGCGGGCGCGTCATCGGCTACGTGACGGCGATCAGCGATGGCGTCCTCGCCGCCTATATTCCGCACCTTGAAGTGCTGCTGGAGCACCGGGGGCAGGGTATCGGGACCGCGCTGATGCGGCGCATGCTCGATACCCTGCGCGATCTCTACATGATCGACCTGCTCTGCGACGAGGATGTCCAGCCCTTCTACGCGCGCCTCGGCATGCGCCCCGCGACGGGCATGATGGTTCGTAACTATGCGCGCCAGTCGGGAGTAGGCGCGTAGGCGCCGCACGAAAGGACCGGACACTCGCGCTACAGTGACCGCAGCACAAGCCCTGGGAAATAAGCGCGGTACGTGCCACGATCGTGCGTGAGCAGTACGTCGGCCTGCAACAGGGCATGCGCTCCCACGAGAAAGTCGGGTAGGACACGCTGCCGCCAGGAGACCGTACTGCTACATCGCGGGCATGTGCTGGTGAATCGCTCTCCACAGTGGGGGCACTCCACATCCGGGCCTCGCGCGCGACGGTACTCACACCAGGCGACGCCGGCGTGAAAGAGAGTTTCTGACGTAAACGGCTCGACTTGCACGCCTAGGCCCCCTAGATACGCGTCGAGAGTTTCCTGCCCTTGCTCGAAATTGACGGCGAGTTCGGCATAAACGGATGGACAGGCTACGACGACTCCAGCGGCAATGGCTGCTTCTAAGGCTACCAGGGCAGGTTCCAGATAAGTAGGGTGACCGCGCGCGATATACAGCAGGACGTTGGTGTCGATAGCCGTTTTCACGCGTCGCGCAGCTCATCTATCAATGCATCGACATCAGAGAACTCGCCCATGGAGGGAAGACAGCCCACCCATTTCTCGAGTTGTGTACGGGTCACGCGGCGGCGCAAGCGCACACCATCCGGCTTGACCTCGAACTCCACCTTCGACCCCGCCTTTAGCCCTAGCGCGTCGCGCACTGCTCGCGGCAATGTAATCTGCCCTTTGCTCGTCACTGTGGCCATGACTTCCCCTCGCCTCCCTAGAGTACGCCGTCACTGTAATGATAGATGGGTAATGCGAAGGACGCAAGGACGCGCCGCTGGGGGGGTGCGCGCCACTTTTTCGCGCTAGGCGCAGCGAGGGCGGCTCAATGATCCACGGCGCCAGGGATGATCGGCCGCCGGCTTGTGCGGACGGTGCGTGCGGTCCCCCGACGCAGCCG
>JAABUO010007168.1_pt1 | contig 12746 bp, 11 predicted proteins | sample 5559291 | NCBI WGS metagenome assembly JAABUO01 (sample SAMN10711878, study PRJNA513372) | rock metagenome | isolation source: Antarctica rocks | place: Antarctica: Victoria Land, Finger Mt sud
GTATCGCGTTCGGTGGCCGTCAGTGGACGGACCAAAAGGGGGGCTTGCATGGATGAGAGTATACCACATGCTCGATCACCTCGTCTGAAGGAACACTAGTGAGTCAGTTGCGTTGGAGATTGCCATTCAGTTCGAGAGGTGGAATGATCGGATGCTGGGAGTGGGTCGCATGAGGTAATGGCGATGTCCAACGCAACTGACCCACTAGGTTTCCACCGCGTGCGTTACAGGTTGTGGCTCCCCACGGTTGGTCGCTACTTCCGCCGGGCGGCGCGGTTTGATCGGCAGGAAGATCGCGAGGATTACGCCGATGATCGCGGCGGCGAGGGCAACAGTGTACGCATCGCGATAGCCCGCGATCGTATAAATGCCACGAAATCCGCTCGCCGGGGTGCCCCGCAGTTGCAACACCGTGCCGAGGATTGCGACACCGAGCGATTGGAAGACGCTCCGCATTACGGAGAGCAGTGAACTCGCACGGGTGAGAACATCGCGCTCGATGACGGAGAGCGCCGCCGCCTGGGTCGGCTGCATGACACTGGCGAGGGCAAAGCCGCGAATCGCCATCTGCACGCAGATGACGACATATGAGGTCGTTTCGGTGATCTGCGTAAAGCCCCACGTCGTCGCGACAAGCCCGATGAGGCCGGCCGTCACGACATAGCGCGGGCCAATGCGGTCGTAGAGCCGGCCACTGAATTGGATCGAGACAACCGCCGCCACCGCCTGTGGCAGGAGCAACAGCCCCGTCTGGAAGGGCGTCCGCCCACGGAGGGTCTGGAAATAGAGGGGCAGGAGGAAGGTCGCGCCGAAGAGTGAGACCACGGAAACCCAGCCGACGGCGCTCGCCAGCAGATAGACCGGCTTCTGATAGAAGCGGACATTGAGGAGCGGGTGCGGGGAGCGCAACTCGACGACGACAAACGCGGTGAGCGCGACGATCCCCAGGCCGAGGAAGCCGAGCACCGTGCGACTTGTCCAGCCGTCGGTCGCCGCATTCGACAGCCCATAGAGCAGTGCGCCGAAGCCAATGATCGAGAGGATGAAGCCGGGCAGATCGAACGCCGCCCGCGTCGCGCTTTTGCGCTCGCGAAGATTGCGGGAGGCGATCACCACGCCGATGATGCCGATGGGCAGGTTGATGTAGAAGATGAAGCGCCAGTCCACGTACTGCACGAGAAAGCCACTAAGCGTCGGGCCGAGAGCGGGCGCGACAAGCGAGGGGACGCCGAAGACGCTCAGCGCCAATCCCCGCTCGTTCGGCGGGAAGGCAGTGAAGAGCATCGCCGTGCCGAGCGGCAGGAGCGCGCCGCCGCCCAGCCCTTGCAGGATGCGGAAGAAGATCAACGCATTGAGCGAGGGGGCGAGGCCGCAGAGCGCGGAGGCCGTCGTGAAGGCGACCAGCGAGATCACGTAGATCCGCTTGATCCCGAAGCGGTCGGCGAGGAAACCGGCCACTGGGATGACGATACCGAGCGAGAGTGCGTAGTACGTCACGATGCCCTGCGTATGCGAGATGCTGGCATGGAAGTCTTTTTGTAACGTGGCAAGCGCGACATTGACGACCGTATTATCGAGGATGGACATGAACGTCCCGAAGATTACCGAGAAGAGCACCCGCCATTTGTACCCGTCGTCAAAGGCATCCTTTTCCGCAGGCCGATCCATCGTTTCAGGTACCGCGCGCTCGGCCACGTCTCGTCCCCTTTTCATGCGACCATCGGATAGAGAGAATCACTAACCAGTAGGATGCGATGAAATATACCAACAGACGGCGCGCGTTCGCATTCCCCTTGATACGTATTTTCTCGCTCAATGCTACGGCATGGAATATGCGACAACGCACTCGCCAACGTTGGCATCCGCCAAAAGGAATGTCCTTCCGTCAGCAAAGGGAGCGCGCAATGGCGCAAGTCGCACCGGCACCCGACATCGAATATACCTCGGCACTCCTGACCCGCATTCTTTCCCACCGCGTCAGCATGCTGACGACCACGAGCGGCGTACCGGACGAGCCTGTTGAAAATTGCCGCTGCACATGGCCTAGCCCAAGCCCATCTCCGCTATAATCCGCGCATTGGTGCAGCCGCGCATTCGGCGAAGAGGATCGCATGCACGCGTCCATGCCAGCGCCATCCCCCCTCGTCGGGCGGGACCGGGAGTTCGACATCCTCAGGCGGCAACTCGACGCCGCCCTCGGCGGGCACGGCAGCATCGTGCTGATCAGCGGCGAGGCAGGTATCGGCAAGACTGCGCTCGCCGAGACCCTCTGCCAGGAAGCGGCCGACGGGCGCGCTCTTGTGCTCGTCGGCCGCTGCTATGACCTCACCGAGACGCCGGCCTACGGCCCGTGGGCCGAGGTTGGCTCCCAGTTCCCCCCATCTCTCGGCCTGCCCCCGCTGCCCTCTAGCCAGCACACCACCGCCCAGAGCCCGCAGCAGTTCTTCGCCGAGGTGCGCGCCTTCTTCGCCGCTGCGTCCGCTAAGCGGCCAATCGTCCTACTGCTGGACGATCTGCAGTGGGCCGACCCCGTCTCACTCGATTTGTTGCGCTTCCTGTCCCGCTCCCTCTCGCCGCTGTCGATGCTCGTCCTCGCCACCTATCGTCCCGACGCCCTGGACCGTCATCACCCCTTGTCCGCACTGCTGCCCCTGCTCGTGCGCGAGTCCCGCGCCGAACGGCTCGACCTCGCTCCGCTACCGAGCGAGGCGGTGCATGAATTGGTGCATGGACAATTTCGCCTCCGCGCGCCGGATGAGGGGCGATTGGTGGAATACCTGCTGCGGCGGACGGAGGGGAACGCGCTGTTCGTGGGGGAGCTGCTGCGCGCGATCGAGGAGCGGGGCGTCGTGGCGGCGGGCGGCTCGACCCTCGGCGATTTAGAGACGATGGCCGTGCCGGCGCTGCTGCGGCAAGTCGTAGAGGGGCGGGTGGCGCGGCTGGGGCCGGAGGCGGAGCGACTGCTCGGCATCGCCGCCGTGATCGGGCAGGACGTGCCGCTCGGTATCTGGGCCATGGTGGGAGAGACGGACGCGGTGGCAATTGAGGAGGTTGCGGAGCAAGGGCTGGGGGCGCGGCTGCTGGTCGAGGAGCGCGGCGGACAGCGGGTGGCGTTCGCGCACGCCTTAATCCGTGAGGCCCTGTACGAGGGCATTCCGGCGATCCGGCGGCGGCGTATCCACCGGCGGGTGGGCGAGGCGCTGATCGCGAGTGTGGACCCCCTGCCCGACGCCGTGGCCTACCACTTCCGGCAAGCGGGAGATGCGCGGGCGACGGGATGGCTGGCGAAAGCGGGATGGCAGGCCTATCGTTCGTTCGCGTATCAGACCGCGCGCCTGCGCTTCGATGAAGCCTTGCCCGCGATCACCGGGGCGGAGCGAGCGAGTGCCCTCATGGCGCTCGCCACGCTGGATCGGTTTCAGGAGCAGGGTGTGCGGTATGCGGAGTCAGGGGTGGAGGCGGCGTGCGCCATCGGCGATGAAATCCTCGTCGCGGTCGCACGGTTCCGTCTCGGTATTACCTTCATCTATCGCGGGCGGATCGGGGAGGCCTTGACGACCCTGGAGCGGGCGAAGGAGACGCTCGATCCGCTGCCCGACGCCGCGCTTCCCGACTTTTTTGATCTTTGGGGCCCGACGTTCTCACGCGAGAGGCGGCAGTCCTTCCTTCCCTGCGCGCTTGCCTATAGCGGTCGGTGGCGGGAGGCGTTGGCGCTCCTGGGGTCAACGCTGGATGATCCATGGAGAGGCATTGCCGAGACGGATACGAACGGGAATATCGCGATGGTGTACGTCGCCGCCTTCCTCGGGCGCCCCGACATCATCCGGCGGAGTATCGAGAAGAGCATCGCGGGAATGGCGCGCCGTGAAGATGACCTGGGAGTGCTCGCCGCGAGTGAATCCGGCATCTATCGCGAGCTCCACCCGTTCCTCCTCGACAGTCAGGAGGCCCGTCGGTGGTACGACGATGTGGTCGGACGCGCGGCGCGGCGGGTCGAGGAAGCATACGGTGCTGTGCCGCCGCACCTCAATCGCTGCCCCCTCTTAGTGACCGAGGGGCGATGGGAGCAGGCATGGGCACTCTGGGCGCAGCGGCGGGATGCGGCATACAGTGGGGACGTGGCATGGAATTTCCCCCATATCGGGGCGATGGCGCGGGCACAAGGGCGGCGGGGTGACGCATGGGCGTTGGTGCGCGAGGGGCTGCCCGACGGCCCGGCGACCATGCCGGGCACGACGCATTTCACCGCTCTGGACCTCCAGTGCCTCGCCGCCCGGCTCGCGCTCGATGAGGGGAAGCACGCCGGGGCGCGGCAATGGTTGGAAGCGCATGACCGTTGGCTGGAGTGGGCGGGGCCGGAAGCGCGATGGGGCCGTGCGGACGGACAGATCGCTTGGGCGACGTACTACCGGGCAATCGGTGAGCCAGAAACCGCGCTCCACTCTGCGGAGCGGGCACTCGCCGATGCGACCGAGCCGCGCCAACCCCTCGCCCTGCTCGCCGCGCACCGCCTCCTCGGCGAACTCGACACCGACGCCGGCGCGCACAAGGAGGCGGGGAGGCATCTTGGCACGTCCCTCGCCCTCGCCGATGCCTGCCAAGCACCCTACGAGCGGGCGTTGACCCTCCTGGCGATGGCCGAGATGGAGCGGGCAACCGGCGACCGCGACGCGGCCCGCGCCCTGCTCGATGCAGTGAAGGCCATCTGTGAGCCACTCGGCGCGGAGCCCGCCCTCGCCCGCGTCGCTGCGCTCGCCGGACACCTCGATACCGAATCACCCGCCGTCGTCGTGTATCCGGCGGGCCTCTCCGCGCGCGAGGTCGAGGTGCTGCGTCTGGTGGCCGAGGGCCTCTCCAACCCCCAGGTCGGCGCGCGCCTCTTCCTCTCCCCCCGCACCGTCGAGCAGCACCTGCGCTCCGTCTTCCACAAGACCGGGGTCACCTCCCGCGTCGCCGCCGCCCGCTGGGCCGCCGACCACGCCCTGGTGTAATCCACACCCTTACGCCACCCGCAGACCCGCAGCGCCCCACTACGGGTACTCCCGTATCGGGCCACCCCAACCGTCGTATCAAGCCGACCCCGCGATTGCGGGAGTCAACCGATGCGGTGAATGCCCCACGGGCCGTAGAGTGGGAGCATACCGAGGCGACAAATGGCAGACGCGAAAAAGAGCACATGCACATGCGGGTCTCGCGTGGTTGGCGCAGTGGTGACGGCGGCGGTAGCGATCGATGGAAGGAAAGGGAGTGTACGATGGCTGAGGCAGCGCAACACGATGGACGTCCCATGCCCGATGTCATGTTCCAGCTCATCACCGGCTATTGGGCCAGCCAGGCCGTCGGCGTCGCCGCGCGCCTCGGCGTCGCCGACCATCTTGCCGATGGGCCCTGCGGCAGTGACGACCTCGCCCGGGCGGTCGGCGCGGATCCGCAGGCCCTCTACCGCGTACTGCGGATGCTGGCGAGCATCGGCGTCTTCCGGGAGACCGCCCCCGGCTCCTTCGCCTTGACACCGCTCGGCGAGACGCTGCGCACCGATGCGCCCGGCTCGATGCGGTACTTCGCGATCGCCGAGACCGCGTTCGGGCACTGGGCGCCGTGGGGGCGGCTGCTCGACAGCGTCCAGACTGGTCAACCGATGGCGCGGGAGGCGCTCGGCGAGGAGCTCTGGCAGTGGTACGGGGAGAACCCCGAGGAGGCGGGCTTCTTCAGCGCGGCGATGGGCAACCTCTCCGCGCTGGCCGCGAGCGAGCTGGTGCGGGTCTACGACTGCGCGACGGTCGGGACGGTCGCCGACGTCGGCGGCGCGCACGGCGTCCTGCTGGCGGCGGTCCTGGATGCCAACCCGGCGGCGCGCGGCATCCTCTTCGATCTGCCCCACGTCATCGCGACGGCGGGGGAGGTGATCGAAGCGCGGGGGCTCGCGGATCGCTGCGAACTGGTGAGCGGCGACTTCTTCACGGCGGAGTTGCCGGGAGGGGCGGACCTGCACATCCTCAAGCAGATCGTCCACGACTGGGACGACGAGCACGCGACCCGCATCCTGGGCAACTGCCACCGCGCCCTCACCCCGGCGGGGAAGCTGCTGCTGGTGGAGATGGTGGTGCCGCCGGACAACCTGCCCAGCCCGGCCCAGCCGATGGACCTCAATATGCTGGTCCTGCTCGGCGGGCGGGAACGCACGGCGGAGGAATACGGGAGCCTGCTCCGGGATGCGGGATTCCGGATGGAGCGGATTATCCCGACGCATTCGCCGTTCAGCATCGTCGAGGCGACGCGGATCTGACGTCGCCGCAGCTGGATCGCCGTCGCCTTCGGGTGGCGGCGTTCCCCGTTTGTCGGACGCACGCACACTGGCACAGCAATGCATGCGTTCCAAAAACGCTCCTGCCTGTTGATAGTCGCCGCGCACAGGCAATCGCATCACTCCTTCGACTCGTACCGAAGGAGGTGTGCCATGCTCCAGACCGCGTCTTCTGATAGTCCACACATTGCGGCAGTGCGGACCAGCCCGATGGTCGGCCATGATCACCAACAGAAAAGGGTCGTGTTCCGTGCTGTGCAAGGAAGCGGCGCACCCTACACCTGCTGGTCGATCGGGGATTTCCCTTGACTCCCGAGTGCCGGTATGTGTGGAGACTCATACGACGTAGTTTGTCTCAGAACCGTGCGACATTCACCGCACACGGCTCAAGCTCGGACAAGCAAGATTCGGTATCTCCAGAAGTCCCCGTTATCGGATGTTCGGGTCCGTTTAGACCCCCCCTCACGAAAGGATGATACCATGCGCGTATTATTCACCATACTACCTTTATCCGGCCACTTCTATCCGCTCGTGCCGTTCGCCCGCGCCCTCGCTGCTGCCGGCCACGACGTCGCCTTCGCCGCGCCCGCATTCTTCGCATCGCCCGTGGAGGGTGCCGACTTCCGCTTCTTCCCCGCCGGTCTCGCGCAAACGATTGATGAGCTCTATCCCCGGTCGCACACATTGTCGCATCCGGAGCAGGTCACCTTCTGGCGGGAGCTCTTCACCGATCTGTGGCCCCGGCACACGATCCCCGATCTCCTCGCCCTCGCCGCAACGTGGCAGCCTGACCTCATCGTCCGTGAGAATATGGAGTACGGCGGGTGCATCGCCGCCGAGCGACTCGGCCTCCCCCACGCGGTGGTCGCCGTCAATGTCGTCAGCGAGTTCATCCCCGCCGACCAGCTCGCTGCGCCGTTGAACGCGCAACGCGCCGCGTTCGATCTGCCCCCTGAACCCGGGATGGCGATGCTCTACCGCTATCTCCGGCTCTGTCCCTTCCCGCCCGGCCTGCAGGATCCCGCCCTCCCCGTGACTCCCACGACCCACTACCTCCGCCCGATGCTGGGGGATCACTCCGGCCCCGAAGGGCTGCCGCCGTGGGCCGAGAGTTTGCCGGACCGTCCTGTCGTGTACGTCGGTATGGGCACCACCTTCAACAAGCCGGAGGTCTTTCGCGCGTTCATCGCCGGGCTGCGCGACGACGCGCTGACGCTGATTGTCACGGTGGGGCGCGACCAGGCTCCGGTGGACTACGGGCCGCAACCGGAGAACGTCCACATTGAGCGGTATATCCCCCTCTCGCTGTTGCTGCCGCACTGCGACCTCGTGGTGACGAACGGGGGATCGGGCACGCTGGTGGCGGCGCTCGGTCACGGGTTGCCGCTGGTAGTCGTGCCGATCGCGGCGGATCACCCGCAGAACGCGGCGCGCTGCATGGCGCTCGGCTTGGGGAAGGTCGTCATGCCTGCCGATTTGACACCGGAGAGTGCGCGAGATGCGGTACTGGGGGTGCTGGGTGACCCGACGTACCGGCGGAATGCGGAGCGGCTGCGGGACGAGATGGCAGCATTGCCGGGTCCGGAGCATGCGGTGGAACTACTCGAACGGCTCGCGAGGGAGCGGCAACCCCTGATGCGTGTATGAGCGGCAGGACAGGCGTGCGTTGCCGGCTTCTGAACTGGCGGCGGAGAGCACAAGGAGGCGATGCGCAAACGGAAGGTGTGGATCGAGCCGCTGTTCGGGGAAGCGAAGCAGTGGCACGGGATGCGTCAGTTCCGGCTCCGGGGTCTCACGAAGGTGAATATGGAGGGGCTGATGATCGCGGCAGGACAGAACCTGAAGCGATTGCTGAGTGCGATGGGATGGGGACGGCGTCCATGGCCCAATGGAGCCGCCGGGTTTGCCGGTTTGACGTGCCAAATGCACTCTGCGATGGAGTGACGCGCGATTCCCCGACGGTTTTACGCACGAGCATCGGCGATTCCCGACTATGGCCTTACAAGCCGATGCGTTGGCGACCGCGTTTTTCACTAGGCAGAGACCTTACCGGTCTCTCGCGGCGGCTCTTGCGCGAATGGTGTGATGGCACCGTGCCGGGTACGGCGGTCATGCCATTGTCCTTGCATCTTATCGAAGCAGCGATTGATATCGTGACGATGTCTTACCCGCTGACGCAGGCGGACAGCACACAGCGTTACGCCTGGCAGTTCGCGACCGATCTGCAACGCGCCCCCGAACGCTTCGTCGCCTGATTTTCTGAACTGCCAAGACGCCAAGAGGGAGAATGCGAGCACAGAGGACGCAGAGGACACAGAGAGCACAGAGAAAAGAAACAAATGGATTTCCCTCTGTGTCCTCTGTGTTCTCCGTGTCCTCTGTGCTTAATCTTTCTCCCTAAACAATTTCGAGGATGGCGGGGCGCGGATAGGATGATTCGGTGCCGGGGACGGGCGGCCACTGACCGGTGACGGAGAGGAAGTCCGCAGTGCCGTCGGCGCGGAGGACGAAGGTGTCCTCGCTCTTTGTGCCGGTGATCGAGGGATTGTAGGCGAAGGGCTGCGCCTCCTGCACGGTCTGCGTGCCACCGGGTGTGATCGTCCACTCGCGGCCCGCATAGCCTGCCGCGCCACCCTGATGATGCAGCCGCCACTCACTAGGGAATCCGGCGTCCGCGTACGCCGTCGCGCCCGCCGCGAAAATCTCCCCCGCTGTCGCGCCCGGCTTCGTCGCATTGATGAAGGCGAGGTCCACCCGTGCACACCCTTGCTGCTTTCGGCGCAGATCGTCCGGCAACCGCCCGAAACAGACAGCACGGCTCGCACTCGCATTCAAGCCCCAGCGGGTCGCTCCCGCGATGAGCAGGACACGCTGGTGCACGATCTTCTCCGTCGGCAGCGGGTGGCGGAAGCGATCAATGCGCTCGTCCGCCGCGACCAACGCAACCGGAACCTGGATGCCGTATGCCATCAGTGGCCCGACATAGGACGCGACCACCTGCAACTCCGTCATGCCGGGTCGGACAGCGCGAGCGGCGGCTTCGAGGGCCGTCGCGGCAGTCTGGGCGAGCCAGCGATAGCGGGCGATCTCCGGTTCGAGCACACTGGAACGCAGTCGCACCACCGCATCGCGCAGCACGCGAACGGATTCGATCCCAGCAACCGACGCATCCGCGCCAATCTGACCGCCGCCGACAATACCCGTGATGATCGCGGCGCGGTCGCCGACGCGGCCTTGCTCCCACGGATAGACCTTCATGTGGACACCCTGCTCCGGCACCTCCTCCGCCGCGATGCGTGGCGCTTCGATGGCATCCGTGAGAACGTACACCGCGTCGTGGGTAATCAGTACGGCCGCGCTCGCATCCGCGCCGCCACTCATCGAGACGCGCGTCGCGCCGCCACCCGTCACCCACGCGACGCTCGGCTCCTGCGTCAGAACTAGTGCGTCCAATCCCTCCGCGTCGAGGAGCGTGCGGACGCGGCGGCGCTTCTCCGCCAATTCCTCCGGCGTCGGGTTAAACTCGGCAAGCGCCGCGCTCTGTGGCATCAGGCTTCTCCTCTTATAGAACCGGGGAGAACCGCAAAGGCGCAGGGGACGAAGAGGAATAAACCTACCACGAAGGCACGAAGAGCACGAAGAGCACGAAGAAGTGAGGAGAAAGAAACATCATTTATTCCTCTTCGTCCCTCTTCGTGCTGTTCGCGCCTTCGTGGTTCTAATTCCCTGTCCCTCTTTGCATCCTTTGCGGTTCTCCCTGGGTTCCGTTTTACTGCGTCTTCGGTGCGTCTTCTCCCGCGATGCGGGCGCGCTGCACGGTGGGCGTGATCCACAACTCGTCAATCGTCACGCGGTGCGGCAACCCGGCGATGAAGACGACCGTTTCCGCGACATCCTCCGGTTGGAGCATCGTCGTGCGGGCCTCCGCGCTCGGCGGGTTCGGGCGGTGATCGAGGATCGCCGTCGCGACCTCGCCGGGCAGGATCACCGTCGCGCGAATACCGTTGATTTTCTCCTCGGTGTTGATGCTATGCGAGAGCGAAACCGCGCCTGCCTTGCTCGCCCCATAGGCGACGCCGGACATGATACCGGAATGACGCCCGGCCATGCTGGCGAGGGTAATGATCGTCCCCTGCTTCTGCTGGCGCATCTGCGGCAGCACCGCCCGCACGCAATACAGGACGCCATTCAGGTTCACACCGATGACATGGTCCCACTGCTCGGTGGACATGTCGTGCAGGTTGCGCTGCTTCGTGTTGACACCCGCATTCGCGAAGAGCAGATCAATCCGGCCCCACTCATGGATGACATTCGTGACGAATCGCTCCACCGCCTCAGCGTCCGCGACATCGGCGGCATAGGCGAGCGCCGTGCCGCCCTTGCCGTTGATTTCGTCCGCCATACCATTGAGAACATCCGCCGATCGCGCGACGATAGCAACCTTCGCGCCCGCGTCCGCGAGCGCGTATGCCGTCGCCCGCCCGATACCGCTCGACGCGCCCGTGACAATCGCGACCTGCCCCGCCAGTTTCCCTTCCGCCATGCCGCCCTCCTATTCGTTTACCGGCGTGAACCGGCCAATGACCTGCACAAGTTCGATGGAGTTCCCGAACGGGTCCTCGACGAAGAAGCGCGGGCGGTTGTCAATGACGCTCGTCTCCCTAATCAGCACGTTCTTGCCATCAAGTTGCACCCGCATCGCCGCGATGTCGTCCACCTCGATGCAGAGGTGGTCGGCGGCGCGTGGTGGCCCGAAGTCCGCCGGATCGGTGCGGAGCAGGTGGATTTCGTGCTCATCCTCGCCGATGTCGTACCAGATCAGGGCACGATCCTTCAGGCCCATTGGGCGCGGCTTCTCCCTAAGACCAAGCGCCTCGCCATAGAACCAACGCGCCTCGTCCTCTCGCCCTGCCTCGATACCGATGCTGACGTGTTGCAACCGCTTGATACGCATACATTTCCCTCACTGGCGTCGAATTTCCGCTCCGGTCAGTCTCGCACGCGGGGAAGCAACGAGCAACGAGCAATGAGGGAACGACCTAAACCCCAGCCCCTTTCCCGCGAGGAATGGGGCCGGGGGGTTAGGTTCTCCCCACCAATCGCCGAAACGGCGCTGAGAGCAGGATCGGGTCTTCGAGTAGGTAGGGTGTCGTGATGCTGCGCTGGTCAATCATCATGCGGACGAGCGTCGGGCCGTCCGACTGCTTCGCGTCCGCAAGCGCGGCGCGGAAACCCGCGTCATCATCCACGGTAACACCATGAATGCCGCACCCTTCCGCGACAGCGGCGAAATCGGTCGTCGTCGCGGCGGTCGGTTGGCCACCGGTGCTCGCATATGTGCCGTTGTCAAGGATGAGAATGACGAGGTTCTTCGGCTTGAGGAAGCCGACGGTCGGTAGCGCCGAAAGGCCCATCAAGAGGCCGCCATCGCCTTCGATGACGACGATCTTCTCCGCATTCTCCGGCCTGCCGAGAGCGATGCCGAGGCCGATAGCGACGGGCAAGCCCATGCTATCGAGGACATAGAAGTCGTTCTCCCGCTTGCCGACCGTGGCGATCAGTTCGCGCACCGTCGCACCAAGTGTGACGATCGTCGGTTCATGCACGAAGACTGCGGTGATGATCTTGAGGGCTTCCGCGCGTGAGAGTGTCGCCATCGGTCAGCCTCCCATCAGGTTGACGAGCACCGCGACGGGGCGATGCGTGATCTGTGCGAACTCGTATCCCTTGACGACCGTACGTGTCCACTGGTCGAGCGGCGTCATCGCGTCGAGATGGAAGGTGCGGATATTAGCGGCGTCAAGGATCGCCGGGACGCGCTCGGAAATCAGGTGGATCATCGAGTTATATTCGTTGATGCCGCCGCGCCGTGCGATCAGCATGAAACAAGGGAGATGATATGCTTGCGGAAAGGTCGTCAGCGCAGTGAGGAAGTTACCGACGCCGTTATCCTGCATGATGAGGACGGCGGGCGTCCCAGTCAGCGCAAGGCCGCCCATGATACCGATTGCCTCCTCCTCCCGCGTGACAGGAAACGAGCGAATATCGGGTTGATCCATCACCCAATCGAGAATGCGCCGTAGCGTGCTCGATGGCAGCATCGGCACGACCGCCGGCTTGATTTCCGCCAGCCCCGCGATCACCGCGTCTGAGCGTTCATTGTCCGTACTCACGCCTGCTCCTTCCGTAACGATTCGAAGTCCGTGCGAGGATTATACCGGAGAAGTTGGAGGTTCGAGGTTCGCAGTTCGCAGTAGGGCATCCCGTCTTCGAACCTTCGAAACGAACCTCACATTGCTCATCGCTTCCCTTTGGACGTAGACTGATGGCGGCTCACATGACACGATAGGAAATTGCAGCGGAAGGGAGCGATACAACATGCGAATCGTGGTGTACGACGCGGGGAAGATCGGCCTCTGGGTCAACGATCAGGTCATCAATA
>JAABUO010007171.1_pt1 | contig 12744 bp, 14 predicted proteins | sample 5559291 | NCBI WGS metagenome assembly JAABUO01 (sample SAMN10711878, study PRJNA513372) | rock metagenome | isolation source: Antarctica rocks | place: Antarctica: Victoria Land, Finger Mt sud
GGGTGAAGAGGAAATGAGAGAGAGGGGGGACGGCGAATAGGGGAATAGGGGAGGCTTGAAGACGAGGTGTAGTTGAAGAAGAGAGAAAATAGGAGATATGCCCAGCATTTCTGTAGTACGTTTGGGATTGTGACTTTAAATTCAGCTTCTGGCCTTCACTCTTTATCGACATCTATGGGGTTTGGATTCATTGAGTGTTGAAGATGTTAGGGTGGGGTGGATGGGGATTTGGAGTTGGTGGTGGAAGTGATTCCCCCTTTTCCATCTCGGCACGCGCTAGCCCTCTAAATGAACTCTAAAACTATTAAGAAGCACTGGTATGCAATCCTTCACCCACCCTGCACATTTCATCTAACGCAGCACTACGCCCCGCCCCGTGACACCAAAAAAACCCCCACATCCTCCTCTTGAACCCCCTCACGCTCCTCCGTCTAACATCCTGCACCCCATACCCCTGCTCACAACCCTCAACCTCGTTGTTACCTACAACATTCCACGCAAACGCCGTCACCCTTACCCCATCGCCTTCAGCCATCTGAGCCAAGAAACCGCTCGTGCGCTCGATATCATACATGGTCCATAAATGGGTTAAACCCAAACTCGACGACGCCGGGGCGGAATGTGGGGCGGTCATACATTAAAAAGGTGCGGACTGAAGTAGTGCGGACATCGGGTAGGCGTAGACGTAGCTGGTGACGCCGTTGAGCCAGGTGGTTTTGGTGGATGTTGGTCACGATGACGCAGGTCGGATACAGCGGGTGTGAGATGTTTGCGGCGGGTGCGGAGATGTCATTCGCTGGGGTTAGTAATTGAGGTGAGCGGTTTAGGGGTGGATGGTGTAGTGGATGTAGGCGAGATCGGAGGCGGAGAGGCCGGGGGGGGGTCGATATTTGTGGTGGTGAGGACGAAGGGGAGTAGGTTTCGGAGAGATAGAGGGGTTGGTCTTTGATGCCGAGGATGAAGTCTTGGTAGCGGAGGTCGGAGGGGTTGAAGGGGTCGAGGCGAATGGTGATGGCGATATTGTTTACGGATTTAAGCGTGATTTTGTCGGTGTTTTTGGAGCTCGTCTTTGTAGAAGTGGCAGATTTCACTGTGGGCTAGGAGGGTGTTGTGATTGTTGGCGTAGTTGTTGATGTGATGTTGAGCTCGTTGAGGGTTACCCAGATGGGAACTCTGTAGGCGAAGCGAGTCATAGCTTGTTTAGCGAAGCAGAAGCCGGCGTCTGGATATTCGGTGGAGTTAAATTGGAGGTGTATTGACTGATATCCATGAGCCAGGATGATCACGGGCATGTCGGCATATTGGAGTCTGGTATTGATCAGATCTTCATATTGATCATGTACAGACTGGCTGATTAGAGATCCAATACCGCCAAAAGGTACGTTCGGGGTCCAGGAAATCGAAAAAGAGCAATAGTGGATTCCAACGGCCGTTATTCTGGCAATATTGTGCTTGTACAGATAGTATTGCAGAGCACTGATAACAGAATCATTGGCACCACCAACCGCAGACCAAGGAAAGGCTACAACTAAATCGAGCTGGGATGGACCTCGTCCGTCCGAAAGTAAAGCGCCTTCATCGGTCACGAGCTACTGACAACACCCCAAATGGGATCTTTGCATAAGCAATAGCCATTTAGACAACTAAAACTTCGGGGGCAAGGCGTATAGAGTTTTAGCGAGAAGATAAGCTCACTCGTAGCCACGGGAGTTGGGGAGACAGTCGTCGAGAAAGGAAGTGCCACATTGCTATATTAGATAGAGCTGCAGAAAGCGTTGTAGGCAAGCTCGCCACATTTACCACCGCTAATTGCATTGGGGCCTAGGGAATATGTTGCGTGGGTTCGATCTTTGGGCAAAGGTGTGGATAATGCATCATATCTCTGAACGTCTTTTATGGCGGTGACGTTGGCAGAGGAGTCGCATAACGATTGCCGGTTTCTTGGATATATATGAAAAGTTCTGTATAGATCTTTCCGCGTTGCGCAGGAAGCATGAACGCTGGATGTGCTGGTAGTCTTAGACACTGGCTGTAGAGATGGTCTGGTTCGTCCTGGTCTGGTCGACTTGTCTCAACTTGGAAAAGAGCATATCTTCTCGTTGTCGCCATCCCAGCAAATTTGGAAGGCTTTCATTTTGGCGATCTTTCTAGTTGGATGTTTGTTTAATGGAAGTGAATCGCTCCAAAAAAATTGAGATCTATTCAACAAACAAGTGTCGAGGTGGAGACGTCGTTCAACGTACAGAAATCAAGAATATCCAATTAGAAACATTCCATTGAATGAAATATGAAAAGAGGCAGTTAGACGAAGAAAAGGAGGGAATTATGTTCATGTATTACTTCAGAAAACAAAGCAGCACCTTCACTGGAGCCACTCCTCTAATTGTTTGCCACGTTGCATTGAAATTCTCCATTACCTCAAAAACCAAGTCCCATCCAGCCCTTACATTCTTCATACCATCACCGGCTGTGCATCCGAAAACACCTCTAGAGCTTCACCTCCTGACTCTCCTCATTCCCACTGCTGCTGCACCGGTAGCAGGAACCTGCCGGGCTGTTTTTGATCAAGTACCAGGGAGTTTAAACCCTGAGGGGTTCCTCTTTGGCCATTCTTGTAGTGAATCTATCTTTTGGGACCGGGCTGGTTTGCTGAAAGGGAGGCTGTTGTATGGGTGGGCGAAACCCTCAGATGCGGGTTTTCCACTGGTGTCCCACTACGAAGTTCATCCGATTGGGCGAATTATGATGTACCGACCGCCAGCTATAGTCTTACATATCCCCAAATCGGAAATATTAGCATGGAGTAAGAAGTCATATGACTTGCTAGATCTTAGGGCCAAAGGTGTCTCTGGCGTACTCTTCTGCAATGGTCTTTAAGTCAGCCAAAATAAGAAAACTAGGAAAAGAGCACAAACAGTGACCAATGCTTACCCAGCCAATCATACAGAGAGAAAAACCCCTAAAACGAAACGTATATCTAAAGGATAACAAACGATTCTGCTGCGAACCAGAAACATTCAATACCAGGGCTGGCGACAAGCAAACATCGCCGCTCATAATTTTGGCGGTGTGCCCGCTGAGAGAAAGATCACTCGAAGTGATAACTTTACGCTCCGTCTCGCAAAAGGCTAGAAGCCGAGGACAGGGAGCAAGGCGGAATGTCGACAGTGAGAACGACGAAAAGAAGCTGAGAGGAAGGGAACGCAAAAAAGCCAGTAAGAGAAAAAAGCTAATGCCCCAGGCGAACTTGCTACGACTTCCAATTGGAGTAGTTGGAAAATATTCTGTTTGCTGGTGCTGTTGCTGCAGCAAGAAGACGGAATAACTGAGTGCTGGGAGAGGCGAGGCAGAAAGATCGATGAGATCGGGGAAGGGGGGATTTATATGCAATTTGGCCGAAGGTGCACCTCAATGCTAACTGAGCTTTTCAAAATCCACAAGACCTCAGGCTCCCGTTCCTAATAGAAGGAAAAGAAAGGGCTTTTGTTCAAGATTCTGCTCCGTGTTTTTCTTTCTCGACTACCTTAAAGAGGCAGTACGACAGATAATAACACGTTAACGTGTCAACGCACCCTCACCCAAGGTTCTATGATTCCGTACGGAGTACTCGTTAAGACGATATAAATTACGTTATCCACTATCTATCGCCATAATAATAAAGTACCGTACGGAATCGATCTTCCAGGATATATTTCAGCCACAAAACCATCAGCCGAATCAAGATCTAATCCCTGCAACCCCAGTCACCACTCCCCGACGTCATCTGCCGATATCATGTTTTAGATCACGTCCACACTCCGTACGCGTGCTGGGAATCATCAATTAAAAACACTCAGAGTAAAACCAACTTTGCTTTCCTCCCTCTTCCACACCTAGAAACCCGCACTACTACTCTACACGCCTCTCTCTCTCTCTCTCTCTCGCACACATCTTTCAAGAAAACGCAAACGACCCCAAACCGAAACCCAAAAGAAACATCTACAAAGCAAAACCATGGAGTGGGCAAAAAATCAGTACAACTCCTACTACAACTCCTACATGCCCTGGATCGAAGACAAAGTCCTCGGTTACTGGGGCGAGAACAAGACTTCCTACACCGCCAAAGGTGATCCCTTACCCCCCATTACACCCCCACCAATCCCATCCACCTCCCCTCACATTTCCCCACCCCGCAAAATCTAACCTCCCCCCCTCAATAGACAAACTCTCCACCCACGTCACCGGCGACAAAAACGTCAACGCCGTCCAAGACGGTGTCGCCGAGGGCGTCGGCGGCCAATTCGCCAAAGGCGGGCTGTTGGCGCCCGTCGGCGAGGGTATAAGCAAGGAAGCTGTGAACAGGGCTGAGAGCGGGGATACGGGGCCGCTGGATAAGGAGAAGGCGGAGAAGGGGCAGAAGGGGTGGACGGAGAGTTTGAGTGGGGGGATGTTGGGGGGTGGGGCCAAGAAGTGAAGGGGGGATGGGTGAGATTGGGTGATTGTTAGCGGGGTTTTGGGTTTGAGTTGTTGGTGGGGATGATGTGTAATTGGTCGAATTTTTGGTTGGGGATATTGGATAGTTTTGATCTATCCTGGTTGGTGACAGAATAAGAGCGATTTCTTATTTGAGTTCTGGCGTAGAGGTTGATGTCGTAAATGATCCTTTTAAACTTTCCTCACTTATCTATAACATAACACCGACAAGGAGAGTCACTAATCTTGAAAAACACAGCTGCTCGTCCCGGTAATGTGCTCCTTCCAACAAGACAAGAATCTTTGGCATCTTTAATTGATAATTCCTCTTCCCTATCGGTTACCCCAAACGCAGCCCCCATGTTGACCTCTCGTGGCCGGTACCGCCGTGCTTTCGAACCCTCACAGGTCACTATCATAAAGGAAATTAGTTTGTCCTCCAGTTTCTTCTCCTGAATCGAGCTCAAGTAACCATGACTTTTTTTCTGCGTGCCACGACTTCCTGCCGTGTATAGCCTTGAATTGCGGTGCGCTGATTGCGAGTGCCAGCGATGTAATGCCTGATGCATTCTCCACCCGAGGATCAGCGCCAGCGTCTAACAGCGCTACAATCGTCTGACAATTTTCAGAGATTTCTACTCTTGATGTATCGAACCAGGGTCGGCGGTATGGTGTGCGAAGAGCCTCGATGGCTGCATGCAGCGATGTAGCTCCGTCTTCCTGTGATGCTTCAACAGATGCGCCGGATTCCATCAACAGCTTGACAGCTGGAACGCCAGAAATTTCGGAAGCATCGAGATGCAACGCGGTGCAGCCGTTCCTGTTGCGCGTTTCCAAAGCATCTTGTAATGCTCCCTGTCCTTGCGCTTTAGCAGTAGGATCTCAAGGCATCTGCATTGTTCCAACGTGCTGCGCAGTGGAGAACCGAATCACCCAGGAGGCCGTACGCCCCTATGTTCGCTCCTCTTTCAAGGAGCGTCTGAAGTATCAGTGCATCTCTTCTGGCCTCGGCCAGATGAAGGCAGCTGTTTCCACTCATCGGAATTGCGTCAGGGTTAGCTCCTTGCTTCAAGAGAAGTCTCACTAGATTGGGGTTATCCGATCCGTGGTGCCGAAGAGCAGTGAAATATGGCGTTTCATCGACTAGATTACGAACTTCTATTCGCGCACCGGCCTTGAGAAGCAAACTTATAGAATCTACCGACTAGAATTCGATACTGTGATGGAGGCAACTTTCGACATTCTTATCTGCCGAAGATGGATCTGCCCCTTCTTCTAATGATATTTTGACAATGCTTGGATTCTCACATTGAACAGCTACACATAGTGGGGGCTCACCTAGCGAATATTAGGTTCATGATGCTTCGACTACAAAGCACGGATGTGGAACTGCAACTTGCAATCGCCGAGAGAGACATACCGCTTTCTTCATCCGCTATAACATTAACATTGGCACCGTGTCGTATTATTGCCCTCGCCACTTCTTCCCTGCCACTTAGTATCGCTGCACAAAGTAAAGTCCTTCCCCATGTATCGCGTTTCCCCGAGATTTGGTCATGTGTGCTTTTCTGAGTAGCTCTATAACCGTCTCTTCGAGGCCTGATCTGGCTGCGAGGGATATAGCATGGACAGCATCCTCGGCGAAGCTTTCTTATGGCTTGAGGATTTGATTCTGTCAGATTGACCCCGAACAGCTTTAAGGCATAAGATAACCCACACTAGGCGGCCTTCAAGACCATGCTCGACTTGTATCACTGATATAAGTATATTATTCCTCTCTAGCAGCCTCATTACGTAGTCTCGCTGGATCAGCTCTAGAGTCGCCTGGACGTGATAGCCCCAGTATAGTGTCGCATACGTGAGGAATGGCTAGTTTGTGACTCGGTCTTGTAATGCATCATCATCAGAACACGGGACCTCAAAGACGTCGAGGCAAAGGTAAGTGATACAGCCGGCTGCGATCTTGGTCTGGATGTCTCCAAACAAGTCATCACGACGTCTCTCGAAGTATTCTTGGGTGCTATAGTGAACCAAGCGTGTGAGCTGGCGCTCTTGGTCAATGATAACTAAATCAGCGCAGATTGAAGTCAAGTCATTCGCATCCAAGAAGCTGTCTTCGTCTAGTTCTCCATCTCGCGGCTTTATAGATAAGGCATGCTGGAGCTCTGGAACGGTTAACGGTCAAACGGTCCAGACGATCCAGAAGAGTATTTGCTCTGCTAGATCTCGAAACCCATGTTGTTGACCTTGGATTCGTCTTATTGCTTCGTCATATCTAATCAGATATGTCAGTCGGGCACCCAATACTGTTTAAGCCTCAGCCTTGATTTACGCAAAATCTGAGGCTTCTGAGGCAGATCCCCTGGGCAACTTTGCTAATGCATCCTTGATGTCTCTTGATCTCAGTTTGTCAACGAGTGATTTCACCTGCAGCATGTTAATGATCTGGTTCTTTGGAAACAACAGCGACAGCAGCAACAGACGTAAGGTTGGGCTAACAAGAAGATGCTATCTACAGCCTCGACAATAGAGCCAATGACGACTAGCTCTTGAAGCTCTTGATTTTTCCTTACGCAAGGAGCAAGCATACTGACTTCATCTTCTAGGTAGATGCGCAGATCTGCTTCTTGTGCCCGGATCTCTATCTGGGATACTGTTGCAAACTTTTCAGCAATTGATGGTAGGGACCTAGAGGCCACCATTAGATTTGCGTTGTCTTGCAACTTCAACAGCATGTTAATTATGCTTTCACGTGCTGCATCTCTATCGGAATACTCGTCTAGCGCGTCTTCCAGGATGAACGCTCTTGTGCAAAGCTCGAGCTGTTCATGAAGTGTTGAAGAGAGGTCGTTCAAGTCCGGACGGGCTCCAGTTTTCTTAAATCGATCGTAATGACGCCTGAGCGTCGTAGGTACTAGTCTCATGTACCAAATTAAGTGCGATAAAAGGCCACCAATCATATTAACCGGAGTTTGTAGCAATCGTTCTTTGTAGTTGCAGTAGATATAGAAAACAGCTGAATTTTGCTGATTGTCGTTTGACATGTCGATCTGATGCTGCTCTTTGTCGAAGGTTGCAAGCAGGAAATCCAACACTGTGGACCTATCGTTTGAATGTAGTTGATTTCAGATCTCATGTAATGTTCGAAGCAATACATACGCGAGGACAGCCTTGCCTGTATCGGCTTCGTATTACTGTTAGAAGCTTCAATTACGATAGTGAAGGATATACGAACGAGTTCTGACGCAGAACAAAGCTGAAGACCTTCTCTCAAGCCATTCCTGGAACTTGAATAATTCAAGAACCCACCTTCCCGTCGCCTTTGTATGAGAAGTACGGACCTCGTTAGGTCTATCAAAAAACTCAAGAGGCGAAAGCCAGGCAGAGATTGTTTGGATATCTTCGTCTGTTGCTCGGTCCTCGCTCACTACTTGATAAGTAGGATATAGGTTAAGATAATATCATGAGTTCTAGGGCAAGCAGCGGGCCCATGTTTCCAGTAGAGAGGTGCCCCGTAGACGGTACTAATATGGTAACAGGATACACATACATTGTGCGAGCCCAGTGATCCGTCTCCTGATAGAAGTGAATCCGACTGTATCGTCCTTGATAGCTCTTGAGAGAGCCCTTGAACCCGTAAGCTTACGATGTCTCCCATTTCTGGTAGGGATGATAACATGAGATCGTCCTGCAAAGCCAGTTGAACTAGGGTCTTGAACCTCTCTATCTGGAAAAAAAGGTCCTTGACTCATCTGTGCAAGATGTTATTTTCAAATGCCCGGACTTGGATTCCAACAGCTCTCGCCCTTATCAAACGACTAGACCAGCCATTTACCTACACTTTTGATTCCTGTGACCGGCTTTAGTTTTGACTGGAGCTTGAGCATTATTCTTTGGAAACTCTCAATGGGCCCATCCTGCCCACCAAGCTCAATGGCATCTAATGGAAGGCAATTTTGGATCATGATGCTGAAACGACACGAAATCTTTGAGCCTGTTACCTACTCTTGATCTAGCTGTCTTGTGAACTATCAGGAGCTTTTTCAACTCGATTCCGAAGGCTGGTAAGCAACGGTACGAGGCTGGCTGCCTCCATCGCAAGTTCCGCACGCTCTTATGTGGTATTCTTGACCTCGTTAAGGGACTTGTATGCTTTAGTCGTTGCGTCTATCAGCTGTACAAGACTTGCGGCAAGACCGATGGCGGTTAAAGGGTCCCACATTGCAGACCAAGTAGGCTATTCTAGTCCGACGTGGATCATGACGATGTAGTCTGGCATACGTTGAGCTGGAAATCCTCATACTCTGTAACAACGAGCGTTTAATGGGCAGTTGGGCAAAGTCACTGAGAAGGCGAGCCAGACAATCGTCACATTTTCAATAACGAAGAGCCCAAGTCAGGGAGAAACAAGGTAGAGGAGTTGCAAGCCAAGGCATCTAGGGAAAGGGAAAGGGAAAGGGAACAGAAGCTGAAGTAGAGAATCTTCGAGGAAAATTTACTATCATGAAAGCATAGAGTGTTGAAGCAATAGGAGCAACAGTAGGAGCAAGGGGAGCAGTGTAAAACTGCTTACTAACCCGATTGGGTTATTGCCGGTCCTTTTTGGAACAGCACGTAGATTGCTTCCTCTGTAGAACATATATCTTTTTGCAATAGTAGATTTACGTTTCAACATAGATTAAGGAAGTTCTTGAGAGTCGTGAATTCATGCTGTCCGTACTGGAGTCGAGCTTACGAGCTAGTCCCGAAATCCAATTAGACTTCACGTATCCTAGATGCGATTACTGTATAATTCGCCATACATGCAGCTCCATCAACTCTCAGTCGGTTGAGTCTCACTCAAAACCACCTTCCACTTCTTGATATGTCAGAATCACACTCATCCTCCGATATCAATCTCAATGGCCTTCCCCGACTCCTACGCGATGATACAAAGGTCAAGGTTGCCGGAGTAGACGTGGATGGTCAACTGCGCGGGAAACTCATATCCAAAAACAAGTTCCTCTCCATCGCGAGCGATGGCTTTGGCTTCTGCTCCGTTATCTTTGGGTGGGACATGCATGATCAGACTTACTTCAAGGAATTGAAGGTCAGCAACAAAGAGAATGGGTACAGGGATATCGTTGCAGTACCGGACCTGAGGAGCTTCAGGAGAATACCATGGGAGGATAACGTTCCATTCTTCCTAGTTAGCTTCCTGGACCCCGAGACGAAAGAACCGGTCAGCGCCTGCCCTCGGGGATTGCTGAAGACTGCGGTTGAGAAGCTGAAGACGCGAGATTTACGAGCTATGGCTGGAGGTGAGTTTTTCTAGACGCCCGCGGCACAACGCGTCTTGTATTTGCCTTGACCATGGCTGTTGATACCTAAGGGACCTCCAGCCGAATATGAGTTCTTTCAATTCCGCGCGCCGACCACTCAAAATTTACCAAATGCCGAACGAAATTCCTCATCTACTGCAAGGTTCTTACAAGAGAATCCCGTCAACTCGCTCCCTCCTCTCACAGAAGGCATGTTTGGCTACAGCCTCACGAGACCGGTTCATAATCAAGATTACTATTACGGGATATTTGATGCTTGCGAACAGTTCAGGTGTGGTATTGAAGGCTGGCATACCGAGAGCGGACCTGGGGTTTTCGAAGCGGTATGGCGATTTTAATACATCACTGCTTCGAAGGGGCGTGTATGCTTACAACATCGCAGGCTCTGGAGTTTGGGGAAATCCAGGAGATGGCCGACAAGGCTGGGTTATTTAAGTCTGTAAACCATGTCTATGGTAATCAAACCCTAGGTCTACGGCTGATACAGGTGTTCCAGATACGTTGTGAAGTCGCTGGGTAGCAAGTTCGGAATCACACCATGCTTTATGGCGAAACCACGAGAAGGTCTACCGGGCAACTCCGGACATATGCACGTCTCCATCGTGGACACAAACGGCAAGAATCTCTTCTATCGTGGCTCGGAAGACCCAGATCCTCCATACCCAGACCTGGCGAACCTATCAGATATGGGACGTAACTTCCTCGCTGGTCTATTGGACGGACTTCCTGATGTCATGCCCCTAGTTGCTCCGACTGTCAATTCATACAAGAGACTTGTCGAGAATTTCTGGGCCCCGGTCACGGTATCGTGGGGTCTGGAGCATCGAGCAGCATCAATCAGGCTGATCGCCCCGCCGACGGCGAGTCCCAAGGCTACGAGGTTCGAGGTCAGAGTTGCCGGTGCAGATGCCAACCCCTTCTACGTGTTGTCCACAATTCTAGCTCTGGGCTGGCGAGGAGTTGAGAATAAAATGGTGATCAAGGTGCCGCCACTAGGGAAAGGAGAAGATGTCGGAGGCGCACCTGACAAGGGTGTGAGATTGGCAAAGTCATTGAAGGAAGCGAATGCACAGTTTACGAGGAAAGAGAGCGTGGCACGAGAAGTTTTCGGCAACGAATTTGTGGATCATTTTGGCGGTACTAGAGAACACGAGGTCAGGCTATGGGACGAAGCTGTCACTGATTGGTCTGTCTGTCCTAGTCTTGTCCAAGAGTCTTTGCTAACATTTATTTAGGGAGGTGAAAAGATATATCGAAACCGTCTAGTGAGCGTTCAAGTAATCAAGAGAATGGCATCATGAGCGGCGTTTCTGTTTGATCTTTCCATTTTGAATGCTATTGGACGATACCCACTTGTTGATTTGGCTATTTCTTCTCGCATTACAACAGTCAGCTGTATTGTAAGTCTATTAACTTGAAAGTACGATGTGATACTTTCGAAAGAAGTTTATGATTATAATGCTTCTCGAACATTGTATTGCATAAAGTTCGCAAAATGACTTCGATCAAGATCGACATGTTTAAGCTAAAACTCGACTGATGTAATCAGGGTTTAAAGTCAGATCAGTCGAGCTTTTAGCGACTTACAATAATCGACATGTTAATATGCTTCTGTCATGATGCATTATTAATTCATTCGAATTATTTTAAAGCATTTTTAATTCATGTAAATTTAATTAACTTATAATGTTAAAATCGCAGAATATTAATAAAAATAATAACGATAACAACGAGATAAAAAAGATAAATTTTTTAAAAATGTTTAAAAATACATTATTTATTAAACTTCTTAATAAAATTAATAAATAAATTATAAAAAATTACGAAGAAAAAACGATGCAGCGAAGCTTTTTAAAAAATCTGTTATTAAACGAAGTTTACTTAAAAATAAATAAAGATTTATAAAATTATATAATAATGTAAATAAATAAAAACATGTAGTAAAGAAAAGAATAATACATGTAAGTTAAAGAAATGTACGAGTAACGATTTTTTAAGAGAATTTTATATTTATAATGAATACAGATTAAAATGTTTAAACTAAAACTTAACTAATGTAAACAGAGTTTAATGTTAAATTAATTAAGCTTTTTTAATTTATTAACTTAAATTAATTAAACTTTTAATTATCGTTAAAATTATTATACATATTATTAATATGTTAAAATATTTTAAAACGTTTATAAACGAAATAATTTAAATTATTAACGTTAATAATTTTAAATTTAATATTAATATCTTAAAGCTAGTTAATAACGTAAGTAAATACTTAATACTTAAGCTTAATATATTATTAATTCATTTAAAAAATATTATAAATTTAATATTATTATAGTTTTATGTGCACGCGTATATAAACGAAATGTTTTTATTTAATGAATGCGTAATGTTATAAAATTATAATAAAATGTTTTAAAGTTAAAGCATGTTAATATTTAAATTAAGATTTAAAAAATATATTTTATACGTAAATAATTATTAATATATAAAATTAAATAACAGAACAGTAACGATATAATGTTTAATTTATAAAACACGAAAATAATATTAAGAAAAAAAGAAAAAAGATAATTAAATAAATAATATATTCTTAATATATTCTTAATACGTTATTTACTAAATGTAAATTATTTATTATTTATATATAATTAATGCAAAGTATAAATCGCTTAATATGCTTTAAAATTAAAATACTTAAACGAAAAACGAGTAAGTAAATTATAAAAAAGAATTAATATATTAATTATATATTAATAACGTATTTATAAAATATTATTAATTAAATCTTATACGTAATTAATTATTTAACTTTAAATTAAGCGAATCGTAATTATTATTATTATAAATAAATTTTTAAATAAAATAAAATAAACATGAAATATCTTAAAGAATTTCTTTAATTTAAATATATAAATAAATTAAAATGTTATTTTATTATTAAATAAAATATAACGAGATAAAAATATTATAA
>JAABUO010007173.1_pt1 | contig 12743 bp, 16 predicted proteins | sample 5559291 | NCBI WGS metagenome assembly JAABUO01 (sample SAMN10711878, study PRJNA513372) | rock metagenome | isolation source: Antarctica rocks | place: Antarctica: Victoria Land, Finger Mt sud
TGCACCCCGCAAATCCAAGCAGAGTCGACCGCCAATACAGGTGACCTGCTTGGAAGCCTGTTGTGCAACCTGTAGTGATCAGACCTGCTGACTGGTCAGGCTGACGCCTGTGCTGATGGCCTGATTAATGATGCAGTTGTCTTCAAATGCGCCTGTGAGGAAACTGGACTTTGACAGCTTTAGGCTACAAGCAGCCAGTAACAGTGAACAAAGCTGTGACAGTCGACACAGCGGCCCTGGACGAGGTTGATGAGATTCAAAATTCAGGAGCACAAGATCGATGAAAAGTTGTTTGCAGGTTGTCAAGTTTGTGGTACAGTTGAATGACTGCTCAGAGTGTGTTGTGTTTTCCCGCATCAGTGTTGAGGTCTTGTGCACTCCCTGTAGACCATACTAGGTTGACCATCATGGTATGGCAACAATAAATTTCTTGACTGTACAAGTACAGGTATACTGAGGGTTGTTTGCATTGCTTTGGCTATATTCAGTTTTGAGGGTTGCTATTGCACATGAAGAGTATCTGTTTTCCTTTAGCAAGTCAGCTGCAGTCTGAACTCCAATTATACCAGGCATTATCATGGACACGCTTAGCTTTGCATTTTGTAGTGAGTGATAGTTTTGGTGAATTCTGATACCACACCAGCTTATCTCCTTTTTGGTGTCAAGCTACATTTCGACACTTAAATGATGTAGTATATTGATATGCGCAACATTTGAAAGCTGACACAACATCTTCAATGACAGGCGTCACTACTCAAGACACGTCATGCTCAATGTGTTCAGGGTCTTCAGCTGCAAGTGTAAATATTGACTATTTGATGTGGCTGACTATTTGATGTGCATGAACAAGTTGGCCCAGAACATGCCTGTATTTGTCAAAGAAACCACGCTGCAGGCAGCTGTGCCGAGCACAGCTGCAGAGCTGTTGAAATCTTATCCTAATTCGCCGTACACTTCGTTGCTGGTGACCAGCAGGGGGTACATCAGCTCCTTTGATCAACACTGCACGCGTCTCTCGTCAGGCCTGACAAGACTCAGATCAGCAAGAAACAGTGCTGCCAAGGATTTGGCTTTTGACGGAACACCCAATGGTCCTGGAGACCGTGACGTAGGTCCAGACTGTCAATCTGCGTGGAAAGGCAGCACAGGCTGAATCGTTAAATTATGACCCTCAGGAGTCCAATTCGACCATCAGTCTTCGGGACAGAGTCGTCTTCGCTGTTCAGTTGGCAGTCTCTTCTTGCCATTTGCAAGAGCAGGATAGGGAGACAGCAGTTCCTGTCATGGTCACCCTTGTGATTGATAACAGGTTGGGCTGCAGTGCCCAATACATTGACATGTGTCGGAAGTCGCCTTGCACTTGCCAGCTTACAAACCAAATATCCTGCGTGCTGTATGTAACATGCTCAAGCTTGGTGGAAAGCAGTTTACTACACCTGCAGGCCCGCTGCAGACCCTTCTGGGGCACTGTTGGCATATGCTGCGGCTTTGCTGCTGCCCAACAAAACTGAGTCTATTGAAGTAGCCTGTATGGCACCGCCTCGCCACTTGCCAGATGTGAAGCACTCTGATTGGGCTGTTACAAGGTTGGTTAAGACGATAGCACCTTAAGCTGAATACTCTCTGAGTTCAGCAGCCAGGGCAGGCACTGACATCAGACAGCTGTGTCCACCACTTGAATAAATGCCAAGTCATCGCTTGCATTTTTGACTAGAAATTCAGCCCAAGACTGCTGCCAGAGGCTGAACAAATTGGTCTATGCTTGCGGCAGTATACCAGACACACTATACGCAACATACCGGTCATTGAGCTCTGCAACAGGCAGTGGACTATTTGAAACAGTTCACTGACTGAAGTGCGTGTCCTGCAGACAACGGTATACAGACGTGCTGCCAGCAACAGCTACTGAAGGCCTCCTTTGCAGCTGCGACGGTGACCTGCTGGAAGGTTTCATCAGCAATTTGTTTATTGTGCAGCGTACTGACATGGGGCTGATGGTTCAAACAGCTGTTGATAGTGCACTTGCTGGCATCAAGCAGAGAGAGGTTCTTGATGCATGTCAGGCTCTGGGTATTCGCACCCAGCGCAAAGCTGCTGTGAAGCAAGAGCGGCATCTTTGGACCGAGGCATTTCTCACTAATGCAGTCAGGGGCCTTAGGCCCATCAGAACAATTACCTGTCCAGCTCAGAACGCACTCGGTTGGGATACCTGGGAAATTAAGTTCCCTGCGTATAATGAGGACAGTGTGTCTGCCAGAGTGCAGAGTTATATGCAGCAATGCTGTCAGGACTTGTTTCAACTGTGCACAGACTGATGTAACTTGCGCCTCTACTTTGTTACCAAGGTCATAGCTTGGCACATTTGAACTTGTTGCTGCTGAATATGGTACACATGATCTGCCCTGTAAGACTAGGACAGAGCACAGTGCAGCACAACATGGTGCCTGCGATCAGGCTCACTAGAGGATGCATCTTTTGTTACAATGAGGCTTCTGTGTACAAAATCTACTCACTGAGCCTTGCTACATACTGCACCACATGCGTCGGAAACACAGCAATATCCTAGCTGATGATGCAAGTATTCAAGTACGTCTGTTCACAGTCTCTTAGTGTGGGTGCTTGGGCCAAACTGATAAACTGTCAAGCAACAAAACAGGGTGATGTGAATAGCATGATAACTGCTATGGACATCTACTCATAGGCTTATGATACCCTGGACCTGGCTGTCTTTCTATGCGCAACAACTTGCCATTACTCTGCAGGTCAACAGTTATTCAATATTCAGCCACAAAACCTGAACAGCAGACACAGCACAAAGCGGTACAAAGCAGTGACTTCACATGCAATTGAGGCAACAGAGGATCAGGAAAGGTGTCAGCTTCTCAGGTCTGTGTCTGCCAACTCCCATGTTGTACATCATCCCAACTCAGGAAGTCCAGTTGCATTCATTCGTTGAATTTGTTCAGATTCGTTTCAAAGTGTTGTCTGTTGCCATGGGAATATAGGGGAATCAGCACACACTGCGTCTTGGCACAGGTGTGTCATCATGGCGGGGGTCTGGTCTGACAGGTGTCTTGGATGGAGAAACACGCACTGGAGTGGATCCTGCAGATCAACATAACAATGTTGGCAGGCTGATGTGACCACAGTCACAGTCACAATGCTGCGCTTTACAAATGACATGCAAACCAGCAACACAAATGCTAGAATTTCTGGGTGTAGAGCAGTGGTAAAAAAAGCCCTTCACATCCATGAACCCTATGCCAGCTACTTGTCTGTTGCATGCACAAGCATGCTCTTTCCAGCACAAGCCTCAAGTGGAAAACAATAACCAAAGGGCGTACCAAGCAAGGCTCCACTGCAATTCAACGCTGCCCTGGCACTCTCAGCATTGGTGAACTCAACAAATGCTATGCGCGTAGGATGGTGGTAGTCCCCCAGGAGCCTGATCTTGGATACTGGGCCTGCAGCACAATGTCAGCAACCATCTTGGAGTCAAATCTTGCAGTCAGAGCCTGACAGTCAGGCAGTGGCATGACAAAGATGAGTCAGCTTTGATAAAGCACGTGTACTCTTATGTCTGACTTTTTGGTGACCTACCGCATAAAGTCTCAAAGAATGCTTGTACATCTGTGCGATCAACTTTCTTGTCAATGTTTGCTGCATACACTGTGCGGCCGCACAGTTCTCTTTCCTCCTCAGTGCGGGGCAAGTATTGGTTGTTGACAGGTACAATGGCTGTTTTGGATGGAAGAACTCTCAGAGGATATGTTCCCAAAACTGTCCCATTCCTGGTGAGTGCCTGAAAAAACAATTAGTTTAAGTTTCACACAATATCATGCAGTACAGCACTAACAAAGCTTGCTGTGCAGCTTACAATCTTGGCAGCTGATTCTTCAAGGAACTCGATGAAAGCAAATCTCATAGCAGAGTTGGGGTCACCACAAACACGGCAGTCCACCACTCGGCCACACTCCTGAAATAGGTTGGCCAACTGTTCTTCTGTGACCTGCAAAGATGCAGCAAGATGATTTCAAATACGGTCAGCTGTGTGATGAGCCTTATGAGTTAGGTCATGAGTGAATTAGGTCACCTGCTGATCAATGTCACAGATGTAGATTGTCCGTCTGACCTTGTCCCCCAAGCTTTTCTGAGCCGCTTGCCTCTTGCTGGTGCTCTTGATACTGCTTCTAGCTGAGTGTACAGGTATAGCAGCACTTTGCTGGTGATATGAAGTATGCCCTGTTTGAACTGCAATGCCCTGCAGCAGGGTAACAAGGCTTGTTTATACGATGATCATTGGTTTGAGCCGGAACAACAGGTCTTGTATGTGTGTTGCTCGGTGTTGACCCGCGGTTCGAACATTGCATAGCGCGTGCGAGGGCTATACTCCTTAACTCGTCAAGGTTACGTGCGTAGCCCTGCTGATGTAGTCCTCCCCGGCCTCGAGCAGGAGCAAGATAGCTGGAGGCCATAGCTCTGATGCGTAAAGCTTGAAGCCGTTGGCTCAATGCAGCTGCGCACGCATGTATCGACGTCAGGTTGCCGGCAGTCTGAGCTATTAGCTTCTAGTTGCTAGTTGCTGTTGTAAATTACGACTAAAATGATTATTGCTTGCCTGTGTCAAGCATCTCGGCCTCGCGCTGATAGCTGCTTGCATACGCTGAAGGGCTGGCCCGTATTGTGCCTTGCCAAGATTCTCCTGGCCAAAACAGACAGTGGAGATAAGCCTCAACAGTCCGTTGCATCACTGCAGCTGTGCAGACCATGGCGCTTACCAAAAGCTGAGAGTGGAAGGTGAGGCTGCTCGACATGACTGAAAGTTCCTGAATGAAGAAACTCGTCTAGTTGCAACACAGTAACCGAGCATCAAGGTCTTATTCGTACATAGTTGGTTTCCAAGGTAAGCAATGTGTATCGTGAGCAGCCGGAAATATCGCCTAGCGCTCACCTACTGCTTCGGTGGGAGCTACGCCAAAGGTGTTTCCATTAAGTCTAGCATACAACTTGCTGACGGCTTGCGCTTGCCTGTGCGCAAGGTCAAACTCAACCTCCGACGTTGGAATCCTGAGATCGTTGCAGGACAACGGACTGGTGCTGACTTCAGCCGGGTAGCAAGCTTGCAACATTTTGATACTCCCGAAACGATGACCACTCTGATTCAAGCTTGTGCGATGATGCGCTGCGATGCGGTTCAACAAGTTCGCCACAGACAAGAGTGCAGTACTCCTTGTGCCCAAAGTACTGGCCAGTGCAAAACTACCAACAGGGGACAGGTCTGACTGTGGTTTCAAACCTGCTGACAGAAGATGTTGACGTGATCTGACTCATGTTGGTGAATTCCCCGCGAGGTAGTACCTGCTCTGACTAGGCCTTGCCGACATCTGCTGCGCAATTGCACAGACAGGTGATTAGCACCTCTGTAGGTCAAAGCAAGCGAAGCTTCCTTGTGTGATGTTTTCTTTGCAGCCGAGGCAATAAGCCATTGTCCATTCCTTTGTCACCTTTTTCATGCCATCATCAGTGCACGATGACTGTGCCTGGCTTCGCATGTCATACTTGCGTTCCTTGCATTGTTTTGTACTCCTTGCACATCAACTGCTGTGTTGAGGACGCACATGACATTCGATTGCAAATGCTGGGAGTCACAAATGTCCTCTCTGAGAAATGTGGACGAACTGCTTGATGCTTTATTCCTGTCATTGCATGCCGGCCCGTGCAGGAATTCGCGCGTTCTGACTCACGGACTTGGGCGCAATACACTCACGATGTCAAGCATTTTCGAGCACGTGATCAGCTTGATAAGCTAGGTACCAGCACGTGATCACGGGCTGACTGCTGAGCACACAGGAATAATTACATCAGCTTGTTCGATCTGCAAGGAATCTGATCGTTGCATAGACGTTTCTGAAGTTTGAAGCGTCAGGGTCAGATATACTCTGCTTGTTGGGGCCATCTAGCCCAATTTCACCAAATTGGCTCACCATGAAACCGAGAGCCTGCACACATGCACAACACACTTGCTCACAGCCAGAGTGCCATTAGGGTGAGCTTGTACCGAGGCGCTGCAAGAACACTCCCAGCCAATGGGCAGCAATGCCAGAAGCTGAAGCATCTGCAACACATAAACGCACTAATTTGCTTTAGCAAGTGTCCTGGACACCTCAGCAGCACTGGTCATCGGTCAGCAGGGGTGCTGCATACTGCAAGCTCAACCACATGCAGTTGACAATGGCCATGCGCATTTCAGCAAACATTCAGCCTACCTTGGACAAAGCCTGCAAAGCTGCCTGTGGGGTTGGGCCGGCACTTTGTACCCCTAGACAGCAGCTAGACATGCTGTCCATGAAGTTCAGAACCAGACCTTGCCTTGCCATCATATCAAACCCCAGCCCTGCCAATCGGCATTTCTGCAGGAACTGTGCTGACCGCCGCTTGTGCATGCCACTGTGACACAGCAGATCAATGGCTGCATAGTACCTTGGCTGAAGCTGCACTTCCTGCTGCATGACGTCTGACTCAGACTGCTGCCATGCAGCTGTGGAGCCACCCACCGTCTCTGCCTCTGTCTGCTCATGCACTTGTACAGTACTACTGGAAGTGAGGGGCCTAGATTGAGGCTGACTAACGGCAACGTTGTCAGGAGACTCAGCACCAGCTGCATGTGCAGCCTTAGCATGAACTTGTGTATGGTCACTCTCAGGAAGCTGACTGGACTGCCTAGCAACCGGCAGATCAGCACCAGCATCTGAATTTTCTACCCTGAGCTCCGCCACAGCTGCATTTGCTGTGATGTGCAATGGACCTGTTGCATCAGATGGACTTGACTGCACCGCGACTGCATCCGCAGCCATACGTCTTGTGCTTTGCTGCTGGGCACCCTCAAACTGACCAGGTACATCAGGAGGTACTTGTTCATCACCGCCTGTAGCTGCTGCACCATTTGATGCACTGAGGTCCATTTGCATGCACCCATCAAGATTGCCCTGCTCAAACTCAGCAGTGCTGCTTAATTGCTCAGCTGATGTCCCTGCTTCCGGCAGCGCAGGCGCAGCATCACAAAGCTTCCCTCCCTCTTGCTGGGTCCCGCGTTGAGGGTCACCACCACTTCTTATGGCCTCTGGCTGAGCTGCAGTCTGATCAGGCAACCCAGCAGGATCGGACATTTCTGGCATCCCTGGGACCCAGTAAGTCCCAGAGACAGGGTCAAACTGACCAGCAGCCAGGAAGTCAAACAGCTGGAAACTTGAAAGGCTGGCTGTTGGGCAGACATTCAGGTCGACTGCCCATAGACGCAGCCTGTCATCTTCCCTTGAAGCCACAAAGTCAACCTCCACGTGACCAATGATCTCTGCAAGCACATGCTAAGTCATCAGGCATGACAGCTCAGGAGTGACGAGCAATTGCTGGCCATCCAGCTGAAGCTTGGAAGCATGCAGCCTCCAGGAGACTTGTCATCCAGCGTCACATTCACCATTTGCTGGCAGCCATGAGTAGCGCACATAGCCTGAAATATGCCAAAGACACATTGTACGCAAGCCAGTGAGTTACTGACACCAGGCTGCATGAAGCCACATTGGGGCCATGCTTGTTATTGGTCACTTGTCAACTACCACATGGCAATGGTCAATCATTCCAAACTAACACGCGGTCGTGCCGACAAGTAAGACCAGTTGCTGCAGAAAGTCGCCAAGGATATTGAAACCAAGTATGTGCATCGCACAAAGGGGCCTTGTTCACAGGTCAAAGGGCCGATTTCAGCGGGCTGAAGGGCTTACTGGCATTGTAGCAGGCTGTGCCAACAGCAAGGGCAGCCTCTGTGAGGGGCACAGGGGGCACGCTTGACTGAGGAAAGGAGGAGCCTATGACTCTGTAGGGGGGACAGAACATCTGTTCGTGTGTGGAAATGAGGCGCACCCCTCCCAAGGGATCTATGAACAGGTTGACGCTTGGGGACCCAATCACACCTGTACGTGCAGCAACGTCAGCAAGGCTGCTGTCTGCTGACAAGATTCAGCTTTACAGGTGAGCATCTGACATGCTAACATTGCAGCATGTGTCATAATAGTACAGCAGCAATAAACAATGCAGTACACCTGTATGTCATGGCACAGCACAGCACAGCACAGCACAGCACAGCACAGCACAGCACAGCACAGCACAGCGCTGCAAGAGAGAAACGCAAAGCTGCAGCACAACACAGCTCAGCACATCAAGCAACAGGGAAATGGAGCAAAGCTGCAGCACAGCACAGCAAATGGTCCCTTTGGCAAAGCAGTCTGCAGGCATACCTGATGCGCAAGCCTCAATGACACCGCCTCTCTCTGCAAATGCTGCTGCAAAGTCTGACCAGGAGGGATAGGCTTCTGGGCCTGCCACTACAACCACCTTCTGAATGGCCTTTGCCAGGTGATGAGTGACCTGGTACAGGCACAGATCCAGGGCATCCTTGCCAGCAGCTGCCTGATCAGCTTCCAGGTGCACCTCTGCATGATACTCATTTTGGATTGTAAATGATGATATACTGACTTTGACAATCCAAATGACCATAAAAGAACTACAATCAATAGTTACCACTGCCCAGCAGCTTTGGCCCAAGTTGGCCCAGTGAGTCATCACTCATTCAGTGCTTTGTAAAGCGACAAGGATGCATGGCACTAGACGCCATCCATCGTGCAATTGTTACATGGTGTACTACGGTGCCTTTGCCATGAAAGGCTCAGGCCAAGAAGCAGCAGATGGGCTCGAGATTCACTGCTTACTGCAGAATGCCAATGTTTTCAAGCACATGGCATTTGTTGGGTGGCTTCAGAGATGGCAGCTGTCTGATAAACACCATTGCCATGCTTCCTAGCGGGTCAGCATACCATGCAACAGCAGAATGCAGGTTGGGTGACCACGTGATAATAGTAACAGCACGCAACAACGGTGATGGCAGCATCAGTAATGGCAAACGCACTGCTTGGAAGCCTGTTGCATGTTATGACTGGCAGCACATAAGTATGACAGTGTACCTGGCAATCTGTCGAGTGTTGTTGCATACAGCTGCAGGGCTGTAGCAACTGCAGACACAGCAGCCACGTCCAAGTAGGCATGACCCCGCCCCAAATGCTCATCATCAATCTTCATCAACCACCGCAGCACACCGCTGTGCTGTACAATCAGCTGAGCCAGCGACTGCATTGCATAACAGCAGAGGAAGATGGCCGCCGGGTTTGTGATGCTAAGCATGTTGGCCAAAAAAGAGTATGCAACCTGACCAGCTGTCAGAACACAAACAGACTGAGACTGAGAACTGTGTCCAAGGACAACACCTGCTGTACTACGCAGCTGTGACTATGCAGGAAGGGCAGGTCTGTATTGTAAACCTGCTAACCTCAGAAAGACGGCGCACAGAATGCAGAGTCATGTCACCATAGGCATTTGACACTGCCATGTGCTTCAGTAATGTTTACGTGACTGCTTCTGTCTCAAGCCTGATAGCAGGGCCCTCAGAGCCAGAGCAATGCATACATTTAGTACATTGAAAAATCCATGTTAAACATCTTGCTAGTGTTCCCTAGACAAAAAGCAACATGAGCAGAAGCACAGCGAGTGGTGCTTTACAATCCCAGCCAAAGCCACACAGACACACACACACAGACACAATCCCAGCCAAAGCCACAGACACAGACACAGACACAGACACACACAGACACACACACAACCACACAACTGACCTTGATGATGAGCTTATCTTCCCTTTGCGGTTTGTGTGCATGGACTCCTGACACAGAGACATCCTTGGCTGGTGGCTGAACCTCTGTGGTGATCAGGTGGCCTGTGACAGGGTGGATGGTGTACCTGACCCCTCCTTCTGTCAGGGGTCCCCCCGGCCCCATGCTGTCCAGATCACCTGTACAGATTCGCAGCAGGGGTATGAGTCAAGAAGGATGCGCCGTTTGTGCATGTGCAGTACAGAGCTGCTGCAGTGTGCAAAGCCTGGTGAAGATGGCGTCAGCAGGAGAAGCTTGAGCTTTGTCGGCTTGATGAACTGGCCCTCTGCATCACCCACCACGTGATGATGCTGTCAGCAATTGTCTGTCAGGTAGTCTGCAAGAGTGAAGCAAAAGTTGCCTGGATTGAAAGTTTGAAGCATACCTGCAACACAATAAACTGAAATGCTCGACTAGACTGCTCTGCATACGCTGAAACGATGCTCAGCTGACGAGGTGTGATGAAGACTACTCATGCAAGACAAGCAATGTACCCAGCAAGCCAATTCAGGCAATTGAAGGCAGTGCACAAAGAAACATGTGTTTTATGCTGTGACACAGGTTTGAGTGAAGCAAAGTGAAGACTCTGGGCAGGGAAAGGCAGGTAATGAAAGTGAAGGAGGTGGAGGCTGGGGTGTGAGGGGGGGGGGGGGAGGGGTGGGAAGTGGAGAGGGACTGACCAAAAGCTTGGGCTGGGCCAGGTGGGCGCGGGTCCAGCTCCACTCCTGGTGCCACATTCACCTTGGCGCTTCTGAACAGCTGCTTGGCGCCAGATTTGAGGCTGAAATGGCGGGCTATGCTGGGGTGTGGCGCCAACAGAGGCAATCCCAGCTTGACAGCCAGATCCACCTGTAAATGACGCATCACACAGTCTGTCCGTCCGTCTGTCTGGCTGTCTGTTTGTCTGAGATGAGGGACTACTCATCTGCACAGCAGCTGATTCGCAGGCTGTTTGCCTACAGCCCGCCACATGCACAATGAAAGCATGCCATACTTGCTGCAAGTATTGTTTGCAGGCTGAATAACTGGTAGCAGGGAGCTTGGGCTGGGCGTGAAAGCAAACAATTATGGGCTGACAGGCCTAGGCCCTTTTGCACCACAACCAAACGCAAGCCTAGCTGAATCTCAGCAAGTAATTGAGGCACTGTGCACCATTCAGTGCGTTGTCGCTTCCTTGCCTTGTACAGCAACAGCAATGCGTCGTCACTTCCTCGCCTTGTATAGCACCAGGAATGCTGAATTCAGGCCGGCAGCTGCTTTGCTTGATGTGAAGACCAAACAGACACAACCTGGTTGGAGCACTGACCTCTTCCCCACCCAGAGTGCCTGGCACAATGTAGCCTGGTCGGTTCTTGCAGTACAGCTGGATGCGCGTGAGGGCTCGAGGGCTGGCCAGCAGCTTGGCAGTCAGGCTCATGTGAGCAGGCAGGCGGCCGCAGTTCTCAGGAATCACCATTCGGCAGCGCACTGCCAACTTGTCCACAGCACACACCTCCAACAGCTTCCTCCAGTAGGTCTCTACCTCCTGTGTTGAGCGTCATCGAATTTAGCACAAAAAACAACTGCCTGAAAGGTGGTCTGGCAGCGCCACTGCTCTCAACTCCATTGCACGCACGCACGCACGCACGCACGCACGCACGCACGCACACACTCACACACACACACAATGCACTGACCTTAATAAAGCTTGCTCATCAGCTTTGTACACAGGCCTTTTATTGTACTGCACACAGGGCAAGCTGAGCATAGCAAACCAAGGACTGAGTGATCACCTGGGATGGTAAGTGACTGCAAGCAGACCTCAAGTCTTTCTGCAGGCTGGGCGCCAAACAAGGCTGCAGGAGAATCACACACCCCAAATGCCACAACACTTACAGGTTCCAAACCTCCCTTCAGTGACTCTGTTTCAAGACCTGAGTAATGATGATCGCTCGGGCTGACTTGCAGAACACCAGTCAGAATGCCGCCACATGATCCGAGGTGATCTTGCAAGTTGCCTGACATCATCAGATTGAGTGGGAAACTAAGCTGAGAAACATACAGCCAAGGTGATCTTGCCGGTGGCAAGTCAAGAGGCTGACCAAGGCCTGAGCCAAGCTTGGGCCCAACATGGGATCACCTCAGCTTCTCTATATCGGATCTCAGGGTTATGGGGTTTAGGGTTATTCAGGGTTTAGGGTAAAAACTGTATTTAGGGCCTAAACCCTAACAGCAGCATCTTTTCTTTGCATTTTTGTCTCAAGGGGTTTTTCTTTTCTTTGCTCAAGGGGCTGACCTCAGGCAGGTTGAAGGGTGCTACATACAGCACTTCCACGAGTGGGTCTGCCAGGTCACACAGCCGAGCCATCTGGCTGTTCTCCCGCAGCTGGGGCTTGGAAAGGCCCTGCCTCTGCCCCTCTGTCAGCCCCAGGGAGGGCAGGTGAATCACCACATGCTTCCTCTCATGTATGCTGCTCCAGTTCCTGCCATACCATCAGCTGCTGCTGGCATGCTTGCTAAACGCCTGAAGTGCCACTGCTTGGGATATTCAAACGCTATTGTGTACATATTACCGTTGGATCAGCTGAACATCGTTTGTCAATGTCGTGAGGCAGTTTGATGTTGCGGCTACTCCTTGACTTGTGTCCTATTAGCAAAGCCCACAGTGAGGTACTGGTGTTGATTTAGTCGTGATTGGCCTAGTGTACAAGGCATACCCCAATGGTTGCCGGCATAAATTTACGTTCCTGCCAAGGCTAAGGCCCTACCCCATGAGGGGCCATCGGCTCTTGTGTTACACTATGTGGCACTGGTGTTTCAAGTCTCATGATCATTGCCCTGCAGCAGGGTTGATTGTGCACTGCTAAAGTGACCAGTCTCGCTCTGTCGCTCAGCAGCATGGCAGGAAACTTGACTCGTGACCAAGCAATGTGCTGTAGGCATGCTCCCCCAACAGTGCTCAAGCGTTCCGGCAAACGAAATTTGAAATTCATCCTGTAAACAGTCACC
>JAABUO010007174.1_pt1 | contig 12743 bp, 18 predicted proteins | sample 5559291 | NCBI WGS metagenome assembly JAABUO01 (sample SAMN10711878, study PRJNA513372) | rock metagenome | isolation source: Antarctica rocks | place: Antarctica: Victoria Land, Finger Mt sud
GTGCCCGGATGGATCGAGCTGACTTGGGCGTCTGCGACTTGCCTGTTGGACGCACAATAGCAGATTGCAAGCACGCAGAGACCATGATTGCTGAAGTCTTGCGGAAACTTGGTGCACCTTTGAGCTGTGCGATGTCGAGTAAGCTGTACAGGGTAGATCTTATCTTGGCTTTCACTGCCAGCTAGCTCCTGAATCCGATTGATAGACAGTTTGTATGACTAATCTGGCTGGTGTTCTGCATCAAGCAGAGAGCAGCATCGTTCATAGAGTTGCAAGCACAAATGCCTAAGATGAAAGCAAACAGCTTAAGCGGAAAGCAAAGCAGTTGAAAATGTCGGAACAAAGCATTCACCATGTGCGGACACTTGGTTTTGGAGTACTGCTACTGATTCCCCGAAAAAGCTACAAAACAAGCAGGTCACGTGAAAATTCTGGTGATACATCAAGGTACAGATCAGCATGTACAAAAATCTTCCAAGCTTATATCAACTGTCGTTTTCTCTGCGGTACTTTGCACGTGTGTTGTAAACCCCCTCTGTAGCAGGACTGGACCGTGCTTCACTGCTGCTTGCATTTGCAGCCTGCTCATGAGCTCTTTTGTGGCCAGACACTCTGCCTACATCTGGAGCATAGGCCAGAGTTGCAGCAGAGCTGTTGGGAGACCCAGCAACCTGGCGCTGCTGCCTCTTCGGCCTTCTGCCTTGTAAGCCTCCTGTCTGTCTCGGCACAGCAACTTCCAGGAACGAATCATACTGCATTGTGGCAGCTGCAGGCTGAGCTGCCTGCCAGACCTGGGGTTGAGCAACAGCGGCAGCAGCAGCATTGCCATCACCACGGCGCCGTGACATCCTGGACATCCTGATCTGTGCTCCTGTAGCATAGGCCGATTCACGGCCTCCAGTCATGACAGAGGCCTGTTGGCGTGCATGTTCTCTGCCAAAGCGACTGCTCATGGAGCGTCCCTGACGCTCATAGGTCTGCTGATCTTCAAATGCCTCCATTGTGGAGCTCAAGTCAGCTGCTAGGCGTCTGGACCTTGCACTGACAGGACCGCTGTTGATGCCATCAAAGCTTTGGTGTAGCACAGCTCGGGCACTGCAGCACAAGTCATATCTAACCACCAGAGTTCAGCATTTGGGAGTGTTCACACAGAAAATGATCTGACCGAGGGCTTGGATAAGCCTACAGAGCCCAAAGGGCATGTTCAAGACTTGGTGTTGGTGAGCTGAGGACGCAATAACTTTATTGGTCGGCATGACAAGACGACATCTTGGAAGTGCAGATGAATGCAGGATAGCACGCATGTGCACCAAAGTATTGCACCTTGTTGTTTTGGACACTCTTATGAAATGTTGGGTGTTCTCAACCAAAGCGGCCACAGTGACAAATGTACATTGCAATGGACAATGAAAGACCTTTGACAAATCAAATGGTTGATTTTGGTGAGCAACCCAGGTGCTCACCTTGAAAGGTTGCCTTGGTCTGCCAGCATTGAAGCAGCTTGCAAGGCATTGGAGGCCTCGATGCGTTGCACATGTTCCTGAAAGCAGCAACAACTACTACTAAGTGGACCTGGTATCCATCGTTCCTGATGATCTGCAACTCCATGACAGTGCTTGTTGCTATTGAGAAGATCTAGCAATGGGAGCAGCAACTGGAGGTCAGCAATCTGCTCGCTTGTCAGACCAGTGGGCTGGGACTGACCAACACAAGAGGGTGGCTTTGCCGCAGGCCAGCAGTGTCAGCAGTTCTGGCCACTGTGGCTTCAAAGCTCTCATCACGCATGCACGTGTGGCTGATGTCCAAGTATCGTGCTTGCACAAGCATCACTGGCTCAGTGACATCTGCCACATATAAGCCTGGGATGTCCAGCTCAAGAAGAAAGTCCTTTTGTTCATCTGAAAACAGGTCACCCACTGCCACCTTGATGCTGCCATCAGACTGTGGTTTTTTTTTGAAGCTGGTTTCAATTCGATGTACTGCAACTCCTTCCTGCACTGACACATGCAGTCTGAACAAGCAGCATAGCGGCAGAGTGTTTGGACAAGCTGCAAACACATAGCAGATGTAACTCATTATGAGCACCTACAGCCAAGGAGGGATGCAAACAGTACAGTGACACGTACCTTGGGTACAAAGTGCAGCTCCAGATTCTGAGCTGCCATAGACATCAAGCCACCCAATGCACTAGCAAAAGAGCTGGGAATGGACTCTGCATCCTCCATGTATGTTGACTGTCCATTGCCCTCCTCCGATATTGCATTCAGCATGGCATCATCAAGATCAGCGCCAAATCCAAAGGTGTAAATCTTTGGGCTGATGGCGTTCTGGAGCATAGCTGACATGATGGTCGCAATCTGTCTCACATCAGTCAGCCCTGTGGTGCTTTGGCCATCAGTGAACAGAAAGACACTTCTGACTCGGTCTGCTGACCCTGCAGGAGTTTTGTAGCTTTGCTGTAGCATTCAAGATCAACAGCAGGATATTGAACCTTAATCGTCAATCAGCCAGCTCAGTCAGTGTCTGTACGGAGCTACCAGCTGGCTCACCCTCAGTAAGTGGTGCTGCCAATTGCTGATGGTGATCAATGCCTCGGAACAGTCCTGCTGACAAGTTTGTTCCGCCGCCAGACTCAATACGGGAAATAGCAGCAGCAGCAATCTTTTTGTTGCCACTAGTCATGAAGTTCATGTCACCAGATCCACCGTACACATCTTGTACCTGTGCAACTAATCAGGTTAGAAAGACATGCAAGTAACACAAAAAAGGCAAAGCGCAAGCGTGACTGGCACAGCAATTTAGGTTAGTGTACCTTGTCATCAAAAGACACTACGCTCAAACGATCCACGCTAGACATCTGCTGGACCATAAATTGCATAGCTTCTTTGACCAGAATCAACTTGTTACCAGCCATACTTCCAGACCTACGTCAAAGAGCTTGTTTCTCAAGCATCGCACGCCACTAGTCGCGATCAGCAAGACACAAAGCGAGTTGGGCTTGCCTATCGATGACAGCGCATACATCTATGGGAACTCTTGTCAACTCCTGTGCTTGAGCACGCACAGATGTTACGCATAAAATCTTCTGAGACGTGTCAAACACATAGCTGGGATACTCAAACTGAGACGTGCAATGCAATGTCGGCATGACCGGCCTTTCTGACTCCATGGTCATGGCTGCCAACAGATCTTGCGGCACTTATTGGCCCAGTTCCTTTTGCAGTTTGCACCTATATCTTCTCTCAAGCCTCCATTTAGTATTCTTGCAAATCCATTGCCCTCTGTCTGGCTTTGCGCCACTGCTGAACGTTGCCGGTCCTTCTGGCCGGCAACGACGGATCGATCACATCTTGAGAGACACGCGACTACCATCGAGGCCTAAGGCCTGAGGCGGCCCTGATGTAGGCACAAACCACTTGCCCGTTTGCAGTCTCTGGCAACTGTAGTTACTTCCGTAGCGGGCATTTACGGAATAAAAGTCACTTGGCCGCACTTGGAATCCTGCAGGACTGCTCAGCATGCAGAGGTAACACTGTGCGCACTGTCAGGGCTTGCAGCACCAACAAAGCTGAAGGATGTCATGTTTGTGAGTTGTCAGCAGCTCTGTCGCTCATTTGCAATGAGCGGATTATAAGTTGCCGACGCACGAGCAGTAGGTAAAGGGTTGTGCAATGCTTGCAGTCGGAATGCAGACCGCAAAGCTGAAGGACAAGCTGGTGACCCAAAAGTGCTTAGTCACGTTGACATGGAAAACAAAAGGGTCAAGGAGGTCACTGATGCCATCATGTACAACCTTTTGCCTGCTGCCATAGCATGTGCCACCCAGGAAATCGATGAAGTGCCACAGGACTTGACTTGGGAGTCTTGTCAGGTCAGTGACCAGCTTGAGCTATTTCCTGGCTGCCTCTCTGAATGGTGGTACGTACACCATTGCTCTCCATGTTCTTTCCCTCAACACAGTCTTTGCGGCTGCAGCATATTGCTGGGGTGGCACTGGTGGTTGCGTGCTTGCTCAACGCTCCACCAAGCTTTCTGGAGTTCCTGCTTTGCATCCCATGGCGACACCTTGGAGAGCTCTACCCAAGGTACTGTTGTACTCAAGAGTGTTCATATGGCCTAGTCTATGATGGTATGTGAAGCTGATCTGCTGGGTCTGTATGTCTCATGTTTTGCTTTAGCAATATGTCCTTATGTGTCATGATCACTGTCATGTACATGATATACAGAACCATTTAGACTGATGCTTGTGTGCAATGAAGGACTGACATGGACAGCACAGAGCTACCACAGATCACATTGAATGAGGCTGATCGGAGGCTCATGGCAAACCTGCCTTTGCAGTCAGACTACTTGGATTGTGTCCTTGATTTCATCTATAGATACACCCACAATCACAAGTTCTACTTCATGGAGAGTCTACCAGTTCAGCTCAGGCTAGTGCTAGACCACCCAACTGTCAATTTGCAGCAGGTATCTGCTTGGAAGGCTGTATGATGCTCTGCTGCTGTTACCGCCACCAAATAATAGCGACGAGCCAACCAGTTTATGCATCAAATCATGTTGGAATGCTGCTTGGTGCCGGCCAGCAGGTCATAGAAGTCTTGAGCTGTTTTGTGGCTGTGTGACCTACATGTCACGTGACCCTAAAGCTGCCAAGCATACAGACAATGCACTTGAAACCTGCCTTTTCTGATTTCTATGCAGTATGACCTGTAAGCAACAATCGCCTCAACTGGTGTTTGCTGCACATTTAGAGCATGCCTTTGCGAGTTGCATCTTGGCCATCAAGACACCCAAGACAGCCCAAGCAGTATGTGGGAGGGAAGGGTGAACATCGGTTTGCATGTTTTGCAGGCTGATGCCCGTGGAACTACCCGCAGTGCTGTGGCAGCCCTGCTAGACGGCGCCACCCCACTACATGCTGCTGCTCTGCGGGGCAATCCTGCCCAGATTGACCACCTGCTGTTCTGCAAAGCTGATCCTATGGCACGCACTGCAGCGGGGGATTATCCATTTGAGCTTGTGCCCATTTGCGCTGACAAATTTTCAGGTATGTTGTACATTGTCTCTGCATATATCTGCACTGCCTCTGAAGGGATGCAGTCAGTAGCTAACATGAGAATGATCGAGATATGCACAGCTCTGTACAACAACTCACGACCACTAAAGCAGACCATCTGTTGGTCTGTTAGTGCTGTCCATGATCTGATTTAAACTAGTGAATCGCCAGGTCATGCGCAGTTTGGTGGTGGCTTTGCATGAGAATGTGCTGTTGCATCACTAGATGACATAATTCCATCCCAAACACCATGGTAGCAGATTTGTGCTGGGCTGTTTGCTCAGGCGGGTTAGGCAGAGGAGCATGTGGTTGCCAGTGCATGGGCCGCAGAGAAGCAGAAGTATGGCAGTGCCGTTCCAAGCTGGCCCGAGGCCTCATTGTGCGGCGCTGCCTGACCCATTTTGCAGGGGGCTTCAAGGCCTGGGCTTATGTACTGATGATCAGCCTTGCCTGCATGCTAGGCCTTTGGTCATCAGGCTCCACCATGCACAGGTATTCCTTAGCCTGCATCACTGGTACTTAGCCTGGCCTTTCTGTCCTTGCAGTCACAACTCCTGCCCCGTGCATTAACCCGCCAATGTTATTTTATGCTTGATTGCATAGGATCATCAGTTACCTCACAGTAGGCTTTTGCACTAAACACAGATTGATTTGTTGCGCAATTGTTGTGGAGTTGTTGTTTGTCCTCATGTTGCAGTCAGGATGCCATGCCAGTCTGCTATAGAGCCTGCCAGGTTATCATGTATCTTGGCATGTGTCAGTGCGTTTGGGAGGACAGAGCACAAACTTTCATGACCTGCAAAAGTGACAAGAAAGTTTCGCTGCAGCATGTCACACCTACCTGACTCAATGAGGAATTTGCAAAAGGAGCTGCATGATCTCAGCCTGATACAGCGCAACAGCGCCTGTTGGGCACCCCTATGGACAGATGCATGCTGTCTTTTCTCACAGGCTAGTTTTGCAAGGGCACGAGCAGAGGCGGGCTCAGACACGGCGCTCAGAGCTTGCTACTCAGGCTCGTGCCCTGGTGAAGCGCATGCGTTTTGAAGCTGGTCAAGGTCTGCAGTACCTTACAGCTGCTAGGCAGCGATCAGGCAGCACCAATCTAGACATCCATGATCATGACCCAGGGGATACTGGACACCTTGCTGATAACCTGTTTGATAGGTATAAGCCCACTTATTGCTGCATGCAATTGCTGCAGGCATCACAGTACATGATGATGTCAGGTCTTTGGTCATGGCGTGTCCAACACTGTAGATCACATTGCCATGTGAATTGATGACAATCAAGCAGCTCACAAGTTTTGCCTGCAACGTGGCAAGAAACTGAACAGCTTTCCAATACTGCATGTTGGAGCGTTGGCCAAGCACATACACACTGGTATGCTTGTCATCTTGCAATGGTACTGTCATGATTGCCTGAAGTTTGAGCTTGTGGTGGTGCTGCTGCAGTTCGTGTCATCGATGTCGGAAAGCCTTGGAGTCTTTTCCCAGCATGTGGCAGCTGGGCAAGAGGCCTGGCATACACCATACGCGGCGTGGCAGCAAGCACATGTCGCTGCATGCTGCCAAGAATGCTGACAGCGCATTTGATTGCTTCTCTAGAGCACTGAAAGCTTTGCAGGTGAGCACAGTCCAGCAAGATTATTGCAGGGCACCTTGAGCCATTGTATGCTGCCTTGTGACAGACAACTTTAGCGATGTAGTGATTCGCAGACCACTGTCAAAGGCATCTTCATGTGTGGCTGGGGTGCACAGGCTGTGATCATGTTCAGCAGTGACTACAATAATCATACTGAGCTTCAGTGCACCCTCAAGTGATCAGGGCAATGCGTGAAATTGGCAGGAATCCTCGACAGGAGTCGAGCGCTGCATTGCATCGTATAATTGTAGGCCAATGTGGATGATGCACATGCAGTGTAAATCAGACTTGAATGAATTGCAGAAATTGGGCTTGCAAGGCAACCTCAAGAGTCTGCAGAGCTTTGCTGATTCAAATGCGGCCTCCAATGTCCCAGACCACAGTCCTGTTTTAGTTGCTGAGGATGAGCAAGCTGACATCTACTGCTGCTGGGCAGAGTCAGCTTTGCTGAAGTTCAGGTGACTGTCTGGACACAAGAGCGCATGTTTGCTCATCTTGCAATTGCATGACCTTCAAAGACATTGAATGGACATATCGGCACTTTTCAGACTAACATACCAGCTTGTGTTGTCATGACCCACTCAGCATTGCTTTACTCACATCTGCTGCTCTGCATATTGGCCAGCCAGAGCTGATCCTATGTCGCGGCTGGTTTTGTGCACAGACTGCGGCTGGTGTGCATTCTGGCAGCCTCCGTTGCATGGAGCGTGCATGCTCTTTTGCTTCCCATGATGCACCTATCTCCCCAATGTAGAAACGCCTTTTCCTAGTTCTCAGGTTGTTTAATTTACCTGTACACTGTGAAATCTTTTCCTTTATGTGACATTTCTGTATCCTGAAGAGCTTAGGAAGCTACAAGTGGCATGCAAGAGTTGCTAGTAGCAAGACAAGGGTGTGCTGCAGGGGTTGCCTGTGTGTTGGCTGCAGCACAACAGCTACACAGGCCATCCGCATGGCATACTTCCACACAGCTCGCTTGTTTGCTTCACTGGAAAAGAAGCGAGCCCGCAGCCCAGATGCATTGAAGCTGGTGGGTGCACGGCTGGCGAGGGTGTTGCATGCCCAGATCTGCCTCCTGCTGGACACCCAAGCCCGCCAGACTGCCACTCGCAGTGCCCTTGTGCAGTCCCAGCTGTGTTTGCAGGCAAGCGCACTGCCATCGGCTGCATTGGTTATCATTTGTACATACTGTAGACAAGATGCCACATCAGCCTCCAGCTTTTGATGCTGCAGTCTTGGCTGACAGACACAAATGACAGTTTGAAGGCGGACATGCTGTACCTAGGCATTGCTAACTCAGGACATAGCGTACAGTACAGCAGATTGCTGATTGAACAGCTGCTAATGCAATAAGCAACTGCATGCATGCCAATAGTGTGCATACATGAATGCCACAGATCAAAAGATGATGCCTGTGGCGCATCAACAGCATTGCAGGCAGATGTTTCCCGCAAGTTTCAATATGTCAAGTCTGATCTTCCTTTGGTGGGAGTCTTGCCTAATAGGGTGCTGATTGTGCATACATGAGACAGAGTACAGTGCCTGCTGGACATGCAGCCAGCTCAGTGGCAGGTCTGGCTTTAATGTGTCTGAGTCTGGCCTGATTCAGATGTGCACATCCTGTATGATACGCCTCAACTTGTGTCGATCCTCCAGGAATGGGACAGGATGAAGGCAATGGGCTTGGCCAATGCAGCAGGCCTTGTGGGCAGTCACCAGGTGGTGTGTCTGCTGGACTGGGTGCAGGCTGCCGGGGCTGACCTGACCCTGGTGGAAGCCCTGCAGGGCAGCGCCCTGGACCCTAATGACTCCTTGGCTACTGCCCTGCCCGGCATCTTTGTGTTTGACACCTCTGGCAGAGCTTTCCTCTCTAGGTGACCAGCTCAAAATGTTGTAATGTTTATGTGTGTGACCCAACAAAATCCTCAAGCTGCATATGGTAGTGAGCCATAGGTTGTCACCTTCCTGGCCCGACGTATGCTCTGCACTGCAATGGCACTCTCCTTATCACCATTGTCACAGGTTCTGCCCAAAGATTGGCAGACATCTGTACCACGTTTGGCACTGCACTAGCTGGTGCATGCTCCTGCTTGCATAAACTACGCTCAAATCTGCTGCATCACTGTCTGCAACAAGCTGAAGCTATGCGCATCGTTTGAGCTGCTGCCGCCGCATCTGCTCAGATGCTCTGCCAAGCACATTGTTTGCTTGGAACTTTCAACACAGACATTGTGTTGGCTGAAGTCAACAAAATCGCTGCTGCAGCAAATGCACATCCTCTGCCCAGCACACATGGTTTGCTTGCAAAGTCCAACACAGACTGCTTGAACAGTCCAACACGGACATCACGCTGCCTGAGATCTACAACATTGCTGCACAGGCCAGTGGTGAAGGACACAGCTCAGCAGCTGGAAACAGCACTGGCTGTTGCTGATGGGGCCTCAGAGTATCTGGTCAAGGTTACACGAACAGCAGCTGACAATGCAGCTGCTGAGATTCTGGCAGGCGAGACCTTGCAGGAGATCATGGCAGGCAGATTGGAGATGGCTCCTGGCTCTGCCGTGGACACTCTCAGCCAGGCTGTGCAAGCTGCTCAGCAGTTCCCAAACCTGAAGGTCAGACCTGGAATTATTTGCCTAATATCCAGCAACCAGCAAAATCAAGAAGGATTGCAATGTGTGTTATGCCAGCTTGCTAGCAATTTTCAAGGCAAGGACAGACATAGCACACCTGCAGACACAGCGTTTGCTTTTACTTCTGTATACTGCATTAGGCAGCACAAACCATGCTTGATGGCACAATTTGCCGGTTGTGCCATTCTAGAATAAGTTTGCCTACATTTCTCTTCATTTAAAGAATCTACTGAAAATAATCTGCACAAGGTCCTCTTTTAACTTTGTCTGAAATTTTGTAGTGTGTCAAAAGACTGATTGTTTACATGTTGGTGATGATCTGATGGCTGCTCATCAGTCACCAACATAGTTCAGCACCAATGAGCTGTTTTTAGATGTTTGCTTGTCACTCAAGACATTCTAACCCATTTGTCTCTGGCTTTCAGAGTTGAGCACTGCTTGGTTGCGCAGGCTGATGTGCAAGCTGGGCAGCAGCTGCTGGAAAGGTGGGCCATGCGTAATGAGGCCATAGCCCAACTGGAGGCTGTCATGGATGAAGTCAGTGGACCTGTCACCTCCCAGTCCTCTCCCTCTAGGGATCAGGAGGGTAGGCTCTACCTCTGTGTGCCATGCATGTTTTTGCTCACCTCATTGCATTTACTGCATGCACACACTGCATCAGAAATGCAGAACTCATTCTTTTTATACCCCTCACATTGCTTCAGCAGGTCCATCAAGCTACGACTGGCACAAGCTCAATGGTCTGCAGGTCTTCCTGTGCAGTGTGTAAGCATGGCCATGCACACTTGCCCCTCACACCTGATCGTGCAATACAGCATGCCAATCCCTTTTTTAATTGCAGGCCCCACCGTTGCTGATCATGAAGCCTTTTGGGCAGAGTGGGCGCTGCGCATTCAGACCCTGGAGCGTGGCATTGAGCAGGCCAGACAGCAGGGCATCAGCGTCAGCAGGGCCAAGCGCGTCCTGAAGGAGCTGCAGGCCCAGGCCAATGCTGCTGAGGCTGCTGCCAAGCTGGAAGCTCTGCTGCTGCGCAAACCCTGCAAGGCCTCTCTTCTCAAGGTCAGTCCTTTAAAATCGCATGTAGTTCTATGGGTAACAGACCAAATGATGAAGTCAGATATAGTGGAAATGCTTATTCATCGAAAGAGTGTGGGGGGTCCAGTTACTGTGTATAGTGGGAAACACTGTGGGAGTTGGAGCGCAACTCAGTGGCAGCTGCACACGGCCTGACTCCTGTAGTACATAGGAAGAAGCAGCACTGATGCATGGTTTCACGATGCGTTTGTGGTATGTTCAGTTGACGTTGATCCGATACTTCCATTGTGCAAGGTATGTCCAGCTTGTCAAGGACAAGACAAGCAAGCAGATTGTACCCTGGCAAAGTCACATCCCAAGTGCATTCAGGGCTTGGCAGTGTGCTTCAGCACTCTGCAGCTGCATCGTTCGTCACGCAATCAGCCTTCAGGCAAAGTATGCCATAAGGAGGTGAGGTGGCTCAAGGCGGTGGTTGTTCAAATGTGCTGTGTATGCGTGCAAGCACTGCTGCTTCAGCACCATATTCAGACGCAGTCAACCTGGCACCTGCACTTGCATTGTGCATTGTTCAGGCGGAGGTCAGCAAGGCTGAATCAGCCAGCAGTGCAGCCATTGGGGCCCTGAGTGGGCCGTCAATGGGATCAGGCATGTTGACCCCCCTCATACAGAGGGCCAAGCACCAGCTGGAGGTGGAGCGCGCAAGGGCTGGCCTGCACAAGGCCATTGCTGCTGCCAAGACCGACGCTGAGCTGCCTCAGCTAGAGGCTGCCATACAAGCTGCACGCAAAGCAGGTGTCCAGGACAGATTGCAGGAGGCATCAAGGTACGTTGGCTGAGCATACCATCATGTATGTCACACACAATGACGTGAGCATGTTCACATCCCAATATGCACCGTCAAGGCTTGGATCACAACGCTGTTGACTGCATTATGGGTCACAAGCAGAGACATGCTGCTGTGTGGTCAGCCTTATGCTAACATGTTTGCACAAAGACACAGTGTCTCGAGCCACCAAAGCTGTATCTGCAGGCATGCTGGTGAGCTGCGAGCCAGGCTGGATGAAGCATCACAAGCCAAAGCTCGACTGCAGACCGCTGTTGAGGCTCTGCAGAAGCACAGCAGATCAGAGGATGCAGCAGGTGTGGAGGAGGCAATGCAGACAGCGCAGGGCTGCAATGCTTCTTTGGAGGGGGATGTTGCTGCTGCCCAGCAGGCTCTCCAGCGCTGGCAGCGCACAACCAACAATGAGGCAAAGCTGGCAAAAGCTCTCAAGGAGGGTGCCTCTGTTGCAGGCCTGTCCAGAGCTATTCAGGTTTGTCAAACAAAGTTTGGTCAATCTAAGCAAATGCATATACAGTGACTTGAACAACTCTCCAGGCACATTGAGCTGCATGGCCCAGACAGCACACCCTGCCAAAGTTCTCGGTGAGCCTGCACATATCTGCAGATCAGCAAAGCTCTGACAACTTACCACAGTAACTACCCAGGCAGGTGTTGTGCTCGCCTTATCGTATAGAATAAGCATGTTCTCAATTTGCGTTGACGCCTTTGGTCATTTGCTGTCCCCAATGATCTGCTTCTTCAAGTTGGTCTACAATTCCAGCTCAGGCTTGACTGCTGCTAATTAGCAATTCAAAAGTATGCAGAGCTTGCTGGCAATGCCTCCTCTCAAGCACAGGGTGCTGACATGTGTGTCACTTTGGTGCAGGAGGCAACAGCGTGTGGCGTGAAGGTAGCAGACGCCAAGCGCGTTCTGAAGCTCATGCAAAGCCTAGAGGCCGCCCTGCAGCCAGACCCCACCAGTGAGGGCCCCTCAGCCTACCGCTTCCTCAAAGCCAGACTGGAGGCAGCAGAACAAGGTGGCGTGTCTCCTGCTTTCATGCAGCCTGCCAAGGCACGGCTGCGTCAGCTGCTGATGGCCGATGTGAAGAAGGTGGTGGAGTCTGCCTTGAGGACCAGGCCAGGCAGACGTGCTGCGTTGAAGACTGGCGCAGTCAGAGACGCTCTGGACCAGGCTGAGAGCATGCTGGAGAGCGGCTTGGGCTGTGATCCTGAGCCTTTCGTGGCTTCTGCTCAGAACTGGCGCGCCCTGCATGTCAGGGCAGGCAGTGTGGGGGGGCCTGCAGAGAAGGGGGGAGGGGATGATGTGATGGCCATCCCTGATGCCGCCGCTGTGAAAAGGATGCTTGGAGAGGCTTATAGGTAAATGTCTTTTTTCCATCAGGAGAAGTTTTGTTGGTGGGCATGTATTTTCTGCTGCCTGGCATATACGTCCCCCGATTATCACACTTTCATGCACAACATGGCCAAATGGACATTGTGTGTATACTCAGGCGCTTCTTTGCTTGTGATGCTATCTACAATCTCCTGA
>JAABUO010007175.1_pt1 | contig 12742 bp, 15 predicted proteins | sample 5559291 | NCBI WGS metagenome assembly JAABUO01 (sample SAMN10711878, study PRJNA513372) | rock metagenome | isolation source: Antarctica rocks | place: Antarctica: Victoria Land, Finger Mt sud
AGCTTTCTTGCCAACAAAACCTATGCTGCTCTGCCTTTTCACCTGTTGCTCTTTGCATTTCACTCTCTGTCTGGGAAATGCCAAAGCGTGATCTGACGAGATTGGAACACTGAATATTGCTGAGCTTTGCTGAACTGCAACATGCCTCCACTTAGCCCTTTCTGCCCTTGTGCTGGTCAGTTTAGCCCCTCTCAATCTGAATGGCCTGCTGGCATACAAGAGCTTCTGCTGGCATACAAGGAGCCTCTGTTTCTGCAACTGTACTGCTGCATATCCTGCTTTGTTCAGTCTTCTACAACACATGAACACCTGAAAGTGTTGGTACTGCCTGCCAAAACAGCACTTTGCACAGGGAGCCAGTCTGGACTGTACGCACCTGAGCGCTAGGGGAAGACACTTGTTCAAACAAGAAACAAATGAATAAGATGTTCATTTTATGCATATGCCAATGACTTGTGTTACATGATGCAGGGCTTTAGAGGCAGAATCTGCATCTCCAACAAACAGCGCTGGTCCGTCAGCTGACAACATTGGGAGAGCAAGCTCCCTTGCAAGCCGATATGCAAAGCCTGCTGGTGCAACTAAGGTATGAATTTCTTCTCTCTTCTCCTCAAACCCCCACCCCCATCCCCCCTCTCCCCCAAACACACCCCCCTCGACCCTTCGCCTCCCCTGTCGTCACTCTCTTCTTTCTCTCTCTCCTTGACCGCTCTGCCTCTCTTCCATGAAAACTCAAAGCAGCTCGACTGTCAAACCATTCATTGACTATGCAGCCTATCTGATGAGCTGTCTCAAGAGACCTAGCAACAACAAGCTACCATCAGTAATGTACACTACTCAGAACAGCTCTGCTGTTGAATCTGTGATTGACAATGCAGCCAATCAGCTGAGCTGTATCAAAGCACCTGAGCAAATCTTGTAACCCAATATGCTACCATTGGTAAATGACGCTTGTTTCTTGGAAGGCATCTGTAGCAACAGGATATCAAGTTTGTGAACATTGTGGACTTAATGCCCTGTTGCTACAGATGCTTTTCCTGAAACCAGTCTTCATTGCCAAGGTCATCATTGCAAACATGGATGTGCTGGCAACAAGCATGTACATCAATAAGCTCTGCTGAGGACGTTCAATATCATACATATAAAGCAGATATAACATACCTCTGCAGAACACACACATGAGGTCCGCTCTTCTCAGCCCAGATGTCACGTCTATGGCTTTAGATGGTTGAGCACCCACCATCCTCACAGACTGTGGCAGGATGATGCCCTTCGCCATGACTTCAGTACATGTTGTCAACGCAGGTGTTTGCAATCATGAATTGAGCAGTCCTGTGTATGAGAACACAAGAGATGCACATCATTTAGTGAAATGTGGTGCACTGCGTCCATGTTCAGCCTTGCTGTGGGAAGACTTTGAGGTAGACATGCAATCTGTCTTTCTCAATCTACCTCCAGGTCTTGGCAGTGCACGGCTGAACAGGCAAACCACGCACCTCAGACATATTCTGGATTTGATATACAAAATTATCCTCTGTTGTATAGCAGAATCAAATCAACCTGTGTACTTCAGTGAACACTGTATGAACATTGCAGCACGTCTTGTTCTTTGGCCTCTAGCACATGACGTGATCACTGTTTGATTATGAACAACATGTGCTGTGTCCAATCTTACCTTACGCAAGCCTCCGATGATGCTGCCTGTGATTCATTAATACCTAGTTGCAGAGTCCAAGCCTCAGGGGGCTCCCTGTATGATCCCAGGAAGGCATTCACCCACCCGTTTTGTTATCACCAAGCTGCAGATGGTCGCTGCTACTGCATAGCTTTCATTCTACGCTAAGCAGCTTCTCCAGATGTCAGGCGATTTCATCTCTGTCTTCTGTCCCCTTCGACAGAAAATGGAATAATAGGACACCCAGCGACACAAGTCTTAACGCCATTCTAATTAGTCAGGTGCAGCTGAAAAGGGTATGTCAGGGCATTTCATATCAGAGCAAATGCTGCAGATTCCATGCTATTGACAACAGGTTTCTGACAGAGGAATGCAAGCATGCACCCCATGTTTGGAGCAGCCATCAGTGCATGCATGCATTGCGACATCTTGTGGGTACAGTTGTAGCAAATTGGTTGTGTCCATGGATGTGGGTCTGAGTCGCAAATGCGCTTTAAACCAGAGTTGCATCATGTTGATTGTGGTGTGTATACATCACATACAAGTCTTGATTCATGTAGTGGATAATGGTCAAATACACTGTGTTCATGTAGCCTGTGACCATATGTGCCCAAAGATCAGGGAGAGTGAACGGATAAATGAATGAGTGAGTGAATGAGTAAGTGAGTGACTGGATGAAATTTGATGAAACATGCAAACAGGTTATGGCGACAACTGCTTGGTTGTGGTACAGCAGCAATCAGGATGTCTTATGACATGCAACTTTGTCACAGAGGTCATGACACAGAAACGCATGACACTCAGCACATACACTGCTCCTCTGCAGGCTTCTATGCTCTTGATTGAAGCACTATGGATATGCCGTTTATTACTCATGATGTTTACTCATTAGCCTCCCACTGCACAGCCAGGGTAGCTCATCAGCTGTGCCAGCATATCCTAGCACATCTGATGAGCTAGCCCGGCTGTGCTGCTCACTGCAATAGATTTGTCATAACGCGGGGCAGAGAGATGATCAGCCATGAGCCGATCAATTTAGGATTTAGGCTGCAACACTAAGCTCATCATTTCCTGCTGCGGCATCAATAGCACCTCACTCTCAGATTCTGGCTAGCAGGCTGCCAAATTCTAGCAGTTACAAATTCGTCATGCAGCAAAGTGGTTTCTCGAGGTTCACCCATTGTGCAGCAGCTGTCTGACAAGGCCACAATGGTGAGCTCAACATCCAATGCCTGTCTCAGAAGGGGTGAATACATGCTGCAGACAAGTCTGCAACTTTTCCAATTCCAGACGACACCGCCTGGCATGGCATAAGAATGTGAGCAGCTCACAAATTTCCTAAGCATTACTGAGCTAAACCCTCAGCTCTCCTAAGCTCAACTCAAAACCCTCAGCTGCTTCTATCATTGTCACCCCAGTCACTGTCATTCGTACCCCCAAAAACCAATGCCCTGCACCCAAGTTGCATCGTGCCATGTCAAAAGTCAAAACAAGGAAAGTTGTCTCCAAACACATCTCGTGCTATGCGCTTGTGTCAAACATTCAAGGATCTCAAATCAGATCCTGAGTTCAAGCTACACATGGGCACAATGCAATACCTGAGGAAGAAGTTTGCATCAGTACCATATCAGCTGAATAAGTTATACAATGTCTTTTTGTTATTGATAGGATACTGACAGGATTTCATGTATTTGGTAACACTGCAACTGGTGAAACTTGTTTCTTTGTGCAGGAGGGAGGCTCAACTCCGGCAGTGGTGCTGCCAGTTCCTGGCCTAGCTGGCAGGGGTAGGGGGGGTCTGGGGGGCAGGGGTGGCCGCGGTGGGGCCATCAGGACCTTTGTGCCTCAGACCTCAGGAGCAGCTGCCATCACCCCTGCATGGATGACTAAGAAGACTTCCGCCGGTTCCCCATCCGAGGAGACTTCTTCTGTCATTGCCGCCAACCCATTTGCTGACCCAGCCCCTACTGAGGGGCCTGCCCCTGCGTCCACCCCTTCAGTCTTCACGCCAGCAGCCGCTGCACAAGACACGGCAGTTGGCCCTTCTTCTTTTGCTTCCCCCTTTGCTTCTGCACCCCCTGCGTCAGCATCATCAGACATGCTGACGCAGCTGTCTCAGAGCTCAGCAAACCCTGACTCAGCACAGCCAGCTGCTGAGTCAGTTGCTGATGACTCATATGCACAGCCGCCATCACCAGGAGCAGCCATCATGGATGCTGAATCAGCAGCACCAGACGTTCCTGCTGACTCAGCACCCCCCACCTCCCAAGACGTCCCAGCCTTGTTCACACCCATCTTGGACCCCTCCCTGGACCCCTCCTCAACCCTCCAGCCCATGGACGAGACCCACATGGAAGGCCAGGACTCCACAGGGCGCTCACCCTTGGATGATGCATTTGGTGGTGACTCAACCTTGGGCCATACCTTCGGCGGTGGCAACGGTGGCGGCTCTGCTCTGGATGACACCTTCGGTGGTGGCAGCGGTGGCGTGCTGGATGACCCCTTTAGCGGCGGTGGCGCACTGGATGATGCCTTCAATGGCGGTGGCGGCAGCGGTGGTGGCCTTGATGATGCCTTTGGTGGTGGCAATGGTGCCAGCGGATTGGATGACAACTACGGTGGCTCCTCCCTTGATGACACCTTTGGTGGAGCGCTGTTGGCTGGCGACATTGGACAGGTATAGCCCAATACATCTTATCTCTCAAAACCTCTTGTCATACCTTGTGTTGTACTTCATGTCATGCTTCATGTCATACCTCATGTCATACTTCACGTCTGCTAATCATACCTCATGTCCAGCGCTAGAGCTGGGTCATGGGTCTGTGATGGTCACTGTGTCAAGCTTCTCCCTGCTGCTGCACCTGATCACATAAGGAGGCTGCTGATAGCAGACGGACTGCTTAAACCAGCCAGTTTGGAGTTTACCTGACTACCTCAAGCACTGCATCTGCCAGAAGTGACAGTGTCAGAGTCAGCAGGCCTTGCAACTGTCTGCCTGAAGATCAATACGTGGCTGCTGAGGCTGACTGATCCTGCTGCTGAGCTGTGACATGTGTCTTGTGTTTGGCGTGTTTGCTTACCTAGGCCTGTTGACCCTACTGCTGAGTTCTGTCTTGTGTCCTGAGGGACAAGGTGCTGTCAGACAAAGCTGGACAACAGCTGCTTGTCATGTGATACTGGCTGATCTGTTGTGCAAATAGAGCTATCAGGCTGAGCTTCACAGCCCTACTGCAAGCTTTTGATAAATTTGGTGCTAATGAGGCATGCTGTCAGCATGTTGAGTCAAAGCCTGCGGTAAAGTCATAAATCTCAGCCTGATAGATCTGTTTGCACAAGTGGAATTAGCTTACGGTCAAAGATTTGCTGAATGCTCCTGATACTTACAATGTGTCGCCAGGACACTGTTGTTGGGGTGGCTTTTTCTGAGGCTTGTTTTGTATGCAGGCGGGTCCCCTGATGCCTCCCGCCGACACAACTGGGGAAGCGTCTGGTCCCAAGTTTCCCAGCAGGGATGGCTCTGAGACCAGGGCCGGTGAGGATTTCTTTGGCAACCTGTCTGGAGTTGAGGGTGGGGCAGTTGATGACCAGGAGACATCCTCCAGTAGCCCTGCCCTACAAGAGTCAGGAGGTGAGTCAGGTGGTGTACATGCTGGATGTTGTTGTGTATGGGTCAGATCTCTGTTTTGTGCTTCACCCGCACCTCATGTCATTATTTGGCCCTGGTGCTGGAGGCAGGAAACCCCGTACCTCAAAATCCCATAACAGATAGACAATATTGGTGGCAAATTTTTGACAGCATTTCCGAGCCTATTACAGACAATGCCTCTTTCTGTACCTTACCTGGAAGGTAGACACATGTTTGTATGATCAATGCATGAATGAATGCATGGATGGATGAATGGATGAATGCATGAATGAGTGATAGAACAAACGGATGAATGAACATGATGCAATGCAATGCAACGCAACAAAATGCAATGCTTGAGTGCAATGAGTGAATCTAATGCAATGAGTGAATGAATGCAACAAATGATGTGGGCAAGGTGACATTGCAATCACATACAGCTGCATGTCACCCAACACATGATCTGTGGAGAGAAAATGGTCGTGCTGAAGTGGTTTGCCAGCTCAAGCCAGGTCCCGCCCTGCCTTGTCTGCTCCTGCAACTTGTGTCTCCACGTCACCAAGTATATTACACTCTGGCACCATGGTGTGCTTTTGTTTGGTGAAGTCAAGGGGTCCGCCTGGTTGCCCTAGATCAACAATGTTGCTTTACGTGACTGCCAAAAATGTCCTTTTGATAGGCCTTATAGGGACGCACAGAACAGACTGCTCTGGAGAGACAAAGCTTGCCCTGCACGTACCTAGCTCATCATGAGCCGGAGAGCGTAGATGTTATTATTATTATGTTTATCAGTGTAGTGTGCAAGCCAAGATGCATCAGCAAGCCAAAAAGCGCAGATATTAATTTTGATTATGACTATGATAATGTTTATCAGTGTTGTGTGCAGGCCAGGAGACATCAGTACAGGAGGAGGGTGGGTTTGACATTGCTGCCATGGAGGTGCGTGCATCTGAGGCCTCCCAAAAAGACTACCATGGTTTGGGTGACTGGCAGAGAGTGATGGAGATTGCACAGGGGTGGCGGGACCTGGGGTACCCAGAAGAAGATGTAAGCCTCCACGATTCGTTGTTCCTATTATGTCTTCCTCTGTCATGGGGAAACTGCGCACGGACAAACCACCGAGACGTGGGATTTACCCCAGGGGTTCTTGTCTGTGCATGCATGTGTGTGTAACCTTGTTCCCAGCTGCTGCTGTTGTTTTGGTCACGCTAAAGCAGCAGTCAAGGTTCTTCCATGCATACACTATCTCTTGTCTGTCTCTCTGTGAACAGTCAGTGGCTTTTGAACAAAAAGAGCAGATGCTGACTTTTTGGATCGCTGATCCGCTGACCGCTGACCGCTGATCCTTCCACCATGACACGTCTGAATCTGGCTGCTTGCTTTGAACATGATTACATCAGACCTTGACTTAGGTCATGTGTTGCACGACAGATGCAAGCAATTGTAGGTGATGGCGTCTTGCCTCAAACATGATTGCGTCAGACCTTGACTCAGGTCATGTGTTGCACGCCAGGTTTCATTAATGCTAGCCGACTGCATCTTGCTTCAAGCCTACTTATTGCCACACATGCGTTACATTATCGAGTTTTGCAAGCAGTCAAAAATCTCGATCAAAACTGTTTTTTTCCCCCTGACTTCAGGTGAGATTGTACCTGGCTGACTACAGCATCGACATGGAAGTCTATGACTACTGGCTGTGGCGCTACTATCCAGAGTGGCTGTCGTGGTGGCAGAGCCACAGACCACAGGCAAACCAGGACACTCAAGACTCAGCTGCCACTGCTGAAGGAGCTGCCACAGCTGTGGACTCTGCTCAAGGTGCGTCTGCCACACCTGTTGATCGTGTGCATGCTAACACTGTCTGTAAGTTTGTACAACCTCAGTCAAAGTTGTACAAGATCAAATTGCTAGTGCAACACCTGGAACGTCCAAATCTTTGGCTCAGTGTTAAAAGGTCACATGCCAATGGATTTGGCCGTTGATGGTGTTGCAGTTGACGTGTGATGTTGTGTGACTTTGACTGAGGTTGCATGGATATGCAGACAGTCTTAGCATTCACAAGCACCGCTGTCATCAGCAATGGCTATACATGTCTTCAGCAAATGTGCTGCAATGGTTGTCTCTGCATACATGCTGCCTACCCAAGGCTTATTGGTCTGATGTTACATGTCACAAGTCGTGCAGTAACACTGCTGCTGTTATGTCTTGCTGTGCACCTGTCTGAAAAGCAATTGGTGCCAGTCTGGCTCTTACTGACCATGCAGAGATTGTTGCAAGCCACAGTCATTGTCACACAACAACATGTAGAACTCAGCAGAATGCAAAAGGCACAACTGGGAAAAATCGCAGATTCTAGTCTCCAAAGCAATGCTGAGAAGCTTTCTCAGCAGAGACATGACTTCAGAGTCGAAACACGTCATCCTTGTATAACTTGATCCAATTTTGCTTCAGGTGCTGAAGCTCTCCAGAGCTTCGCTGGCTTATCCACCTCCATGGCTGAGGAGCAACCCCTTGCTGTGGACTCAGCAGTTGACCCACCTCAGGAGGCTCAGCCCATGGACTCTGAGCAGCAGCCAGACGACTCAGAGACTCAGCCTGACTACCCTCTGAGCTTCTCACTTGGTGGAGGCTCTGAGGCAGTGAGTGAGTTCCCCAACTTTGGGGTTTCAGCGCATGCTGGGGATCTGGAAGAACTGGACATCAATCTTGGAAGTGACAATGCCAATCATGATGAGCCACCGCCTGCTGCCAATGGTGATGACTACAATACTGAGTCAGGAGCTGTGAGTCTTGAGCAGCCTGCTGAGATCGAGTCCACTGCTTCCCTGCATGACTCAGCCAACATGGCTGCTGGTTCCAGTCAACATGATGAATCAGATGAGTCAACCCTGATGACTACTGAGACCAGTCATCACGCAAATGAGTCAGCTCCTACCATGGCTGCTGAGGACAGCTTCCAGGCAGATGGCAGAGGCAGCATTGCCCAAACCCTACAAGAGTCGCCACCTAGGGCTCAGAATCCTTTTGGTGGGAATGCTGACGAGGCACCAAACACCACGTGGCATAACCCTGTGTGGGACATGACTGCATCCCCTGAGCAGGCGTCCAGGGCGCCCAGTCCTTTCTTTGGGGTTGGGCCTGGGGTGGGAGCCGACCAATCAGCTGGTGAAGTGTCAACCTCACAGGTAAGGCTTTGTTCTATGTGAGCTGGCTATTTCACAATGTGCTCTACAGCACATATAGTAATTTACAGTGCGTCTGGGGTTTTCAATTGCGTTCAGGGTCTTACGGTGTGGAATACAGCGTGTTTAGGGTTTTGCATTTTGTTTTGCATTTCAACCCAGCGCTCACCTTCTTGCACGTAGTCAAATGGCAATGACAATTTGGTGCATTTAAAGCCAGCCCAAAGCCAAAGCTAATGGGGCCTTGCTGTGCAGGGTGGGGGTGTGACGCGGGAGCTGTCTGTTGGGCTGTCTAGTCCACAGGCGGGCATGAAGCAGAAGAGCGGTGCTCCACAGGCAGGCGTGAAGCAGGAGAACGGTGCCCCGGTTCAGCATGTGGAGTCTCTTGGAGCCTGGGCACAAAATGAGGCTCATCGCAAGCCCAGTATCAAGCTGGAAGGTCAGTCATCTATGCCATCCACCTTGAGATTTGCCTTGTTCTTGCCTTCCTTTCTCTTTTGTTTTTATTTATATTTATGGGTGTTTGAAAAGGCATCGGAAGAACACATTGTAATTCGTGTCTAAAAAATTTCCTTCCTTTCTCTTTTCTTTGATTTCTGTTAGCGGGTGTTTGAAAAGACATTGCAAGAAAAACCATTGAATTTTATTTCTCACAGGTGTATTACCTCTTTGCTGTCATTCCTGTTTGCTTTTGATTGACAAAACCAGACCAGAAACACCCGGGGGCTATGCAACTTGTGACTGTGACTACATCATCCTCTCCTGGGTCTTTGTCTGTTTCTGCCTTCATTGCACTCCATCTCCCCTGTGTTCTGCCTTTCATCTCGTTCACTCTGCCAGTCTTGCCCTTCAGCCTGCCTTTGCTACCTCTTATGTCTGCCTTTCGTCCGCTGCAGTCTGCCTTTCATCCGCTGCAGTCTGCCTTTCTCCCCGTCCAGTCTACCTTTTTTCCTGTCTTTCTGTTCAGTCTGCCTTTCCTCCTGTCTTCTTCCTCGGTACGTCCTTCTTCCCTCCAAGCTCTGAGCTTCCAGAACACTATTAGATATTCTCACACATGTACTGTTTGAATGTCTCCCCATCCTCTTCATCGTTTCCAGTCTAACAAGTTGTCCATGCAGGTCCACTGCCTTGGGATTTGCTGAGCGAGTCCTCTGAAGAAGAGCTGACCCCCAGGCAAGCCAGGCGCACTGTGGAGGACCTGGAAGAAGAGGACCAGGACATGCAGCCAGAGGCAAATGGCAGCGCAGTGCCCAAGGCACCTGCTCCAGAAGCTGCTGAGGCAACTGCTAGGGCGATGAGCATCGCCGACCAGATCGCCTTTGGCAAGAAGAACGTCACCAGCCTTTTCCAGGTGAATGATCCAGATGAATGATCCACCGCTGCTTCTTGCTATTGCTGCTTGGTTACAATGCTGCCCTCTGTACTCGTCATGTCATCTGCATTTGTATTTGTGCCTTTGCCCTGTCAGTGGTGGTAGCTATGCTGTGCTGTGCTGTGCTGTGCTGTGCTATGCTGTAGGGCACCAGTTTTGTTTAGCATATGTCTGTTGCTGTGCTGCGCTGTGCTTTGCTGCGACTCAGCGATGCAGTGCTGTGCTGTGCTGTGCTGTGCTGTGCTGTGCTGTGCTGTGCTGTGCTGTGCTACTATGTTTGTTCCTGCTACTGTACACCTGACACCCTGTCTGATACAGGAGGCATCCCGGGGACTGGGTCAGCAGCTGCGCAGCAGCTTCGCCCTGCCTTCCTCTTCTTCACCGCCCAAGCTGTACCAGCGGAGCCCCCACCTGGTGCAGATCTACGGCAATGAGAGCGAAGAAGAGGAGGAAGAGGCAGATGAGGCTGACAGGTGAGGGACCTGCCCCCCACTGCTGTTGCAGCTGTAGTCAGTTTCATTGATCGATGGTGATCAGCAGATGAGCAATATGAACCCCTTTCAGATCAATGCCAGCCAATCACCTTCAGCATGCTTGTTGCTGCGGTCAGTCTTTGCTCACCTGCAACAAGCTAGAAGCTCAGCCTATTGATCAGCAGGGCAATCATGGAACTTTCACAGAAAACCAATGCTGTGAGATCAGCAGCAGCACAATCATTCACTACCTGCTGTCAAAAGTCGCGGAATAAGTCTGATTTTCCAGCCTTGCAGCATTGGATTTGTCAGGTGTTGAGCAGCAGTGGTAATCAGCAGATGAGCAATACGAATACCCTACATGGCAATGCCAGCCAGTCTTTGCTCAAATCTGAGAAAGTGTTTATGTTTTGCGATAAGTAGCACACACGTTGCAGAGTCTAGGTATGTGGCCATAGGAAACAAAAAACGGGAAAAACAACTCCATCCTAAAGAGTGCCATGACATTTTCAAGAGAAATAAGAAGGCCTCCCACTGACCGCAGTCAGGGCCAAAGGACAGAACTATTGGACAAGTGCGACAGCACACTCTGATCTTTCTACATTGCACTGGCACAATAAACAGTGTAAACAAGTCTGATTTTGACCTAAAGGCAACCCTCAGTTCCAAAACCTCAAACTGCTCATCAAGCTGAGCAAAGAACTTCATGTTGATGACGTGTTGACGTTACAGTATGTACATGCTCATCGGGTGATTAAATGAGAAGTTGATATGCAGGCCTTCAGGCATGGAGACCCCAAAGGCAGCCAGGCGGCTCAGCATGGGTCCAGACACCCCCTTGGACGAGTCCCCGGCTGTCACCCCCCGCTCAACCCAGGGACCCCCCTCTGAAGAAGAGTTGGCACCGACTCAGGAGGAGCAGTTTGAAGAGGCAGAGCCTGAGCAGCCCAAGAGGAAGAAGACTGGGGATGAGCCCCCTTCCCGGGAGAGATCCCCAGAAGACCATTTCGCTGCCAAGGACCAGGTTGGGGTTGATGAAGAGGAGCAGGAGTCGTCCGAAGTTGCTGAGGATGAAGTGGCCTCAGGTAGGGCTTGTCAATGCCCTACCATTGGTTGAGCGTGTCTGCAAGAATGGTGTCTGACAAAATTGTCAGCATGCTTTGAGAAGGGGTTTGATGTATGTGGTAGAGTGGTGCCATACAGGATCAGAGGAACAATTTGAAACACAGCATGACACAGCGCGTGACTATGACACACTGCCTGACTTACCTAAGCTTGTTGTCCTGCTGATACACAAGCTGTCGAATGTTGTACTCCAATCGTTACATGGTAAGTAACAACCATCACATGGTCAGTGACAACAAACACAACTCCCTGCAGATGAAGGGTGGGAGGGCATGGATGATGTTGAGATCCCTCTGCCTGAGGACCCCACAGCTGCAGCCCCTGAGGCTGCTCCTGAGGCTGACTCTGCCACAGCTGTGGAGGCTCAACCAGCTGTGGCGGCTGCTGAGGACCAACGAGAGCAGTCTCAGGACCACACTTTTCCTGAGGGTTCATTTGAGGATGATGACAATGAAGGGTGGGAGGACATGGAGGATCTGACAGCTCCACTGGAAGTTGCTGAGGCAGCTGAGCAGGAAGCTGCTGCAGAGCCTGAGGTAGCCGATGAGGCTGAGTCACATGAGGTGGGTCTGACTCTACAGACACTGCTGATGTGTGCTGCCGCACACGTTGACAGTCCAGCATGATTGCTGTGCGCCAAATGTGATGCATTTTGGCTGGTGTTCTTTAGTCCTGGCGTCAGATGTCCAACCTCTTGCTCGGTACAGCTAATGTTGTACGGCACAGTCAGCGCTTTCAAGCTGCATAATTCTAAATCCTAAACCCTACAATTTGCTTGGCATAGCGCTGCATGCCTAGTAGAGGTTTTACATCAACAGCCATCTAACAAGCCCAACTCTGAAACATCTCGATACTCACTTGAATGCATACCACTGTGCTTGCAGAGGCCCTCAATCACAGTGTATGTGTGTAAATACACATACAGATGTGCATTTGGCCACATCAATATCCACATTTGTCGATCCATGTACATCACACATATTTGCAGTCACCCTGTGACAGATTGAGAGTATGTAATAGCCGTGCCGTGGAAGTTACGCCAGGCAATGTCTATGTACATATGTCAAATCTGCAATGTTCTGCAGGATGGGTCAATCCGGCAGCAGGTGCCTGAGTCTGCAATTGCAGAATCCCCATCGGCCCCGTCACAATCCCCAGCAGCAGCACATGGGGACGACGCTGGCTTCTCGCCAGAAGATGAAGAGGAGCAACAGGCATCTGATGCTTCCCTGGATTCTCCCCACGAGACAGCAGGATCCCCTACAGCACCTTCTGACCTTGCTGGGGACC
>JAABUO010007177.1_pt1 | contig 12739 bp, 20 predicted proteins | sample 5559291 | NCBI WGS metagenome assembly JAABUO01 (sample SAMN10711878, study PRJNA513372) | rock metagenome | isolation source: Antarctica rocks | place: Antarctica: Victoria Land, Finger Mt sud
ATCTCCATAGGTGCTGTTGCAGTGACACAAGCCTGCTGTGAGCCTGTTTTGCAGAGCACTACTGAACAGTGGGGAAGCTCTTTTTTCTATAGTTACGAATTCGAGAACAACTTCCCAGACTTGCAGTAGCAAGCAAGCTTGATGAAGTGAAGGAATCAGTGTACATGGACATCAATCGATAAACAATGCATCTCAACTTGCATGCATCAAGTGCATTGTCAGGTATCTTGCAGTAAATTGCTCCTAGCTGGTTGGCTGAGTGCTGCTTTACAATCAAAGCGTCTGAGCCTGAGCCCAAGTTAGGTCATGGAAACGTTGCCGGCCACGAGCCCAAGCAAAGTAAGTAACTCCAAGTAACAGCCAACAAGCACCAGGAGCATGCCACCACAAGCTCTGCGTGGTGTGTGCGCGTGCTAGTATAAGTATACACAGTATGTTTTTGCAGCAGCTATCACTTGCCATGCACAAAGCTTGTACGAAGAATGCTACATAGCATACTAGCCTACTTCTAGATTTTCGTAAAGATGTAGAAATGTCAAAGCGCGCACAACGTTTGAGTGACTGGGTACAAGGTCACCATGAAACAGTCCAAGATCAGCTTACGCATCATGCTATAGACGCCATGGCTAGTCGTGATTCGTTGCCGCCACCATATGTCATGCACAGCTGATTCATGAAGCAGTCCAGCTTGGCAAAACTGTGTCATGCATGATGCTGCTCAGCCGAGGCCTGCCACCGATAGCATTCAGCTGAATGTGGCCTCTAAAAATGCAGCCTTCATAGCAGAGCTGGATAAGCTGCAGCACAGACAGAGACAGCAAGACGATGATGAAGGCCACCAGAAACAAGGCCCCAGCTTGGTCGCTGGGATTCCAGCACACCAGCTGGGATGCTTGTTGTCACTCCCAGGGTGAGAAACATCACCTGTTGCTCAGCATCTTAAGCCCTTTGGTCCAGTACATTAAAGCTTCAAGTCTATGCCAAACACAGGCAAAACCACATACCTCACATACTGCTTGTACACGTTTGGAAACACCTTGAGTCATTGAGACTGGCAAACAACTGTGCACCAATGGCTCAAAGCAAACAATATCTTGCTCTCAATAGAAGCCTAGTACTTTCCACCATGCACCACCAACAACCGCCCAGATTGCCAAATTGACGACTGCCATGAGTGCACCCATGCTGAACACTTCTTTCAAGCTTACGTAGCCAGCGCCGTAATACACCGCGCCCTGCCCTGATCCGTAGTGAGTGATGCTGCCAAACAAGTTGCTGCAGTATGCGAGACTCAATGCTGCCAGAAGTCCTGGGACACCTGTAAATGGACACATCATGTAGGTAAACATATGTAAACATACATCAGGTCTTGGGAACATGGCTGATGCTTTGATTCCTCACAGCAGTTGATGTCACACTTGCAGGACAGATCATCATACTTTGTGTACAGATGTGATAAGCTTGAACAGAACAAGGCAGACTCACAATGGTCATGGGCCAACATTTGAATCAGTACAAAGACAGCGGTGCCATGTTGCTCTAGGGACACTAGCCTCACCTGCTGCGAGCATCAGAGCCAGCAAGGCTGAGTACAATGCTCCCACATGCGCCGTCTGAGAGGCAAACATGTAGTGCAAGGCAAAGTAGCAGACATTGAGCAAGCCAAAGACGGCTTGCCATCCCAGGTTCATGGCTACTAGCTTGCCGCCCACTACATCTGCAAAGTGCTTGATTACTCCCAAGCTGTTTAGCTGACCTGTCAGGCAGGCATCAGAGTTGAGAGACGTTCATAGCTGATGGCTGCAGCAGAAGTGGAGCATCTGAGTGAATGTTGGGATCAGAACAGACTTTGCGCTATGTACCGTTTAGGCAACAGGGAGAGCGCATGATGCTCCAGATGAATTGCACAGATGAATTGCACAATGCACAATGCAAAGCAGCATTGCTGGTTGTTGAGTGCATGACAGCATGACGTGCAAGCCTGGCCAGTAAATGTGCAAAGTTGCTAAGATGCACTCTAGTTGCGACACTTGGTAGGTGACATGTAAAGAATCGCCATGGTCGGTGGGTGATATGGAAGGGCTCATGGTCATTGTATGGAGCTGGCTGTAAGGCAGGACAACTTGCTCAGCATGTTTGAGCCTGGCTAGATGAGGTGTATGGTTGCTGCGCTCTGTAGTGACTCTATTGAACATGTGATATGTCAGGGCTTATGATCCTTGTATGCACGTAGGCTGTAAGTCCAGATAAGTTGCAGACACTGTGCACAACCACTTGGGGTGTGACAACCAGAAAATTGACGAGGGCATTGCATGGGTCCCACCTGACATGCCAACCAGAACTGCAAACCAGAAGAGGGTGTCCCAGGCAGGGGGATACTGCAGGCAGTCCTTCCATTTCAGCACCCCAGTCAACAGCAGCACAGACAAACCTGCACAGCAGTGCATGTCTTGAGTATGCTGGTAATCGTATCACAGCAAGACAAGTGTGGGTCTGGTCATATGCGCAAATGACAGGACTTCAGATGTTGCATATAAGTTCTGACATTGTCTCAGCACATGACAGTGCATCAGAGCCTAGGTATTGCGTGTGACCTTATGTGTGACATATGCATGGAAGCACCATGCGTTCGAGCAATGCAGAGACCATACTAAGCATCGATGCAACAGGCTTGCTGACAAAGCGGCTGCATCAATCCTTGGCGCAATCTCTGGCGCAATGTGAAGCCACATGGTCATGAGCAATCATTGCATGCTTGAGCTTCCTAAGTATGTGGCAGCAATCAGAACCAATGTGACTATGATCAGTATCTGCAGAGACCCACCGAACAAGGGGTAGCTCATGATGCACAGAAGGGCAACTCAATGTTCACAGATCACATGAAAGACGACTCTAACAAGGCAGCAAAAGATGTCAAGCTGTAAGCTGGCCACGCATGCCAGCTACAACTCAGTTTTCCAAGACCAACAATGGACACAGTGAACACAATTAGCATCTCACGATTCATGGCATGATGTGCACAGCTCACCAGAAACATATCTGTTACAATGCAGCAGTTGATAAGAAGCTGCAAGCTCACCAAGCACAGCAGCCACAACTGAGCACAGATCACACACAACATGACACTGTGAAGGCAGCAGAAGATGTGAAGCTGCAAGCTCACCAAGCATGGCAGCAACAACTCAGCACAGATCACACACAGAACCTAACACAGACAAGGCAGCAGAAGGTGGTGAAGCTGCAAGCTCGCCAAGCATGGCAGCAACAACTGAGCACAGATCACACCAAACATGACACTAGGAAGGCAGCAGAAGATGTGAAGCTGCCAGCTCACCAAGCATGGCAGCAACAACTGAGCTGACGCCAATGGCATCTCCGGTGACCCACAACACAACAGCGAAGCCCATGGTGGCCAGCATGATCCGCTCATCCCGGCTCATTGGGCCCATCTTCTCCAACCGCTCTGATGCTGCTTTGGGGGCTTCGGGAGTGTCCTTGATCTCTGGTGGAGACAACTGCAGTCATAGCACACGCTGTTCGTGCCAGAGTAAGCGACACCTGTGGTTGCTTCAGGGCGTTGTGGACGCTTGTGTGACTGAACTCCAGGATCTGATCGTGCTGGGTGATGATTTGTCAAAAGCATGCAGGTTTAGCATTGTTGCTAATCTTACCAGTAAGGCCACATTCTTGGCCTTTGCAATGTTGGTCATCATGCACATGTTGTCAAGGCACAGGCAAGGGTGTTGCTGCTTGCTATGAGGCCTGCTAGGGTACAGTGCTCTACTGGAGACATATGAAGACTGATCCTTGGGAGATGAGCAAGGGAGGGATGAGCACGTCAAGGTCAAAAGGCCCCTGAGTATGACCCAAGAGAAGAACAAGCACCAAACAGGGGGAGGGAAACGAGTGCAGCATGGAGACAGGGGAAAATGACTGACCTTGAACATGAGCAACGGCGTGACGAGCATGCCAACCAGGGCAGGGGCCAGGGCCCCCTTGACCCATGTGACCCAGGGGGAAAATATGACCACACCCATCTCTGTAGCTAGCTTCAAACACAACAGGTTTTGTGCGGCGGCTGTGAGGAACAAAGCAGAGGAATGTACTGAGCCCTGGAACTGTGACATGACCAGAAAATTGCCTAGCTTCTTTGCAGACTCGGTACCTGCAACACAACAGTGAGATTTGTTGGCCGGTATGCTGATTGATGAACTGGATCTGCATGGGATCTGTCTTGCCTTGCCGTCAGCAGCTACATCTGAGCGTGTGTGCAGTCTGTGTCAAGGCCTGATGACTGTGAAATGGCCTTCAGATTCAAGGTCCAGATTCAAAAGCAATCAACTTCATCATGATTATGTATCAATGCCACATGCGATTGCGTCGGACCCTATACAAGCATTGCTTAAGTTGAGTCACACTGTATAAAACAGAAGAGGTGCAGTCTCAAATAGGTTTTGTGGGGTATGAAGTCGTACCAGGTAAGCTGCCAGCGTTCTGGGATAATGAGCTCATGATGGGCATGAAAATGCCCCCAGCCCTTGCTGTGGTGGAGGGCATGGCCGGGGCTATTGCAGCCTCTGCAAATGCTAGCCCGTATGCCAAACCCAGCGTGCTCTTGCCAAAAGCTTTGACAAACAAAGTTGCCACTCGCTCTCCCAGCCCAGTCTTCTCAAAGCCCTGCAGATGTCCTGGCCTTACTAACCTTTGCAAGCCTGTTGCTGCTGCTGCTGCTGCAGCCCAGCTGATGGAGTAGAACCAGGATTTACATCAGGCCTGGCTGCTGACAAAGGACCAACTGCAGATACTGGATGAACAAAAGTCACTGTGGCAGATTTGTTTTGTGCTGCATTAATCTCAATCATACCATCAAGGCATGGCTGATACTCTCAGTGCTCTTGGTGCAAGATAAGGTATTGTTGTAGCGCCAGTTGATCCCGTCAAAAAGCACCATTGCCATGCAGAAAGGGATGTATGCTCCTTGCCAAAGTCATGCAGACCATTCTGCACACATCATGGCAGTCTTTCATGCAAGAGTCAAGGTTTTCACAGACCTTAGCAAAGAAGAAAGAGACTACGATGAGCCAAATGACATCATTCGTGAAGGCACTGAAGGCTTGACTGAAAGTGAGTGTCTTGGTGAATACTGCTGCAGTGACTGACAAGAAAGCCCAGGCGCCAACAGGCAGAGGCTCCAATACTAGTCCTGCACCACACAAGAGTTGTTGAGACGACATGGCAACGTTCTCTCCATTTGCACTCGATCCATCACCTGACATGCTTGCTTTTCTATGCTCAGGTAGAGATGGCTGGTGAGGGTGCTATATTGACAGCTAGCATGTCAACGCTTCTGTTGTACTGACAGCTAGCATATCAACACTTCTGGTTGTGTTGCCAATACAAGGTCCTGCTGTGACTGCTAGCACACTAACAGTACCCTCGAGACTTTCACTGCTGCATACGTGCATCATACAAACATCATATGCACATCATATGCACATCATCAACTCATGGTGCTGACAGAACCTCTGGATTGGCGTAACAGATGCATTACCATCATGTGCTAGCAAGGTCTTAGCACAGCCTGATACCCGGTCCGACAGCATCAATGGCAGTCAAGCTGCAATTGCAAGACACAACTGGTTCTGTGCACAGCAGCCCTCACTTTGGGGGTCAACGTGTTTTATGCTCATGCGTGCTGGAGTGTTTTATGCACATGCATGGTGGAGTGTCAGTGGGCCGTATGTATCACGATGTCAGCATGTGCTGCTCATTGGTACGCATTGCTACTTCCATGTAAGACAGGGCTAATTTGAGGCTGTGATTGTCTCGCCTGTGATTGTTGACACAAAGATGGACAGAAGTGTCCATGCTTGTACAGTGATGCCCTGGGGAATTGGAACCAGGAACCTCAATGCAGCCCCAACAGCTATAGACAGCAGCAATGGCACAGGTTTGGCACCCTGCATCACACACTCACAGTTGCACATGTGCAGTTAGAAACACATCAAACGAGCATCAGCTGGGCTTACAGGCCAGCCTTGATCTTGAGGAGGTAACTCTGCAGCAGGAGTCTCAGTAGCAGCTGCTGCCTGCAGCGTTTACACGGCACCTGAGTACACATTAAGGGCAGCAGCAGGTGCAAAAACGTGTTCAAGTGCCGCTGACCTGCGGCCTCTGTAGATGTCTAGCATTGACTGCCCTTGCATGTGAAGTTTTTCCGACCTGCAACGCAGGACGTGCGCCTGACTTCACACAAGGCTGACGCCTGCGCCAAAGTCAACTGTTAGTTGAAGTTGAGTTTCGATGCCTCTGAAGGTGCAATTTGTGCTTGACGTGCCTGCTGAAAACAGGTGAATGGGCGTCAGGCGCAGCCGAACGCGCTGAAAGCCTGGCTGGACTAGCCGGGAGGCTGCACCCGTGAGTTAACGGACGTCTGCCACTACTCGACAATAACTGTGCTTGCATTGCCGTCGACCTCCGACAGACCTTTGGCAACCTGCAGTTGCCTTTGTAGCTGCTGCAAGGTTGCCAAGGGCCTGTAGTCGGGATCGGTCGGAGGTCGCACAAGGCAACTTGCAGCGTTTGAGTGCTTGCTTGCGCAGCTCGGTCATGTCGTTCGTGTTGTCTTCCTGAATTTATGATCCACCTCTCTGAGAGTTGACTGACTGATCAGTCAAAGAAAACGCGCAGAAGCGAAAGCATGACCCATTGCTGACGAAGGTCACGACGGACAGTTCTTGTTTATTTTCTGGCTGATCTCGATGGTACAACTTGCACTGGTCCGTTGTCAGCATACCCTGAGCACGGGACAGATCAGGCTCCACCCAACTCACCGAGGTCTCGCTGCGACGGAAGCACCAGCTAATAACTTGCCTCGTTTATGCAGCTGCATTGTGCGCGATATCATGGTGGTGAATTTTCAGATGTAGAGGTCCACATATGCTGAAAGTCAAGGTGGTGCCAGATGGCAACTATTCCTCACTAAGCCCCAAGTCTCCGGCATCTTTCGGTGGAACTTTTAAGTGAGATTTCGCCTGAGTATGCAAGAGTACGCCGCAAGTGAAGGCAAGAGAGACCAACAACATTACTCTGCCTGCAGAGCTCACACCTTGCTGAAACAGCTCACACAACAAACCCCCATCACAATAGATGGGCTTCCGGCTTTTGTGCCTGCCAGTCAATGGGTGATTGATCCGCATGATCACTGGGTGAGCACTTAGGTATGCTGGCAGGTTGCATTTTCTCACGAAGTGCTGAGGGCTATTGAACATTGACCCTCCAGGTGCGCTACTGGGATGTGGTCATACTGTTACTGCTGGTCTTTACAGCGACAGTCACTCCGTTTGAGGTCTCCTTTCTCGATCCACATCTTGACGGTATGCCATCTTTACACGATCTGCATCAAAGCTGAGCACCATGACATACTTCATACATTCAGCTATGCTGCATGGCCTTCTTTAGTTTGAAGTAACTGTTGCCATGTTTCGCAAAGATGCTTGGACAGTGCATGACCAGCCTTAGGCTCAAATTGCCTGCCTTGCGTCACTTACATCAAAACTTGCCTTTGATGCAATACAATGAAAAGGTTACCACTCGTCTGCAGAACTGCAAAGCATGTCCAGGATACACACTCACCAAACTGTGTACCTGCTGCAGCTTTGTTTGGAATAAACCGATTTGTGGATGTCTGCTTCTTGGCAGACATGTTCATCCAAGCGCTGTTAGGCTTCCTTGACAGAAGAAGGCAGAGATGGGAGACCAGGCCCAGAAAGACCATCAAGCGATACTGCAAGCGCTGGCTGCTGATAGACACCCTGTCAGTGCTGCCCTATGATGCAATTGTTGTCCTCATTCCAAGCCACGACAAACTTAAGGTGACTCATTTGCTCAACAGGCCTAATGCAAAGGCTAGCACTGAACTTGCAGCCTCAGATCTGCTGTACAAGATGTTGCGTGTGTGTACTGTGGCTAGCGACCAGGAGCTCACAATTCCATCAGCTTATACACAACTCTGTTTCAGCATGAAGAAGCCCTGGAAATTCATTGACTGCTCATTGGGCTGATTCCTGCAAGTCTGCAGACACTGCAAATGATGCGCAACAGCACCAAAAAATGGTGACGCATGGCAGAACTGTGCAGTATGAAAAAAAGACTAAAAGGTTGTATTATGTACAATCATTTTCTGTCTAAAAACAGCTTACATGCAGTGACACAGGCACCTGCATGCTGACCATATGGTGACACTATTGTGACATGCTGACCATATGGGTGACAAAACTGTGACAAGAGGCTGCTGGGTGTCTGGTGCAGCTGCTGCGCCTGCTGCGCCTGTTGAGGCTGTTCCGCTTGGTGCGCATGATCAGGCTTGCGCGCATCTTCCGCCGCTGGGAATCACACATTGGCATCAGCTACTCTCACCTCAAGCTCATCCGCTTCTCGGTGGCTGTGCTGGTGTGTGCCCATTGGCTGGCATGTGGCTTCTACCTGGTGGTGGTCTTGGAGGATTCACCGGCAGGTCCCCATACCTTGTTTGTTCATGCACCCAGGGTTCTCTAAGTCTTTGCTCAGCACACTGACATTGTTATGGAACAAAGACTATGTCTGGCGCTTGTCCAACATCAGAAGACTTGCTGGGGCTACTACTGGCCTTGCAGCACTTGTTTCTAATTTATGCGGTGGTATGCACGGTTTCGGTGAGCTGGTGTTGTATTTGTCGGATGTGCTACAAGGCATGTGTCCAATTTCTTCTTGACAATGTGCACAAAGCCTCAGACTTCAGATGCATATGTTTGTGTATGCTGGCCAAAAAATCTTTTTGAGTAATGTCGTTGCATACCTTTGTGTTGCAGGCTTTTACACACCCAGGCAGACTGAGCAATGTTGTTCTGATACCTTTGCTCAATTTGTTTTCAGTCATGTGATGACAACAGTCAGTTTATGATCATTTGCAGATCAATTGGGTGAGCGCATACAGCACAGACGATGCAGGCCACAGCAATATGAGTGAACCATTTGACACTACATCGTATCCTTGTACTGGTCAGTGATGACCATGTCCACCATTGGCTACGGTGATGTCACTCCCAAGACTCAGTATGAGCGCATATACGAGATCTTTGGCATGATCTTGGGAGCTTCAGTGTATGCATACATGGTGGGAGCAATCTGCAGTATTGTGGCTTCCATGAACGCTGCATCTGCAGAGTTCAATCAGCAAATGGACAGGTGAGAAGCTGCCAGCCTTACCAACCACAGCTTGTCAAACATCAGTGCTGCACTTGTCCATGGATGCATGTGATGCACCTGTCAATTTGCATGAAAATGCTGTGTGGTTACCAAACTACAGCATACATTGCAGGAGGTAGGGGTTCTGAGGAACTGCACATGACAGGCAAAATGACGCTGGCCGACCATCTCCATGTGCACCAACAGCCGCCCTGTCTATGGCTCATTTATGTTCTCATTCCGTCAGACCAAGCACATGTCCACATGCTACTCTGCCTCAATGCTGTGCAAGCTGAGCTTGTGAAACTGCTTGACTGTGGTTGCAGTCTGAACACTTTCATGGCAGAGTCACAGCTGCCGCCTTCGCTGCGTGCACGCTTGAGGGAGTTCTTCCGGTACCGCCGCTCAGCGCGCTCCCTGCACGACTGCCCGGACCTCCTGCAGGCCATGAGCCCCGCCCTCAGGGCCCAGGTGGCCTCCCACACGCAGGCCAAATGGGTCAACACTGTCCCTTTCTTCAGGTGGACACAGTTGCTGATGCGGTCATGTCAGCACTTTGTGTGCAAACTGTTTGCAGAAGTCATGCAGCAACATGCCGTTGTCCAGACTTACAGCTTCATGGCATGACTCTGCTCGGACCTGAAATTCCAATTCTGTAGATGTATGCGCACATGAGGTCAAAAAGAATGTGTGTTTTGTACACAATGTGAGTATCACCATCATCTGTATGCATTGTTGTGTGATCTGAAGTGACAGGGCAGGGTACACTTGTGGGAATCATGTTGCAGGCCGCTGCCTGAGTATCTCAAGACAGAGATTGCATTGGCTCTGAGAACCGAGGCATATGCACCCAATGAGGTAAAGCATCGTCATCATGTGTGTGAGCAAAGGAGCATGCATAAGCTTCAATTGGCAAGTCATAGTGCTGCTCTATTGCATGCAGACCTGGTGTGCATGCCCAACACCACTGAATCAATACATGCTTTGTTGTTCGACCTGCTTGGTTGTCTTGTACCCATGTAGCTTCAAGCTGCAGCGTCAAGGTGACCCCTCCTGTTGGTGGCATACTTGTCACATGCATCATGCCCATTTCATCCAACTTCAGTGTATTTGCAATGCACCATTGCAGATGACCATGTGCGTTTGAGCAACACATTCAGAATGCACACGGCAACAGCAGAAGTGGTGTGATGTGTGCCTGTTGCAGCCTGTGGTGCGAGAGGGCGACAAGTGCAACCGCTTGTTCATCATTGACCAGGGCCTGCTGTCCAGCAAGGGGCGCCTGCTGGGCGGCGGGGCCATTGTAGGGGAGCAGCACTTCCTGTTGAATAAGGGCCGTTGGAGTCACTCTGCTAACACAGTCACCTACACCCGCTTGCTGTCCTTGGACAAAGACACCTTTGATGAGTGAGTGTTGTGCTGCTGGGGAGTGACGCTGCTCAATGCTCATCCTGAGCATGATGTGATCCTACTCTGGAAGCAAAGTGGTCAGCTCAATCAGCTGCAGCAAGTTTTTGTGTGTGCATCATGAGGTCCGATGGCATATTGGGTACAAGTCACTGAGTGATTGACTTGATGCAGCCGTGCAATCAGATGTCATACTGAGCATAAGTCACTGAGTAACTGACTCAATGCAGTCGTGCAATCAGATGGCATACCGAATGTAAGTCGCTGAGTGATGGATTATGTGTGCATAGGATGTTATTGCGGTACCCAGGGGCAAAGAAGAGCATTCGAAAGCATGCAATACGGTCTGCATTGCGTGAGGATCTTGTCTGCTATACACACGGGTTGAGGCATGTGAGGGATCACATGGATTTGCCATATCTGCCCAGCTTGCTACCTTCCAAGCATGACCTTGGCGGTGGCCACCTTTCTCAGCACAAGTACCACAGGTTTGGTGGTCATGCCTCTTGCAAGTCCTCCTGGAGCAGCAGCTTTATGTTATCCTGGGCAAAGGCACGATTTGTTGCTCTTTGCTTGTGTCGTGTGTTGTACTGGTGCATTGGGAAGCTGTCCAACCTACAAAGCCATGTGGGATCATGCATTGTTGCCGCGTGTCAAGCGAATCATTACTATAGACCAAGAGCATTTGCATCTGTGAGTTGTAACTCAAAATATCTGTGAGCGTGCGCAATGCATACTACGCAATCTGTTGCAGAATTCTGGACCTGGTAGTAGAGGCTGAGTCAGACGCGCTGCAGCCCTTGCAGGCAGCTGCCACTGTCATACAGAAGCACTGGCGAGGTGTCAAGGTGCACAATACAAAACTGTTGCGCCTGTTGTACATATGCTTGAATGTACATAGAGCAATGTACTAGCAATGGCCTTAATCTGCTGATATTGCCCACAACCCACTTGCACACAGACACCATCAGTGCACACTCCTGCATGATCAAATTGCAATGCGTGCATGCATCAAAACGCATGTCACCAATAAAGATCCTGCATGTTTTGCTTGTTGCACAGGCAAGGAGGACGCGACGACTGATGCAGAATGTGGTCCGAGGATCTATCATTCAGTCTAGGGCAGCCCACTACCATATCACTGCAGCCCAGCAGGATGTGACTGCCACTATGCTGAGGCAGATTGCAGCTTCAGCAGAACACCACCACCAAGCCCAAGACCACATGCAGCCTTGCATAAGCACGCCTGCATCAGTCACTGAGGAGCTGCCAATGCAGTGCTTTGCTGACCTGCCTCTGCAGCAGCCTGCAACTGCCACAGCGGCGTCTATGCAGTTGGGGACAGGTCTGATGCCTCAGATTTCACAGGGTCCCCACATAGCTTGGGCTGATCAGGCTATGCAAGACACAGCACATCAGATGGCCTCATCTGCACTTGCAAGGCAGATGCCAACAACAGGACCAGCTGCTGTTGCTGTAGACTTGGGAGAGCTGAAGGGCTTGGAGCGGCCCATAAGGTCTGCTCGTCACAATGTGCTGTTTGAGGCTGCAAGACCCCATCAGTCATCTCAAGGGCATAGCTACTTAGATGCAATTGGCCATCATCGGCAACAGATGGAAAGCAGCTTGGAAGCGTTGAGACAGGAAATGGAAGCCTTTCAGTCCGAGATGTTGGGGCAGTTTGTCAATATTGGTGCTTCTGCAGAAGCTTCTTAAGTCAGTAGCAGACGCGCTTTGCAACCGCATGCAGCAAAATAAATGGTGTTACATACAGCCTTTCAGTGGTCCGCACAACAATAGTCTCTGAGTTCATGGTGTATAGCTGAGTCTTTTTGAAGATGTCTGAAGCTTGTGTGTTCTGTGAAAGATTTTGTTCACCTTCACATGCACAATCTTTCATGAAGCACATAATACACTGATAGTCTCTGCTTTGTATGCAGCTCACAATGAAATAGGTGCTTTTCAATGGCACGATCAAAACCGGTACTGAAGCCTGTCCATGTGTACTCTAGCCAAAATTGTGACTGCTATGGTACAAGTTGTATTGACTACTATTGAGAATGGTTGATCTCTGAGGGGTACAACTTCTTCTGGAACTCTTTTGCCA